>ENA-UONY01003015-UONY01003015.1-human-gut-metagenome-genome-assembly--contig:-CS9-NODE-3015-length-11090-cov-5.153330_pt1 | contig 11090 bp, 13 predicted proteins | sample MGYA00242465_ERZ724012 | MGnify/ENA metagenome assembly ERZ724012 | reverse complement strand
TAGCCCCGGCTTGTGCGCCATGATATCACGGCGCTATGCTTGCGAAGAGAAGACCGGCTGGGGAGCCCTGTCTGATGATTCCTAAAACTTGAAAAGGGACGCCGATTGGCGTCCCTTTCAGAAAAGTTATACTTTCGTTATGTCTGTAACAGTGTTTCGCAGTATTCCAGCAGGGCTGGGATATCATTCTGCACCGTCTCGAACAGCACCTGGGTATCAATGGTGCCATAACGGTGGGCCACCACGTTGCGCATAGCTTTGATCTCCCGCCAGGGGATCTCCCGATGGGTGTCCTTGAATCCCTCGGACAGCTGACCGCTCAGTTCCCCAATCTGCAGTACACAGAGGGCCACTGAGTTTTTGTAATCCGGATCGGCTTGAAACACCTCGAAAGAATCTCCGAAACGTTCCACACTCTTTTGGATCTGCTGGCAGTACCCCACCATGTGGCGGAGGATACTGCTGTCCCTACTGTTCATAGAGCAGCACCTCGTCTTTCCCAATGCCCTGGAGGAAATCCTCCGTGAGCCCACCTGTGGTGACTAAGTCGATGTCGGTGTGGAGGGCGTCCTCCAGTTCCGTGTACAGGCCGCACAAGGCGAACGCCCCTTTGAGCTGGCCCTTTTCCACCCGCAGGTCGATGTCGCTGTCCGGGCCGTCCGTGCCGCGGGCAGTGGAGCCAAAGAGGAAGATCCGGGACACCCCGTACTTTTTCGCAATGGGGGCGATGATCCGCCGCAATTCTTCTATTGTGTAACGTGCCATAGGCCGGCCCTCCTTTCTGCCTCCATTATACCGCGCTCTGGGGGAAAAATCCATCCCAAATTAATCAGACGCTTTCTTATGGGCAGAGAGGGCAAACTTCACCCTATCGCTGCCCAGCTTGTAGTAGGCGTCGGTGACCTCGATGCCCGCGGCTTCGTACCCCTCCAGCAGGGCGGCCAGGATAGTGGTCCCCGCCCCGCAGAAGGGGTCGAGGATTCTCCCGCCGGGAACGCAGATCTTCACCAGGTCCCGCATGAGCTGCAAGGGCTTCTCGGTGACGTGGGTGCGGTTCTGGGGATTGGCGTACCTGAACACCCCCGGCAGACATTCCACCGGACGGCCAATGGGCAGGGGACCGTTGCTCCCCCAGACAATGAACTCGCTCTGCTGGCGGAAGCGCCCCTTTTGAGGGCGGCAGGTCAGCTTGTCCCAAACGGCGCAGCCCCGCCAGATCCACCCGGCCCACTGCAGGGCGTCGGTGATGGCGGGGTACTGCCGCCAGTCGATGAACAGACAGATGGGGGATCCGGGCTTGCACACCCGCCGGGCGTCCGAAAGCCACTCGGCCATCCAGTGGGTCCAGCTGCGCTGGTCTTTCTGGTCGCCGTCAAAATCGGGGAAGGGGCTGTTGGACTTGAGGCTGCTGTACTTCTGGTTGGTGGTGCGGTTTTTCTCCGCCGGTTTCGAACCCCCGGAGGCGTAGGGCGGGTCGGTGATGAGGGCGTCAAAAGAGCCTGGCGCAAAGGAGCGCAGCAGGCTGAGGGTGTCCCCGTGCAGAATGGTCCACCCCTCGCCGCCGGTGTGCTCGATGAGGGGCAGCTCTGTGTAAAGGTTTGTTTCGTTGTTCAGTGGCAGACTTCCTTTCGATTGGGTTATCGCTCCGGTTCGGAGCGGGTTTTCTTTTTGGCAGGCTCCCAGCCCTCCGGCGGGGCCAACTGGGCGCTTTCCCGTTCCGGTGTCCGCAGGATCTTCCTATCCGCCTCAGTGATGCGCAGCTCGTCTGGGGTGGGATTGTGGAAAGCCTGGCCCGGCAGCACCTGGGCCCCGGCGGTAAGGCACACATTCCCGGAGATTTCGCCGTACACCAGGCTGTCGGCCACGCGGGGAGTGGCCTGGGTCCATTCGTTTCTTATGATCCTGGCGTTTCCCGCGATCCGGGAATTTCCCTCCACCACTCCTGTCGTAACAATGGCATAATCCTCCACGATGGAGCAATCTCGAATGATGGCGTTTCCCACCACCATGGTATTGCCCCGGAGGACGGCGAGGTTGCGGATCTGGGCGTTTTCAGCCACCACAGCGCCCGCTGCCGCTATAGCGTTTTGGAAGAGCCAGCATCCCCCCTCCTGACTGAGGTTGTTCTCCGATTGGACGAAGCCACCCAAATCCCCTTGGCGGACGCTTTTCCCCACATCTCGCAAAGCCTGGATGCGGTGGAGCCAGGGATGGTCCGGATGAGCGATGTTGGTAATGCGGTATTTCTTTTCTATCGTTCTTCCCCTCGATTCTTTCTGATGATATGGGTAATGTGGGGCGTCAGCTCGGTTTCCACATACTCGCTGACGATGGCAAGGGCCCTTTCGTAGCTGCGGGATTGAAACACCCGGCGGCCCATTTCGGCAGCCTGTTCCGGCTGGCCGTTCTCCCGGAGCAGCTGGGTTGCCTTGCCCAGGATGGAAAAGATGTTGCCGTCCGTGCCCTCCAGCTTCATCCAGGGGCGGTTTGTCTGGTTGTTGATGGGATCACCTCCGAGAGAGAGAGAGGGGAGGACGCCCCGGCCAGGCCGTCCCCCCTGTAATGTCTCCGCCTCACTCGGCCCAGCTCTCTCTGTCGCCGGTACAATCCGCCAGGTGGGAGTTGGCGGCCTCCAGCACATCTTCATAGGCCCAGTGTTGGGGGGTCACGTCGGGGAAGGTGTGGAGTTTCCCGGCGGCTTCCGCGGCCTGGTCCAGCTCCCGGCCCAGCAGGGCGTTGGCGATGGTCACCGCCTCCGCCCGGGTGATCTCCTGGTCGCCCCGGAACGTGCCGTCGCCGTAGCCGTTGATCCACCCACGGAGGGCGGCTTCCTCGATATATTTGGCGGCCCAGTAGCCGGGGGCGATGTCGGTAAACTCCCCGTACTCCTCTTTCAGGGTGTCGTCGCCGCCCTCGTACTCCCCGAAGAACCGCACGGCCATGGCGGTGAACTCTGCCCGGGTCACCGGGTCGTCGCCGCAGAATTTGTTTTCCTCTTTCCCGGTGACGATGCCGTACCGGCTGAGGAGCCGCACCTCCCCGGAGTACCAGGCGCTGGCGGGCACGTCCTCAAACTCGGTGGCGGCGGGGGCCAGGGTCACGCCCTCCTGGTGGGCCAGCAGCCGGGCGAAGATCACCGCGGCCTCGGCCCGGGTCATGGAGCGCTCCGGCCCAAAGGTGCCGTCCGGGTACCCGGCGATGTAGGCCGGGTGCTCCACATAGCCCAGGGCGGGGATGGCCTCTGTCTCCAGCACCTCACCGCAGTCCACACACTCCTTGTGCTGCTCTCCGGGTTGGCCTGCTGTGGGCTCCCGGTCCACGATCCATTCCCCCGGGGTGTGGCCGGTGGGCAGCTCCAAAATGGCGCCGCACACCGTGCAGACCTGGGGTTCGGTGCAGGTGGCCTCGGGGCCGGGGGTGTGGCCGGTGGCGTCTTTGGCCTCCAGCCTGGTTTTACCGCACCGGGTGCAGGTGAACTGGACGACCCCCGCGCCGCTGCAGGTGGGGCTGGCGATCTCCCGCCCCTGGTCCCAGGCGTGGCCCAGAGGGTCGGTGTAGTCGGTGATAAATGAGCTGCCGCACCCCTCACAGAGGTGGAGGGTGCTGCCCCCTGTCTCGCAGCCGGGGGCGGTGACCCGGGGCTCATAGTCGTGGGGCAGGGCGTCGGTCATGTGGGTGATGTGCCGGTCCCCGCAGACGGAGCACTCTTTTACGGTGTAGCCGGGGCTGGTGCAGGAAGCCTCCACGGTGGAGGTCTCATACCGGTGCTCCCCCTTGGGGGTGTCCAGCTCTTTCAGCAGGCCGCAGCGCTGGCAGATCTCCAGCGCCTTGCCCGGGGTCTCACAGGTGGCGTCCCGGACCACGGTCTTCTGCCAGGCGTGGCCCAGGGAGTCCACGTAGTCGATCTTCTCCACCTTGCCGCACGCCACGCACAGCCGCCGGGTGTAGCCCAGGGCGGTGCAGGTGGGGTCCACCTTCTCCAGCTCCACCCAGGTGTGCTCCTCCCCGCAGGAGCCGTCGCCGTCCTCTGTATCCCCAGTGTCTGCCAGCCTTACATAGGCAACCCCGTCCTCCACCATATCGGTGTTTTCATAGGTGTAGGTGATCTGGTAGTACACCGGGTAACTGCCGGGCTCGGTGTAGTTGGGGGCGGAGGTCATGGTGCAGGACTCTGCGCTCTCCCCATAGCGGATCTGGGTGGTGACCCCGGCCTCGGAGAGGTCGGATACCGTGATGGTGTGGGGCTGGCCGTCCGCCACGCCCTCGTAGTTGGCAGCCACGGATTTGGCCAGCACGTACTGGGTCTTACCGTAGCCGCAGTCCTGGCAGGTGTCCATCACCACGAACCGGTCGTGGGACAGCTCGGGGCGGATGGCCTCCTCCAGATTGTGGGCCTCGGTGACCACCTCTGTGTTTTTGGTGGTGCCGAAGCAGAAGCCGCAGTATTTCCCGGTGGTGACGGTCTTGGTGTGGCGGCTGCTGTCCAGGCACTCCCACTCTGTTTCCACAGGCAGGTCCTTCTGGTCGAAGTCGCTGGCGCAGTCGTAGAGGACGTACACATCCCGGTCGTACTCATGGCTGGTGCTGTCCACGTTGGCGTTGAGACGGCCGCACTTCAGGCACATGGATTTGTTCCAGTGGTAGCCGGTGTAGATGCCTCCGGCGTTGGGGGACTGGTAGGAGAAAGTCCCCTGCCCTCCGTCGGCCCGGGCGCCGTCGGAGTACTTTACGTTCCGGGCGGCGTTGGAGACGCCGTCGGCGGTGTACTCCGGCACCCGGTAATTCATGCAGGTGGTGTACACAAAGGGTTCCCGCTCGCTGCCGTTCTGCTCGATGGTGCAGGAGTGGCAGTAGGTGGTGCTGTAGGTGATGACGGCGTTGACGTTGAATGTCCCCTCCCGGCCCGCGGTGTCCAGCCACTCCTCCGCTGGGTCGTGGTAGATGTCCTCCTGGGACGCGGCGGACCCGGTGAGGGGGAGGGCTCCCAGCGCCAAAACGAGGGCCAGGAGCAGGGAGAGCAGTTTTTTGCTGTACAGTTTGTTTTTCATGATGACCTCCTATCGTTCTAGGGTGGCCCGTTTCAAGGCCGCCCGGTGTTCCGCCAGGTCGGCGAAATCCAGCCCCTCGCGGGTGGGCAGGTTTACCGTGACCTGGTACTTATCCTTGTAGTGGTTGTGGATGCCCTCCGCCGCCAGGCGGCCGGGAGCGTCGTTGTTGGTGCAGATCTCGATTTCCGTGACCTTCGGGTGCCGGGAGAGAAAGCTCTCCAGCGCCGCCGGGGGTTTGAAAGGCCGGGACGGTGTGCTCTCTGCCGGGGCGTAAATGCCACCCAGGGACAGCCGGTATTTGTCCGTGGTGCCCTCCAAAGTGAGGTGGGCCAGCGTCTCGATGGCGGCCTCATACACCGCCACCCGGCTGGCTCTCCCGCGGGGCGGCAGGCAGAAGCTGTACCGTTTGTCGCTGCCGGACACCTCCGCCTTAAAGGGTTTGCCCTGGGTGTAGGTGCCCCGGAGAAAGGCGTACCGGGGGATCCCGGCCCCATCTTTCCCCACGAACACAGCGTTGTGATGCCCTGCACTCTCGTAGAGGAGCCCCGCCCGCACACAGGCCTCGATGACCTTTCGATCGATGCCCCGTTTCAGCAGGTAGGCGAACACCCGCCGGTTGTTGGGGGCAGGTTCCGGCAAGGCGAAGGGCTTGCGCTCCACCGGCTGGGGAGGGGGCAAACACACCGGCAGCTCGTCACAGAGCTGCTGGACCGCCTCCACAAAGCCCAGCCCCTCCACCTTGATGAGGTAGTCCAAGGCGGAGCGTCCCCCCACATCTCGGCTTTTCCAGTGCCACAGGCTGGTGGCCTCGCTGATTTTGAAGCTGTCGTGGTCTTTCAGGTGGAGCTCCCCGCGGGCGGCGTCCTTTTCCAGCTGGCCGGGCCGGCACCGCCGCAAAAACTGGATGGCGGAGATCTGTTTGGCGGCCTCGATCTGTTCTTTCGTCACGCCGGGCATACTGTCACCCCTCCCGTTAGAGCACGGCATTCTGTAGGGCCGCCACCTGGTCTGCCCGCTCCCAGGGGAACTCCCGCCGCCCGAAGTGGCCGTAGGCGGCGGTTTTTAAGTATCTGGAGGAGAGCAGGTCCAGCTGCCGGATGATTTTTTGGGGGGTCAGCCCGAACACGGTTTTCACCACATCCGCCAGGCAGTCGTCCTCGCAGTAGCGGCCGGAGCCGAAGGTGTCCACCTCCACCATGACCGGCTCAGCCCGGCCTATGGCGTAGGCCAGGGTCACCTGGCAGCGGGAGCAGAACCCGGCGGCCACCAGGTTTTTGGCGATGTACCGGGCCATGTACGCCCCGGAGCGGTCCACCTTGGTGGGGTCTTTCCCGGAGAAGCTGCCGCCCCCGTGGGGAGCGAAGGGGCCGTAGGCATCTACCGCCAGCTTGCGGCCGGTGAGGCCTGTGTCCCCCTCCGGCCCGCCGATGACAAACCGCCCTGTAGGGTTGAGGAGCAGCCGGGTGTTTTCGTCCGGGGGCAGGGCGGTGAGGGCCGGGGCCAGCACCTTATCGGTTAACTGGAAGAACAGCTCGTCCTGGGGCACGCCCTCCTCATGCTGGGCGGACAGAATTACCGCCTCCAGCCGCAAGGGTTTGCCCACCTCGTCGTACTCCACGGTGACCTGGGCTTTCCCATCCGGGCCCAGGAAGGGCAGTTCCCCAGAGAGCCGGACCTCGTCCAGCCGCCGGGTGATCTGGTGGGCCAGCACCACGGGCAGGGGCAGGTACTGCCAGGTCTCATTGCAGGCGTAGCCCACCATGATGCCCTGGTCCCCGGCGCCCTGTTCCCTGGCAATGCCCTCGGCGATGTCCAAACTCTGGCGGTGGAGCAGGTTGGTGATGAGGAAGTCCCGGTGGTCGTAGCCCACGTCTTTCAGCACGGACCGGACGATGCTGCCCACCTCCGGGACGTGGCTGCTGGTGAGTTTCCCCGCCACGATGATGTGCCCCTTGGTGGCCAGTACCTCGCAGGCTACATGGGCGGCAGGGTCACAGGCCAGGCAGTCGTCTAAAATGGCGTCGGCGATCTGGTCGCAGAGCTTGTCCGGGTGGCCTCTTGCCACCGACTCCGCTGTGTAAAATTGCTGCATGGTAAGTCCTCCTTTAGCGTTCTGGGTCATGGTTTTTCTCTTTTCTTGGCGGGTTGGGCTGTCCCGCAACACGAAACACCAAGACATGACCATCTTGGATGGCGATTCTCTCTGGATAGAGGAATTTCTCCTGGTACTTTTTGGCCAGGCTTCCGCTCAGGCTGGCAAAGTTATCTTTTGACAGCCCGCAGAGGAAAAAGTTCCCGGCGATGATGTCGTAGTCCTCCAGTATCCGGTTCAGCGGCAGGCCGTGGAGTTTGCCCTCCTCGTTGCACACCAGGGCCACCGGGTCATCCCAGGGGTATAGCGCCTGGATGGGCCCCTCCACGATGGTTTGCATGGCCTTCAAATCATGGGGGATGTCCGTGATCTTGGCAGGCTTGCCAACTTCCACAAGCACCACTTTCATCAGCGCACCTCCAGGGAAAAGGGCTTCAGACTTTGGTTTACTTCCCGGTAATTTTCAAACCGCACCTGGCACCCCAAAAGAAAAGAAACAGCGTCCTCCCACTCTTCCAGGGGAAAACGCTGCTTCTCTTGGTAGTAGAACAGCCATTTCAGGGCCTCCCACTTCTTTTCCGGGGCCAGCCGGGGCGCGGTGACGGGGATCTTCGTCTCCCGTCTCAGTTCGTCTAACAGGCCATGGGTCAAGCAACCCCTCCTTCACGGGTTTTTCTTGTGGTTGCGGATGTGCAGAAAGACCAGGCCGCCTACAATCACGGCGGCCAGCCCTATGAGAATGTAAGTTTTCGGTTCCAGACGCTTCACCTCCTCTCAGCGTTCCGGGGTTTGCTTCCCCCTGGGCGGCTTGCCTTCCAAATCGGTATGCTCCAGGGCGTCCAGGTTCGCGGCAAGGACGGGGTGTGTGTCAATCCCGTTTTGCTGGCACCCCCGCAGGATCCCACGGAGATAGCTGGCGCTGGGGACGGCGGGCCGGTCCTTGTAGGGTGCGTTCATGACGTAGGCCATGGCCTCCACTTCCTTTCCCAGCCGGTTAACTACCGTAAGGGTTCGCTTCCCGTAGAGCCGGGGAAAGCCCTCGTAAAAGTTCAGGTTCCGCTCGTCCTCCGGGCTGATCTCCCACAAAACTCCATCCACATAAGAGTCCGGGTCGGGAAGGATGGTGGCCACGCCCCGGTTCCCGCCGTTGGAGCGGAAAGCCAGGCGGTAGCCTTCCAACCGCACGGTTTCCAGGGCTTGGGCGTCGGGGCAGCGGAAGGCCATCTGGTTCAGGTCCATGTTGGAGCCGTAAGCGAAATAAAGCAGCGTGACGCTGCACCCACTTCGCGCACCCGGACCTTCTTCTAGCTCCGGGCTTCCATGCCCGCGCTGAAAATACGATTGCTCCGTTGGCTTTTTGAAATATATGGTTTCCATCATCTCCTATCGTTCGTCCAAATGCCGGTTTTGCAGGCTGGTGTACATGGTTTTGTCATACCGCCAGGCCTTATCCCCCGGCAGGTTCTCCATCAGGTGGGCCCGGACATTTTTGTATTCCGGCCCGATGAGCCCCAGCCGCAAAAGGAAAGTGCGGAACGTGAAAGCTGGGTTCTCGCTGATCCCGGTTTTCCGCATCACTGTCTTTTTCTGGTTGATGGCCTGGGCGGAGATAGCCAGCGCCAGGGTGATATTGGCCCGCACCTTCCCGGCGTGGAGGGTGCTCTCGAAGCATCTCCACTCCAGGGTGCCCCGGTAGAACACCGAGTGGAGGTTGAGGGCGTAATACCTTGTCCAGCTGTAATGCATCCTGCTCTCGTCCGTTCCCTCGTACCACTGCTGCTTCAGCTGCTCCATGGTGAGGTGGGTGGGCATTTTGCGGATCTTCTCCAGCATAGGTTCTCGTACTTTCTGACACCACCGCTGCACACGGTCCTCATGGACCTTGAGGGCCTTGAACAGGATGTCCTCCTTGGCGTACATGATGGTCAGGGCGTTCTTCAGGCTCTGGGGCGTGTGGTTGGCCGCATCCACATGGACGTGCATCCCACAGCTGGAGTTCACCACCGCCCCGGCCCGCCGGAGCGCCCGCACTACAGCCTGGAGCTTTCCTATCTCGCTGTACTCCAGCACCGGGGAGTTCATCTCCACATGGTACAGGTGCCGGGTGGAACCGTTGGCCCTTTCCAGCCCGCCGGGGCGGGTGGGGACAATGCTGGCGTCGTAGACGAAGCGCCATTTCTTCCCCTCCTGGTCGGGGGCCTCCCAGGGGTCGTAGGTGCGGGATTCCCTGGTGCGGCGGGCGCTGGTGCCGAAAAGGGCCGCCACAGCCTCTGCCGCCTGCTGCCGGGTGAGGCCTGTCATCTCAATCTCACAGCCGAAACGCTGGTCCTTCAGGTCAATGACAGCCGGTCACCTCCTGGTGCATGGCAGCGATACGTTTTCCAATGGCTTCCACCACGTGGACCGTCACCCCGTTGCCTGCCTGCTTGTACAGCTGGCTGTCGGAGTGCAGGTGGATGATCTGGTCGATGCGGTCATCCGTCCAGCCCTGGAGCCGGAAGCACTCCCGGGGTGTCAGCCGGCGGATGCGTTGACCCTCCAGCACCCCTTGTGTCCCTTGGGTGGTGACGGTGTGGGCGATGCTCCTGCCCACCCGGCCCCGGTGGGTGTTCTGGGTGGCGTAGCCAAGGCTGACACTGTCCCCAGGGTAGGCCATTTTGTAGCCTGCCTTGGTGGCCTCCTTGATGGGCAGGCCCACCGGGTACAGGCCGGTCTTCCCGCCGGAGCCTCCCGCCTGGGCGGTGAGGGTGCAGCTCACTCCTTCGGGGGAGTAGACCCGTTTTCCCTGCTGCCCGCCCCGAAGCTGTACAAGAGCTGTGCCTGCTGTCTGGGTGAAAGGAAATACTTTTCCGGCACATCGGGGGTCAAGATAGCCGACAAGGTATACCCGGCGGCGGGATTGGGGCACACCGAAATCTTTGCTGTTAAGCACCTGCCATTCCACACCATACCCCAGTCGGTCCAACGCATGGAGGATGGCCGCAAATGTCCTGCCTCCGTCATGACTGAGCAGGCCGGGTACGTTCTCCAGCAGGAGATACGCAGGGTGCCGGGCTGCAACCAGCCGGGCAATTTCAAAGAACAGGGTGCCTCTGGGGTCTCTGAAGCCTCCGCGCTTTCCAGCCAGGGAAAAAGCTTGGCAGGGGAACCCGCCGCAGAGCAGGTCAAAATCGGGCAGTCCTTTGGGGTCCGCTGTTCGGATGTCCTCACAGAACCACTCCCCTTCCGTGGGGAACAGGGCCTGGTAGCTCTGGTTGGCCCTCTGGTCGATCTCGCAGTGGCCCACACAGGCAAAGCCGCCGGCACGGGCAAGCCCCTCCCGGAACCCACCTACGCCGGAAAACAGGTCGATAAACTTGATAGCCGCTACATCACTCCTTTTTTGATTTTTTGCGGGGCCGCAGCCCGGATGCGGGGAATCCCTCCTTTCGGTGAAAATAAAAAAGCCCCGGGCGGCTGGAAAAATCCAGTGCCTGGGGCGGATGGACGAGCTTATGCGGTTGTATCGCCAGAAACGGGCCACACTGGGCCAACAGGGGCGGTTTCATTCCTTCGTGGGGTCGGTTTCCCATTGGAAGGAGAAAAGTGCTTATTTGGGCGGACAGGCGGCCAAGTCCCTTTTGCGCAAAGGTTTTTACCGGCTGAGAAAGGAGGGCTGCGAAACCATCGTGTAGGGAAAGTGGAAAATCACGGTTTTGCGAAGCAAAATGCCAGCTTTCATTTTCCTGCTGGGAAGTGAATTCCTGGGAAGAACTGAGCGAAGCTAACTTTCTTCTTCCCAGCTGGTAAAGAATCAGGGGGGAGAGGTGCGGAGAGGGGGGGAGGCGGCTCACCGCTGCCTGCTGTTCTGCTCCAGGTTTTGTTCCACAAAACCTGCCCCGCAAAAGGGCGCACTACCCCCTTGGAAAGGGAGCCTTTGGAATCTGCCCAGATTGCTGGGCAATTTATAT
>ENA-UONY01003007-UONY01003007.1-human-gut-metagenome-genome-assembly--contig:-CS9-NODE-3007-length-11122-cov-20.675883_pt1 | contig 11122 bp, 10 predicted proteins | sample MGYA00242465_ERZ724012 | MGnify/ENA metagenome assembly ERZ724012 | reverse complement strand
TGACGGCACCGTTGATTTCTGAGACCGGATGAAAAAGCTCCGACCGTGAAAACGGCCGGAGCTTTTTTGCGTGAAAATAGGCTTACCGCGGCGGCTGCGCTGTAACAGCGTCCCGCCGCATCTCGCGCAGCACGGGCACGCTGACGCACAGCGAAGCGGCGAGGAAAAAGACGAGGCCGATCATGCGGTTGACGCTGATGGTCTCGCGGAAGCAGACCACCGCCAGAAGCGTTGCCAGAACGGGCTTGATCAGATAGACGAAGGAGGCCTCGGTCGCGGAGGTGTATTCCGTGATCTTGGCGGTGAGCAGAAAGCCGATGGCGGCGCAGAAGATGCCGACGTAGCACAGCAGCAGCGCGGACCGGAGCGTGAAGCCGGTGAAGAACGGCACGTCGGCGAAAATGTCCAGCCCGAGACTGCGGTAGAGCGCGCCGACGGCGGGGATGTGACCGAGCAGCAGGAGCGCGAGCAGCTCCAGTCCGCCGAGGACCATGTTGAAGGTCGTGATGACCAGTCCGCCGAGCCGCGGGATGCGCAGCTTGCAAAGCGTGCCGTACATGGCGAAGAGGATGGTTGCCGTGAGGATCTCCGCGAAGCCGCGCGGACTGACCTCGAGCTTCGCGGGGTTGAGGATGAAGAGGATGCCGATCAGCTCGACGCCGATGGCAATGAGGTGGTTCCGTTTCAGCGGCTCGTGCAGGATCAGGTGCGCGGCGGCGAGGGCAAAGACGGGGTTGCCGGAGTAGATGATGGAGGTCGCCGAGGCGTCCATGTGCAGCACGGCCATCTGGAGCAGCGACATGTGCAGCGTGACCGTCAGAAAGCCGAGCAGGGCAAAGTAGCTCCAGTCGGAGCGGGTGAGGCGAATGGCGTTCTGCCGCAGGCTGCACAGGGCGAAGGGCAGCAGAAAGAGCGCGCCGATGAGCACGCGCTCGACCGTGATCTGCATGGGCGCGAAGACGCCGCCGAGCCCCTTGAGCGCGACCTCGGTGGTGGAGTAGATCATGGCGGCGAGCAGAATATAAAGATAGCCGCGTTTCCGATTCATGGCGTCGTTCCTCCGTTTCCTGTGATGGAGCACCGCCCATTGTATGCTCACACTCCGAAAAAAGCAAGAAAGAAGTGCTGCTTCCCGCGGGAAACAGCACTTCTTTAGGTATGCGTTCAAAAGCGAGGGCGCTTGTCTTACTTGACGGCGGTCTGCTTCTTGCTCTCCCACTTGGTGACGCAGAGCGCGCAGGAGATGTCGCCGGTGATGTTCAGGCAGGTGCGGCCCATGTCGAACAGACGGTCCACGCCGTAGATGATCATGATCATATCGACGGGGATGTTCATGGCCTGGAGCACCATAGCCAGCATGATCATGCCGGCGCCGGGCGTGCCGGCGGTGCCGATGGAGGCGAGGGTCGCGGTGACAACGATGGTGACCATTTGGCCGAGGGTCAGCGTCATGCCGCAGCAGGTGGCGAGGAAGATGGTGGCGACGCACTGATAGATGGCGGTGCCGTCCATGTTGATGGTCGCGCCGAGGGGGATGACGAAGGAGGAAATATCATTCTCCGCGCCGAGGTCCTCGGAGCACTCCATGCTCAGGGGAATGGTCGCGGCGGAGGAGGTGGAGGTGAAGGCGAAGATCATAGCCGGGGACGCCTTCTTGAAGAACGTGATGGGGCTGATGCCCGCGAACGCCTTGGCGGAGACGGAGTAGCAGAGGATCGCGTGGACGATGTAGCCAAGGTAGGCGCAGCCGAGCACGATGCCGAGGGAGCCGAGGATCTCGGGACCCTGCGTGGCAACGACCCAAGCCATCATGGTGAACACGCCGATGGGGCTGAGAGAAATGATGAAGGCCATCACGCGCTCGATGACCGCGTAGAGGGAGGTGACCATATCCTGCGCGAGCTTGCCCTTTTCTCCTGCCGTGAGGATGCCGCCGCCGAGAAGAATGGCGATGACGATGACCTGAAGCATATTGGAGGTGCGGAAGGACTCCCAGAGGTTACTGGGGAAGATGCCGATGAGGGTATCCATGAAGTTGGCGCTGGTGGCCTTCTCCCAGACCTGGCCGTCAACGAGCTGGAGGGTGGGGAAGAGGCCGGCGTTGTTGAAGATGTTGGCGAACACAAGGCCGATCACGCAGGCGATGGCAGTGGTGACGAGGAAGTACGCCACGGTCTTCCAGCCGACGGAGCCGACCTTCTTCATGTCGCCCATGGAGACGATGCCGTCGATCATGGACAGCAGGACAACGGGAACAACGATGAACTTGAGGAGGTTGACGAAGATGGTGCCGAAGGGCTTGAGGTAGTTGGTCGTGATCTCGGGCTTACCCATAAAGTAGAAGGCAAGGCCGACCACGATACCGAGCAGCAGAGCAATGAAGATCTGTGCCGGCAGACTGAGTTTTTTCTTTTCCATAATATACACTCTCTCCTAAAATTTCTCCTATAAACGACAGCTTATAGATGCGATTTATAAGAGTTTTTACATTTTACCGCATCTGAACATATTTTGCAAGACCGGACGCAGGAAAACTTTCATTTTGAGCAATTTCGACAAAGCTATCCGAAAAAGCGGGAAGCGAATGCGGAAAAATATTTTTGCGTGACCACTTGCATTGTGCGCCGCTTTTTTGTAGGATGTAAAAAGAAACCGAAAGAAGGAACGGAAAACGGTATGAGAGTCATCACCGGCTCGGCGCGCGGGCGCCGGCTGAATGAATTAAAGGGTTATGATACCCGCCCGACCACCGACAAGGTCAAGGAGGGCATTTTCTCCGCCATCCAGTTCGAGGTGGAGGGCGCGCGCGTGCTCGACCTCTTCGCGGGGACGGGACAGCTCGGCATCGAGGCGCTTTCGCGCGGCGCGCAGCGCGCCGTGTTCGTGGACCGGCGCACCGACGCGGTGAAGCTCATCCGTGAGAATCTGGCGCTCACGCGGCTGGAGGAAGGCGCGCAGGTCGTCTGCGGCGACTCGATGGCCTATCTCAATGCCCTGCGCGAGAAATTCGACCTCATTTTCCTCGACCCGCCCTACGCGGACGATCTGCTCGAGCGCGCCGTCGCGCACATCGCGCGGTTTGACATTCTTGCGCCCGATGGTATAATGATCGCGGAGAGTCCGGCGGAAAAGGAGCTGCCCAAGCTCAGCGCGCCCTACCGCGTCGCGCGCGAGTACCGCTACGGCAGGATCAAGGTCACGCTTTACCGCCGCGACGGGGAGGAGACGACATGAGAGAGGAACGCATCGCCGTGTTTCCCGGCAGCTTCGACCCCGTGACGCTCGGTCACATGGATATCATCGAGCGCGCGGCGCAGCTCTTTGACCGCGTGTACGTCGCCATCGTGCCGAACGGCGAAAAGACGCACCCGATGTTCACGGACGAGGAGAAACTGGAGCTGATGCGCGTGAGCGTCGCACCGCTCGGCAACGTCGAGGCGGCGCTGTGGAACGGGCTGCTGACGGACTTTGCCGCGCAGAAGGGCGCGCGCTTTCTCGTGCGCGGCGCGCGGAACAGTATGGATTTCGATGCGGAGTATCAGCTCTCGCTCATTTATAAGGATGTGTCCGGCGGCGCGCTCGACACGGTGCTTTTGTGCGCTGAGCCCGCGCACCAGCACATTTCATCGACCATGGCGCGCGAGATGGTGAAGTATCATCAGCCGCTCGAGAAGTATTTGCCGGCTGCGGCCGCGGCTCGGATAAGAGGAAAGGATAGGGGATAACGATGGCTGAAGAGAATGTACAGAAGCTGCTGGATATGCTTTATGAGATGATCGACGAGGCGAAGAACGCGCCGCTGTCGAACGACAAGTGCGTGCTCAACCGCGACGAGGCGCTCGACCTGCTCGACGAGATCCGCGCGCAGATGCCGGTGGAGCTCAAGCGCGCGCAGGAGCTCGTCCGCGCCCGTGACGAGTATGTGGAGGCCGCCAAGCGCGACGTCGAGCGCATGATGCAGAAGGCGGAATTCGAGGCCAAGAGCAAGGTCTCCGAGAGCGAGGTGCTCACCGCCGCGCGCGCCAAGGGCCACGATATCGTCACCCGTGCCGAGGAGCGCTCGCGTGAGATGTACCGCGTGGCGAACGACTACTCCGAGGACGTTCTGCGCCGCACGGAGGAGGCGGTCCAGATGGCGCTTGACGAGGTCAAGCAGACGCGCGTGCGCTTCCGCGCCGCGTCCAACGAGCAGATGCAGCGCCGCCGCGAGGAGCTGAACAAGTCTTTGGAGAAAAACGACAAAGAGGACAAGTAAAATTCATTACATCTGACAAAGGCTTTTCGAACGTTTTTTAATTTGAACATATTTTGCGATGAAGGTAAAACGCGCCACAAGATATTGTGGCGCGCTTTTTCGTGCCCTTTCGACAATAAAACGTGCGTTTGAGTTCCGGCGAAAAACGCTGGAAGAATTTGGCAGAAAAGGGCGTGAAAGCCCTGAAAACAAAGAAAATTTCTGCTTGCATTTCAAAAGCGTTTTATGTATACTCAAAATACGAAGTGGGGGAAAGTGGTGCCAAGTGTACAAAAGTGGTGCTGCTGACCCAAAAGTGCAGGAGAGTGGAGCCGAGCGACTTCCCCGAAAAAAGAGGGAGCCGCTGCTTTGCCCTCTTCACAGCAGCTTCAAGGATCGCCGAAGGGGGGGAGCGCTTTGACCGGTCAGTATCAGCACAGCATCGACGCCAAGGGCAGAGTGTTCATCCCCGCGAAGCTCCGCGAGGAGCTGGGCGAGACCTTTTATGTCACCATGGGCATGGACTCCTGCCTGAGCGTCTATTCCGACGCGAGCTGGGCGAAGTTTACCGAGAAGTTCGAGAGCCTGCCCTACACCAAGACCAAGGCCATGCGTCCGCTGTTCGCCAATGCCGCCAAGTGCGAGCCGGACAGCCAGGGCCGCATCCTGCTGCCGCAGAAGCTGCGCGCCTATGCGGGGCTGGACAAGGACGTGGTCATCATCGGCGTATCGAACCGCGCCGAGATCTGGAACGCGGAGCGCTGGGCTGCGCTGGAGGCCGAGGAGCTCAACCCCGAGAACCTCGCCGCCGTGATGGAGGAGCTGGGCTTCTGAGATGGAAGAGATCAACTACGGCCACAAACCAGTGCTGCTGCACGAATGCCTGGACGCGCTCGCCATCCGGCCGGACGGCGTTTACCTCGACGGGACGCTGGGCCGCGCGGGCCACTCGCTGGAGATCGTCCGCCGCCTGACGGCGGGAGGACGGCTCATTGCCCTCGACCGCGACGAGACCGCCATCGAGGCGGCGCAGCGGCGGCTCGCGGACTATATGGACCGCGTGACGCTGGTACACTCCAACTTCAGCGCGCTCGACGACGTGCTGCGTGAGATAGGCGTCCGCGGCGTGGACGGGATGCTCTTTGACCTCGGCGTTTCCTCGCCGCAGCTCGACGATGCCGCCCGCGGCTTTTCCTATAAGCAGGACGCGCCGCTCGATATGCGCATGGACGAGAGCGCGAGCTACACCGCGCGCGAGCTGGTCAATACCGTCAGCTATGAGGAGCTCAAGCGCATCCTCTATGAATACGGCGAGGAGCGCTACGCGTCCGCCATCGCAAAGAAGATCTGTGCGTACCGCACGGAAAAGCCCATCGAAACCACGCTGGAGCTGGCAGATCTCATCCGCTCGGCGATGCCCGCTGCGGCGCTGCGCGAAAAGCAGCATCCCGCCAAGCGGAGCTTTCAGGCCATCCGCATCGCGGTCAACGACGAACTCGGCGAGCTTCCGCCGATGCTCCGCGCCGCCGAGAAGAATCTCAAGCCGGGCGGGCGGCTCGCGGTCATCACCTTCCATTCGCTCGAAGACCGCATCGTCAAGCGCGAGCTGCAAGCGCTCGCCACGGGCTGCACCTGTCCGCCGGAGTTTCCGGTGTGCGTGTGCGGCAAGAAGCCCAAAATGAAGCTCATCACCCGCAAGCCCATCGTCTCGGGCGAGGAGGAGCTGAACGAAAATCCCCGCGCCCGCAGCGCCAAGCTGCGTGTGGCGGAAAAATGCTGAGAAAGCAAATCTTTCACGAAGGAGAGCGCCATGGCACGCACGAGCCGCAGACAACCGAATAGCTACCGCGGCGGACGTGTGGTCGGCAATCTCGCCTACGATGAGCGCTACGCCGAGCGGCGTGCGCCGCGCCGCGAGAGCGAGCAGCGGGAGCAGCCGCGCGAGGAGTTCATCCGCCCGCCGCGCAGGCAGGAGAAGAAGGCCGTCCGTCCGCGCGTGCGCGAGCGGCAGAGAGTCTCCGGCGTGCTGGTGCTCGGCTTTGCCGCGCTGGCCGCGATGGTCGTGGTCGTGTTGATGAGCTACGCGCAGCTCACGAGCATTTCCGCCGATGTGGTCTCGATGCAGAAGGAGCTCAAGACGCTCGACGCCGAGCACGTCGCGCTGCTCACGCAGTACGAGCGCACCTTTGATCTCGAAACGGTCAAGGCGGCGGCTGTCGCCGCGGGCATGAACAAGCCCAGCTCCTCGCAGATCAATTACATCGACCTTTCCGCGCCGGACAGCGTGGAGCTTTGCGAAGCACAGAACGTCAGCGTGCTCAGCCGCGTGTTCACCTCGCTGGGGCAGGGCGTTTTCAGCGTGGTGGAATATTTCAGTTGAGCGAAGCCTATACATAAGGAGTAAGGAGCTTCCTTACTCCTTGTTTTGCCATTATGCCCCTTGCCGTATGAGGAGGAAAGACCGTGCCGACACCCCCGAAAAGAAAACCGGACAGCGCGCGCCGCGCCAACCGCATCATCCAGCAGCGAACGCTTCTGCTGCTGGCGCTGCTGGGCATCGGCACATTTCTGCTGCTCTTTGCCCAGCTCTACAAGCTGCAGATCAAGCAGCACGACGAGCTCAAGACGCTCGCCGTGCGCCAGCAGACGCTGCGCACGACCGTGGAGGCGAGCCGCGGCACCATCTACGATAAAAACGGCGACATTCTCGCCCTCTCCTCCACGGCGGAGAACGTCTGCGTCTCGCCTCTCGACGTCGCCAAAAACGAACAGGATCAAGATCTGATCGCAAACGGCCTCGGCGAGATCCTCGGCGTGGACCCGGGCGGCATCCTCGACGACATGAAGGATACCGCCTCGCAGTACAAGGTCATCAAGAAGAAGGTCGAGCAGGAGACGGCGGACAAAGTCCGCGTGTTTATCAGCGACAACGGCATCAAAGGCGTCTTTCTGGAGCCAACCTCCAAGCGCTACTACCCCTATTCCTCGCTCGCCGCGCACGTCATCGGCTTTGTCAACGCCAACGGCGGCGCTTACGGTCTTGAGGCCGTGTATGACGAGGAGCTGACCGGCGAAAAGGGCATGGTCGTCTCCGCGCGCGACGCCAACGGCAACGCGCTGCTCTATCAGTATGAGCAGTATTTCGACGCCGAGAACGGCGACAGTCTGGTGACGACCCTCGATAAGACGGTGCAGTATTACCTCGAAAAGGGCCTTGAGGAGCTCGAGAGCCGCTACGGCACGGGCGTGGGTGCGACCGGCATCGTCATGGACGTCAACACCGGCGGCATCCTCGCGATGGCGTCGCTGCCGACCTACGACCTCAACGCCCCCGCGAGCATCTACAACAAGGAGATGCTCGCCGCCGGCATGACCGACGAGGAGCTCGCCGCGGCGGCCGACACGCTGCAAAATATGCAATGGCGCAACAAGGCCATCAACGACACTTTCCAGCCCGGCTCGACCTTCAAGATCCTCACCCTCGCCATGGCGCTGGAGGAGAACAAGGTCAAAATGTCCGACACCTTCAACTGCCCGGGCTATGTCGTCATCGAGGGCGCGAAGATCAACTGCTCCAAGCGCGCGCCCGGTCACGGTCATCAGGACCTCATCACGGCGTTCGCCAATTCCTGCAACCCTGCGTTCATCAACATCGGCCTGCGCCTCGGCAACACGACGTTCTATAATTACATGAAGGCCTTCGGCCTCACCGGAAAGACCGGCGTGGACACCACGGGCGAGGCGAGCGGCTTTGTCAACAAGGAGATTGAATACTCCACGCTGGCGCTGGCGTGCTACGCCTTCGGTCAGAACTTCAACGTTACGCCGCTTTCGCTCATCAACGCGCAGGCGGCCTGCGTCAACGGCGGCTACCTCCGCACGCCCTACATCGTCTCCGAGGTGCTCGACCAGAGCGGCAACGTCAAGTACCGCCACGACACCACCCCGCTGCGGCAGGTCATTTCCGAGGATACCTCCAAGACCGTGCGCGAGATCATGGAGTACGAGGTCGAGCACGGCACGGGCAAGAACGGCAAGGTCGCGGGCTACCGCATCGGCGGCAAGACCGGCACCGCCGACCAGATCGACGGGAGCGTCACCGTTTCGTTCACCTGCTGCGCGCCGGCGGACGACCCGCAGATCATGATGCTGCTCACCCTCAGCAACGCCAGCGACAAGACCGGCACCTACCGCTCCGGCGGCAACATGGCCGCGCCCGTGGCGTCGAGCATCATGGCGGAGATACTGCCCTACCTCGGCATCGAGCCGACCTACAGCGCCGATGAACTCGTCGGCGCGGATCATACCGTGCCGAACGTCGTCGGGCTCAAGCGCGACGAGGCGGCAACAAAGCTCAAGGAGGAGGGCTTCTCCTGCCGCACCGTCGGCGACGGCGAGACCGTCACCGACCAGACGCCGCTCGGCGGCGCGATCGTGCCGAACAACGCGGAGATCATCCTCTATCTCGGCGCGGAGAAATCCACGGAGCTGTGCATCGTGCCGAACGTTGTGGGCGACAGCGCTGCGGCAGCCAACCGCAAGCTCACCGACGCGGGGCTCATCATGTCCGTCTCCGGCGCGACCGGCGGCAGCTCCGCGAGCGTGCGCGCCATCTCCCAGTCGGAGACGCCGGGCACGGAGGTCGCGGCGGGCACGGTGGTGCGCGTCCAGTTCAGCGACAGCTCGGTGACGGATTAAAAACCGCAAAAGAGAGCAAGATTTGACGGAGAAAGGACGACGCGCCTACGAAGCTCGGCGAGCTTTTGAGCGCCCTCGATCACTTCCGACTCCTCCGCGCGGACGCGCGGACGGAGATACATGACCTCACCCTCGATTCCCGCGCGACGGGAGAGGGAAGCCTTTTCCTCGCCCTGCATGGCGCGCGGGAGGACGGCGCAGACTACGCAAAGGAGGCCGCCGCGCGCGGCGCGGTCTGCGTCGTGACCGAGCACGCGGCCGAAGGCGTGCCCTGCGTGCTGGTCCCCGACGCGCACGAGGCGGCGGCAAAGCTCGCCGCGAGGTGGTACGGCGATCCGGCGGGACGCATGACGGTGGTCGGCGTGACCGGCACGAACGGCAAGACGACCACAACGTATCTTCTCAAGCAGCTCCTTGAGCGCTGCCTGGGCGCAAAGGTCGGTCTGATCGGGACCAATCAGAACATGATCGGCGACGCCGTTCTGCCTGCCGAGCGCACCACGCCCGACGCGCTGACGCTCCAGCGTCTGCTGCGCGAAATGGCGGACGCGGGCTGCACCCATGTGGTGATGGAGGTCTCCTCCCACGCGCTCGTGCAAAGGCGTGCCGGCGCGATCGACTTCGCGCTCGGCGTGTTCACCAATCTCACGCAGGACCATCTTGACTACCATGGTACAATGGAAGCCTACTGCGACGCCAAGGCGCGTCTGTTCCGCCAATGCCGCGCCGCCGCCGTCAACGGCGACGATCCGTGGACGCCGCGGCTGCTCGAAAATGTGACCTGTCCGGTCACACGCTTCGGGCAGGGACTTGCAAACGATCTCGTCGGCTGGGACGCACATTACTGCGCCGACCGCGTGAGCTTCACCGCGTGCAGCGACAGCGAGCACATCCCCGTGACGCTGCACATTCCCGGGGCGTTCTCGCTCTACAACGCGCTCGCCGCGCTCGCCGCGGCACAGGCCCTCGGCATTCCGATCGAGGACGCGGCGCAGGCCCTCTCACTCTGTCAGGGCGTGCGCGGCAGGGCGGAGGTGGTGCCGACGGACACGGACTACACCGTGCTCATTGATTATGCACACACGCCAGACGGGCTGAAAAATATTCTCTCGACCGTCTGCGGCTTTGCCGACGCGCGCGTGCTCGTCGTGTTCGGCTGCGGCGGCGACCGCGACCGGACGAAGCGCGCCGAAATGGGGCGCATCGCTGCGCGGCTCGCGGACGAGGTAATCGTCACCTCGGATAATCCCCGCACGGAAAACCCCTACGCCATTCTGCACGAGATCCTCGCCGGCATGGCGGACAGCGCGACGCCGTTTGCCGTGCTGGAAAGCCGCCGCGAGGCCATCGCCTACGCGCTCGACCACGCCCGCACCGGCGACGTGGTGGTGCTCGCGGGCAAGGGACACGAGACCTATCAGGTGGTCGGCGCCGAGACGCTGCCGCTCGACGAGCGGCAGGTGGTGCGCGAGCATCTGAGCCAATAAAAAACGAAAGAGCCGCGCTCTGCGCGGCAGAGGGAACACGCTATGAAACTGATCGCTGCCTGCATTGTGAGCTTTCTCATCACGCTTGTCACCGGACGCTTTCTGCTCCCCGAGCTGCGCAGGCTCAAGGCGGGACAGAGCATCCGCGAGGACGGCCCGACCTGGCACGCCGGCAAGTCCGGCACGCCGACGATGGGCGGACTGATGTTCATTTTCGGCATCCTCGTCACCATTCTCGTGTTCGGCTGGGACGCCATGCGCGCGGGCAGCTTCGCGCACCTCTATGTGTTTGCCTTTGCCGCCGTGTTCGGCCTGATTGGCTTTCTTGACGATTTTCAGAAGGTGAAAATGCACCGGAATCTCGGCCTGACGGCGATCCAGAAGTTTGCCCTCCAGCTTGCCGCGGCAGTGGTGTTTCTCTGCCTGATGCGCTATGAGGGGATGCTGACGCCGAACCTCTACGTTCCGTTCGCCAATACCTATGTCATCCTGCCGTGGATCGTTTATATGATCTTCGCCGCCTTTGTTATCGTCGGCACGGTCAACGCCGTCAACATCACCGACGGCATCGACGGTCTGGCCGGCAGCGTGACCGTGCCGGTGGCGCTGTTTTTCGCGGTGGTCGGCTCATGGTGGGGCTATGAGAATGACCTCGGCGTTTTTGCCGCGGCGATGGTCGGCGGACTGATCGGCTTTCTCGTCT
>ENA-UONY01003004-UONY01003004.1-human-gut-metagenome-genome-assembly--contig:-CS9-NODE-3004-length-11132-cov-6.350095_pt1 | contig 11132 bp, 10 predicted proteins | sample MGYA00242465_ERZ724012 | MGnify/ENA metagenome assembly ERZ724012 | reverse complement strand
GCTTCAACGCGCAGAATCTCTACCAGATGGGCGCGCAGCAACAGCAGCAGGCCGCACCGACCCCGGCGGCCCCGGCAGACGGCTGGACGTGCACGTGCGGTCAGGCAGGCATCAGCGGCAATTTCTGCCCGAACTGCGGCAGCAAAAAACCGGAACCTAAGCCAGCGGCAGGAAGCTGGAAATGCCCGCAGTGCGGCGCGACGGCGAGCGGGAAATTTTGCCCTGAATGCGGCACAAAAAAGCCGGAGGCGCAGGCAGACGGCTGGACGTGCAGCTGCGGCGCCGTAAACAAGGGAAAGTTCTGCGCCGAATGCGGCGCGAAAAAGCCCGCCGGTGTGCCGCAGTACAAGTGCGACAAATGCGGCTGGGAGCCCGCCGATCCGGCGCATCCGCCGAAGTTCTGCCCCGAGTGCGGCGATCCGTTTGACGACGGCGATTTGACGTGAGGAAAGCGTGGAAAATTGCTCCAATCATCGTCTCGGTGATCGCATTTATCACACTGGCAGGCGCTTTGCTGTACTGGTTTTTTATCGGAAGCCGGATTCAGGACGGCGGCAGGATGGAAAACCCGGATGCATACAGAGCAGAAAAGAATCTGGTAGAATTTGAGTGGTGGCAGAGCCACAGAAATTTCTACAGCAGCTTTTCACTGAAATTTTACCAGGAGAACGATATGCCTCTGCTGACGGGCTGGTTTCCAAGCCAATCTGGCGGCAGCGAGGTAAGAGAATGCGGAGCCAGATGCCCTGCGGAAGAATAAAAACGAACAGCATAAAGGGGGGGAGGATCTATCGTGAAAGGACACAAGTTTTTGAAAGTCACTGGCATTCTGATGATTGTTGCGGCGGCGTTCTCGCTCTTCGCGAGCGTGTTCGTCGGCGGACTGGGTGCGCTGGCGGCGGGGCTCGGCGCGGCGTCCGGACTGACCTTCGCTTACTGGGCGGCGCTCTTTCTGACGCTGGTCGGCGGCATCTGCCAGCTGATCGCCGGCATCAAGGGCGTCAAGCACAGCAAACGCACGGAGCAGGCCGGAAAGCTCGTCGTGTGGGGCGCGATCGTGGCCGTGTTCAGCGTTCTGGGCATTGTGATGAATCAGGTCAACGGCGGTGAATTCAACATCTCGGCCGTCCTGACGGGCGTGGCCGTTCCGGGGCTGTACATCTACGGCGCGGTGCTTAATTCCAAAGCGGACGACACGCAGTATACAGTATAATCTTTAAAGCAAATATAGAGGAGAGTAATACATATGGGACTGTTTGATAAGAAATTCTGCAGCATCTGCGGCGAAAAGATCGGTCTGCTCGGCAACCGTAAGCTGGAAGATGGAAATCTCTGCAAGGAGTGCGCCAGAAAGCTCTCGCCGTGGTTCTCTGACAGACGCCGGAGCACAGTGGAGGACATCAAGACACAGCTTGCATACCGGGAAGAAAATCGGGAGAAGGTCGCGCGCTTCCACGCCACCCGGACGCTCGGAACGGAGACCAAGGTGCTTCTCGACGAGGACGCCGGAAAGTTCATGGTGACGCGGGCAAGGAATCTGGCGGAGGCAAATCCGGACGTTCTGGATTTTGCGGATGTGACCGGCTGTAATCTCGACGTTGACGAAAGCCGTTCGGAGCTCATGCGTGAGGACAAGGACGGAAAGGAGGTCAGCTACAATCCGCCGCGCTATGAATACTCCTACGATTTTTATATCACAATCTTTGTCAACAACCCCTATTTTGGCGAAATGCGCTTTAAAATCAACCCCAGCTCCGTAGAAATCACGCCGCCCCCGATGCGTCCGGGCATGACGGGCGCGAGCAATCCGGAAAACAACGTCGAGTACCGCAGCTATAAAAAGCTCGGCGAGGAAATCCGGCAGGCGCTGACGCAGGTTCGCGAGGGCGTACGTGAGAAGATCGAGCAGGCCGCCGCGCCCAAAATGGCGGTCACATGCCCCTTCTGCGGGGCGACAACCATGCCGGACGCCAACGGCTGCTGCGAATACTGCGGCGGCGCATTAAACGGCTGAGCCGCCCGCAGGCAAACCGCAAAAGGAACAAAAGCAAGAAGAACGAACCATACAAAAAATGTCGATTTTAGAAAGGAGAAAACTATGGCAGACTTTGCAGGCACCATGAAAGAGGCAGCATTCGCAACCAGTCCCCGTGAATTCGATCTCTCCTATTCCACCACGCTTGAGGAAATCCTCGACAAACTCAATGCCCGCAGAACCGCGTTCCAGATGCCGTTCCAGATCAAGGGCGGCGTCGCCGGGCAGCGCATCGTGTTTGAAAAAGAGCCGAATCTGGATGTCACTCTCTGGCTTTATCTCTCTAACGGCACGCACATCCGTGTCCAGCCGGTCATTTCGGAGGCCAAGGCGTCGGTCGGCGGCGTGCGCGTTGACAAGAACAGCGTCCTGCGCAAGGGCGTGAAGGGCGCAACGATCGGTCTTGCCACAGATCGCGGCGGCTATATCGACGCCGTAACCGATGCAGTCCGGAAAATCCTCAACGGCGAGCCGGTCGCAGATTATATTCCGCCCGCAGTTCCCGTCGGCGCGGAGCCGCCGAAGAGCTGGCTTACCACGCTGCTGCTCTGCATCTTCTGCGGCGGTCTTGGCGTCCATCGCTTCTATGTAGGGAAAATCGGCACCGGCATATTGTTCATGCTTACGGCCGGGCTTTTCGGTATTGGGGTGATTGTCGATCTGATCAAGATCGCTACCGGAAAATTCACCGACAAAAACGGAAATGTCATTGTGAAGGATACGTAAAGGAGATTGACATGAGTAAAACAACGACCCGCCTTTTGAGCCTGCTGCTCATCGCTGTGCTGGCGATAAGTCTCTGCGGCTGCGGCGGAGAAAAGACAGAGTCCAGCCAGATCAAGCTGGAAGACTATGAGCTTCTCTACAAGGACGCATGCATCATGACGGACTCTGACGGGAACGATGCCATTGTTCTGACGCTGGACTTTACAAACAACAGCAAGGAATCGGCTTCGTATCTCTGGAGCATTGATGAGACGCTCACGCAGGACGGCGAGGAGCTGGAGGTTGCTACTGTTTTCACCGATTATTCCACCTTTACTACGGTGATTGACAAACAGTTTGAGGAGGCTGCACCGGGCGAAACGCTTGAAGTTCAAACGGCCTTTGTGCTGAAGGACACGACCCATCCGGTCAAGGCTACCTTTGAACAGCTGTTCGGCAAGAAAAACGGTACGATTACCATCGATCCGTCTACGCTCAGCCGGGAAGCGTCCGCCGATTCGGCGGGCAGCACAGACACCACCCTTCCCGCTCCGACGGGTGATGCGCTGCTTGACTGGTGGAACGGCGCGTGGTATGGCTGGTGGACGATGACCGGCTGCTCGGGCGCTTACGAGAGCATGGCGGGACAGTGGTGGGACGCCTGCGCTGTCATCGACATCGGCTCGGATTATACGGGCACCGTCACGATCTGGGACGAGGACTACTCGAGAGCGGATCCGATGTCGCAGGTGTCGGTCACGCTGAACAGCGCCGGTGTCGGAGAGCACGGTACCGTGATGTCGGAGAGCGGCTACTTCACGAATCTGCCGTTGGAGCATGCCGACTGGATCGTTGATCCCGCGGTCAACAGCCGTTTCCCCGATGTTGAAAACATGATCTGCATTGAGGGCTGGTATGAAGACGGCGACGACGAGTTTTACTACGAGGTTTATCTGCGCCCGTGGGGGCAGCTCTGGGACGACTTTGCTGCCGACTATCCTGACGACGTTCCCTATTACTATGACGACTGGTATCTCCCGCTCGTGGAGTCCGGCAGCGCTATGCCGGATGCGATCGGCGGCGAGGCCGCCTCTTCCACCTCCGGCGGAACGGATGCGATGACCCAGACGCCCAGCTCGACGGACGCGCCCGCTGCGCCCACCGCCGCGAACGTATCCGGCGGAGACGGCATCGTGACGGAGGAGCAGGTACAGAAGGGCTACGTCTGGATGAACGAGGTCAATAATAATATTTTTGACGCAACCTATGATGATCTCGTTGCCTACTTCGGCGTGGAAGGCCAGTTCGTCAAGGAAGAGTACAGCGACCACATGAAGGCAAACTACCGCTACTACAAATGGATATCCAAGGACGATGACTCCCATTTCATCTACGTCAATTTTAAGGAAAACGAGTCGGGCGTTTATACGGTGAGTGCGTACAACACCAGCGGCTTCTCCGGCACAGAAGCCATAGAAAAGTATCTGGACATCGTGAAGGCCGAGGCCGCCGAGGCGAACAAGGCAGCGTCTGCGAACGCCGAGATGAAGGACTTCTCCGTGGAGATCTCCCAGTTTGCAAAAGACGATGTGAAGGTCAAGATCATGACGAAGATCCCGGTATCCGGCTGGTCGTACGATGAGAGCGGCCGGTGCCTGGTGGAAAACGACGATCCCACAGCCTTCGGCGCAGGCGCCATCCGGTTCGAGGTAAGAGAGAACGTTGAAAAATTCGATTACTACAAGGATGATTTCGAAAACTATCAGGATATCGAGGACCGCGTGATCGGCGGCATCACCTTCAAAGGCCGCACCTACAAGCGCATCGGCTATGATTGGATCGAGTACGTGGCGCAGCTTGACGACAACCGCGCCCTCTCCATCGGTCTGCACGACTTGGATTTCGCCCCGGGAACGATGGCTGACATCATTCTCAACAACATGACGATTAAATAATTCCGTACACCGCAGGCTGCGGGACAAAGCACTATGCCGCCGCCCCCTCATATCTCATATCAAGGGGGATGGCTGACGCCAAGCAAAAGCAGGCTCCCGCCCCATTTGGGGCGGGAGCTATACGGCTATTCATGAAAAACGGGGCTGAAAAATGAACCGGACATTCGCCGCAATAAGTCTCCGCCCGAGCCTTCTCGCTCTTGCCGCCTGCGGCCGGGGCGGCGGGTGTGCCGTAGTTCATATGGCTGGCAGAGCGAGGGCAAAAAAGCATTACAGCGCGGAGAAACGGAAGAAGGCTATCCCGCCGGAGCGGAATTAACGGAAGGGAGCGACTATGAGAATTACCTGCAAGCAAACGATCGCCCTTATGCTGACGCTGGCTCTGCTGTTAGCTCTCTGCGGGTGTGTGATGCAGAAGCGGTCGACGACCGTGCCGGACGAGCTGAAAAACGGCGTTGACAATGCCGTATCGTCCGCAAGGACCGGCAAGGGAACGCCGGATAAGCTGCCGGAGGAGCCTGCGCCGCGCGGTGAGGATCGGAGCGCGCAGCCGGCTCGGCAAGTCTTTTCGCCGGAGGCAGAGACCGCGCTTGGATTCCTGCGCGACAGGATCGACTTTCCGGCAACGATGTTTGGCGCTGCGTATCTCGGCTACGTCGGCGGACTGTTTGAAGAGGGCTTTGCGGCGGGCTTTCCCGTGTGGCTCCGGGAAACGAACGAGGCGATGCTGGGCCGATACCCCTTTATCGCGGAGATCGACGAGAACCACATCGTAGGCGGCGCGGGACATCTCTACTGCATCGTTCCGGTTGATGAAAACGCAACAGTTTCGATCAACCGTATGCTATGGAACGATGAAAAACAGATCAACGAAATCTCCGAAGTTCTGTACCGCTCGGAGACTGGCGAGCCGGTGCTGCTCTTTGCCAATCTTGACGGCATGGCACATGTGTCCGACACACAGGTTCTTATCACCGACAACAGCGGAAGTACCTGTGAATGGTATCCGGCGGTGGATGCAGCGAGCTATGACGGCGCGATAAGCTACGGTCAAATCCGGCCGTGTCTATCGGATGCCGGAGACAATTTATTGTTTGACTTTACGGAATATGCCTGGCAGAACGCTCCGCAGAATTTGGCACCGTGGCTCGCAGACGGCTGGTCGGGCATGACGGCGCTTGGTCTGGCGGGATCACAGAGCACGGGTACGGGATGGTATACGCATACGATGGCGGGGGAGACCGGCGCTTACGCCGATTTCTCGCTGCGCTTCTATCCCGGGGGTGAAACGGGCGGCGCGGTTGAACTGAACTGGACGTATGAGGCGGCCGACGATTTTGAAGAGATGTGGAGCGGTTTCTGGACGATTGAAACGGTTCTCGATGGGCCGAGCTATGTGACGGTCAGTCTGTCTCTTGTCGGCGGCGTCAACTACGGCGTCACGGACGGACCGTACTACCTGTGCGAAACCTATCCGCTCCTGATCAGCCCGAGCGGCGAGGAGCTGCTGATCGGCGCCGGTGAAAACGGCCTCTGTCTGCCGTTTATGTCGCAAAGCACGACGGCGTGTGTGCTGATGCAGGCCGCAGGATAGAAAGCGGGCCGGGCGCCTGTCGCCCGGCGGCGAGCCGAAAAAAGCGCAGCCCAGACCCTTCGCAGGTGCAAACCGCGGAGGATCTGGGCTGCGCTTTTGCTGCGTTTGGGAAAGCTCCCTATCGGGGACTCTCGCCGCGTGTGCTGCTTTCCGAAGCCTCCCCGCCGCGAGCCCATGTCCATCGACACTTCACAGAAGCGAAATCACGCATTGGAGAAGCTTTTCCGTATCAGCGGAGGAGGTGTTGATGCAAAGATCATAGTTTTCCTTCGCGCCCCACTTCTGACCACTGAGGAACTCATAGTAGCGCGAACGGTTTTTGTCCGTCTGCGTGATTATCTTGCGGAGCACGTCATGGTTCATGGACTTCTGCTCCTCGTTTCTTTTCCGGCAGCGCTCCATCCGGTCGGCAATGTCGGCGTAAAAGAACAGCCGGAAGGGGCTGCGGTACCGCAGAACATAGTCGGCGCAGCGGCCGACGATCACGCAGGGGGCCTTGTCGGCCATGTCGCGGATGACCTCACTCTCCTTCAGAAAAACCTCAAGCTGCTGATCCAGCATCGGGTTCGGCGGCGCCCACATGCGGACGGTGGGAACGGGGAGCACGGGATACGGGCGCTTTTCCTGGATGCTCAGGATGTACTCCTCGGCGAAGGCGGTCCGCTTCGCCAGCTCCGTCACGATCTGGTAGTCAAAAAAGGCGAACTGCAGCTTTTCCGCAAGCCGTCGGCCAATTTCGCGGCCGCCGCTGCCGTATTCGCGGCCAATGGTAATGATACGCTCCATGGAAACTCTCCTTTCATCCGTCCGGTTGCTTTTTTGAATGGAAACCGTCTTTTTATATAAAAATCATATCAAAATCAGGCGGAGATTTCTACCCCTGTACAGCGAAAAACAGAGAAAAATCTAAAAACTTGTATTGCGTATAGAGTTGTCAGATGTTATGCTATAAGTACAGAAATCCGATGAAAGGGAGGGAGAAACGATGGAAAATGACTCGCTTCACCAATATATGCAGATCTCGCTCTCCATTGCCGGACGGATCGCGGGCGGAGACGTTCCGGAGGGGGCAAAGATTTCCGGGCGCTCCAAGCTGTCCTCCGAATACAACGTTTCGCCGGAGACAATTCGGAAGGCCGTGCGGCTGCTGAGCGATATGCGCGTTGTAGACGTGCGGGAGAAGAGCGGCGTGTATGTGCTTTCTGCGGACAATGCCAGACGCTATCTGCACAATGCCGGGGCTAAAATCGACGTTTTTGCCAAGCGTCAGCAGATGAAAGAGCTTCTGGAGCAGCAGGAGCGCGTTTCGCGGCAGCTTACGGAGCTGTGCCGCAGCATCCTTGACTACGCCTCGTTCCCGGTGCAGGCGGACGATACCCTGCCCAACTATGTCTGCCGCATCCCAAAGAACTGGAGCGGCATCGGCAAAAATCTCAGCAATCTTCATTTCTGGCAGGCGACCGGCGCGACGATCGTCGCCATCCGGCGCGGTACCTCCCGTATCGTTTCCCCCGGCCCCGACGCGGAGCTGTACGGCGGCGACGAGGTCATTTTTGTCGGCACGGACGACGTGCGGGAAGCAGTTTCCCGCTTCTTCCGCAACACAGAATAAAAACCGGCGCTTGCGCCGGTCAGGAAAGGAGTACGCAGAATGAACCATAGCCAACTGCATGCAATCGACCTTGCCATTATCGGCGCATATCTTATTGCAATGATCGTGATCGGCCTTGTCGTCGTCAGAAAAATCAGGAACATGGACGACTATTATCTCGGCGGACGCTCTTTCGGCCCACTGGTGCTCATGGCGACCGTCTGCGCCACCATCATCGGCGGCAGCGGTCTGATGGGCCGGGCAGGCGTCGCCTATTCCAGCGGCTTCAAGGCCATTATGACGGCGGTTCCCTATCTTCTGGGGATGCTGATTTTTTCCGGCTTTGCCGGACGCATATCCGCCGTCGGCACGAGCTTTAACATCACCTCCATCCCCGACCTTTTTGAACGGCGGTTCGGCAAGACCGCCAAGGTCACGCTCGGCGCGCTGATCGCCTTCACCATGATGGGGACCGTCGCGGCCCAGGTCACGGCGACGGCGACCATCATCAACATGCTCGGCGGGGAACTCGGCGTCTCCTATGAGATGGGCGCTTTTATCGCCTGTGCGGTATTCATCATTTACACCGCTACCTCCGGTCTGTTCGGTGTGATCTACACGGACGTGTTTCAGTTCATCATGCTGATTTTGTTCGTGTACATCCTCATCCCCGGCATGTCCCTTGTAAAGCTCGGCGGGGCGGCCGCCTTTTTCCGCAATCTCGCACCGGAGCTGGCGACGCCCTACGTCGACGGCACGATCCTAGGGGATATTATCACCTACTTTGTGTTCACGCTCGCAGGCGCGGAGATGTGGCAGCGCGCCTTTGCGGCGAAAAGCCAGAGGGCGGCAAAGAACGGGCTGTTTCTCGGAACCGTGGCATACGGGCTTACGATCCCTCTCGTGTGGTTCATGGGCGTGGTTGCGCACCAGCTCGTCAGCGCGGAAAAGCTCGCCATGTACGGAACCACCGACGCCGTTGTTCCGGCGCTTGCCATTGAGATTCTTCCTGTAGGTCTCACAGGGCTCGCCCTCGCCGGCATCCTCTCCGTCATCATGTCCACGGCGGACAGCTATTTAATCGTGTCCGTGCAAAGCTGCGTGCACGACATCTATAAAACGTTCGATCCGGACATGTCCGAGAAAAAGGAACTGATTTTGACCCGTGTCTTTGCCGTCGTCATGCCGCTGGGCGCGCTGGCGATCGCGCTGTACATGAAAAACGCCTATCAGATACTCATGTTTGCCTGGAGCTTCTACGCTGCGGCGGCGGGGCTTCCCGCGTTTGCCGCGCTCTACTGGAAGAAGGCGACTACGGCGGGGATCCTCTCCGGCATGATCGCGGGCTTTACGGTCTGCATCGGCTGGAAGCTCGCCGGGCTGCCCTTCAGTCTCGGCGCGACGGTACCGGGCGCCATCGCCTGCGCTGCGGCGCTGGTCATCGTGAGCCTCGCCACATATAAGAAATCCCCGTCGCCGTTTCTGGATCCCTATACGGCAAAAACCTGATGCAGGAAAGCGTGCGGAGCTTTCCGGCAGAACGTCGTGCTCGTCTGTTTTGTGAGAAAGGAGACCGGTTTACCCCGAAAAAGGAAAAGGAGTGTAAAAGCCATGACAAGCGGTAAAAAGCCCGTTTTGCGGGGCGTCCTGTTGATCGTCATCGTCTGCGGAATTGCTGCGGCCTGCCTCCTGACAAGGCCAAAGCCGGAACGATATACGTTCCGAATCATTATTCCGGCGGGGACTCAGGGGAGGTTCGTATACTCCGAGGAAGAGTTTCGTGCGACAAAAAATACGGTCAGAATATGGCTCAACGGCGGGCTGGGGGACACGGAAGTCCTTTTAGCCCCTGTGGAGGAAACCATGGAGACCGGTTATACGGCGGTTTATCTCACCCAAGGGATGCCCGCGGAATTTGACGCGGATAAGAGAATCTGGCTCAGGGTGGGCGTGAAAGCGCAGAACACAACCGACGAGGATATTACCGTATATTTGACAGTGGAAAATGCGGAGATTCGCGGCCGTCGTTCCGACGAAAATTCCCCGGACAGCATCACCTTTGAAGCGGAGATCCTTGAGATCCGCGACGGGTATTTCCTTGTAAAACCGGAAGCCGGCTGGGCAATCAACAGCGCGGCGCTGCTGGAGGTCCCCATGGAGAACATGGAGCCATCCCCTGCGCTGCAGGTGGGAGACGTGATCGAGATCACATACGACGGCAGAATCCTTGAAACCGATCCGGGGCGGATACATACGGTCTATCGCATCCGTATTGCGGAAGAGCCGGTCAATCCCCGAGCCTATGAGAGCGGCGGAAACGTCAGGGAGCGGGAAAACGCTCCGGACGATATGGAATGGCAGGACGGCATTTCATTTTCCGATCTTGCCCCGGGTGGGGAGATTGTATCCCCGTTTGAGATCGTTATGGAGGAAAACGACTCGTCCTTATGGCTCTCCATCACATGGGCGAGAAACGGACGGGAATTGGAATACGGTATCCGTTCCGAGGACGGCACGGCGTTTTTTCAGGAAAAGCAAGGGGGCTCATCCCTGCTGCTGATTGAGGAAATTCCGGCGGGAACGTATCGCTTGTATGTAAAAAACCCCGAGACATTCAACGCCCTGCCGGCAGACGAAAGCTCCGAGAGCTTTAACGCGACCGGCGCGCTGGTGTATTCCCTCGTTCCGCGGTGAGAGACCGTGCGGCCAGTATCGGCAGCCGGGTATTTTCGGTACAATATGCGGCGCGATCCGGGCAAAGGCGCACGGAAGAAAGAAGACAATTTCACTGTACGGTTACCTGTCGGAAGCCTTCCTGTGGTTTTTCCGCATCGGCGTAGACTCATGGCTCAGCGCATAAAAAAGATAGCCCCTGACTGCTTCACAGAAGATTCGCAGTCAAGGGCTATCTTTCACTCTTAATATCTAACATCCTGATTACCTCCTTTCTTCAAATTCATGACACCGCTGCTTCCCCGTGCAAATCTTCTCCCTTCTTCGCTTTTCTGCCCCGCTTTGCAGGGGCCTTTCCGCATACGGCGGATGCTGTCGGAGATCCTTTCACGCGTTTTTCGGTGTCATTTTCCCCAGACTCCAGCGGTCCGGTGGGCATCATTTAGCCTCCTTTTTGTACTTTTATGATACCAGAGACCGCCGCCGGAAACAAGTGACGGGATCGGAGAAAAAGCGGAACCCGCGTTGTGCATCACAATGAAATTGCCGGCGATCACGCAATTTCTCTTGACTGTTGCC
>ENA-UONY01003001-UONY01003001.1-human-gut-metagenome-genome-assembly--contig:-CS9-NODE-3001-length-11141-cov-4.841602_pt1 | contig 11141 bp, 8 predicted proteins | sample MGYA00242465_ERZ724012 | MGnify/ENA metagenome assembly ERZ724012 | reverse complement strand
GGTTGCGGTAGATGTTCTGGCAGGAGTAGAACCGCAGGGGCTGGGTGTGGCCCTGGAGCCGGGAAGCCGCCATGCGGGCGATGGGCAGGGTGGTGTCCGGCCGGAACACCAGGAGCCTGCCGTGGTTATCGGTGCACTTGTACATCTCCTGCTGGGGGATGGCGGCGCCGGGGAGGTTGAACACGTCGAAATATTCCAGGCCGGGGGTGATGACCTCCCGGTAGCCCCGGAGGCTGAAGAGCCGGGAGAGCTTGGCCTGGGCCTCCCGGCGGGCGGAGCACTCCTCGAAAAGGAGGTCACGGGTGCCCTCGGGGGTCACCTTGCTGTAGGTGCGCATAGGTCTCGTCCTTTCTGCGGGGCGCGGGGGCAAAAGCCCTGCCCCGCGGCGTCCCAGGTAAAAAATGCGGGGCGGTGAAAGTGCCGGGCCGCCCCGTCGATTTACTACGCTACTATGATAATGTAACAAACCGCTTTTGTCAAGTAAAATGTGAAAGGCGGTTAGAACAGGCTGATCTGGCTGCTCTCCGGCAGGCCGGAGAGGGCCCCGGCCTCCCGCAGGGTGTCGATGACGGCGCTGGAGACCTTGGACCGGGCCTGGAGGTCGTCGATGGAGATGTAGTCGCCCCCGGTCTGCCGGGCCTCCACCAAGCTGACGGCGGCGGCGTCCCCCACGCCGCCCAGGGAGGAGAAGGGCAGGCGGATCTTCCCGTCCTCCACGGCGAAGCGGGAGGAGTGGGACTTGTACAGGTCCACGGGCAGCAGCTGGATGCCCCGGGCCAGCATCTCGTTGATGATCTGGAGGGTGGAAAATTCCCCCTCCTCCTTGGCGGAGGCCTCACGGTTTTTGATCTTGGTGTCCAGCTCTTTCATCTTGCGGGCGACGGCCTCTTTGCCCTGGATGGCGGTGACGCCGTCGAAGTCGTCGCTGCGGACGGTGAAGTAGGCGGCGTAGTACTCCAGGGGGCGGTGCACCTTATACCACCCCAGCCGCAGGGCGGAGATCATATAGGCGGCGGCGTGGGCCTTGGGGAACATGTACTTGATCTTGAAGCAGGAGTCGATGTACCACTGGGGCACGCCGTGCTCCTTCATGGCCTGGATGTGCTCCTGGGTGAGGAGCTTGGTGGCCTTGCCTTTGCGCACGATCTCCATGATTTTGAAGGCCATTTTGGGCTGGAGGCCCTTGTTCATCAGGTAGGTCATGATGGAATCGCGAGTACCGATGACCTCGGAGATGGTGCAGGTCTTGTTGCGGATCAGGTCCTGGGCGTTGCCCAGCCACACGTCGGTGCCGTGAGACAGGCCGGAGATCTGCAGCAAATCGGAGAATTTGGTGGGGTGGGACTCCTCCAGCATGCCCCGGACGAAGTTGGTGCCCAGCTCCGGCAGGCTGAGGGTGCCGGTGCGCACCCCGCCCAGGTCCTCCTCGGTGACGCCCAGGGCGGCCGGGGAGTTAAAGAGGGACATGACCTCCGGGTCGCTCATGGAGACCTTCATCACCGGGATGCCGGTGTAGTCCTCCAGGTAGCGGTAGATGGAGGGAACATCGTGGCCCAGCTCGTCCAGCTTGCACACGTTGTCGTGGATGGAGTGGAAGTCGAAGTGGGTGGTGATGTTGGAGTTCTTCTGGTCGTTGGCCGGGTGCTGCACCGGGCAGAAGTCGTAGACCTCCATGCCCCGGGGGATGACGATCATGCCGCCGGGGTGCTGGCCGGTGGTGCGCTTGATGCCCGTGCACCCCAGGGCCAGGCGCTTTTCCTCGGCCCGGTGGAGGGTGAGGCCCCGCTCCTCGGCGTATTTGCGCACGTAGCCGATGGCGGTCTTATCCGCCACGGTGGCGATGGTGCCGGCCTTGAACACGTTGTCGCGGCCGAAGAGGACCTCGGTATACCGGTGGGCGCCGGACTGGTACTCGCCGGAGAAGTTCAGGTCGATGTCGGGGACCTTGTCGCCGTCGAAGCCCAGGAAGGTCTCGAAGGGGATGGTGTGGCCGTCCCGGTCCATGGGCTCGCCGCAGACCGGGCAGTTTTTGGGGGGCAGGTCGAAGCCGGAGTCGATGGAGCCGTCGGTGAAAAACTCGCTGTGCTGGCACTTGGGGCAGATGTAGTGGGGCTCTAAGGGGTTCACCTCGGAGATACCGGACATGCTGGCCACGAAGGAGGAGCCCACGGACCCACGGGAGCCCACCAGGTAGCCGTGGGCCTCGGAGTCGGCCACCAGCTTCTGGGCGGTCATGTACAGCACGGAGAAGCCGTGCTTGACGATGGAGTTCAGCTCCTTGTTCAGGCGGTCCTCCACGATCTTGGGCAGGGGGTCGCCGTACTTCTTTTTGGCCCGCTCCCAGGTGATGGAGATGAGCTGCTCCTGGGCGCCCTCGATGAAGGGCGGGAAGTTGCCCATGGGCACCGGCCGCACCTGCTCGATCTTATCGGCGATGAGGTTGGGGTTCTTCACCACCACCTCATAGGCCTTCTCCTTGCCCAGGTAGGAGAACTCCTCCAGCATCTCCGGGGTGGTGCGCATGTACAGGGGGGCCTGGTCCTCGGCGTCGGCGAAGCCCTTGCCCGCCATGATGATCTTGCGGAAGTCCGCGTCCTTGGGGTCTTTGAAATGGACATCGCAGGTGGCCACCACGGGCTTATGGAGTTTCTCGCCGATTTTGACGATGGTGCGGTTGTACTCCCGCAGGCCCTCGATGTCCGTGTCGCCGTTGCGCACCATGAACATGTTGTTGCCGATGGGCTGGATCTCCAGGTAGTCGTAGTAGCTGGCGATCTTGCACAGGTTGTCGAAGGACTCCCCCTTGACCATGGCCCGGAAGAGCTCGCCGGCCTCGCAGGCGCTGCCGATGAGCAGGCCCTCCCGGTACTTGTTCAGTAAGCTCTTGGGGGTGCGGGGGGTGCGGTAGAAGTACTCCAGATGGCCGGCGGAGATGAGCCGGTACAGGTTTTTGAGGCCGGTCTGGTTTTTCACCAGGATGATCATGTGGTAGGGCCGGAGCTTTTTGGGGTCGCCGCCGGCCAGGGCCCCGTTGATCTGGTCGACCCGCTCCACGCCGTGGTCGGTCTGGAGGCGCTCCAGGAGGTTTAAGAAGATCTCCCCCAGGACATAGGCGTCGTCCTCGGCCCGGTGGTGGTGGAAGGGCTTGAGCTTTAAGTAGTTGGCCACGGAATCCAGGGTGGCCTTGTTCAGGTCCGGCAGGAGGGAGCGGGCCATGGTGACGGTGTCGATGTAGGTGTTCTCGAAGGGCTTGCCCTGGCGCTGGAGGGCCGCCCGGACAAAGCCCGCGTCGAACCCGGCGTTGTGGGCCACCAGCACCGCGTCCTCCCCGCAGAATTGGAAGAATTGCTCTAAAGCCTCCGCCTCCTTGGGGGCGCCGGCCACCATCTCGTTGGTGATGGAGGTGAGCTTGGTGATCTTCTCGGGGATGGGCATCTCCGGGTCCACGAAGGTGTCGAATTTGTCGGTAATCTCCCCATTGTGGATGCGCACCGCGCCGATTTCGGTGATGCGGTCGCTGTGGGGGGAGAGGCCGGTGGTCTCCAGGTCGAAGCAGATGAAGTCGCCGGTGAGGGGGTGGGCGCTGTCCCCGGCCACGGCGGGCACCAGATCGTTGACGAAGTAGGCCTCGGTGCCGTAGATGACCTTGAAGTCCGGGTCCTCCTTGCGGATGGCCTCGGCGGTGGTCATGGCCTCGGGGAAGGCCTGGGCCACCCCGTGGTCGGTGATGGCGATGGCCTTCTGCCCCCACTTGTGGGCCTGCTTGATGAGGGCCGCCGCGGGGGTCATGCCGTCCATATCGGACATGTTGGTATGCAGGTGGAGCTCCACCCGCTTTTCGGGGGCGTCGTCCACCACCTCCACCTGGTCCACGGTGGCGATGGCCCTGGCGCGCATCACGTTCTCCCGGTCGTACTTGTCGTACTCCAGGGCGCCCCGCACCAGCAGGGACTGGCCGGCCTTCAGCTTGTCCAGGGCCTGGCAGTCGCCCGCATCCTGGAGGAGCTTTACGGTGGTGGAGCCAGTGTAATCGGTGATGTCGATGGAGTAGATTTTCCGGGACTTGTCCCGGGTCTCCTTGGACTCCAGGGAGATGATTTCCCCCCAGACCACCAGGTTCCCGGCGTCCAGGGTGGCCTCGGCCAGGGGGGTGGTTTTCCCTTTGGGCACAGGGCCCAGCACGGGCCGGGCGGTCTCGGGGATAATGGTGGGCAGCAGGTGCTCCTTGTCGCGGATGCTGACCTTCCGGCGGCTGGCCCGCTCCTGCATGGCCTCCTCGTACTGCTCCATCTCCTGGATGGCGGCCTCCCGCTGGCGCTTGACCTCCTGGGTGCGCACCCGCTGGATGAGGGACTCCTCCCCCTGGGCCACGGTGCGCTTGCCGGTAAATTCCACCTGGCAGGGCACCCCGAACCAAGCCTGGATGAGGCCCTGGAGCTTTTCCCCTGTGCCCCGGGCGGCCAGCAGGTCGTAGCCGCCGTGGGCCAGGGAGATGGAGAGGGTGCTGCCGTTCAAATTGGCCTCGGCCTGCTTGAAGGTGCCGTTGAGGCAGGCGTCCAGCTCTTTGACGGCGGCCACCAGGCTGGGCACGCACTGGGCCGAGAAGCTCTCCGCCGGGAACCGGGGCTCCAGCCTGACGCAGGGCAGGCCAAGGGCGGGGCCTTGCAGCACCTTGGACAGGCGCTGCAGGTCCCCGTACTCCACGAAGGCCGGGAAGCGGGCCTCCACCCGCACCAGCCGCTCCTGGCGGTTGACGGTGAGGTGCGCGATCTCCCCGGCCAGCAGCTCCTGGGGGAAGGACTCCCCTGCCAGTTCCTTTTGAAAAAATGTGCCCAGTGTGTTCAAGCCTTCCATTCCCCTAACTTGTTACAGTTTTTCGATCTCTTCCAGCAGGGCCGGGAGGAGCTGGTCCTCCGGCACCTTGCGGAGGATCTGGCCCTTTTTGAACAGCAGGCCCTCCCCCACGCCGCCGGCCACGCCGATGTCCGCCTCCCGGGCCTCGCCGGGGCCGTTGACGGCGCAGCCCATCACCGCCACGGTGATGTCCTTCTCGCAGCCCCGGAGGGCCTCCTCCACCCGGCCGGCCAGGCCGATGAGGTCGATGCGGGTGCGGCCGCAGGTGGGGCAGGACACCAGCCGGGGGCCGGTGCCCATGCCCAGGGCTTTGAGGATGTCTTTCCCCGCGGCGATCTCCTCCACCGGGTCGGCGGTGAGGGACACCCGGAGGGTGTCGCCGATGCCCTGCTGCAGCAGGCTGCCGATGCCGATGGCGGATTTGATGAGGCCCATGCGGGCGGTGCCGGCCTCGGTCACCCCCAGATGCAGGGGGTAGCCGCACCGCTGGGCCATGAGCTGGTAAGCCCGGATGGTGCTGTCTACCGAGGAGGCCTTGAGGGAGACCACGATGTCGGTAAAGTCGAATTTCTCCAGGAGGGACACGTGGTAGAGGGCGCTCTCCACCAGGGCCTCGGGGGTGGGGCCGCCGAATTTTGCCAGGATGTGCTTCTCCACCGAGCCGGAGTTGACCCCCACCCGGATGGGCACGCCCTTCTCCCGGCAGGCCTTGGCCACGGCCCGCACCCGGCTGTCCTCCCCGATGTTGCCGGGGTTGATGCGCACCTTATCCACCCCGGCGGCCACGGACTCCAGGGCCAGCTTGTAGTCGAAGTGGATATCCGCCACCAGGGGGATCTGTACCGCCTCTTTGATAGCGGGGATGAGGGCCACCGCGGCCATATCCGGGATGGCGGCCCGCAAAATCTGGCAGCCGGCGGCCTCCAATCGTTTGGCCTGGGCCACGCTGCCCGGGATGTCGGTGGAGGGGACGTTGAGCATGGACTGCACCGTGACCGGCGCGCCGCCCCCCAGGGGCACGGGCCCCACCATCACTTGCTTGGAAGTGCGCATTTCCAGGTTCCTCCTGTGTGTTTACGAAAATGATCTCACCCTGTGACGATGCGCAGGATGTCGTTGAAGGCGATGACCACCATGAGCCCCAGCAGCAGCACGAAACCCGCGGCGTGGACGTAGCCCTCGTACTTTTGGGGCACCGGCTTGCGGGTGACGCCCTCCCAGATGAGGAACAGCAGGCGGCCGCCGTCCAGGGCGGGCAGGGGCAGGAGGTTGACGATGCCCAGGTTGACGGTGAGCATGACCATCATCAGGAGGATGTTGTTCACCGCCTGGGCGAAGCTCTGGGCCAGGCCGGCGCTGGCGGCCTGGGTGATGGCCTGGGCCGTGCCGATGGGCCCGGCCATGTCGTTGAGGCCGAAGCGCCCGGTGAGGATGCCCTTGAGGCTCTCCACCACCATGCGGGCCATGGAGAAGGTATCGGCGCCAGCCCGGCGCAGCAGGCCCAGGAGGGTGGGGTCCTCCGGCTGGACGTAGAAGTCCAGGGAGACGGCCTGGGAGCCGTCCTCCAAGGTCTGGGTGTGGAGGGCGAAGGTGCCCAGGTCCACCTTCTGGCCGTCGCGTTTGACCTCCATGGTGACGGCGTCGGGGTCAGCCAGGGCCAGGGCGAAGGACAGGTCCCGGTCGGTGTAGACGGCGTAGCCGTCGATCTCCACGATGGTGTCCCCCACCTGGGCGCCGGCGGCCTGGAGGGCGGAGCCGTCGGCGAATTTGGAGATAGTGGTGGTGGCGAACACGTCCTCCTGGCCCAGGATGACGAGCATGAGGAAGAAGCCCAGGATGATGTTGAACACCGCCCCGGCGGCCACCACCAGGATGCGCTTCCACACCGGCTTTCCGCCGAAGGAGCCGGGGTCGCCGCTCTCCTCGTCCTCCCCCTCCATGGCGCAGTAGCCGCCGATGGGCAGGAGGCGCAGGGCGTACTGGGTCTCGCCCTTCTGGAAACCGAAGAGCTTGGGGCCCATACCCAGGGCAAATTCGTTGACCCGGACCCCTGAGGCCTTGGCCAGCAGGAAGTGGCCCAGCTCGTGGAAAAAGATGACAAAGCCAAACAGCAGCACGCCGATCACAATCAGCGCGGCGGTGGTGAGCACCTGCAAACGATCAGCTCCTTCCGAAATGTGCCTGCCGGGGCAGGCAGAAATGGGACGGCCCCGGCCGCCAGCCGGGGACACGCTCTTTAGATACTTTCCAGCACGAAACGGCGGGCCGCCTGGTCCGCCTCCAGCACGGACTCCAGGGTGTCCCCGGCCGCGGCAGGCTGCCGGGCAACGGCGGCCTCCACCAGGCGGGGGATGTCGAGAAAGCCGATCTTCTCCTGGAGGAAGAGGGACACGGCCTGCTCGTTGGCGCCGTTGGCGGCGGCCGGGGCCAGGCCTCCCTGCTTCAGGGCGTCGATGCACACCCGCAGGCAGGGGAAGGTGTCCAGATCGGGTTTGGCGAAGGTGAGGTGCGCCACGGCGGCCAGGTCCAGCTCCCCCACCGGGGAGGGGTACCGGGCCGGGTAAGTCAATGCGTACTGGATGGGGATGCACATATCCGGCAGGCCCAGCTGGGCGATGACGGAGTTGTCCTGGTACTGGATGAGGGAGTGGACGATGCTCTCCCGGTGGACCACCACGTCGATGTCCTGCGGGCCCATGCCGAAGAGCCAGGAGGCCTCGATGACCTCCAGGCCCTTGTTCATCAGGGTGGCGGAGTCGATGGTGATCTTGGCGCCCATGTCCCAGTTGGGGTGGCGCAGGGCCTGGGCGGGGGTGATGCGGCGGAGCTCCTCCTTGGTTTTGCCGAAAAAGGGGCCGCCGGAGGCGGTGAGGATCAGCTTTTTCAAAGCGCCCTTTTCCGGGCAGCCCTGGAGGCACTGGAAGATGGCGGAGTGCTCGCTGTCCACCGGGAGGATGCTGACCTTATTCTGCCTCGCGGCCTCCATGACAATACGGCCGCCGGCCACCAGGGTCTCTTTATTGGCCAGGGCCACCGTCTTTTGGGCGGCGATGGCGGCCAGGGTGGGCTGCAGGCCCACCATGCCCACCACGGAGTTGAGGGTGACATCCACCCCTTCCCAGGCGGCGGCCTGGCAGAGGCCCTCCATGCCCTCTAATACGGTGAGGTCCAGGTCCCGGGTGCGGGCGCGGAAGTCCTTGGCGGCGGCGGGGTCGAACACTGCCACGGCCTGGGGGCGGAATTCCCGGGCCTGCTCCTCCAGGAGCTTGACGCTGGAGCGGGCGGCCAAAACCGCCACGGAAACAGGAAAATCGCCGCCGCGGGCAAGGCCGCGGACGACGTGTAAAGTCTGTATGCCGATGGAGCCGGTGGACCCCAGCAGGGCCAGTTTCACGGCGCTCCCTCCTTTGTGATGCTATGGTATGGCCCGCCGCCAGGCGTTAGAACACCGGCGGCAGGTAGGTGGCCAACAGGTACAGAAACGGGGCGGTGAAGATCACGCTGTCGAAGCGGTCTAAGATGCCGCCGTGGCCGGGGATGACCTGGCCGAAGTCTTTGATGTGGCAGCTGCGCTTGATGAGGGAGAAGCTCAAGTCCCCCAAGATGGAGACGAAGGTGCCCAGAAAGCCCGCCAGGAACAGGAACAGGTAATTGGCCTGCACCGTGCCGCCGTAGAACCACTGGGAGAACAGCAGCCCCCACAGGAGCATGACCGCCACGTTGAGCACCAGGCCGCCCACGGCCCCCTCGACGGTCTTTTTGGGGCTGATCTCGGGACAGAGCTTGTGCTTGCCGAAAAAGGTGCCGGCAAAAAAGGCCCCCACGTCCGCCACCCAGGCGGACATCACCGCCACCAGCACCAGGAACATGCCGTGGCCCGGGGCCATGGCCCGGAGCAGCACCAGGGTGTTGAGGGCGCTGGGGATCATGACCACCATGCTGTAGAGCACCGCCACCTCCTTGAAGGAGGTCTCACGGTGGTAGAGGAGCATGGCGGAGAACATGACCAGGGTGAACAGGCAGTAGACGGCGAAGAGGGCGTCCCCGCAGAAGGGGGCCGCCGCCGCCATGGCCAGGGCGGGCAGGAACAAGAACCACTTGCGCTCTAACCCCAGGGCCTTGGTGAGCTCGAACACGGAGGCGGCGGAGATGAGGGCCACCACGATGTTCAGGGCCAGGGGGAAGGAATCGTTGAACAGGATGACCGCGGCGAAAAACAGCGCCAGCACCGCGCCGGACAGCACCCGCTTTAGCATAGACAGAACACCTCGCTACCGGTGAGATACCCGGGAAAAGCGCACCCGGATGAGAGAAAAAGTTGAGGCCCCCGGGCTATCCTGGCGGGGGGAGCGCTTTTACACCCCGCCGAAGCGGCGCTGCCGGGAGGCGTAGATCTGGATGGCACGGTCCAGGTCGCTGGGCTTGAAGTCGGGCCAGAGGATGTCGAAGGAGACAAACTCGGCGTAGGCGCTCTGCCACAAGAGGAAGTTGGAGAGGCGCATCTCCCCGCTGGGGCGGATGATGAGATCCGGGTCGGGCTGGCCCCCAGTGTACAGGTACCGGCCGAAGGATTCCTCGGTGAGGTCCTCCGGCGCGGCGTGGCCCGCGGCCACCTCCTGGGCGAAGAGCTTTGCCGCCCGGGTGATCTCCGCCCGGCCGCCGTAGTTCATGGCCAGGTTGAGGACCATGCCGGTCTTAGGGGCGGAGGCCTCCTCCACCTGGTGGATGAGCGCCTGCAGGTCCGGGGCGAAGGCGGACACGTCGCCGATGAAGCGCACCCGGATGTTCTCGTCCATAAAGTCCCGCAGGGCCTCCTCCAGGTAGTCCTTAAACAGGCCCATGAGGGCGCCCACCTCCTCCTGGGGGCGGGACCAGTTCTCGGTGGAGAAGGCGTAGACGGTGAGGGATTTTACGCCGATCTTCGAGGCGTAGCGGGTGATGGCGCGGAAGTTCTGGGCGCCGGCCCGGTGCCCGGCGGAACGGGGCAGGAAGCGCTTTTTCGCCCACCTGCCGTTGCCGTCCATGACGATGCCGATATGGGCCGGGAAAGCCCCCGGCCCAGAGGTAGTTTTCTGCGATGGCATGACGCCACCCCCTCGCTTTTAGATCTCCATGATCTCCTTTTCCTTGGCGGCAAAGCAGGAGTCCACGTTTTTGACGTACTTATCGGTGAGGTCCTGGATCTTCTTCTCGGCCTGCTTCAGGTCGTCCTCGGTGATCTCCGAGGTCTTTTTCATGGCCTTCAGCTTCTCGATGGAGTCCCGGCGGATGGAGCGCACCGCCACTTTGGCCTCCTCGGCCAGCTTGCTGATCTCCTTGACCAGCTCCCGGCGGCGCTCCTCGTTGAGGGGCGGGAACACCAGGCGGATGATCTTGCCGTCGTTCTGGGGGTTGACGCCCAGGTCGGAGGTCTGGATGGCCTTCTCGATGCCACGGAGCACGGAGATGTCCCAGGGCTGGATGAGCAGCACCCGGGCCTCGGACACGGACACGGCGGCCAGCTGGTTGATGGGGGTGGGGGTGTCGTAGTAATTGACCATGATGTGGTCCAGCACGGCGGGGTTGGCCCGGCCGGCCCGGATGGTGGCGTACTCCTCCTGGAGGTGGCCCACGGACTTCTTCATTTTGTTCTCGGTCTTTTCAAAGACTTCTTTCAGCTCTGCCATGGTTGGTTCCAGCCTTTCTCGTGTTTTTTTACTCTACCAGGGTGCCGACTTTTTCGCCGGCCACCGCGCGGACGATGTTCTGGGGGTCCTCGATGCTGAACACCAGGAAGGGGATGTTCCGGTCCCGGCAGAACGAGGCGGCGGTCATGTCCATGACCCCCAGGTTCTTGTTGAGCACGTCCATATAGGAGAGGGTGTCGTACTTTTTGGCGTTCGGGTTCTTTTTGGGGTCGGAGTCGTAGACGCCGTCCACCATGGTGGCCTTGAGGATCACGTCGGCCTCGATCTCCGCGGCCCGCAGGGCGGCGCCGGTATCGGTGGAGAAGAAGGGGTTGCCCGTGCCGCAGCCGAACACCACCACTCTCCCCTTTTCCAGGTGGCGCACCGCCCGGTTGCGGATGTAGGGCTCGGCCACCTCCTGCATGGCGATGGCGGTCTGGACCCGGACGTCCAGGCCCAGCTGCTCTAACCCGTCGGCCACGCCCAGGGCGTTGATGACCGTGGCCAGCATGCCCATGTGGTCGGCCCGGGTGCGGTCCATGCTGCCGCTGGAACGGCCCCGCCAGAAGTTGCCGCCGCCAACCACGATGGCCACCTCCACGCCCATGTCTACCACTTCCT
>ENA-UONY01002999-UONY01002999.1-human-gut-metagenome-genome-assembly--contig:-CS9-NODE-2999-length-11146-cov-5.516455_pt1 | contig 11146 bp, 11 predicted proteins | sample MGYA00242465_ERZ724012 | MGnify/ENA metagenome assembly ERZ724012 | reverse complement strand
CCAGCTGAACTTCAACCGCCTGCCCGAGGAGAAGTTCGACGACGCCATGGGTGTTTCCACCGGCGCTGCCGTCATCTTCGGCGCTACCGGCGGCGTGATGGAGGCCGCCCTGCGCACCGCGGCCGACCTGCTCACCGGCGAGGACCTGGATTCCATCGACTACACGGAGATCCGTGGCACCGAGGGCTTTAAGGAGGCCGTGTACAACGTGGCCGGTATGGATGTGAAGGTAGCTGTGGTCAGCGGCCTGTCCAACGCCGACGCCCTGCTGAAGAAGGTGCGGGCCGGCGAGGCCGATTACCAGTTCATCGAGGTCATGTGCTGCCCCGGCGGCTGCGTCAACGGCGGCGGCCAGCCCATCCAGAGCTCGGAGAACCACAGCTTCTACGACATCAAGAAGCTGCGGGCCCAGGCCCTGTACGACCAGGACAAGGCCATGCCCCTGCGCAAGAGCCACAAGAACCCCGTGCTGCAGAAGTGCTACGAGGAGTTCCTGGGCGAGCCCGGGAGCCACAAGGCCCACCAGGTCCTGCACACCTCTTACGTCAAGAGAGGCCATTGATCACATAAGTACAGCTGCGAAAGAGCATCGGGTGTTTCCCGGTGCTCTTTTTCTGTGAAATGGTTTACCCCGGCGGGGAAATGTTGTATAATAACTAAAACTGCGATTTTTGGTGGGAAAGGGAAACGGGTCTGGATGGAAACGTGGAAGAAAGTTGGTAGGATACTGGGCCTCGTCCTCTGCGGGGCGGGGTGTGTGTGGTTTTTGCTGCCGCTGCTCCGGGGCGGGTTCCGGCTGGGGGCGGTGTTTGGCCTGGCCGTGTGCGCCTTGGGGGCGCTGCTGCTGGTGTTTTACCCCCGGCTGGCCCGGAAGGGGGGCTGGAGGAAAGCCCTGGCCCGGCTGACGGCCTGCTTTTACTGCCTGGGGCTGTGCTGGGCCGGGTACCTGACGGGGCTGATGCTCTCCGCCCAGAACCGCCCGGCCCCGGCCAACACCCCGGTGATCGTGCTGGGGGCCCAGGTGTACAGCGCGGAGCGCATGGGGGTCAGCCTGGCGGGGCGGGTGGAAAAGGCCGCCCAGTACCTGCAGGAGAACCCAGAGGCCGCCTGTATCGTCACCGGGGGACAGGGCGGGGACGAGCCCTGCCCCGAGGCGTTGACCCAGCGGAACAACCTGGTGAGCCGGGGCATCGGTGAGGAGCGCATCTATATGGAGAGCGAATCCCACAACACCCGGCAGAACCTGGACTTCGCCATGGAGATCGCCCAGCGGGAGGGGCTGGGGACCGAGTTCGTCATCGTCACCCAGGATTTTCACATGTACCGGGCGCTGCAGTTGGCGGAGAACGCGGGCTTTACCGCCTACAGCCTGACCGCCCGCAGCGACCCGCTGCTGCTGCCGGAATATTACGGCCGGGAGCTGCTCTCCCTGACCAAGTGGACGGTAGAGCGGTTGATTCTGGAATAAGGAAAGGAGAGATCCCATGACGATCCTCATCAAAGGGGCCAGGCTGGTAGACCCCAGCCAGGGCCTGGACGAGACCGGGGACCTGCTGTTGCAAGAGGGGAAGATCGCGGCCATAGGCGGCGACCTGGGAACGGAAGCGGAAGAAATTCTGGACGGCCGGGGCCTGGTGGCCGCCCCCGGGCTGGTGGATATGCACGTCCATCTGCGGGACCCGGGCCTCACCTACAAGGAGGACGTGTTCACCGGGTGCCGGGCCGCCGCCGCCGGAGGCGTCACCAGCCTGCTGGCCATGCCCAACACCAAGCCGCCTATGGACAGCCCGGAGGGGGTGCGGGCCCTGCTGGAGAAGGCCGCCTCTGCCGACGCGGCTGTGTACACCGCGGCCTGCGTCACCAAGGGGATGCAGGGGGAGGAGCTCACGGACCTGGAAGCCCTGAAGAAGGCCGGGGCCATCGCCATCAGCGACGACGGCGTGCCGGTGGGGAGCTCCCGCTGCCTGCTGGAGGCCTTGGAGAAGGCGCAAAAATTGGGCCTCACCCTCACCGCCCACTGCGAGGACATGGACCTGGCCCGGGGCGGGAAGATGAACGACGGCCCCCTGGCCCGGGAGCTGGGGCTGCCCGGCATCCCCGCCGCGGCGGAGGACTGCGGCACCGCCAGGGAGATCGCGGCGGCGGCCTCTATCGATGCGGCGGTGCACATCTGCCACGTGAGCACCAAGGGCAGCGTGGCCCTCATCCGGGACGCGAAGGCCCGGGGGGTGAAAGTCACGGCAGAGACCTGCCCCCACTACCTGCTCCTCACCGAGGAGGCCCTGCGCAGCCGGGACGCCGACTACCGCATGAACCCGCCCCTGCGCACCGAGGCCGACCGGCTGGCGCTGCTTACGGGGCTGCAGGACGGCACCATCGACGCCATTTCCACGGACCACGCCCCCCACAGCCCGGAGGAGAAGGCGGACTTTGCCGGGGCCCCCAACGGCTCCATCGGCATGGAGACCTCCCTGGCGGCGACGCTGACCGCCCTGGAGGGGAAGCTGGCCCTGTCCCAAATCATCGAGAAGATGAGCTGGGCGCCGGCCAAGATCTTGGGCATCCCTGCGGGGACGCTGCAGGTGGGCCAGAACGCCGACGTGGTCCTTTTCGACCCGGAGCGGGAGTGGGTGGTGGACCCGGAGAAGCTCCACGGCAAGAGCAAGAACACCCCCTTTAAGGGCATGACCCTGAAGGGGAAGGTACTGGTGACTATTTTCCGCGGCCGGAAAGTGTATGACGGCCGGGAGGAAATCTAATAAGAGAGGGAGAACAACTATGGGAATGGACAGACTTTTGGAGAAGATCGCGGCGCTGCAGAACCCCACCGTGGCGGGGCTGGACCCGAAGCTCAGCTATATCCCGGAGCACATCCGGGCCGCCAGCTACGAGAAGTACGGCAAGACCCTGGAGGGGGCTGCCGACGCCCTGCTGGCCTACAATAAGGGGCTCATCGACGCGTTGTGCGACATTGTGCCCGCGGTAAAGCCCCAGGCCGCCTACTATGAGATGTACGGCTGGCAGGGGGTGCGGACCCTGGCGGAGACCATCGCCTATGCCAGGGAGAAGGGCATGTACGTCATCACCGACGGTAAGCGCAACGACATCGGCGCCACCATGACCGCCTACGCCGCCGCCCACCTGGGCACCACCGACGTGGAGGGGGAGGAGGTCGCCGCCTTTGGGGCCGACGCCCTCACGGTCAACGGCTACCTGGGTACCGACGGCATCTCCCCGCTGCTGGAGGTGTGCGGGAAAGAAGACAAGGGCATCTTCGTGCTGGTAAAGACCTCGAACCCCTCCTCCGGCGAGCTGCAGGACCGGAAGCTGGAGGACGGCCAGACCGTGTACCGGGCCATGGGCGCTATGTGCGAGGGCTGGGGGGAGAAGCTCCCCGGCAAGTACGGCTACAGCGGCGTGGGCTGCGTGGTAGGAGCCACCTACCCCGCCCAGCTGGAGGAACTGCGGGCCGCCCTGCCCCACACCTTCTTCCTGGTGCCGGGCTACGGCGCCCAGGGCGGCGGCGCGGCGGATGTGGCCCCTGCCTTTGATAAAAACGGCCTGGGGGCCATCGTCAACTCCTCCCGGGGTATTCTGTGCGCCTGGCAGAAGGAGAAGTGCGACGGCGCCGATTACGCCGGGGCTGCCCGGCGGGAAGCCATCCGCATGCGGGATGAGATCGTGGGCCACATCGGCAAGATCGTCCTGCCGTGACCGGGCGGGAAAACCAGGGAAAGGGGAGTCCTCTTTTGAAGCGATACGATTCTGTTTTGGGCAGCCTGCGGCGGGCGGACCGCCTGACTGCCGACGTCTATGATTTTGTGGTGGAGTGCCCGCAGCTGGCGGCCTTGGCTGTCCCCGGGCAGTTCGCCCAGCTCTACGTGCCGGGGCACACCCTGCGCCGGCCCATCTCCATCTGCGGCATTGACAGGCAGGCCGGGACCCTGCGGTTCGTGTTCCAGGTGCGGGGCCAGGGCACCGCGGACCTGGCCCAGCTGCAGGCCGGGGACCAGCTGGAATTGCTGGCCCCCCTGGGCAACGGCTTCCCCCTGGACAAGGGCAAGCGCACCCTGCTGGTGGGCGGAGGCATCGGCGTGCCGCCCCTGCTGGGCCTGGCCGCGGAGCTGGGGGAGAACGCCGTCGCGGCGTTGGGCTTCCGCAACAAGGACGCCGTGATTTTGGAGCAGGATTTCCAGGCCGCCGGGGCCAAGGTGCTCATCGCCACGGACGACGGCAGCTACGGCCACCACGGGCTGGTCACCCAGCTGGCGGAGGGGGAGGAGTTTCAGCAGGTGTGCGCCTGCGGCCCCCTGCCCATGCTGAAGGCGGTGAAGGCCCTGGCGGAACAGCGGGGCGTGCCCTGCTACGTCTCCCTGGAGGAGCGCATGGCCTGCGGCATCGGGGCTTGTCTGGGCTGCGCCGTGGCCCTTAGGGGTGAGGACGGCGCAGAGTATTTCGGCCACGTGTGCAAGGACGGCCCGGTGTTCGATTCCCGCCGGGTGGTGTGGTAAAGGAGGAAAAGCTATGGCTGATTTGCGAGTGACAGTAGCCGGTGTGGAGTTTCAGAACCCTCTGATTGCCGCCTCGGGCACCTTCGGGTTTGGCCGGGAGTACAACGAGTTTTACCCTCTGTCCGTGCTGGGGGGCATCTCCTGCAAGGGCATCACCATCAAGGAGCGGCCGGGCAACCCGCCGCCCCGGGTCACGGAAGCCCCGGGGGGGATGCTCAACGCCGTGGGGCTGCAGAACCCCGGGGTGGACCACTTTATCCAGCACGACCTGCCCTGGCTCTCCAAGCAGGGGACGAAAATCATCGCCAACGTGGCGGGCAACGCCCCGGAGGATTACTGCGCCACGGTGGAGAAACTCAATGACACCTGTGTGGACATGATCGAGCTGAACATCTCCTGCCCCAACGTGAAGCAGGGGGGCGTGCAGTTTGGCACCACCACCGAGGGGGTGTACGGCATCACCAGCCAGGTGCGCAAGCACTGCAAAAAGCCCCTGATGGTGAAGCTCTCCCCCAATGTGACGGACATCTCCGAGATGGCCGTGGCCGCGGAGAGCGCCGGGGCCGACGCCATCTCCATGATCAACACCCTCACCGGCATGCGCATCGACATCCGCACCCGGCGGCCCATCATCAAGAACAACACCGGGGGCTTTTCCGGCCCGGCGCTGCTGCCCATCGCATTGAGGATGGTGTGGCAGGCCAGCCAGAAGGTGAAGATCCCCATTGTGGGCCTGGGGGGCATTTCCACCTGGCAGGACGCGGTGGAGATGCTGCTGGCCGGGGCCACGGCGCTGCAGATTGGCACGGTGCTGTTCACCGACCCCTACGCCCCCATCAAGATCGCCGAAGGGCTGGCAAATTATATGGACGAGAACGGCATCCAGTCCCTTTCCGAGCTGACGGGAGGCGTGAAGCCATGGTGACGAAGCTCTACATCGTGCGGCACTGCCAGTCCGCCGGGAACGCCAGGGGGCGCTTTCAGGGCCGGTTCGACGGGCCTGTCAACGAGCAGGGGGAGAAGCAGCTGGAGCTTTTGGCCCTGCGTTTTCGCAACGAACCTCTGGACGCCATCTATTCCAGCCCCCTCATCCGGGCCTGGCGGACGGCGGAGGCCATCAACAAGTACCACGGGCTGCCCATCCACAAGGACGACGGGCTGCTGGAGATCGACGTGGGGGAGATGGAGAACAAGCTCCTCACGGACATCGGCAGGGAGTACCCCCAGCTGGCCCACGATTGGGACCAGGCCCCCGACCAGTGCCGCTTCCCCGGCGGGGAGACCATGGGGGAGGTGTACCGGCGGGTGCAGGACACCATCCGGCGCATCATCGGGGAGAATGAGGGGAAAACTGTGGCGGTGGCCACCCACGGGGGCTTTATCAAGAACCTGAACGCCTGGGTGGAGTACGGCTCCATCGAGGGCCTGCGGAAGGGGAAGGTGTTCGGCAACACCAGCGTCAGCGTGCTGCTCTGCGAGGACGGGAACCTCCGCTGGGAGAGCACAGACGACCAGTCCCACCTGCCGGAGGAGCTGCGGAAGGCCCCCATGCAGTACAGTTTCCACACGGAGGCGCTATGATTATTCTCGGTATCGATCTGGGTAAGGCCCGCACCGGCGTGGCCATCTGCGACAAAGGGGAGCTGCTGGCCTCCCCCCTTACGGTGGTCACCGAGTACCACCGGGAACAGCTGGTGGAGAAGCTGGCCGCCCTGGCGAAAGAGAACAAGGCGGAGCTGCTGGCGGTGGGCCTGCCCCGGAACATGGACGGCAGCGAGGGGGAGAGCGCCCAAAACGCCAGGGAGATTGGCGCCCTGCTGGAAGAGGTAACAGGCCTGCCCGTGGAGTTTGTGGACGAGCGGGGCACCACCATCACCGCCCACGGGTATTTGAACGAGACCAACACCCGGGGGAAAAAGCGGAAGGCCGTGGTGGACGCCGTGGCCGCCACCGTCATTCTGGAGGACTGCCTGCGCCGCCGCCGGAACCAGCGGCAGGGGTAGGTTTACAATCCCTCTGTTTTCTGGTATAATTGTTCCATCGGCACCGAATTACTTTCGCGGAGGAGAGGATAGGCTATGGCAGCGTATCGCATTATCACGGATTCTACCACGGACCTGGCCCCGGAGATGATCCGGGAGCTGGGGGTGCAGGTGATCCCCCTGTGCTATCTGATGGAGGGGAACACCTACCACAACATCCCCGGGGGCGGGGAGATGGACGAGCCCGCCTTTTACAACAAGCTGCGGGCGGGGGTCATGTCCACCACCACCCAGGTGAATTCGGAGGAGTTCATCGCCGTGTTCACCCCCATTTTGGAGGCGGGGGACGACATCCTCTACATCGCGTTTTCCTCGGGCCTCAGCGGCACCTGCCAGAGCGCCCACCTGGCAAAAAAAGAGCTGGAGCGGAAATTCCCCGGCCGGCGGATAGAGGTGTTCGACTCTTTGTGCGCCTCCATGGGGGAGGGGCTGTTGGTGTACCACGCCGCCATGCGGAAGAAGGCCGGGGCCTCTCTGGATGAGGTGCTGGCTTGGCTGAAGGAGAACGTGCTGCACCTGTGCCACTGGTTCACTGTGGACGACCTGAACCACCTGAAGCGGGGCGGCCGGGTCTCCACCGCCACGGCCCTGGTGGGCACCATGCTGGGCATCAAGCCGGTGCTCCACGTGGACGATGAGGGGCATCTGATCCCGGTGTCCAAGGTGCGGGGGCGCAAGCAGTCTTTGGACGCCCTGGTGAAGAAGATGGAGGAGACCGCCATCGCCCCCCAGGACCAGGTGGTCTTTATCAGCCATGGCGACTGCCTGGAGGACGCCAAGTACGTGGCCAAGCAGGTGAAGGAGAAGCTGGGGGTCAAAGAGGTGAAGATCAACTTCATCGGCCCGGTGATCGGCGCCCACTCCGGCCCCGGCACCGTGGCCCTGTTCTTCCTGGGAAATCCCCGTTAAATGGTGGGGAAATCATCGCTCCCGGAGGGGGAAAGGCCCCTTCCGGGGCTTTTTTGTCTTGACAAACCGGCGGGAAAAAGGTACAGTAAGACAGGACCGCGGGCACCCTGCCCGCAGGACATGATCTGAGGTAAAAGGAGTGAGCAAAGTGAGCGTACCGCGAAGTAGCAACGGCACAAAACCCGGCGGATCACCGGCGGGCAAACGGTGCGGCCGTCCCCGGCTTGGCGGGCGGGCAGCGCAGCTTTGCCCACCTGGAGGGAAAGACTGGCCCTGAGGGGATGGAACCCTGCGGCCTGTTATGTCCCCTCCGGCTGTGCCGTCCGGTTTTGTGCTGTACTCTTCCAAGGTAAGACCAGACCAACTTTGAAACATGGGAGGTACAGGCTATGCAAGAGAAGATTTTAGAACTGCTGGAGGACCGGAAGTACGGGGAGATCGCCGCCCTGGTAAAGGACATGAACCCCGCGGACGCGGCCGCCATGCTCCAGGAGCTGCCCGAGGCCAGGATGCCGGTGGTGTTCCGTCTGCTGCCCAAGGAGCTGGCGGCGGAGACCTTCGCCTATATGGAAGGCGACGCCCAGGAGCTGCTCATCCAGGGCTTTACCGACAAAGAGCTGGACGAGGTCATGGAGGAGATGTTCCTGGATGACGCGGTGGACATGATCGAGGAGATGCCCGCCAACGTGGTGAAGAAGATCCTGCGCCACGTGGACGCGGACACCCGGAAGATGATCAACCAGGTGCTCAACTACCCCAAGGACAGCGCCGGCAGCATCATGACCATGGAGTACGTGGACCTGAAGCGCCGGATGACGGTGGAACAGGCCTTCGAGCGCATCCGGGCCACCGCCCTGGACAGCGAGACCGTATACACCTGCTACGTTACCGACAGCCGCCGGAAGCTGGAGGGCGTCATCACCGTGCGGGAGCTGCTGATGGCCCCCAAGGACGCGGTGCTGATGGATATTATGGAGACCAACGTGAAGTTCGTCACCACCCACACCGACCAGGAGGAGGCCGCCAGGCTGCTGAGCAAGTACGACTTCCTGGCCCTGCCTGTGGTGGACGCCGAGGAACGGCTGGTGGGCATCGTCACGGTGGACGACGCCATCGACGTCATCCAGGAGGAGACCACCGAGGACATGGAGATGATGGCCGCCATCAGCCCCTCGGATAAGCCCTACCTCAAGACCGGCGTGTTTACCACCTGGAAGCAGCGGGTGCCCTGGCTGCTGCTGCTGATGATCTCCGCCACCTTTACCAGCACCATCATCGCCTCTTACGAGGGGGCATTGGCGACCAGCGTGGTGCTCACCGGGTTCATCCCCATGCTGATGGACACCGGCGGCAACGCGGGGAGCCAGTCCTCCATCACGGTCATCCGCGGCCTGTCCCTGGGGGAGATCCGCTACCGGGACGTGCCCCGGCTGGTGGGGAAGGAGCTGTGCGTGGCGGTGCTGTGCGGCCTGAGCCTGGCCGCCGCCAACTTCATCAAGCTGATGCTGGTGGACCGGGTGACGCTGCCTGTGGCGGCGGTGGTCAGCCTGACCCTGGTGTGCGTGGTGCTGGTGTCCAACTTTGTGGGCAGTGTGCTGCCGGTGCTGGCCAAGCGCATCGGCTTTGACCCCGCGGTGATGGCCAGCCCCTTTATCACCACCATTGTGGACGCGGTGGCCCTGATTATTTACTTCAACATCGCCAAGCTGCTGCTGGGCATCTGAACCACATAGAGCGCGCGAAAAGGCCCCGGGACCAGTGGTCCCAGGGCCTTTCTGATGCAAAATTATCTGCCGGTGGGGGAGAGGTTTCTTACTCGAAGTCTACCGCCACGCCCTTCTCGTCGGACTCCAGGGCGGCCTCCATCAGCTTGAGGACCCGCAGGGCCTCCTCGGGCTTTACAATCTGCTCGGCCTTGCCCAGCACGCAGTCGCACAGGTTGGAGTACAGCTCGTTGCGGTCGTACTGGATGTCGGGCAGGGGCAGGTCGTCCACGGAATCGGCGTTCCGGGGCGCCATGGTCTTGGACAGGCCCTCGCCCATGAGGATGGGGGTGGCGTCCTTGTCTTCCCAGCTGCGGAGGATGACCATGTGGCCGGGGTCCTGGAAATCCTTGATTTCCGCGGTGCCCTGGTCGCCGCACAGGTACCACAGGGGCAGGGTGATGAAGTTGCAGGTGCCCACCTCTACGGTAGCGGTGATGCCGTTCTCAAACTCCATGTTCATGATGAAGCCGTCGTCCACCTCGTCGTTGGTGACGTGGGTCATCTTGGCGTAGACCTTCTTGATCTTCTCGGGCACCATGAGCACCATGCGGTCCAGCAGGTGGACGCCCCAGTCGAACATCATGCCGCCGCCCTTTTCCTTGATGCCGCGCCAGTCGCCGGGGATGCCCCGGGAGCCGTGGTAGCGGGACTCGATGTGGAACACATCGCCCAGGGTCTTTTCGTCGAAGAGCTTCTTCATGGTCAGGTAGTCCTTGTCCCAGCGGCGGTTCTGCCGGGGATAGAAGATCTTACCGGTCTCCTTGGCGACTTCCATCACGTCCACCAGGTCCTGGCTGCACATCATCACGGGCTTCTCGCACAGCACGTGCTTGCCGGCCCGCATGGCGCGGATGGACAGGTCCTTGTGGTCGTCGTTGGGGGTGGCCACCAGGACCACGTCTACCTTGTCGTCGGCCAGGATCTCCTCGAAGCTGTTGTAGGTGTGGAAGCCCAGCTTCCGGGCCCACTCTTGGCGCTCCTCCTTGATGTCGTAAGTGCCGGCCAGGACCATCTTGGTCTTCAGGTCGGTGTCGCCGGGGAGCAGTTCCCGGCCCTTGGAGCCGTCGGTCATCCACAGGGCCTGGCCGCTGCCGGTGGCGATAGCCACGGCATGGCCGCCGCCCATACCGCCGCAGCCCACGATCGCAACTGCAACTTTGCCGTCGATCATAGTTCTTTCCTCTCCTATCTGTTAAAATTAAAGAATCCGTTTGGTGGAGGGCACAAAATCCCTCACCATATTCATACCGCATTGGCCCGGAAAAGTCAAGGGAATTTTTGATTTTCCCCCGGGAAATTTGCCGCAAACAGACAAAAAGAGAGGAAGAGCGAAGCTCTCCCTCTCTGGAATACGCGGGGACCCGCCTGGCCGTATCGCGCAACTCAATAACCTGCTACCAAAAAGCAGGTGGGTGCCCCCCCTCCTGCTTCACGCTCCCTTCCTCCAGCAACCGGACAAAGCCGTGCCGGGAGGTCTGCGATCCCCAGGCGGAGACAGGGCTCCCTTTTATTCGAGTGTAGGGTTATATGTGCGCAGTCCGCGAGCCAGGCAGGCTGAAAACGAAGTTACTCCTCGGGCTCGTCGTAGTAGGCGTCGTTGAAGCGGCTCTCGAAGATTTCGGCCAGCTGGTCCAGCAGGGCGTCGTCCTCCACTTCCTGGAGCTGCTCCTCGCCGTCCTCCTCCACGACTTCGAAGATGTAGTAGGTCTCGGCCTCGGAGGAGATCTCCTCGGGCTCCTGCTGGGTGGGGACCAGGGCCATGTAGTGGCCGTCGTCGTTCTCCAGCTCGTCGATGATCTCGAACTCGTGCTCGTTGCCCTCGTCGTCGATGAGGGTGATGAGGTCGGCCTCATATTGATTATCCATAGGGATGATGCTCCTTTCTGCCAGCGCTGCCGCGCTTTGATACCTGTATTGT
>ENA-UONY01002990-UONY01002990.1-human-gut-metagenome-genome-assembly--contig:-CS9-NODE-2990-length-11162-cov-4.434051_pt1 | contig 11162 bp, 7 predicted proteins | sample MGYA00242465_ERZ724012 | MGnify/ENA metagenome assembly ERZ724012 | reverse complement strand
GCGGAATTTCAGGAAGTCGAAAATCCGGTAGTTGCTGCCGACGCGCTTCGATTTGTAGACCACCGGTCCGGGGCTGTCGAGTTTGATGGCTGCCGCCACGACGATCAGCAGCGGCGAGAGCAGGAGGATCGCCGAGAGCGATGCCGCGATGTCGAAGGCCCGTTTCCAGAGCGGCATGCGGAAAATCTGCACTTCGGGGCTGTTTTGCGCTGCGGGTTTGTGCGTGAAGGCGTAGTCGCCCATGAATTGCAGCGTGCGCAGGAAATCCTTCCGCGGCATGTCTCCCGCAATGGCGCGGGTCACCCCTGCGCGCAGGTATTCGCGGCGTTCCCTTTCGGTCAGTTCCCGCGAGGTGATGAGCACGATGCCCCCGCCCGGCCACGAATTGAGGAGCCGGATATCGGAGAGGTCGGCGGCCGGGTCGCGCTGTTCGTAGAGGATGAACGCATGATCCGTCCTGAGCGACGTCAGCGTGCGCATCGCCGAGCCGATGTCCCCCACGACGTACATCCTGCCTTCGACCATTTCCGAGAAGCGGGCCGTGTGGCTGCCTTTGCCTTTGATGTAGATGACGGGGTATTTCAATCGAGAATCTTTTTAATGCGTATTTTGAGCTCCTGCGGGTTGAACGGTTTGACGATGTAGTCCTCCGCGCCCTCTTCCAGCAGGCGGATGCGTTCCGAGGTGCTGTCCTCGCTCGAAAGCATCACGACCGGGATCTGCTTGAACAATTCGTTGTGTTTGAGGTATTCCAGAAATTCGTCGCCGCGCATTTCGGGCATGCGGATGTCCGAGATGATCAGGTCCGGCATCTGGCCGGCGAGCAGCCGTTTGATGGCGTGCAGCGGATTCTGCACGTAATGGCAGTCGTAATCCGCTTGGAGGTATGCGTAAAGAATTTTGGCGATCTGCTCCTTGTCGTCTACGATCAGTATTTGTTTCTTGTTCATGTCGGTTCGTTCGTTGCCGTGGGTGTGTCGCAGCTATGTCTCTCCGCTTCCGGTGCGTGCCGCAGGGGGCATGCGGGCCGCCTGCGGAGGGTCTGGCCTGAGTTTCGACAGTAAATGTAGTAAATATTCGCTATGAGTCACTTTTTTCCCGTTGCAAATATCGGAAAAATATTTGTCATTCTAAACTTTTGAGGTAATTTATAACGCAAAAACGCCCGGCTTCTCCTGCTCCGGGACTGCGATGATATTAATTTTTTCCGGAAATACTATGGTGTTAATCAAAAAAAATGGTAGTTTTGTGCAATTGTCCGGGCTTCCCACGGCCGGACGGTTTTGTTAAACCGATGAAGCGATGGAGTGTAACGAATGCGTAAATTCCGACGACGGCCGTCCCCGGTTACTCGTTGCCGAGGATAATCCGAGTAATTTCAAACTGGTAGAAGTGCTGCTGCGTCGTGATTACGAACTGGTGCATGCATGGGACGGCCGGCAGGCCGTCGATATGTTCGCCGAAGTACACCCCGATCTGGTATTGATGGATATCAACATGCCCGTCATGGACGGTTATGACGCGCTGCGGCTTATCCGCGAGCGTGCTCCCGACATTCCCGTTATTGCACTTACGGCCTATGCTTTCGAAACCGATCGTCAGCGTATGTTTCAGGCCGGATTCAACGAATGCTTGGCCAAGCCGCTGCGTGCGGACGAGCTTCGCAGCCGTATCGCTTCGCTGCTTTCGCGGTAAAAGAAAAAACTATGACCGGTAATCGAGCGATAAAACACTGGACGCTGCTGCTCCTGAGTTGCTGCATTCTGCTGCCCTCGCTGCTTCGGGCCGAGGAGGCCCGCGGACGGGAGAGCATTCTGATCATTTCGTCCTACAATCCCGACACGCGCCGCATGTCGAGTTTCATCACGGAATTCGAACGTCAGGTCGTGGCGTCGGGCGTGCCGTGCGATATTTACGTCGAGACGCTCGAATGCAAGAGCATCAACGACGCGCCCCTCTGGATTTCGCAGACCGACAACCTGATAACCCGTTACGAATCCAAAGGGGGGCTGCGGGCCATCGTGCTGCTGGGGCAGGAGGCGTGGGCGTCGTTCGTCTCGCTGGGACGCATTCCCAAGGAGGTGATGTGCTTCAGCTGTTTCGTCAGTTCGAACGGCATCGTGCTGCCGCCGCCGGCCGACAGCACCGGCGTCTGGATGCCCCCGTCGATCAACTATATGAATATGGTGGACAGCCTGCACAACGTGGGCGGCCTGCTCAACAAATACGACGTGCGCCGCAACATCGAGCTGATCCGTACGCTCTATCCCGAAGTCGAGAACATTGCTTTTATTTCGGACAACACCTACGGCGGCATCTCGCTGCAGGCGCTCGTGCGTGAGGAGATGGAGAATTATCCCGACCTGAATCTGGTGCTGGTGGACAGCCGCGACGGCGACGAGGCTTCGCATGCGGCCTATGCGTCGCTTCCGCCCCGGTCGGCCGTGATGCTCGGCACGTGGCGCGTGGGCAGCGACGGCGAATACCTCATGCAGCGTTCGCTCAACGATCTGGTGCAGCTCAACCCCCGTCTCCCGGTCTTCTCGATCACCCAGACGGGCATCGGCGACGTGGCCGTGGGCGGTTTCGTCCCCAACTACGAGAACGGCGCCAACGTCATCGCGGCCCAGATCAAGGAGTATTATAAGACCGGCAGCATGGAAGGTGCGCATTTCCATCTTTCGGACGGCGGGTACGTCTTCGACTCGCGCAAGCTCAAGGAGCTGAAGATCGCCGAGTACGCTTTGCCGAAAGGCAGCGTTATCGAGGATACGGTGGCTGCCAAACTCTCGAAATATTCGCACTATATCGAGCTGCTCGTGGTCGGAATCGTACTGTTGGTGCTGCTGCTGATCTTCGTGGCCTTCCTGTTCCTGCGTACGCGGCGTCTGAAGCGCACGCTCGAAGAGCGCGAAGGCCAGCTGGTGATCGCCCGCGAGAAAGCCGAGGAGTCCGATATGCTCAAGTCGGCCTTTCTGGCCAACATGAGTCACGAGATACGTACTCCGCTGAACGCCATCGTCGGCTTCTCGTCGCTCATGCAGGGCGAGGAACTCTCGCAGGAGGAGCGCGCCGAATACTGCGCCATCGTGGTCAACAATTCCGAAATGCTGCTGACGCTGCTGAACGACATTCTCGACATTTCGTCGCTCGAATGCGGCAAGATCAGGTTCAACTACTCTGCGGAGGAGATCGTGCAGATTTGTCAGCATATCCTCATGACCACGGCCCATACCCGTCAGCCGGGGGTCGAGGGGCGTCTCGAATGCGCCGTCGATTCGTACATGCTCACCACCGACGTCCACCGCCTGTCTCAGATACTGATCAACCTGCTGACCAATGCGGCGAAGTTCACCTCCGAAGGCAGCATCACCCTCGGCGTGGAGATATGCCCCGAACAGAACGAGGTGCTTTTCTCGGTGACCGACACCGGCCCCGGCATTCCGCTCGACGAGCAGGAAATGGTCTTCAACCGTTTCGAGAAACTCGGCGGCATCTGGAAGATGGGGACCGGACTGGGACTGGCCATCTGCCGTCAGATCGCCATGATCTTCGGCGGCCGCATCTGGGTCGATCCGACCTATACGGGCGGCGCCCGCTTTATCTTCGCCCATCCTATCGGACTCCGGCTCCCAGAGGATCGGGAGCACCGTGAGGGGGGGGGGATTTGAGCCTTCGGGAGGCGTCAAAACCCTCTGTGTAGCCGATGACGGCAGTCTGGTTCGAACCCGTCGGTAAGCCGTCAAAAGGGCCGCGGCGGCAGTCTCTTCCGCCCGAAATGTAATCTGAAAGGACCCCCGGAGGGTCCTTTTTCAATGGCAGGGTGTGCGTCCGGAGTTGCGGTGCGCCCGGAATGTGCCCGGCAGGGCTTCTGCGCAGGGTTTTTCGGGCCGTTTTCCGGGCCGGGCGTTGGGGAATTATTCCACACGGCTGTGGAATAATTCTACACAATTTTGCATATCTTTGAACCGTATTTGGACGGTATTTTGCTGCTAATAAATGTTTTAAACATACGGGTGCATCTTGGCGCAAGGATTGGACGATTGCTCTGTACCCTCATTTTATATACACTCTATGAAATTTGACAAGTTGAAACCCGATTTGCAGAACCTGAATCTGGCCGGCGTGAAGAAGGCAGCTTCGCGTGCGGCCCGTGTCCGCGTGAAGCTGAGCCGCAGGCAGTGGATTGCGGTAGCCTGCGCCGTGATCGTCGCGGGCCTGCTGCTTGCTCTGCTGCTCCGGCCGCGGCCGGCGTCGGTCACGCTTCCGGTCGTGGCCGTGGAACCCGTCACCACAGAGGACGTCAATATTTACGGCGATTACGTGGGCCGCATCCGCGCCCAGCAGTTCGTCGAAATCCGTGCCCGTGTCGAGGGCTACCTCGAAAAGATGCTTTTCGCCGAAGGTACCTATATCAAGAAAGGGCAGACGCTTTTCGTGATCGACCCGCTCGTGTACCGGGCGCGTGTCGATAAGGCCAAGGCGCAGCTCAACAAGGCGCGCGCAGGCCCTCAAGGCCAAGCGCGACCTCGACCGTATCCGTCCGCTCTACCAGCAGAGCGCGGCCAGCCAGCTCGAACTGGACAACGCCATCGCTTCGTACGAGAGCGCCGCGGCCGACGTGGTGGTGGGCGAGGCCGACCTCACGCAGGCCGAAATGACGCTGGGTTATACCAACGTCAAGTCGCCCATCGCGGGGTATATCTCCGAGCGCAACGCCGATATCGGAACGCTCGTGGGACCGAACGGCAAATCGCTGCTGGCGACGGTGGTGAAGAGCGATACGGTGCGCGTCGATTTCAGCATGACGGCGCTGGACTACCTGCGCAGCAAAGCCCGCAACGTCAATCTCGGACACCGCGATACGGCCCGTAAATGGGACCCCTATATCACCGTGACGCTGGCCGACGGCTCCGAATACCCCTACCGGGGACTGGTCGATTTCGCCGATCCGCAGGTCGATCCCCAGACGGGTACCTTCTCCGTCCGCGCCGAGATGTCCAATCCCGACCATATCCTGCTGCCGGGCCAGTTCACCAAGGTGCGGCTGCTGCTCGACGTGCGTGAGGACGCCGTGGTCGTGCCGTCGAAGGCCGTGGTGATCGAGAAGGGCGGGGCCTACATCTTCGTGGTGCGTCCCGACAGCATCGTCGAGAAGCGTTTCATCGAAACGGGACCCGAAATCGGACAGAACATCGTCGTCGAGCGCGGACTGGTGTCGGGCGAAGACATCGTCGTGGAGGGATACCACAAGCTCCAGCACGGCATGAAAGTCGAACCGGTCGTTACGCGGCGCGAGGAGGAGACCGAAAATCAGCAGTAACCTATGAAAGCGGACTTTTTTATCGACCGGCCCGTCTTTTCGACGGTGCTGTCCATCATCATCGTGATCGTCGGCGGCATCGGCCTCGCCCTGCTGCCCGTCGATCAGTACCCTCAGATCGTGCCGCCCGTGGTCCGCATCTCGGCCTCCTATCCGGGCGCCGACGCGCAGACCGTGACGCAGGCCGTGGCCACGCCCATCGAGCAGGAGCTGAACGGCACGCCCGGCATGATCTACATGGAGTCGTCAAGCTCCAATTCGGGCGGTTTTTCCGCCACGGTGACCTTCGACATCTCGACCGATCCCGATCTGGCGGCCGTGGACATCCAGAACCGTCTGAAGAAGGCCGAAGCGCGTCTTCCGGCCGAGGTGGTGCAGAACGGCATCTCGGTCGAGAAGCAGGCGGCCAGCAAGCTGATGACCATCACGCTGCTGTCATCCGACCCCAAGTTCGACGAGATCTACCTGAGCAACTACGCCACGCTCAACGTGCTGGACATGCTGCGCCGCGTGCCCGGCGTGGGCAGCGTCTCGAACGTCGGCAGCCGCTATTACGCCATGCAGATATGGGTCATGCCCGACAAGCTGGCCGACCTCGGCCTGACGGTCAAGGATTTGCAGAACGCGCTCAAGGACCAGAACCGCGAATCGGCGGCCGGTGTGCTGGGGCAGGCTCCCATGAACGGCATCGACGTGACGATTCCGATCACGGCGCAGGGCCGTCTGTCATCGGTCAGCGAATTCGAGGATATCGTCGTGCGGGCCAATCCCGACGGTTCGATCATCCGTCTGAAGGACGTGGCGCGCATTTCGCTCGAAGCCTCCTCCTACAGCACCGAGAGCGGTATCAACGGCGGGAACGCCGCCGTCTTGAATATCAACATGCTTCCCGGTGCCAACGCCATGGAGGTCGCCGCTTCGGTCAAGAAGGTCATGGAGGAGATCCGCGCGAATTTCCCGGAGGGAATCAGCTATGAGATTCCGTTCGACATGACCACCTACATTTCCGAGTCGATCCACCACGTCTACCGGACGCTTTTCGAAGCGCTGCTGCTGGTGATTCTGGTGGTCTTCCTCTCGCTGCAGAGCTGGCGCGCGACGCTCATCCCGATCGTGGCGGTCCCCATTTCGCTGATCGGCACCTTCGGCGTGATGCTCGTCTTCGGCTTCTCGCTCAACATGCTGACGCTGCTGGGACTGATTCTCGCCATCGGCATCGTGGTGGACGACGCCATCGTGGTGGTCGAGAACGTGGACCGCATCATGAACGAGGAGCATCTTTCGCCTTACGAAGCGACGAAGAAGGCGATGGGCAGCCTGAGCGGCGCACTGATCGCCATGTCGCTCGTGTTGTGCGCCGTTTTCGTCCCGGTGAGCTTTCTTGCGGGAATCACGGGACAGCTTTACCGCCAGTTCACCATTACGATCGCCGTGTCGGTGATCATTTCGACGGTCGTGGCGCTGACGCTCAGCCCCGTGATGTGTTCGCTTTTCCTCAAACCCGAAAGCGGGGAGAAGAAAAACCGGTTTTTCCGCCGCATCAATCTCGGACTGGCGACGGGCAACAGGTTCTACGGCCGGATGATTCGGGGGGCGCTGAAGCACTCGCGGCGCATGCTAGCCGCCTTCGGCATCGTGCTGGTCGGCATCTGGCTGATGAACCGTCTGGTGCCCCAGAGCTTCATGCCGCAGGAGGATCAGGGCTATTTCACCGTGGAGCTGGAGCTGCCCGAAGGGGCGACTATCGAGCGTACGCGCGAGGTGACCGACCGGGCTGTCGAGTTTCTGATGAACGATCCCGACGTGGAGTACGTGCTCAACGTGACGGGTTCGAGTCCCCGCGTGGGCACCAATCAGGCGCGCAGCCAGCTGACCGTGATCCTCAAACCGTGGGGCGACCGCGATTCGGACGGCCTGAGCGAGGTGATGCAGCGCGTGCGCGCCGAGATGTCGCGCTATCCCGAAAGCCGGGTCTACCTGTCGCGTCCGGCCGTGATTCCCGGTCTGGGCAATTCGGGCGGTTTCGAGATGGTGCTCGAAGCGCGCGGCAATACGACCTACGCCGAGCTGCAGCGCGCCGTCGATACGCTGATGCACTATGCCGCGCAGCGGCCCGAATTCACGGGGCTCTCGTCGTCGATGCAGGGCGATATTCCGCAGCTCTATTTCGACGTGGACCGCGACAAGGCGCAGCTGCTGGGCGTTTCGATGTCGGACATTTTCTCCACGATGAAGGCCTTTACGGGGTCGATCTACGTCAATGACTTCAACATGTTCAACCGCATCTACCGCGTTTACATTCAGGCCGAGGCTCCCTACCGCGCCCAGCGCGACAACCTGAACCTCTTCTTCGTGCGCGGGGCGGGCGGGGTGATGATTCCCATCACGGCGCTCGGCACGACGCATTATACCACGGGTGCGGGCAACATCAAGCGCTTCAACATGTTCAACTCGGCGACCATTTCGGGCGAAGCGGCCCACGGCTACAGTTCGGGGCAGGCGATGAGCGTGCTGGAGAGCATCGTCCGCAAGCATTTCCCTGCATCGGTCGGCGTCGAGTGGAGCGGACTCTCCTATCAGGAGAAGCACGTGGGCGAACAGACCGGGCTGGTGCTGGCGCTGGCCTTCCTCTTCGTCTTCCTGTTCCTCGCCGCGCAGTACGAAAGCTGGTCGGTGCCCGTGGCCGTCATCCTGTCGCTTCCCGTGGCCGGCATCGGCGCCTATCTGGGCATCTGGATCTGCGGGCTGGAGAACAACATCTATTTCCAGATCGGACTGGTGATGCTCGTGGGGCTGGTGGCCAAGAACGCCATCCTGATCGTGGAGTTCGCCAAGGAGGAGATCGAGAAGGGACGCGACGCCGTCTCTGCGGCCCTTACCGCGGCGCACCTGCGCTTCCGCCCGATCGTGATGACCTCGCTGGCCTTCATCCTCGGCCTGCTGCCGCTGGTCTTCGCTTCGGGACCGGGGTCGGCCAGCCGTCAGGGCATCGGCACGGGCGTCTTCTTCGGCATGCTGGTCGCCATTACCGTCGGCATTGTCTTTGTGCCCTTCTTCTTCGTGTGGATTTACAGGATCAAAGCAAAACTGAAACGATGAGACGACTTACGATAATCATTCTGCTGGCCGCAGCGGCCGGAATGGTCTCCTGCTCGGCCGTGCGGCACTGCCAGGCACCCGACGTCGATCTGCCGGAGCGCATCGCCGGGGAGGATTCCGACTCCCTGACCGTTGCCGACGAGCAGTGGTGGCGGTTCTACGGCGATTCGACCCTCTGCCGGATCATCGAACGCACGCTGGACAACAACCGGGACATGCTCGCCGCCGCCGCGCGCGTGGAGCGCCTGCGGGAGCTGTACCGGGTGAGCCGGGCCGAACGCCTGCCGTCGGTCACGGGAACCGCTTACGGCGACTACGAGACCAACGACTACGCCGGTGAAAAATCGAGCCGCGACCCCGGATTCGGGGCCAAAGTCACGCTCAGCTGGGAGCTGGATTTGTGGGGCAACCTGCGCTGGGCCAAACGCAAAGGGGGCGCCGAATACCTCGCTTCGGTCGAGGACCGGCGGGCGATGCGCATGACGCTGGTGGCGTCCGTCGCCGCAGCCTACTTCAACCTCATCGCGCTGGATAACGAGCTGTCGATCGTGCGGCGTACGCTCATTACGCGCAGCGAGGGACTCTATCAGGTGCAGCTGCGGTTCGGGGGCGGTCTCACCTCCGAAATGGTCTATCAGCAGGCGAAGGTGGAGTACGCCTCGACGGCCGCGCTGATTCCGGACCTTGAACGCAAAATCAAGATCATGGAGAACGGCATCCTGCTGCTCATGGGCGAAAATCCCGACCGGCGGGTGGTGCGCGGCAAGATGAATACCGATGCCGAATTCGCTGACAGCCTGCCCGTCGGACTGCCCTCCGGGCTGTTACAGCGCCGTCCCGACGTCCGTTCTTCCGAGCAGCGGCTCCGTGCGGCGATGGCTGCAGCGGGCATGGCCTACGCCGACCGGTTTCCGCGCCTGACGTTCAATCTGACAGGCGGTCTCGAAAACGACGCCTTGAGCGGATTTTTCCGTTCGCCTTTCTCGTATGTCGCCGGGACGCTCGCTTCGCCGATCTTCGGTTTCGGCCGCAAGCAGGCCCGCTACCGTGCCGCGCTGGCGGCTTACGACGAAGCGCGTCTGGCCTACGAGCAGAAAGTCCTGACGGTCTTCAAGGAGGCCGACGACGCTGTGATCACCTATCGCAGCGCCCGCAAAACGGCGGCCTTGAAGCTGAATCTGCGCGATGCGGCGAGCAAATACGTCGAGCTGGCGCACCTGCAATACCGTGCCGGAAGCACCAATTACATCGACGTGCTGGACGCCCAGCGGCGCTATTTCGACGCCCAGATCGGCCTGAGCAACTCCGTGCGCGACGAGCATCTGGCGCTGGTGCAGCTCTACAAGGCGTTGGGCGGCGGCTGGACCGAATGACTTGGCGTTACAGATATGGACGAGGGGCGTAGTCATAGACCTGCGCCCCTTCGTCTGTTTTCTGTCGTATCTCCGGTGTTTCCCGGTCTGCAGCCGGTCGTGTCCCGCGATCGGCCATGTGCTCCATAGCCGGTCATGCACTCTGCGATTGGCCGTACGCTCCGGGATTCGCCGGCCTTGGGCATCGAAAAAGCCGCAGGAACCTGTCGAAACAGACTCCTGCGGCCGGATTGTGGAATTATATTCCCGGTTTAGAACCGTCTTTTGCCGTAACCGTCGCGGTTGTAGCCACCGCCGCCGCGGTTGCCTCCGTAACCGCCGCCGTTGCCGTGTTCGGTCTTGGGGCGGGCTACGTTTACGATGATCGTCATACCCTCGAAATCGGTGCCGTTCAGGGCGTCGATGGCGCTCTGACCTTGGCCCTCGTCGGGCATCTCGACAAAGCCGAAACCGCGCGAACGTCCGGTCTCCCGGTCTGTGATGATGTTAGCCGAAGATACCTCTCCGTATTGTGCGAAAAGTGCCTGCAAACTCTCGCCTGTCGTGCGGAAGTTCAGTTTTGAAACGTAAATGTTCATCTGTCTTTTGATTATGTGAAATGATGCTTGTTTATTTTGCGTATGCTATGTTGACCGCATTGAGTCCCCGTTGACCGCGTTCCGTCTCGAAGGTCACCAGCGCGCCTTCGGCGATGTCGGCCGGTGCGTTGCTGATGTGGAAGAAATATTTCTCCGTACTGTCGAGGTCCTTGATGAAACCGTAGCCTTTGTCTGTGTTGAAATGTTCCACGCGTCCCCGCAGTGCGACCGGCTCCTGCTCCTCCTTTTTGGGGACGAATACCGCGATGGTCTCCGCATCGACCTTCGGTTTGCTGCTCATGTCGGGCGGCGTGTCGGTAATCATGCCGTTCGCATCGACATACGCGATCATGTCGTCGAGCGAGCTGCCGCCCCTGTTGGCTTTGCGTTCCTCTTTGCGCTGTTGCTTCTCTAACTTCTTGCCTTGTTTTTTCTTCTCTAATTCTCTTTTGCTGAATGAAATCGCCATTAATTATATGATTAAAATGTGTTTGTTCCAGGCTTTCGCCGCCGTTGCCGCACGCCGCCGGATATGCTCCGTGCCGCGCTGTTGCTGGAGCGAGTCGGTATTCGAACAAAAAAAGTCGGTTTTGAAGGCTGAATCAGCGATGGAGAAGACCTGCTAAAGATAAGCGGGACAGTGTATTGCCAAGAAAGTTACAATATGAACTCGATTGTCCGGGTTGCCAAAGATAGGCATTATAATCGGAATATCTGCATTTATTTGCAGATATTTCGCTGCCGGTGCATTTCGGCGCTTTGGGCGGGACTTCTCCGATAAAAAAAAGC
>ENA-UONY01002989-UONY01002989.1-human-gut-metagenome-genome-assembly--contig:-CS9-NODE-2989-length-11162-cov-4.952642_pt1 | contig 11162 bp, 9 predicted proteins | sample MGYA00242465_ERZ724012 | MGnify/ENA metagenome assembly ERZ724012 | reverse complement strand
GCCCCGGGCATACATATCCCAGTACGGCGCGCCCAGGCCGGTGAAGGCGGGCACAAAGCTGACGCCCCCGGCGTCGTCCACGGTCTCCGCCAGCAGGTCCGCCTCCTGGGGTGTCTTGATGAGCCCCAGCTCGTCCCGGAGCCACTGGATGGCGGAACCCGCGTTGAAGGCGCTGCCCTCCAGGGCGTAGGTGGTGCGGCCGTCCAGCTTCCAGGCGATCGTGGTGAGAAGGCCGTTCTCCGACTTTACCGGTTTATTCCCGGTGTTCATCAGCACGAAGCAGCCGGTGCCGTAGGTGTTCTTCGCCATGCCAGGGGCAAAGCAGCACTGGCCGAAGAGGGCGGCGTGCTGGTCCCCGGCCATGCCGGCGATGGGGATCTCCGCCCCCAGCACGTCGGGACTGCACATGCCCACAATCTCCCCGCTCTCCGCCACCCGGGGCAGGGCCTCCCGGGGGATGCCGAACTCCGTGAGGAGCTTGTCGTCCCAGCGGAGCTTGTGGATGTCGAACAGCATGGTGCGGGAGGCGTTGGACACGTCGGTGACAAAGGACTCCCCGTCGGTGAGGGAGTACACCAGCCAAGCGTCGATGGTGCCGAACCGCAGCCTGCCCTTGTCCGCCAGGTCCCGGGCGGCGGGGACGTTCTCCAAGATCCACTTCATTTTGGTGCCGGAGAAGTAGGGGTCGATGATCAGGCCCGTGGTGTCCCGGATGTAGTCCTCCCAGCCCTCCCGGCGCAGGCGCTCGCACTCAGCGGCGGTGCGGCGGCACTGCCACACGATGGCGTTGCACACCGGGATGCCCGTCACCGCGTCCCAGGCCACGGTGGTCTCCCGCTGGTTGGTGATGGAGATGGCGGCGATGTCCGCCGCCGTCACCCCGGCCTGGGCCACGGCCTGGCGCATGGCAAACAGCGTGGTCTGCAAAATCTGCACCGCGTCGTGCTCCACAAAGCCGGGCTGGGGGTAGATCTGCCGGAACTCCTTCTGCCCCATGCCGGCCACGCCGCCGAAGGAATCGAACAGCACCGCCCGGGAACTGGTGGTCCCCTGGTCGATGGAAAGGATGTACTTGCCCACCATCATAACAAACTCACTCCCTATTGTAGCATGGCGGGCCGCTACTTGCGGCGGCCCGTGAATTTCTCGAAACGCCGGCGGAGGATGAAAGTCACAGCCACAGCGGCGACGGCGGAGATCACGATGGCCATGGCCTCACCTCCTGCCCAGCTTTTTCAGGATTGCGTCCCCCAACTGGGTAAAAATGGTGTCCTTGGGGATCTTGACCTCCTTGAGCCAGGCGGGGTCGATCTTCTCCAGCACCGCCTGGGGACAGTGGTATTTGGAGAGGGGCCGCTGGCTGCGCAGGTCGGTGAGGATCTCGTTGTAGCGCCGCACGGTGATCTCCTCACAGTCCGCCTGCAGGGACCGGTAGTTCCCCGGCTTTGTAAATTTGTAGGCATACAAAAAGTCCGCCCACACGCCGTACTCGGTAAGGTGCACCTGGTCGTCGGGCACCTCCAGAGTGAGGCGCACCGAGCCGGACACCCGGCCCCCGGTGTTTTGCCGCCTGCCCTTTACCACGGCGAACACCGGGCACTCGCAGTGCAGGCCCAGCAGGTCGATGAGGGCCCCGTACTCCCCCTGCAGCTTCAGGTTGGGCTTGGCCCGGTAGGTCTTGCCGGACTTCAGGGTCCGCAGCACCAGCTGGGACTGATACGTCTGTAAGGTCATGCGCTCCCTCCTTTCCCGTCCTCCAGGTCCTGGGGCCGCTTGGTGGCCCACTGGTATAGAAAGGTGTCGAATACCCCCTGCTCGTTGGGCTTGATGAGGAACCGCTGGAGCAGGGCGTCCTCGTCAAAACCGGTGCCGCCGTAAAAGGCGTCGGCGATGCCCCCGGCGATGCAGGCCACGGTGTCGGTGTCGCACACTACGCTGAACACGTTGCGGATGCAGCTCTCCCAGTCCTCGGACTCTAAAAAGCACCGGATGGCCAGGGGCATGGTGCCCTTGGCGGTGACATCGAACTTGCCGAAGGGCCGGTAGAGGGCCAGGGGCTTTTTCACCGGGTAGCCGTACTCCTTGTGCAGGTATTGGGCGATATCCTTCTTGCCGGCCCCGGTACGGGCCAGGAACACCGCCGCCGCCGTGGCCTGGGCCGCCAGGATGCCCTCGGGGTGGTCGTGGGTGCACATAGAGCTGAGCCGGGCCTGCTCCTCCACCTCTTCCAGGGTGGAGAAGTGCCAGCCGATGTAGCTCACCCGCATGGCGGACCCGTTGCCGTAGCTCTGGTAGCCCTTCTGGGAGCGGTTGTTCAGCCAGTTGAGGAACATGTTCCCATAGCCCACCTTGGCGTAGCGGCGGCCGAAGTCGCCGTAGGCCTTGGCGTAGGGCAGGCCGGTGAGCACCGCGTACTTGGTGGCCACGGTGAGCACCGTGTCGTCGGTGAAGGTGCAGGGCCCGCTGAACAGCTCCACGGTGCGCCAGTCAAATCCTTCCGGCCGGGTAAATTCATATAGGGACCCGGCAATATCCCCTAAGATGGCGCCGTACATCCGGCTCCCCCTCTCTTCTCTGTTTTTGCCGGGACATCAGCCCCGGGCCACCACCATGCTGCCCGAGGTGGTGGCGAATTCCAGCTTACACCGGCCGTCGCCGTACAGGGCCCGGCCGCTGGGGCCCCGGTCCCCGCTTACAGGGAAGTCCGACCGGAACTCCCCGGACATGCTGGAAAAGGCAGCCTCGAACCCGGCGTCCTCCGGCAGGGCCAGGGTGAGGCCCCCGGACACCGAGGTCATCCGGGCCTGCTGGGGGCAGGCCGCCAGGGCGGCCTCCACCACGCCGGAGATGGTGCCCGCGGCGAGCTGGTCCGCCTGCCCCTGGTACCACAGCCCGCCGGAGACGGAGGAGAGCTCCGCCCGGCCGGCGGCCACGTCCCGCAGCTCCAGGGTGCCGGAGCCGGTGTCGGCCCGCAGCTCCCCGGCGATCTGGGCGCCCTGGAGCAGGAGGGCCCCGGAACCGGCCTGGAAGCTGGCCTCCTCCCCCCGCAGGTCATAGAGCTCCAAAGACCCGGAATCGGAGGCGAACTCCAGCTCTTCGGCGGAAAAGCCCCGGGCCGTGACCGTCCCCGACACGGTGGTGCAGCGCAGCTCCTTCAGCTGGGCCGCCACCTGGGCGGGCACCTGCACCGCCAGGGCCTTGCTGCGGGTGTCCAGCAGGTCCAGGGCCAGCAGCTGGCTGTTCCACTTGATGGTGAGCACCCCGCCGGAGCTGGACAGCTCCAACTGCTCCCCTTCCTCCAGCTCCCCGGAGGAGCGCTCGGTGACGTAGATCACGTTCCCGTCCCCCACCTTCAGCTCCACCGGGCCGTGGAACCAGGAGATGTTAAGGCCCGTCACCGGGTCCTCGTCCACATTCCAGGAATAGCGGTAGTCCTGGTCGAAGGCCTCCTCCTGGGGCTGGGAGAGCTCCCCCAGGCCGAAGCCGCCGGTGGCGAACCCCACGGCGGCCACCGCCCCCAAAAACAGGGCCCCGATGGCCCACGCCGCAATAGTAAAGATCCTCGAACGCTCCATCCCTCTCATCCTTTCCCGGGCAGCCCGGTATCCTCTCCCTTATACTATAGCTTTTGGCCTCCCTTCTGTCAACGCGCTGGGGCGAAAAGATAGGGGCAAATTTGTGCGTTCCCGCCCCCGGGGCAAAAAACAGATTGTTTCCTGCCGGTTGTTGTGCTATAATGGCGGTAATAATAGGGGTAAGGAGCGTTTGGGGAGTATGGTCTACTTTTCTGTCACATTTCTCTGCACGGCCGGGCTGTTCTTAGCGCTGCTGGAGGACCGCTACCGCCTATGGACCACTGTGGCCGCCACGGTGGTGGTGTACGGCCTGGCCCTGGGGCTGGCCTATCCCATCCGGCAGCTCATCACGGACCCTGTCTGGGGGGACCAGGTGGCCTGCGGGGCGGGGGCGCTGCTGTTTTTCGTCACGTCCCTGTTCCTCTACACCGACAACATCCTGCAAAAGCTGTTCGTGGCGCTGCTCTCCCTGTGTGATTTCGCCTTTCTCAGCTTTTTTGTGCCCCTGTTCTTAGGGGTGCTGCCCTTTTCGGTGGTTGGGGGCCTGGCGGGGGCGCTGTCCATCGCGGCGGGGCTGCTGTTCTCCCTGCTGCTGGGCCTGTGCCTGTACCGCCCCCTGCACCACTACAGCGACCGGGGTGTCTCCGGTTTTTTGGTGGGCATGTGCCTGCTGCTGTGCTTTGTGTACCTGCTGTGCCTGGGGCAGTTTGATTTCCTCTTCCGGGCCCGGGTGCTGGCGGGGCGGCTGCTGCTGGCGGCCCTGCTCTACGGCGCCATGATCTTCGCCTTCCGCTCCCTGTACCAGGCCGGGCGCTTTCGGGCCCGCACCGCTGCCGGTGCCGCCCAGGAGCGCATCCTGGCCATGGAGTCCGGGGACGTGGCGGATATGCTGGCCGCCCTGCGGGAGGTGCGCTCCGTCCAGAAGAGCGGGGAGTACGCCCTGGACACGGTGACCGTGATGCTGGCGGACGGGCTGGAGGCCCAGGTGCCGGGGTACATCGCCGCGGCCCAGGAGCAGCGGCAGCAGAACCCCATCCTGGCCCAGTACCACGAGAACCCCTACCTCAACGCGGTGATCGCCACCAAGGCGGCCTTCGCCGCCCAGAACCAAATCGATTTCCAGTGCAGCGCCGCCACGGGCAACGCCCCCTTAAAGACGGCGGAGCTGTGCGTCATTGTAAACGAGCTGCTCACCCGGGCCTGCCAGGAGGCCGCCGCCTACCAGGGCCCCCGGCGCCTGCGGTTCACCCTCATCCCCGGGGAGGACATCCTGCGCTTCGAGGTGTTCTACTCCGGCGAAGCCCCCCAGGAGAAGCCCTCCTTCCGGCTGAAAGGCGCCCGGTTCTCCGACCTGCTGGCCTGGCTGTTCGACGACACCCCCCGGGGGGACGACACCCTGCGGGGCCTGGAGAACACCGCCGAGCTGGTGGAGCGCCACAGCGGCCGGCTGTCTGTCTCCGGCACGCCGGGGGAGGTCCTGCTCCAGGCGGCCCTCCGTTTTTGACCCTGCCCACCCATAAGGCTGCTGCTTTCGCAGCGGCCTTTTCCATGGCTATGCCTCTGTAAAGTCCCAGTAAAAATCGCAAGCAGAAAGGAAACCTGACCAACATGGAACGAAATCTCACCGTGACCCCCGAGCTTCTGGCCGCCTTCGGCCTGCCCCAGGACGTGCAGGCCACCCAGGTGACCACCGGCCACATCAACGACACCTTCCTCCTCCAGGCCCCGGAGCGCCGGCTGGTCCTCCAGCGCATCAACCACTTCGTCTTCCCCTCCCCCCGGGACATTATGGAGAACATCCAGGGGGTCACGGAGTTTTTGCGGGAGAAGATCAAAAAGCAGGGGGGCGACCCGGAGCGGGAGACCCTCACCGTGGTGCCCACGGCCCAGGGGGAGAGCTTCTACCTGGACAAGGAGGGCAACTACTGGCGGTGCACCGTCCACATTGAGAACGCCTCCTCCCACGAGACGGTGGGCGACCCCGCCATGCTGGAAGAGGCCGGCCGGGCCTTCGGGCGGTTCCAGCGCCTGCTGTGCGACTACCCCGCCGGCACCCTCCACGAGATCATCCCCGACTTCCACAACACCCCGGTGCGCTACGCCCAGCTGCAGGAGGCGGCCCAGAAGGACGCCGCCGGCCGCCTGGCGGAGGTCCAGGGGGAGCTGGCCTTCGCCGCCCAGCGGGAGGAGGACTGCTCCCTGCTCATGGACCTGCTGCAAAAGGGGGAGCTGCCCCTGCGGGTGACCCACAACGACACCAAGATGAGCAACGTGCTTCTGGACGATGAGACCGGCAAGGCCGTGTGCGTCATCGACCTGGACACGGTGATGCCCGGGCTGTGCGCCTTCGACTTCGGCGACTCCATCCGGGCCGGGGCCAGCACCGCCGCCGAGGACGAGGCGGACCTGTCCAAGGTCCACTTTGACCTGGATCTGTTCGAGGCCTACACCAAGGGGTTCCTCTCCGCCGCGGGCCAGGCCCTGACGGAGAAGGAGCTTGCCACCCTCCCCGACGGGGCAAAGCTGATGACCCTGGAGGTGGGCATGCGCTTTTTGGCCGACTACCTCAACGGGGACGTGTACTTCCGCACCGCCTACCCCACCCACAACCTGGACCGGGCCCGGAACCAGTTCAAGCTGGTGGAGGAGATGGAGGAAAAGCGGGCCGACATGGACCGCATCGTGAAAAAATACTGCTGAGCGTCACGGCAAAAAATCCCTGAGAAAAGGGATTTGCACCTTGCTTTTTCCATCGGGCTGGTGTAAGCTATAGTCGATCGTTACAGAATGTTGTAGCGGTGCAATAATCCGGGCCGAAAGGCCCTTGTTTCCGGGAGGAAAACACTATGAAGATCGCTGTTGTAGGCGCCTGGCACGTCCACACCATGGAGTACGCCACCGCCATCCAGAAGAACCCCAACGCCGAGCTGTGCTGCCTGTGGGACGACAACGAGGAGCGGGGCAAGGCCACCGCCGAGAAGCTGGGCGTGCCCTTCCAGCCCGACCTGCAGGCCATTTGGGATGACCCCACCATCGAGGGCATTTCCGTGACCACCGCCACCAACCAGCACACCGAGGTGCTCATCGCCGCGGCCAAGGCCAAGAAGAACATCTTCACCGAGAAAGTGCTCACCTTCACCAATGAGGAGGCCCAGGAGGTCGCCAAGGCCGTGAAGGAGAGCGGCGTGAAGTTCACCGTGTCCTTCCCCCACAAGACCTGGCCCACTCTGAAGGCTGCCAAGGAGCTGGTGGACAGCGGCAAGCTGGGGCAGATCACCTACATCCGGGTGCACAACTGCCACAACGGCAGCGTGGCTCCCCAGCCCGACGGCTCCCTGGGCTGGCTGCCCCCCCATTTCTACGACGCCTCCCAGACCGGCGGCGGCGCTATGATGGACCTGGGCGCCCACCCCATGTACACCCTGAACTGGTTTATGGGCGAGCCCAAGACGGTCACCTCCCAGTTTACCAACGTGACCCCCCGGGCCGTGGAGGATAACGCCGTGTCCGTGTTCGAATTCGCAAACGGCGCCATCGGCGTGTCCGAGACCGGCTTCGTCACCAGCGGCATCAACTACGTGATGGAGGCCTGCGGCACCAAGGGTTCTGTGATGATCCACAACGACATGGTGGAGTACTGCTGCGAGGAGACCGACAACAAGGTGGTGCAGCTCACCGACCTGCCCGAGAAGAGCACCATGCCCATCGACGCCTGGATCGACGCCTGCTGCGGCAAGGGCGAGGCCCCCAACGGCATCGACGACGCCGTGGCCCTCACCAAGTTTATGGTGGGCGCTTACGAGTCCCACAATACCGGCAAGAAGTACGTGTTCTAAGTCCAGCCGTAAAATGAACCCCGTCCCAGAAGGGACGGGGTTTATTTTATGCCTGGCTCCGCCAGGCTTCTCCTTCTTTCTTGAAAGAAAGAAGCAAAGAACTTTTCCTTGGCAGCGGACGGACCCGGCCAAAATCCGCAAGCCTTCTTGCTCGTATCGGCCTCCCTTTAAATAAGAGCGGCAAAGGTATTTCCCTGCGGGGCGGACGGACCAATCCGAAAGCTGTAAGCCTTCCTGCTCGTATCGGCCTCCTCTTTGAAGAAAGAAGCAAAGAACTTTTGCGTGGCAGCGGACGGACCGATCCGAAAGCTGTAAGCCTTCCTGCTCATATCAGGCTCCCTTGAAGAAAGAAGCAAAGAACTTTTGCGTGGCAGCGGACGGACCCGACCAAAATCCGCAAGCCTTCTTGCTCGTATCGGCCTCCCTTAAAATAAGAGCGGCAAAGGTATTTCCCTGCAGGGCGCTGAAAGGCACCGGGCCGGGCTGAAAAGGGCTCCTTTCCCCCAGGCTGCGCTTTACAGCTTCTTCACGCCGAAGGTGGTGGTCTCGCCGTTGATGTCCCACTGGGCGGTATAGCCGTCCAGCTGGTCCTGGTGGCAGGCCTCCCCCAGCACGTCGGAGAGAATGGAAGCCTCGTGGTCCTTCAGCACCTGGGCGATCTTTTCGCTGCCCTGGTGGTAGACCTGGATATGGTCGGTGACGTGGAAGCCCGCGTCCTTGCGCATGGACTGGAGCTTGCTGACGATCTCTCTTACGAAGCCCTCTTCCTCCAGCTCCGGGGTGAGGGTGGTGTCCAGCACCACGGTGAGGCCCCGGTCGGAGACGGAAGTGAAGCCCTCCTTCTGGGCGGTGTCGATAAGCACCTCCTCGGCGGTGAGGCTCACCTCCCCGTCGGAGAGGGTGAGGGTCAGGCTGCCGGTGTCGTCCAGCTGCTTCTTGGCGGCGGCGCCGTCCAGGTTCTGCAGGGCAGTGCGCACCTCTCCCAGCTTTTTGCCGAACTTCTGGCCCAGCAGCCGCAGCTGGGGCTTGAAGGTGTAGGAGATGAACTGGGACATGTCGCTGAGGAACTGCAGGTCCTTTACGTTCAGCTCCTGCTTGATGATCTCCTGGTACAGCTCGCCCAGGCCGGCGCTGGCGTCGGTGTACAGGCAGCTTAAAGGCTGGCGGTTCTTCCGGCCACACAGGTTCCGGGCGGCGCGGCCCAGGGTGACCACCTTCAGCACCTCGTCCATGTCCTGCTCCAGCTGGGGGTCTACCCGGCCGGCGTCGTAGGCGGGCCACCTGCACAGGTGCACGCTCTCCGGGGCGTCCTTGTCCACGGAGCACACCAGGTTGCGGTAGATCTCCTCGGTCATGAAGGGGGCCATGGGGGCGGCGATCTTGGCGGTGGTCACCAGGGCGGTGTACAGGGTCATGTAGGCGGCGACTTTGTCCTCCTCCATGCCCTGGGCCCAGAAGCGCTCCCGGCTGCGGCGGACGTACCAGTTGCTCAGCTCGTCCACAAAGTCCTGGAGCACCCGGGCGGCCTCGGGCACCTTATAGGCGGAGAGGTTCTCGTCCACGCCCCTTACCGCGGTGTTCAGCCGGGACAGGAGCCACCGGTCCATGACGGTGAGGGCGCAGCGGTCCAGCTGGTATTGGGTGGGGTCGAAGCTGTCGATGTTGGCGTAGAGCACATAGAAGGCGTAGGTGTTCCACAGGGTGGAGAAGAACTTCTTCTGGCCCTCGATGACGGCCTTCTCGTGAAAGCGGCTGGGCAGCCAGGGGGCGGAGTTGGTGTAGAAGTACCACCGCAGGGGGTCCGCGCCGAACTTCTGCAAAGCCTCCATAGGGTCTACGGCGTTGCCTTTGGATTTGGACATCTTCTGGCCGTTCTCGTCCTGCACCAGGCCCTGGACCAGCACGTTCTTAAAGGGGGCCTTGTCAAACAGCAGGGTGGAGATGGCCAACAGGCTGTAGAACCAGCCCCGGGTCTGGTCCACGGCCTCGGAGATGAAGTCCGCGGGGAACTGGCGCTCGAAGAGCTCCTTGTTCTCGAAGGGGTAGTGGTGCTGGGCGAAGGGCATGGCGCCGGAGTCGAACCAGCAGTCGATGACCTCGGGCACCCGGTGCATCTCCTTCCCGCAGTGGGGGCAGGGGATGGTCACCTGGTCCACGTAGGGCCGGTGGAGCTCGATGTCATCGGGGCAGTTGTGGGAGAGCTCCTTGAGCTCGGCGATGCTGCCCACGGCGTGGCGGTGGCCGCACTCACACTCCCAGATGTTCAGGGGCGTGCCCCAGTAGCGGTTCCGGCTGACGGCCCAGTCCTGGACGTTCTCCAGCCAGTCGCCGAAGCGGCCCTTGCCGATGCTCTCGGGGTACCACTTGACGGTGTTGTTGTTCCGGATGAGCTGGTCCTTTACCTCGGTCATCTTGATGTACCAGGACTCCCGGGCGTAGTAGATGAGGGGGGTGTCGCAGCGCCAGCAGAAGGGGTAGCTGTGCTCGAATTTCGGGGCGGAGAACAAGAGGCCCCGCTCCTCCAGGTCCTGCAAAATTTTGGGGTCCGCGTCCTTGCAGAACACCCCGGGCCACTTGGTCTCGGCGGTCATCTGGCCCTTGCCGTCCACCAGCTGCACCAGGGGCAGGCCGTACTTGCGGCCCACCTTGGCGTCGTCCTCGCCGAAGGCAGGGGCGATGTGGACGATGCCGGTACCGTCGGTGAGGGTGACGTAGTCGTCGCAGACCACGTACCAGCACTTCTCCTTGGGGCTGACGAAATCGAACAGGGGCTCGTACTCCTTGCCCTCCAGGTCGGCGCCCTTGTAGGTCTCCAGGACGGCGTACTCCCCCTCGCCCAGGACGGTGTCGCACAGGGCGGCAGCCAGGTAGTAGGTCTCCCCCTTGCTCTCCACCTTCACGTAGTCCTCATTGGCGTTGACGCACAACGCCACGTTGGAGGGCAGGGTCCAGGGGGTGGTGGTCCAGGCCAGGATGAAGGCCTCCTCCCCCTTTACCTTGAATTTGGCGATGGCGGAGCGCTCCTTCACGTCCTTGTAGCCCTGGGCCACCTCGTGGGAGGACAGGGGCGTGCCGCAGCGGGGGCAGTAGGGCACGATCTTGAAGCCCTTGTACAGCAGGCCCTTGTCCCAGATTTGTTTCAGGGCCCACCACTCGCTCTCGATAAAGGAGTTGTCGTAGGTGACGTAGGGGTGCTCCATGTCGGCCCAGAAGCCCACGTCCTTGGAGAAATCCTCCCACATGCCCTTGTACTTCCACACGCTCTCCTTGCACTTCTCGATAAAGGGGGCGATGCCGTAGGCCTCGATCTGGTCCTTGCCGTTGATGTGCAAGAGCTTCTCCACCTCCAGCTCCACAGGCAGACCGTGGGTATCCCAGCCGGCCTTGCGGGGGACCATCTCCCCCTTCATGGTGTGGAACCGGGGGAACAGGTCCTTAAAGGACCGGGTCTGCAGATGGCCGATGTGGGGCTTGCCATTGGCGGTGGGGGGCCCGTCGTAGAAGGTGTAGGTGGGGTCGTCTTTGCGCTCCTCCACGCTCTTCTCGAAGATGCGGTTCTCCTCCCAGAATTTTTCCGTTTCCTGCTCCCGCTCCACAAAGCTCAGGTTCGTGGAGACTTCCTTGTACAAACTCATGCCAAACACCCTTTCTCTGCTGTGCGGAATCGGACGAAAACAAAAAAGCCTCCGTCCCGGGCAAACGGGACGAAAGCCAGGCTTTCGCTATACCACCCATTCCGGCATATCACATG
>ENA-UONY01002987-UONY01002987.1-human-gut-metagenome-genome-assembly--contig:-CS9-NODE-2987-length-11167-cov-4.497030_pt1 | contig 11167 bp, 11 predicted proteins | sample MGYA00242465_ERZ724012 | MGnify/ENA metagenome assembly ERZ724012 | reverse complement strand
GGAAGCCCTGTCCCTTTTTTCGCCGGCAGAGAGGACGCGCCACAGGCTGGAAGCGCGTCCGGCGCGGGGGAGACCCCAGGGGGCCGGGTACCACCTTCGAGCAGCGGCCGAACCCAGGACACTGGCTAAGGCTGGCCGGCTGGCCCCGTTACAGGCCGAACGAGGAAGCCCCGGGCCTGTCCCGGCGCTTTGAATCCGGGTGGAACCGCGGACCGTTGGGAAAATCTTGCACCCACGCCCGCCCCAGAGCTTTGCTGGGGTGGGCTTTTTTCATCCCGGCGGAAAGGAGCCAACCATGGTAAAGATCGATCTGAAAGGCCAAGTAAAAGAGTTTGAAAACGGCGTCACCGCTGCGGAGGTGGCCAAGTCCATCGGCATGGGGCTGTACAAGTCCGCCTGCGCCGCCAAAATCGACGGGGAGGTAAAGGACCTGCGCACCCCCATCGACAAGGACTGCTCTCTGGAGATCCTCACCTTCGACAGCCCCGAGGGCAAGCACGCCTACTGGCACACCGCCTCCCACATCCTGGCCCAGGCGGTGCAGCGGCTGTATCCCGGCACGAAATTCGCCATCGGCCCGGCCATCGAGAACGGCTTCTACTACGACATGGAGCTGGAAGCCCCCCTCTCCACCGACGACCTGCCCAAGATCGAGGCGGAGATGAAGAAGATCATTAAAGAGGACATCCCCCTGGAGCGCTTCGAGCTGCCCCCCCAGGCGGCCAAGGAGCGCATGGCTGGCCAGGACTACAAGGAGGAGCTCATCGACGAGCACGCGGGCAACGGGGAGAACATCAGCTTCTACCAGCAGAAGGACTTCACCGACCTGTGCGCCGGCCCCCACCTGATGAGCACCGGCCTGGTCAAGGCCGTCAAGCTCACCGCCATCACCGGCGCCTACTGGCGGGGCGACGCCAGCAACAAGATGCTCACCCGGGTGTACGGCATCGCCTTCCCCAAGCAGTCTATGCTGGACGAGCACCTGCAGATGCTGGAGGAGGCCAAAAAGCGGGACCACCGGAAGCTGGGCAAAGAGCTGGGCCTGTTCATGCTCCGGGACGAGGGCCCCGGCTTCCCCTTCTTCCTGCCCAAGGGCATGGTGCTGAAGAACCTGCTCATCGACTACTGGCGGGAGGTCCACAAGAAGTACGGCTACGTGGAGGTGTCCACCCCCATCATCCTCAGCCGGAAGCTGTGGGAGCGCAGCGGCCACTGGGACCACTATAAGGACAACATGTACACCACCGTCATCGACGACGAGGACTACGCCATCAAACCCATGAACTGCCCCGGCGGCATGATGGTCTACCAGAGCCAGCCCCACTCCTACCGGGACCTTCCCCTGCGGGTGGGCGAGCTGGGCCTGGTCCACCGCCACGAGCTCTCCGGGGCGCTGCACGGCCTGTTCCGGGTGCGGTGCTTCACCCAGGACGACGCCCACCTGTTTATGACCCCCGAGCAGCTGAAGGAGGAGCTCAAGGGCGTGGTGCGCCTCTTCGACGAGGTGTACTCCGTGTTCGGCCTGTCCTATAAGATCGAGCTCTCCACCATGCCCGAGGACCACATCGGCACCGTGGAGCAGTGGGAGCACAACCAGGAGATCTTGAAAGAGGCCATCACCGAGATGGGCAAGGACTTCGAGATCAACGAGGGCGACGGCGCCTTCTACGGCCCCAAGCTGGACTTCCACCTGGCCGACTCCCTGGGCCGCACCTGGCAGTGCGGCACGGTGCAGCTGGACAGCCAGCTGCCCGAGCGCTTCGAGCTGGAGTACATCGGCGAGGACGGCCAGAAGCACCGGCCCGTCATGCTCCACCGGGTGGTGCTGGGCTCCATCGAGCGGTTCATCGGCGTCATCACCGAGCACTTCGCCGGCAAATTCCCCCTGTGGCTGTCCCCGGTCCAGGCGGTGATCCTGCCCATCGCCGAGCGCCACCACGCCTACGCCCAGCAGCTCCAGCAGCAGTTGGAGGCCGCCGGCCTGCGGGTGGAGTGCGACACCCGCAGCGAGAAGATCGGCTATAAGATCCGGGAGGCCCAGCTGCAGAAGACCCCCTACATGCTGGTGGTGGGCGACAAGGAGCAGGAGGACGGCACTGTCTCCGTGCGCCACCGCAAGGACGGCGACCTGGGCTCCATGGCCCTCCAGGCCTTTATCCACAAGGCCCAGGCCGAGGTGGCCAGCAAAGAGATCAAATAATTCTGCGTGAAAAAATAGTATGATTTTGTGCGAGGCCCGGCTCCCCATTGACGGGGAGGCCGGGCCTCCTCTACAATAGGGAAAAACGGACCACGGGAAAGGGGAACAGCTATGGAACTGTTTATGAAAGAGAAGATTTTCAGCCTCCACGGGGAGCACCACATCTACGACCTGGAGGGCAACGAGTGCTACGAGGTCAGGGGGAAGTTTTTCTCCATCCACGACTATATGAGCCTGTATGATCTGGAGGGCAAGGAGCTGGCCAAAATCCACAAGAAGCTCATCTCCCTCCATGAGACCCACTTCATCGAGATCGACGGCAAAGAGGTGACCGAGCTTCGCACGAAGCTGTTCCACCCCTTCAACCAGGAGATCGACATGCCGGAGATCGGCTGGGAGATCCGGGGCAACTTCTTCGAGCACGACTTCTCCATCTACGACAACGGCGACAACCTTAGGGCGGTGCTCCACCGCAAGTACATCTCCCTGGGGGAGGGCTACCAGATCACCATCACCTCCGACGAGGACGTGGTGCTGGTGCTGGCCATCATCGTGGCCCTGGAGCGCATTATGAAGGACCGGGACGCCGCCCGCCAGAGCGGAGCCATCGCCGCCGGCGCCACCGTCACCGCCCACGCCAACCAGCAGAGCCAGGACAACGACCAGAACTGAACCCCCGCCAAAAGGAAAAGGCGCCCTTCCGGGCGCCTTTTTTGCGTCTTGCGCAGAGTATAAAAAGCGTTGTTCTCGATGGGTTTTTCTGCTACAATGGATTTGCGGGAATATCCCGTGAGAGTCTGCCTTATACGGATTGGCGGCTGGTCTTTCTTCGGGAAGACTGAACTTCCTGTTTACATACCCCTGCACCGACAGGAGGGCGTGTAGAAAGGGAGTGGTACTTATGAGCGAGTTTGAGTTGCTTACCCTGGTGATCGGCCTGATCGGCCTGTTTACCACTTGGGTGGTCGCTCTCTTTAACGCGAAAAAGTAGCCGCCCTCTGCCTAGGATAGCGGCTACTTTTTCTAGCAGCATTTTGCCTGGGCCAGCCGTGCGTTTCGCCATCGCGAAACTCGACCGAGCAAGCCAAACGGAAGTGAGGCTTGACTCGCGCGTCATAATGGCAGGCTCTCTTTTTCTATGTCTATTATAGCATAGCCTATGGAAATGTCAACCGGTTCAGCCCATCATCCCCACGGTCTCGCCCAGCTCCATGGGGGCGTGGCAGCCGTCGGTGTAGGGCTCCCACCGGGGCAGGCCCTCCCCGTTGGGGTCGCCGTTCTTGGCAAAATTGGCCCAGTAGCCGGAGAGGCACCGGCACAGCTCCCGGTCGCAGGGCTCCCAGGGCCGCCAGCAGCGGTCCATGGTCTCAAACTCGTACCACAGCTCGCAGGAGTGGAACGCCCCGGCGTCGTCCCCGGGCAGGCTGCGGGTAAAGTAGTAGAAGTACCCCGGCTTCCGGCCCAGGTCCAGCAGGTTCTGGCACCAGCGGGCCCCGGCCTCCTGGAGCTGCCGCCCCTGGCCGATGTCCTTGGCGGTGGAGCCGATCATGTACGCGATGTCGTGGATGGCCCCGGCCTCCGCCTGGGCGTCCACATGGGCGGGGAGGAGCCAGCCGTCCACATGGGGCCGCCAGCTCAGGTCCGGCCCCTGGACGGCGTAGGCCGCGTCCCGCAGCTGGGCGGCAGGCACCCTGCGCAGCTCCTCCACGGTGGACACATGCAGATACTCCATGAGCTTTTGGGAGGTGGCGTGGACCTCCTCTTTCGTGGGGCAGCGCTTCATGGCGTACAGCCCGCCGCCGCTCTGGAGGATAGCCCCCCGCAGCAGGCCCTGGCTCAGGGGGGAGGAGACGATGGTCTGCACGCTCATGCACCCCGCGGACTGCCCGGCGATGGTCACCTTCGCCGGGTCGCCCCCAAAGGCGGCGATGTTTTCCTGCACCCACCGCAAAGCGAAGATCTGGTCCAGAATGCCGTAGTTGCCCGAGACTCTTTCCTCGTTCTCCGCCTCCAGGTCCGGGTGGGCGAAGAAGCCGAAGGCGTTCACCCGGTAGTTGACGCTTACCAGGATGACCCCCTTCCGGGCGAAGCCCTCCCCGTCAAATTCCTTCTCCGAGGAGCAGCCGTGCATAAACGCCCCGCCGTGAATCCAGAACAGCACCGGCAGTTTGCTCGCCGGACTGGCCTCCGCCGGGGTCCAGATGTTCAGGTACAGGCAGTCCTCGTCCTCCGGGGGCACCAGGTCGTCGTAGAACTCCCTGCCGTAGAAGTCCATGCCGGCCAGGTCCGCCTGGGGGCACCGGGGCCCGAATTGGGTGCAGTCCCGCACCCCCTCCCAGGGCTGGTGGGCCTGGGGCCGCTGGAAGCGCAGCTCCCCCACCGGGGGCTGGGCGTAGGGCACGCCCCGGAAGATCACCGTGCGGCCGTCCTGGCTCAGAAGCCCCTGGACAGCCCCTTGTTTTGTGACGATCTTGGTTTCCATAACTTTTTCCTCCTGTTCTGTGGTTTGGGATGTTTATCATCGCGCGGTCACGGGTTTTCTCCAGTCTCGTCCGCAGGCGCGGGCAGGGCCAGCCGGCGGCGCACCTCCTCTAGGTCCTCCCAATTTTTCCCCAGTTTCGGCCAGGTGTTCAGGCCGTCCCCCGCTTTCCGGGGGATCAGGTGCAGGTGGAAGTGGGGCACGCTCTGCTGGGCTGCCTTGCCGTTGGCCCCCAGGATATTCACCCCGTCATAGCCGCAGTTGTTTACATAATGTTCTGCCACCCGTTTGGCGGTGTCCAGCACCTGGGCCGCGGTTTCCACCGGGCAGTCCAGCAGGCTTTCCGCGTGGACCTTGGGGATGACCAGGGTGTGGCCCTCCGCGTCCCCGGCGATGTCCAGAAAGGCCAGGGTGGCGTCATCCTCGTAAATTTTATAGCAGGGGGACTTCCCCTGGGCGATGGCGCAGAACACGCAGTCCTCCACGGCCTGAGGGGCCTCCCCGGCGGTGAGGGGCCGGGGCTTCAGCAGGGAGGCGTCGGGGGCGGGGGGCAGCTCGGCGGTCTTCAGCCGGGGGATGAACCGGCTGAGGAACCGCCCGCCCTTGCCCCGGCTTTTCAGGTACACCATGCCCAGGGTGGAGAACACCACCGCCCCCACAAAATTCACCAGCAGGTCCTTCATGGTGTCGTGGAGGCCGATGTCCAGATAGGCGGGCCAATTTTGGCCGTTGACCGCTACGCTGTCCACCACCACCTGGACGGCGGTGTTTTTCCCGTCGGGGTTCAGGGACACAGTGCTGAAGGCCTGCACCCAGGTATCCTTCTGCATATCCATGCCGAACAAGCAGTCCATGGCGTACTCGAAGAACTCCCACACCACCCCGGTGGTCATGGAGAAGCAGAAGGCCACCAGGGCCACGAAGGCGGGGGAGAGGCGCACCTTGAATTTATCCGAGCGGTTGAGGATGTCCACCATGGCCACGCCGATGGCCGCCATCAGAAAGCCGTTCATGGTGTGGAGCATGGTGTCCCAGAAGGGGAAGATGAGGTAATACTCCTGAATCTCCCCCAAAATCTCCGCGGAGAAGATAAACAGCAGGATGATGACCTCCAAGGTGTTGGGCACCTCGATGTGCAGCCGGTGCTCCACAAAGGTGGGGATGAGGAACAGCACCAGGGTCAGCCCGCAGAGAAACACGTTGTAGTAATTCCCCTTCAGGGCCTCCAGCACCATTACCGCCAGCACCAGCAGCCGCAGCACAAAATAGGTGGCGGTGAGCTTGGGATGCTCCTTAGCCTGGCGCCGTACCGCGGTGAACTCCTCCTGGCGCCGGGCTTTGCGCTGCTCCCTGGTGGACCGTGTTTTTTGCCTGTTTGCCATAGCTTACTCCTTTTCCTCCTGGAGATAGTGCCGGTGCTCCCCCACAAAATCCCGCTGCATGTTCCGCAGGTGCTTTGCCTCGTAGGCGGCAGAGAACTCCTCCGCCGTCACACCCAAGCACAGGAGCGTGTCGGTGTAATACATGAGCACATCGCCCATCTCCTCCAAAAAGCGGGCCCGGACCGCCGGGTCCTCCATAATGCCCTCCACCTTCCGCTTTTTTACGATGGAGACCACCTCGCCCAGCTCCTCCACCAGCCACAGCAGCTGGAGACGGGCGCGCCCGGGCTCTACCGGCTCCCAGATGCCCTTATATTTCTCCTGGAGCTCCTCCTGCATGCGCAGCAGGTCAGAGATGCGCAGGTCTTTTTGCCCGTTCACAGGGGTCCCTCCGTGTGTGCTTTTGTCCCATTGTACACGAACCCGCGGCAAAAAGAAAGACGGCGGGACAAATTTTCCCGCCGTCCCCCTTATAACCATTATGCCCGGTACCGCCTGCGGTACCACAGGGCCCCGGCCGCGGTGCAAACCGCCAGCCCCAGCCCTAAGAATACAAACACATAAGAGGCGCCGAAAACGTCCCCCACAGCCCCGGCCGCCGGGCTGGCGGCGATCATCAGCAGGCTGTAGGCCATGCTGTTCACGCTCACCAGGGTGGCCCGCTGGTCGCTGGGGAAGTCATCGTTGAGGGCGGCGTCCACCCGCAGGTCCAGTACGCTAAAGACCAGCTGGGCCAGGGCCCCGCCCAGCAGGGCAACCGGCCACCAGGGAGCCCCTGCCAGGCAGGTGGCCGCCCCGCAGAACAGCCCGCAGCCCACCGCCAGGGGGAACAGCCGCCCCTTCACCTTCGTGGAGAGAGCCATGCCCACTGTGCCCGCCAGCCGGGAGGCCATCAGCGCCGCGCCCAAAAAGAGCTCCGGCAGGCCGCCGTCCAGCAGGTGCTGCTGCAGGTACATACAGGGGAGGTACATGGGCGTGGCCGCCGCCGCGGAGGCCAGGATCTTGTAGGCCGTCCGAGGGCTGCCCGGCACCGGGGCCCCAGCTGGGCGACGGGGTGCTCCGTCCGCCGGCGCTGGGCCTCGGTGACCTGGGGCTCCACCAGCGCCAGGGCGGCGGACCCGCACACTGCCGAGCAGGCCGCGGTGATGAGGTAGGCCGGGAAAAATCCCAGCAGCGCCGCCGCGCCTCCCAGCAGGCTGCTGAGGGAGGCGGAGGCCTGGGAGGCCCCCATGAGCCAGGCGTTGCGCTTCAGGTAGCTGCCCTCCTGGCCCACAGCCTTCAGGCTGTCGTAGGTCAGGGCCTCCTGGGTGCCGGAGCACAGGTTGTACATCAGGGCCTGGAAGGCCATGGACAAACACACCCCGAAAAAGTCCTGGCTGAAGGCCATGGCCAGGGCGGAGAGCATCCCGAACAGCCCGGAGAGGGCCAGGGTCCGCTTGCGGCCCACCAGGTCCGCCAGCATGCCGCTGGGCACCTCGCAGAGGAAGCTCACCACGTGGAATACCCCCTCCGCGATGCCCACCTGGGCCAGGCTGAACCCCCGGGCCAGGAGGAACACCACCCACACCCCGTCGGCGACGCGGAAGGAGACAAGAAAGTTGTAGATATGTAAAAAGAAAAATTGCCGTTTCAAATTCATGGAGCATCGGTCCCCTCTTCATAAAATGAAAGAATATGCGAAGTCGTGGAAGAAAGGCCCTATCGCCCCGGCAGGGGAAACAAAAATGCCATGGCGAAACAGCCATGGCAAATCCGCTTTTGCCACGGGTCGTTCCGAAAAAAGGGCGCACTTCCAGCAGGGGTAGCTCAATCGTACCCTTTCAGCTGAGGGATGATCCGCTGTTTCCATCCCATCGTGCGCAGCTCCTTTCTCATAACCCGTGTATTTTTATACGTTCAACTTCCCCTATCCTACCACAAAGCTGGGGAAAAGTCAATCCTCTCAGTATATGTATCCTATCATTTCGAGGAAGATTTCACCACCCATAGGTGGTACAGCGCTCCGCCCGCTACTGTCGAGAGGATCAGACCCAGCCCAAGGAGCCGGAAAATCCACAGGGTGCCGACAGTATCCCCAATGGCCCCGGCCGCCGGGCTGGCGGCGATCATCAGCAGACTGTAGATCATGCTGCGCACACTGACCAGGGTGGCCCGCTGATCACTGGGAAAAACTTGGTTCAGAGAAGCGTCAACACGAAGGTCCAGCAGGTTGTAGAGGATCTGGGCGCCAAAGCCTCCTAGAAGAGCCAGGAGCCACCAAGAGGCTCCTGCCAGCAGGGTGGCTGCCCCGCAGCCCAGTCCACAGGCCAGCGCCAGTGGGAAAAGCCGCATTTTCAGGCGGGCTCCCAGCAGCATCCCTGCGGTGCTGGAAAGATTGAGAAGCATCAGCGCGACGCCCAGATAGGCGTTGGGAAGACCGCCATCTAGCAGGGACTGTTGCAAAAATGTGGCCGAAAGATAGACGGGCACCGCCGCGACAGCGCTGGCCAGCAGCTTCAGCCCGGAGGCAGGCTGCTCGCGGAAAAAGCGGATGCTGCTTCTTAGGTGCTCTTTCAGGCGGGAACACAGCCCCGCAAAGGGGTGCTGGTTTTGCTGCCGTTGGGCCTCCGTGACTTGGGGTTCCTTGAGACCCAGTGTGCATGCGCCGCAAGCCACTCCGGAAAGAGCGTTGAGAAGATAGGCGGGCAAATATCCCAGCAAAGTGGCAAAACCTCCCAGCAGGCTGCTGAGGGAGGCAGAGACCCGGGATACCACCCGAAGAATTGCGTTGGCACGGGGATATTCCCTCTCACGGCTTACCGCCTTCAAGGTGTCATAGGCCAAGGCCTGCTGGGTACCAGAACGAAGATTAAACATGAAGGCTTGGAAAGCCATGGACACACAAATTCCAAACAGGTTCTGGCTGAATGCCATCAGCAGCGACGCAAGCACTCCGCATAACCCGGCGGCTGCCAGCGTTCGCTTGCGCCCCAACAGGTCCGCAGCCATGCCGCTGGGAATCTCCCCCACAAAACTAATCAGACTGTACACGCTTTGGGCCAGACCTACTTCCACGAGGGAGAAACCGCGGGCCAAGAGAAATACGACCCACACCCCGTCGGCGATGCGCAAAGAAAATAAGACATTGTACAGGTTCAAAAAGAGCAGCTGCCGCTTGGGGTTCATTTGAACGCTCCTTCCCCGTACAGTTTCTCAGTTCTTCAAGCTCTGCAACGGCGCGGGGATCTTGCCGCCCCGGTGGATGAATCCCGCCGGGCTGGCCGGGTTCACCGCCATGATGGGCCCGCTGCCCAGCAGGCCGCCGAAGTCCAGCTCCTCCCCGGCCTTTTTGCCCACGGCGGGGATGACCCGGACCGCGGTGGTCTTGGAGTTCACCATGCCAATGGCCATCTCGTCGGCGATGATGCCGGAGATGATCTCGGGGCTCACGTCCCCGGGGATGGCGATCATGTCCAGGCCCACGCTGCACACCGCGGTCATGGCCTCCAGCTTGGTGAGGGTCAGGCACCCGGACCGGGCGGCCTCAATCATGCCCGCGTCCTCGGTGACCGGGATGAACGCGCCGGAGAGCCCGCCCACGCTGGAGCTGGCCATCACGCCGCCCTTCTTCACCGCGTCGTTTAAGAGGGCCAGCGCCGCCGTGGTGCCGTGGGCGCCGCACTGCTCCAAACCCATGCCCTCCAGAATGTAGGCCACCGAGTCCCCGATGGCCGGAGTGGGGGCCAGTGACAGGTCCACGATGCCAAAGGGCACGCACAGCCGGCGGCTGGCCTCCTGGGCCACCAGCTGGCCCATGCGGGTGATTTTAAAGGCCGTGCGCTTGATGAGCTCAGCGATCTCGGTGAGGGTCTTGCCCTCGCCCTCCTTTTTGATGGCCGCCCGCACCACCCCGGGGCCGGAGACCCCCACATTGATGACGCAGTCCGGCTCGCCGGGCCCGTGGAAGGCCCCGGCCATAAAGGGGTTGTCCTCCGGGGCGTTGCAGAACACCACCAGTTTCGCCGCGCCGATGCACTCCCGGTCCGCGGTGCGCTGGGCGGTCTCTAGAATGACCCGGCCCATCTTCTCCACCGCGTCCATGTTGATGCCCGCCTTGGTGGTGCCCACGTTCACCGAGGAGCACACCAGCTCCGTCTCGTCCAGCGCCTGGGGGATGCTCTCGATGAGGGCGTAGTCCCCGGGGCCAAAGCCCTTGTGCACCAGGGCCGAGTACCCCCCGATGAAGTTTACCCCTACCGTGTGGGCGGCCCGGTCCAATGCCTTGGCGAAGTGGATGGGGGAGGCGGTGGGGCAGGCCCCGGCCACCATGCCAATGGGGGTGACGGAAATGCGCTTGTTGATGATGGGGATGCCGTACTGCTTGGAGATGTCCTCCCCGGTTTTCACCAGGTGCTCCGCGTACCGGCAGATCTTATCGTAGACTTTCCCGGCGGCCTTTTCCACGTCGGGGTCGATGCAGTCCAGGAGGGAGATGCCCATGGTGATGGTCCGGACATCCAGATCCTCGTTGTCGATCATGTTGATCGTCTCTAAAATTTCGTTGGTGTTCAAAAGGAGGTGCTCCTTTCCTGTTTTTTCTGTGTTCAGTTTTGAGGGCCTGTCCTGCTGCGGATCATTCGATGGATTTTTTCACAGACCGCGGAAAAATCCTCGTCAATCTCTCGGTTGGGAAAACGCAGCACGAACAAACCATATTGAGACATAATTTCCGTTCTTTCCCTGTCGTAGGCAGCGCCCTGTTCTGTTGTGTGTTGTGTGCCGTCTATTTCAATGACCAGCCTGGCGGCGTGACAGTAAAAATCGGCGATAAAGGATGAGATTACTCTTTGACGGTAGATTTTGACAGGGTACTTGCGCAGAAAAAGATACCAGAGCTTTCGTTCCTGGGGCGTCATGTTCCTGCGCAGCTTTTTGGCCTGGGGCTGCATGCTGCGATCCTTGGGAATGTACATAGCCGTGTCCCTTTCTGAGTTTTGCCCTCTCAGCCGCTTTGCGGCAGCTCCCCCAAAGGGGGAGCCGAGTCTTGCCTCCCCCCTTTGGGGGAGGTGTCATCGCAAAGCGATGACGGAGGGGGTTCTCTTGTTTCTCTACCCCCACCCCCGCCCG
>ENA-UONY01002981-UONY01002981.1-human-gut-metagenome-genome-assembly--contig:-CS9-NODE-2981-length-11184-cov-6.588463_pt1 | contig 11184 bp, 10 predicted proteins | sample MGYA00242465_ERZ724012 | MGnify/ENA metagenome assembly ERZ724012 | reverse complement strand
ATATCGGTATTCCTCATGTCCCGGTTCTTCAGATTCCATGTTGTTGATCCGCTCCTGAAGATTAGCTTCCAGCTGTGTGTAATACAGTTCCGCTTTCCGGATTGCCTGATCCGATGACAGATAACTGGTTCCGGTATAAGTGATCACATTTTGTAAAAACACTGCAGAACAAGACGTGACATTCGTTATGATCAGAAACATCAATCCGATCAGAACTGCTACACTGATATACACCTTCCGGTTTTCTTTAAAGAAGTTGGTGACCTTACCGCCAATCTTCTTAATATAATCAATCGTACCTTTTGTAGCTGTTCCTACTGTCTGTTCACTTCGCTTCGCTTTGGCATAATCCCGTTTGATCTGTTGCTTCTGAATCTGTTTTTTCAGTTTCTTCTGCTCCTGACGGGTTGCCGCCTGTGTCTGTTTCTCTTCCTGTCTTTCAAGTCTGCTTCTTTTTCTGGATGCCCTCTGTTTCCTGCGTCTGGCACTTCTCTGTTCCAGCCGGTAAACACCTTCGCCGCTTTCTTCTAACTTATGGGCACCTTCTACCGCCGCATTATCGTCTTCATTTTTGCTAATCTCACGGTGCAATGCTGCGGAAGTTGCACTTCCTGCTTTCTTGGCAACAGAAGTTTTTTCTGTTTTCACAGATTCCCCTTCGCCAAACTTCAGGCGGGATTTCTTCTTTCCAGGAGCTTCTCCATCATTTACCTGATAGACCTGTGCCTTCTTGGAATGCTGCTTTGCTTCCTTCTTCTTTTTTGCTTCCTCATAAGAAAACTTTTTGGCTTTTTCCTTTTGTTTCTGATGTCGAAAATTGACTCCATCCGCATCCATCTGGTTCAATTTCTCCATATCTTTATCATTTTTCACAGAAGCACCAGTTTCCTCATAAGCAAACTTCAAACGCTGTTTTTGTTTTGGCTTTTTGCTGCCACCGGTCTGATTTTTCCGGCTGGCTCCTCTGTTTTCTGAAAGATCAGCACGTTTTTCTTTCAGTCTCCCTGACTGTCCGGCTTCAGATTTTTCTGCAAGTCTGGATTCTTTTCCGACCTCAGCACGAATCCTTTTCCGGTTTTGCTGCTTTCTATTTTGTCCAAAATCCTTACTTTGCTTCTCTGTCCGTATCAGTTCCGGTGCATCTCTGGATTTTTGCACAGAGGGACGAATATTTTTCCCACCCCGTTCAGACTGGCGGGGCGACTTATCCACAAGGTTTTCTTCTTTTTCCCCCTGTTTTCTTCCCATCTGCACATCACTGGCACGGTTACTGACACGAACAGAAGATTTATCTGTCAGGTTTTCTTCCACCAGACCATCCTTGGTCATCTTCTGGACTTTCTTGTCCCTGACTTTCATTCTCTGTTCTGCCACTACTTACTCCTCCTTCTTCGGATACCCTTTCCCTGCCTGTAATAAACAGAGAAAAGCGATGCCAAAAACAGCACCGCCACTAAAAGTTAATACATATGAAATTGCTCGTAACATTATTTTCTCCTTTGATTTAACCTGCTTCAGAAGTTTCCTCCAAGCGGGTTGTCATGATTTTATAGAGGGAATTCTTCGGAAATCTGTCTACGAATGGGATAATGACATTTCCATAGAACAGAAGTCCTTCCCCCTCATTGCTGTTGGTTACATAGGACAGCTGGGTTGGTGAGATATTCAGCTGTTTTGCCAGAATCTGCCTGTCTCCGGAAGCCTGGTTGAGCATATAAATGAAATCAGAGTTTTCAAAAATATTCTCGATTTCTCTGGAAGCCAATAAATCTTTGATATTCTGTGTTATCTGATTGTTATTATCAGGCGGCTTTTTATCCACCTCTCTGGGGCTTTCGCCCATTTTCATCAGCGTGTCATTTCACGCTCAGCATAGCATATCTTTTTACCACGATTATATCGTACCGGCTGGCAATGCGGCCTCTTGGAGCTGTTATATTCTGCTTATGCAGGTTCAAGCTCTATGCGTTGCGTGTGGCTATTCTATTATGAATAGCCTTCCACTCGGATTAGGTCGCTACCCCTTTCCCGTTTTTTTCCGCATTGATACTTCTGACTTACTTGCCGGTTTCAGTCAGAACGGCGATAGTTTGCACTTTAAGCGACTAACAAGTATCAAACCAGTTCACCAGTTGGAATACCTCCCCATTTACGGAACCTCTTCCAAATTTCCACACTGTAAGCTGCTGTCTGCTCTTCTTTTAATAGAAGATGGAATTCATCCACATAGTAACGGGTAGATTTATGAGCGGAACGATTGATAGTCACTCGGTTCCATACCTGGTCCTGCACAATCAACATCCCAATCTTTTTCAGCTGTTTTCCAAGCTCTTTGATATCAAAACAAACGATACGATTGTTGATATCTACATTTGTGCGATGATTAAATACATTCAGGGAGCCTGTAACATAAATCTCCAATGAAGTTGCAAGACGCTGTGCTTCCGGCTCTTCCTGTTTCCGCAACAGATTATATAAATCCTCCAGGATTGGCATCTTCTCCGGCATTGGATCGGCAAGATATTCCTGATATACTAACCGCACACAACGGTCAATGATGGTCTTTTCTACCGGCTCCAGTCCATTCTTTCCTCCAACAATCAACTCACACAAAGACAGAATAAAATCTGCTTTCAGTGACAGTGGATTATCTTCCTCGGAATAATTCAGGTTCAGATCCATTGGATTGATATACTGGTCAGATACCGGTGAAACCTTCACCACCTGCCCATGCAGTGCCTGTACCAATGGAGAATACTCGGCTTCTGGATCGCAGATGATGATATCGTCTTCCGTAATTAGGAAACAGTTCGTAATCTCTCTCTTTGCTGAGAAGGACTTACCGGAACCAGGTGTACCAAGAATCAGTCCATTCGGGTTCTTCAGACGTTTCCGATCAACCATAATCATGTTGTTGGATAATGCATTCAATCCATAATAAAGAGCTTCCCCTTCCTGAAACAGTTCCTGTGTCGTAAATGGCACGAAGATCGCTGTTGAAGATGTGGTAAGCCCTCTCTGGATTTCAATCCGATTGACTCCCAGTGGAATACAGGACATAAGTGCAGCTTCCTGCTGATAATCCAGCTGTTTTAAGGAACAGTTATATTTCTGTGCGATTCCTTGTACTTGGAAAATATTGTTATCCAACTTCTGACGCTTCTTTGCGGTATTCATTACCAGAACCGTTACAAGGAACATCCTCTCATTTCTGGACTGCAGATCTTCCAACAGGTTCTTCGCCTCTTCTCCATAAGTCACAAGGTCCGATGGAAGCACGTCCATATCATAACCGGAACGTACTGCTCGCTTCTGCTCTTCAATCTTCATCTTATCCAGATCTGAAATCTTACTCTTGATCATCTTGATCGCAGAACTCTGGTCAATGGACTGGATATGAATGTTAACATTGATGCTGTCATCCACATCCAGGAAGTCTGCAAGCATCCGGTCTGTCAGCTCCGGTGCAAGAATCTGCAGGTAACTCACACTCCCCATCGTTCTTCCCATCAAAAATGTCTGATTCTTGGAAAAGTTAAAGGAAGTCGGTGCAATAAAATCTTTGGTCTTTAATCCTGTTTCCGGAAGCATCTTATACTGGAACTTAAATGGTTCGATCCGATCCTGGTTGAACACATGATACATGATCTCCAGCCTTTCCAATCCATTCAAGGGATGTGCCTGTGCACCTAGAACCTTAAAGTTGTTTAAGATATCTGTTTCGATTCTTTCAAGCCTCGGTCTTGCCACCTTCAGGCTCTCTGCTTCGATTCCAAAAGTGATATACTTTGTCTTTACCAGACCATTATTTCCCTTGGAAAGCTGATTTTTCAACATAGTACGGTACTCTTCACGAATGGCATTGAAGTCATCGTTCTGATCCGGAATATCAATACTTTTCTCAAATTCTGCCACATCCACCTGCTGATTGATAAAGGACAGCTGCACACTGATGGAAGAATCAAAGTAATTTAAGAAATCACAGTAATTCTCAAATATCGTGGTCTTATCCTCGTTTAAAGCCAGCTGATAATTGATGTCATAAAACTGAATCGTCTTAGAGAAAAAGGTCTTTGTCACCTGGCAGATACCATCCTGCAGCATCCGAATATACGGAATACTCTGCTGTGCAGTTGTAGGAATGTTTTTCTGTTTCCTGCGATCCCGTTCCTGCTTCTTCTTACGCTTTTCCTGTTCTCTTTCTTTTCTGCTTTTTTTGTTTCTTCTTTCCTGACGGTTTCTTTTTTCCGCCAGGGACAGACGCTCCTGCTGAGCCTCCTGCTTTGTCTTTTTTGCCATTCGGCACACCCTCCTTTTTTACAAGAGTGGAAATCTCCTGATAAAAATTTTCTGTCTTATATGGTCTTACCGCTGGACAGATAAACTTCTGTCGAATGATATTTGCCACCACTTTTTCAAAGGGAAGTCCATCTTTTTCATACATTGCCATGAAGAAAAACGGAAGCATGATCGTTACCATCAGAATGGCAGCGATACTGGAACCGATTGGTTTTCTCATGACCAGATAAAACGGAATTCCCACTACTGCGGCAAGTGAAAAGAAAATCAGCTGCCGTTTTGTCAGATTTAACGCTACTTTTGTTTTGACCTTGGTAAGGTCTTTTGGTACTGGTACATACGCCATGGTATGCGCTCCTTTCCTGCCCGCTAATGGGCATTGAATATTGATTTGCTAAGGCTTCCGGTCTTGAATAATGAAAATGCAAGAATCACGGTATAAGCCGCTACTGAAAACATTGCTGCATGAAGGTCACTGGATATGGTCATTGCATTTACTAAAACTGCATAAATTCCCACACAGACCATCATGAAGAATCCCTGAAATGCCAGTGCGAACAAGCCTTTTAAATAGTTGTTTCCGATATTACCCCATTCCTTATTGGTCATGGTGGCAAACGGAATTGGTGCTATGGAAGTATAAAGGTAAATTTCTATCATTCTTCCGTACAAGATTACCGTAATGATAATTGACAGAATGTGCATGGTAACACTGATCAACATCGTTTCCATGGATAGCAGGAACAAATCCCCTAACTCCATATCCTCCAGGGCATCCACAATCCGTGAAATTGCTTCTGTTGCATCCACCGCAGTGTTTCCTGATATCACCCCGGCGGCATTGTTGACCACATGCTGGCCAACATCAAAGACCGCCATCGTGATATTGAACGTATTTGTCACCAGATAAATGGCTACATACGCTTTGAAGATCCAGAGGAAAATGTTATAAGTCTCAAATTCATGGAAATTGTTTTTCTGTGTTACCATCGTGATCAATTCATAGCACAGGACAAAGGTGATGATCAGTCCCGCAATGGGGACAATCACCGTTTGGGATATATTCTGAATCAGATTAAAAATCCCTGCATTCCATCCCTGCGGTGTCTGTCCCACCTGCCCGGCTATGGTTCCCACCTGCTCATTGACAGACGTGAACATGTTATCCAAACTTGACTTGATAAGCCCGATCAGGATATCCTTTATCGCTTCCGTAATTCTCTCAATGATGGTGTTCATCTACCACTCCTCTTAAGAGAACAATGTTGCCAGCTGTGGAATCAGGGTAGTTCCCAGCAGCATGATTCCGGCACCAGCCATCAGCTGTTTGATGCCCTGGCTCTTAGCGCCGGGATTGTCATTTCCATATCCTTCCAGAAGGTTTACGACACCCCACACGCCAAGACCTGCGCCGATTGCGACTACAAGAGTTTTTAAAGTTGTAATTGCACTGCTAAAAAATGCCATATACATTCACCAAAACTGACTTCTTTCAGGTGTTTACGGGAATGAAAAAACACCGACTAAAAAGCCGGCGCACCTAATGTCAGTTATTCCTTTCCTCATTATTTTTCGTTCATTCCCAAGGTTACTCCGACAGCTCCACCTGAATTACCTCCACCTCTTCTTCGGGTTTCGGTGTGTACTGCGGATTTAACTCTTTTTCTACTTTGTATCGGTTTTTCTCATTTTCATCTGCAAGAAACCGATAATTTTTGTGTTTCGTGATATCATATTTGTCCGAGAAAAATGGTCTGGCACCACGGATCTGCAGGATACATTTTCCTCCATCCATGACTGCAATCTCATCTTCTGTCATCAGCTGTTTGCCTGTTTTCTGGTAATTCAATCCAAAGGACTTCTGATTGCTCCTCGTTTCCGAAGTGTTATACAGATCAATGGTTTCCTTACCCAGAAGTTCACTCATTTCCTTTAAGGTAGTTTTCTCTTTTCCACCAAGAAATAGTGTAGTATCACAGTTACCCAGAATGGTATCTGCACTATCCTTATACATTGCCTTTAGCTGACTCTGTGACTGCAAAATAATAGAAGCAGAGATTTCCCTGCTTCGGATAGTTGCAATCAGCTTGTCAAACTGAGGAATTTGCCCGATGTTGGCAAACTCATCCGCGATGACACGTACATGCACCGGAAGTCTTCCACCATATATATCGTCTGCCTTATCACAAAGCAGATTGAAAAGCTGTGACTGCAGCATCGCAATCACAAAGTTGAAGGTTGTATCTGTATCGGACATAATCAGAAACAAGGCTGTTTTCCTGTCACCGATCTTATCCAGTTCCATTTCATCATAAGACATGATCTCACGAAGCTCCGCGATGTCAAATGGGGCAAGTCTGGCTCCACAGGAAATCAAAATCGATTTTGCAGTTTTGCCGGCGGCCATTTTGTATTTTTTATACTGTCTGACCGCAAAATGCTGCGGATCTCTTTCTTCCAGTTCCTGGAACATCATATCCACTGGATTCTGATAAGTTTCATCCTCTTCACGGGTTTCGCTTTCATTCAAAAGATCCAGAAGGGTATTCAGATTCTTTTCCTCTTCATCACCTTCATACCAGATAAAAGCAATCAGTGCTGTGTACAGCAATCTCTCTGCTTTCACCCAAAAATCTTCGGAAGCTTTTTCCCCTTCACCTTTGGTATTAACAATGATTGTCGTTACCAGCTTCAGGATATCCTTTTCAGACCGTATATAAGCAAATGGATTGTAATGAAGGGACTTGGAAAAATTGATGGTATTCAGAACCTTAATCACATATGGCTCATGTACCACTTTTCCAGATTTATCTTTCATGATATTTCCATTCTTATCTTTCTTAGGTGGTCCCTTTGCTAACATCTTCCCGCACTCTTCAATCAAAGTGCCTTTCGGATCTGTAATGACCATGGAACAGTTCATCTGCATGACCGATGGTTTTACGAAAAAACGTGTCTTACCGGAACCACTGCCGCCAATGACCACTATATTTTTATTTCTTGCATACTTCGGCTGCTTCGGTCTGCTTTCCATAGTCAGTGCTTCTGTTGCTGTCAATGGAATGTTCATCCATGGATCTTCCGACATATAAGGCTTGATATCCTCTGCGGTTCCCCATCTGGCTGAACCATACTCGATGCCTTTCCGTAATTTCTTTGCGTCTGCCTGTTTCTGCCAGACCAACACTTTCAGAACGACTGCAACAACAATACCTGCTAGCAGATCTTTCCAGTTATTGCTTAACACAAAACCAGCAAAAATCCGGTCTGCGTGTTCCATTGCATATAAAAGTTTGTTCCCCATATCTTCTCCCGGACTGTTCCGGTAAAGAAAAAATGCCCGGTCTGCATAGAAAGCAGCCAGAGCATAAGGGATATTTGTAAGAACCAGTTTCTTTTTATCCAGGGCGGACAGCTTACCCCCGATTTTATTCTTCCACTTCTGCATCAGAGTTTTGCTGCTTTTCTTTTTCATCGACTCTGCTCCTGATGCCGGTTCTTTACTTTGTCCTTCGTCTTTTTTGGCATCATTGCCCGGTAAGCTGCAAGACGCTTATGAATGGAAGGCTTATTCGCTTTTTGAATCTGTTTCTGGGAAAACTCACGGAAAGCAGCATTGAGGGCATCCTGATCACGTCCCTTGAAAAATACCAGATAAACCGGAGGCTCTTTGCTCTTGTCTTTTTTCAAAGCATAATTGATCCCATATTTTCTGGCATACCGTTCAAAGGACTTGATATTTTTGTCCGTGATCTCGATATTGACCATCCCGGCATTCTGTTTTGCCAGCTCTTTTACCGTGACCTTTCCCTGTTTCGGCTGATTTTTCTGTGCTTTCTTCTCTACTGATTTCTGCTTCTGATGACGCAGATACGCAACAAGAACCTTTTTCAACAGGTCTGCTGTAATCTTAGTTGCTCGAATACAGAACGTGACCGTTTTCTGAGTTACCTCTTCCTGCATGACTTTTCCCTCCTTTCAGCGATTCAACTGCTGTCCAGATCTGTAATCATGGCAATCACCCCCTTTAATGAAAAAAGACAGATTAACCGGTAATCAGGTTCTGCACCTGTACGAGTTTTTCTGTCCCTTCTTCTTTTCTCTTATCTTCTCCACCACAATAGATGGGAACACACATTTCAAGTATTCTACTGTAAATACGCTGATGGGCAGTATCCAAATCTTTGGATTTCATTTCATTCAGTCCCAGATTCGTTGTTACGATCAGCGGAAGCATTTTACAATAACGGCTATCTATCACATTATAGACCTGCTCCAAAGCAAACTCGGAATTTCGTTCTATTCCTAAATCATCAATAATCAGCAGCGGATAATCCACAAGATTTTGTATGATCTGATTTTTGTCTGCCTGATAGCTGGTCATTTCATTTAAGATCCTGGAAAAATTTGTCATCATGACACGTTCTCCCTGTTCCAAAAGTGCATTTGCAATACAGCCTGCAAAGAAACTTTTCCCGGTTCCAACTGGTCCCATCAAAAGCAATCCTACATTTTTTCTCTTCATATCTGTCCAGTTTTCTACATACTGCCTGGCAATTAGTATCTTCTGGTTGCTTCCATTGTCATTTTCAAATTTCCATTCCCAGAATCTTCTTTCCCGAAGTCCGACGGATTTTCTCTGATAAAGCAATCGCTGTGCTTCTTCCCGCTGCATCTTTTCATCAAGTTCTTGTCTGGCTTTCACCTCGCATTCGCACAAACAGGACACTACATGCTCAAATCCCATCAGACTGACTTTCATCTGTTTTCTTTTCCCACAGATGCCACAATGAAGACATCCCTCTTCGTCCACATAATCTGCTGTTACTTTATTTTCCATCACAGGCTTTCTCCTTCCTGAAATTCATATTTGTCAATTCCTGCCCTGGCGCCATCCCGTTCTGCCCAAAGACAGATTGTGGCAAAATGATTCTGATACTCTTTTCCACTGGATTTCATATAAACAGAAAGATGATCTATCCGTTTCTGGTAATCCCATGGAAATAGCGTCATCAACTCCTGCAGTTCTGCTTCCGACAGAACAACATTTTTAAATCTCCCATTTAGACTGAATTTTTCTTCCAAAGCGGGAGTATTGCCCTTACTCTTATCAGTATGATTCTTTTCAGTCTTATTTATCTTAGTATTACTTCCATCCAGATTCTTGCAGTCCGGACTTCTATTTTTTTGCGTTCCGGACTTCCAGTTTCTTGCAATCCGGATTTCCAATTCCTTGCAGTCCGGCTTTCCAGTTTCTGGCGTTCCAGAAGCAAAGTATCTTACGGGCTTTCCTCTAATCCGTTTCACAAAATTTTTCACGTATATGACAGAGGGACGATTATTCCCCTGCCGATACCGTTCAATCAATCCAATCCCATGCACACTGTCAAGCTCATAAAGAAGCTTTGTCACTGTCGTATGCGACATTCGCAATAGTTCCTGCAATTCTGCGATCGTGTAAATGATATAGACATAACCATCACTATCAATCCATCCATTTTTCTTGGATAGGCTGATTCGATCAAGCAGAATTCCGTAAAGGAGCTTTGCGTCTGTGGACAGGCTTGCAAACTCTTTTTCTGTGAACAGAGCTTTTGGTATCCGAAAAAAAGAAAACTGGTCAGATTCTTCTGCTCTGAAATATTCAAAATCTGCCATAATATTTTCCTACTCTTCTACATCGAAATCACAATTTGCCGCACTGCCCGTACCATGGCACATCTCATCAAACACAAAATTGAATGACTGGATCATTTCGTCCAAATAATAATTTCTAGCCTTCTTGTTGCAAGCATACATATCACCAATAAAGCCTTCATCATTCCCCATCGCATGAACAAGGGTTTCCAGGACCTTCATAAACTTCTTTCTTGAACAGCTATCATACTGTCTGTTCACATATTTCTGGATATCTAACACACGAGCAGGATTATTTTCATTTTCCTCCAAAATTCCAAATGCAAGATCCATGCCAAACTCATATCCATCAGCCTGGATTTGATCAATATCCATCTCTCCAAGTTCATCCTGGTATCCTCTCTCTTCCATTGCAGTTAAAGACGTTTCGTATTCATCAATATATCCCATATCCGCAATAGTTTCCAAGATATCTCTGGATGCTTTCACCATCTTGTCCATGATAATTTCTCTTTCAAGCAACGTCATATTTGCCATAATAGTATCTAATGTCATCATTGATTCTTCCTCCATCTCATTTTCATAAATATCATTGATATAAAAGTGGTTCGCCTTTCCATTGTTTGGAATGATACGCACCAGATTACCAACCTGAACCAGTTCCTGTACTGCCTGATCTACGCCATATCTGGTCGTATTCAGGTCTTTTTTCATTTCACTTTTCGGATAGATTACAAACAAATCCCCTTCACCATCTACCCAGCTATTCTGCACCGCAAATTTTAAGCGATCCAGAAATAAGCTGTATAAAATCTTTGCTGTATTTGACAGATTCTTGAATTTACCCATCTGAAACAGCATCTTTGGCACCTGCAGACAATCTACCGGCATATACTCCATCTTACTCATTGATTGTTTCCTCCTTCTGTTTGTACAGCACTTCGGCTGAAGTAATATTGATTTCCAACATCCCTACAAATACCTGATAGTACAGCAGGCATATCTGTTCATCCTCTCTTGCCAGATACAATCCTTCCAGTTCATCGGACGAATGTTTCATTCCATATACTGCCTGACAGATATCATGGATTTTCTCACATTCCACACTTCTAAGATGCATCTCCAAGGTGTGGTTAAATCTCTGCCAGTCCTCCAGTTTCTGGTTTACTGACATCATGCACTGGAATAGTTCCGCTGCTTCACATGCTGCTGACAGCACTACATTTTTGTTATTGATACTTCCATCGG
>ENA-UONY01002975-UONY01002975.1-human-gut-metagenome-genome-assembly--contig:-CS9-NODE-2975-length-11194-cov-12.470689_pt1 | contig 11194 bp, 9 predicted proteins | sample MGYA00242465_ERZ724012 | MGnify/ENA metagenome assembly ERZ724012 | reverse complement strand
CCAGCAGGGCAACATCCCCAAGGGCGGCACCATGCGTCTGGGCAAGTATCCCTGCGCCGTCAAGCCCGGCACCAAAATGGCCGAGTGCTACGGTGAGGCCGAGATCTGGGAGCGCCACCGCCACCGTTACGAGTTCAACAACGACTTCCGTCAGGAGATGGAAAACGCCGGACTGGTCATTTCCGGCACCAGCCCGGACGGCCGTCTGGTGGAGACCGTGGAGCTGCCCGGCCGCGACTTCCATCTGGGTGCCCAGTTCCACCCCGAGTTCAAGAGCCGCCCGAACCACGCACACCCCCTGTTCAAGGGTTTCATCGCCGCAGCTCTGAAGTTCCGCGCCAGCGAGCAGCGCAGCCTGCTGCACATGTGATCCGTGAAAAGAGTGCCATGCCGAAACGCATGGCATTCTTTTTTTGCCCGGCGTTCATCCGGGCTTTCGACCCCCTGCATTGCCCGCCAAGCCTTGCAAATCCGGCCGGATTGTGGTATGCTGAGAGCGGTAAATAAGGGAGTCTGCCAAAGCAGGCTGAGAGTGGGCTGTGTCGCCCAGACCTGTGACCTGATTTGGATCATGCCAACGTAGGGAAATACCGCTGCAGCTTTGAACACCAAAGGTGCGGGCATGTCTTTACGGGCATGTCCGCATCTTTTATTTTTATGCAAAGGAAGTTGTGACAGATGAAAACAGCATTGACCATTGCCGGCAGCGATTCCAGCGGTGGCGCAGGCATCCAGGCCGATATCAAGACCATGACCGCCAACGGCGTGTTTGCCATGAGCGCCATCACTGCCCTCACGGCCCAGAACACCACCGGCGTCACCGATATCTTTGAGACCACCCCGAAGTTCCTTGGCGAGCAGATCGACGCCATCTTCACCGATATCTACCCCGATGCCGTCAAGATCGGCATGGTGTCCTCGGCGGAGCTGATCGGCGTCATTGCCGAAAAGCTGCACGCCTACGGCGCAAAGCATATCGTGGTGGACCCCGTGATGGTGGCCACCTCCGGCTCCAAGCTGCTGCGGGACGACGCCGTGCAGGCTCTGACCGAAAAGCTGCTGCCCATGGCCGAGGTGCTCACCCCGAACATCCCGGAGGCAGAGATCCTCTCCGGCATGACCATCACCGACGCCGCCGGGATGGAAGCTGCGGCCAAGCGCATCAGCGAGAAGTACGGCTGCGCTGTGCTGTGCAAGGGCGGCCACCAGATCAACGACGCCGACGACCTGCTGTGGCGGGACGGCTGTGGCAAGTGGTTCCACGGCAAGCGCATTGCGAACCCCAACACCCACGGCACCGGCTGCACCCTTTCCAGCGCCATTGCGTCCAACCTGGCCAAGGGCTATGATCTGGACACCTCGGTGGAGCGTGCCAAGGCCTACATTTCCGGCTGCCTGTCTGCCATGCTGGACCTGGGCCACGGCTCCGGCCCGATGGACCACATGTTTGCTCTGAAAGGAGAGTTCGTTCGTGAGTAAGACGCCTTTTGTGGATGCACTGGTACAGGAGAGCCTGCCCATCTGGCAGCAGTGCCTGGATTCGGACTTTCTGCGCGGGCTGGAGGCCGGCACGCTGGACGAGGACTGTTTCAAGGGCTACATCGTGGATGACAGCCTGTACCTGCGGGAATACGCCCGGGTGTTTGCCTGGGGTATGACCAAGGCGCAGACCATGGCCGCCATGCGCAACTACTACTCCCTGCTCTCCTTCGTGAACGAGAACGAGGATGTAGCCCGCCTTCAGTATCTCAAGCGCTACGGCCTGACCGACGACGACATCCAGAGCCTGCCGCAGCGCACTGCAAACCGCGCCTACACCGATTACATGATCGAGGCCACAAAGAACGGTGAGGGCGAAGCCGAGTGCATTGCAGCCGTGCTGCCCTGCATGCTGAGCTATTTCTGGATCTTCCGGCGGCTTCTGAAGCGCTCGCCCGGTGTGCTGGATACGGTGTTTGGTCCGCTGGTGAAGGACTACGCCTCCGACGGCTACGGCGACGCCTGCCAGGCCTGGGCTGACTACGCGGAAAAAGCCTGCGCCGGCCTTTCGCCGGAGCGCGCTGCCCGCTGCCGCGAGATTTTCAAGGCCTGCTCGGAGTTTGAGCTGGGCTTCTGGCGCATGGCGAACCAGCCGCGCAGCGACCTCTGAACCATCAAAACCGCAAAAAATTGCCAAAAGCCCTTGACTTAAAGTAAACTTCAAGTACTACAATAAAGCTGTTGAAAATCGACCGGTTCCGGCCCGCCCGGGATCGGCCCATCGTCACAGGAGGCAGCTTTTATGGAAAAGATCGTACAGACCGCTGGCCGCGATGCGCTGGGCGCATTCGCACCGGCATTTGCTCACTACAACGACGACGTTCTCTTTGGCGAGAACTGGAACGATGATGCCATCGACCTGAAGACCCGCAGCATCCTCACCGTGGTTGCGCTGATGTCTTCCGGCGTGACCGATTCCTCGCTGAAGTATCACCTGCAGAACGCCAAGAACCACGGCGTGACCCAGAAGGAGATCGCCGCCATCATCACCCACGTTGCATTTTACGTCGGCTGGCCCAAGGGCTGGGCTGTGTTCAACATGGCAAAGGAGATCTGGGCGGTGGAGCCGGAGGACGACAGCGCCCGGGCAAAGCACCAGGCGTCCATGGTGTTCCCCATCGGCGAGCCAAACGTGGCCTATGCGAAGTATTTCATCGGCCAGAGCTACCTGGCTCCCATCTCCACCCAGCAGGTGGGCATCCACAACGTGACCTTTGAGCCGGGCTGCCGCAACAACTGGCACATCCATCACGCAAAGACCGGCGGCGGTCAGATCCTCATCTGCGTGGCCGGCCGCGGCTACTACCAGGAGGAGGGCAAGCCCGCTGTGGAGCTGAACCCCGGCGACTGCATCAACATCCCCGCCGAGGTCAAGCACTGGCACGGTGCTGCCCCGGACAGCTGGTTCTCCCACCTCGCCGTCGAGGTGCCCGGCACCGAGCGCTCCAACGAGTGGTGCGAGCCCGTCACCGATGAGGAGTACAGCAAGCTGAAGTAAGCTGCACGCCTGCCCTCCCCTGTCGGCTGGCAAATAAATGCAGAAAACCGCCCCGCTGAAAGTAAGACGCTTTCAGTGGGGCGGTTTGTTTTGTAGTAAGGGGTTGTTCAGGGGTTACTCAAGCTCGGTAAGTCCGGATTTTTACTAAACAAATTTGTTTAGTAAGTCTATTCTTGGATGTTCACTTTTTCATGAGATTGCCGTGGTAGATGCGGCTTGCTGATTTTTTAGTATCAGGATAGTATCACATAGCCAGCGGAATCTCTGTGAGTATTATAACGTATTTACGTTCAGGATGCAACTGCTTTTTCAGCAGGGAGATCCTTATTATTTCTTTAAGGTACAATCTCTGCTTCTAGCTGATCATGCTGAGCTTCTGATTCTAGCCATTTAGCTAGCTGTCGGAGAATCTCTGCACTCTGTGGAAACCTCAATTCCAGTTCCCTCGCCTGCACTCGGTAACATTTTGCTTGCTGATAAAGGTCTCGACCATCCTGTACAATCCGTGCACCCCGGGAATTAATTTTTCCATATGCAACAGCACTCGTTAACGCTTCATTCTGCTGTACTTTCAGAAACTCTCGAACAAATTCATTCGGAAAAATATCGTCTTTTCCCTTGCCACTCCGTCCTAAAATCCGTCCAAGAATATCCAAATGCTCTCGTTCCAAGCATTCGCACCATCGGTTAAACACCTCCTTATCCAGAAAAGCTTCTTTCGGCAAAGCATAGTAATAGTATGCATGTATTCTAAATGAATCATTTTCATTCAAAAGCGTTATCATTTCTTCCGGGTTGTAAAAGAGATATCGTTGTAAGCACCGTGGAAATTCTCGTAGCCGTTTCTTTTTATAAAGTGTCAAGCAACATTGAGCCCACTCATCCGAGTAGAACTGCTCATCCACTTCATTTATAATTTCAGAAAGATATCCCATTTCTTCAGGAACAAGTCCTTTCTCTGCTACTGCTTCAAGTACCTCCTTGAACCGCCCAAACAACTGCTCTATCTGATTACTCTGATCCCACAAGTATGTTAATAATCCGCCTGGATGATGCTGTAGCAATTCCCGATACTCCTGCTCACTGTAAGTTACCATAACTCTTTTTTTCCAGTACGCTTGTTCTCTTTTCGATGTAATCAACAATTGCTTAGTCTCTTCACGCCATAGCATAGATAAAATTGCAAGTTGCTCCGTCTCTGGTAGTTTTTCAAAGATGTCTATCACTTTCTGAAAATCTCCATGGTCAAGAAATCCTGCTAACACCTGAACTTTACTCTGTGATCGGATACTTTTAACGAGCATTGTAAAGTCTTCGTTTGAAGTGTTCCTTGCAAGGAATGCACCCCATGGATACTGATCTTCCATTATTTCCAGCAGTTGCTGTACCGCGACCATCCCACGCTCTGCTCTTAATTCAAGAAATTTCGTTTCTCGAAGTTTTTCCGCGTCTTTTGCCTTCTTTTTCCACCCCTCATTCTCATCATTTAAAAGCTCTTCTGCAGGTAGTTGCTGCCAATTTGAGAACATCCAGCCAAACTTACCAACTAAATCATCTGGCTCTGTGCAACGCACCCATGCTTCTAGCACTTCTATCTGGCCTGACCAATCATATTTTTTGCTATTGTAAAGTTCCATTTTCAACCAATATTGTATCGGTTGTAATGCTTTTGTTCTTGTCTTGCCATCGAACGTATCAATAGCGCGCAAATCAGGATTCAAACGGTCGATCAGGCTATGCAGTTCTTTATCTTGTAGCGGAGTTGAAACATCGTAAGTAGCATATACTCGAAACGCAAATGGGATGCACTCGCTCCGATTTAACTGTTTCAGTCGATTTTCGATATTGGTCGCATAGCCAATTTTTACATAATCCGGGAAAGAGGGATTTGTCAGGATATAAATTACACCAGCCTTTTTTGCTGCACTCACGTTGCAGCCACCTCCTTAAACGTCAACAATTTATCTCGGTAATATTCATACTGCTTTTGTCTTGCTTCCATCTCTGCGGGCAGGCCGCTGGTCAAATCATTGCAGATCGCATCAAAACGGTCAAGGATGGAAATAATCCGTTTTTGTTCTTCAATCGATGGGAGATCAATTTGCAAACTTAAAATTCTTGTTGAGTTCAAATCTCCACGTGCGCCCTCCTTTTTCGCAAGAAGTTCTTCCTGCTTTGCACAGATGCAGTAATACACATATCTGTACAATGCCATTTCCGGGTCAACTTCAAGATTCAAACAATGCTGGTTTGTTGTCAGCGGAATTTTATTGATTGCACATCTTCCAGCAGTCGCGCCCGAAATTGCAACTATTACGCAGTTCTCTGGAATCCACTTTGCCGCAGAATTTTTTACTGCACTCTCCGTAATGAAGCACTCCGTCTTGCAAATATCCCGGAATACCACTTCCTGCGTCCTCAGCCAAGGAATATTCCCGTCCTCGTAATATTCTGATACGCCTTTTTTCGGTGTTCCGCCAGAGCAGCTGTTCTTTACTACATCTTGCAGAGAAACAACGGCATAGCCAAACACATACTGCAAGAGCTTAATCAGTGCTCTGCTCTGCTCTGCTCAAAATTGTGTTGCCATTTTCTGTAAATGTCAAGAGCTTATCTCGGTAATACTCGTACTGCTTCTGCCGGGCTTCAATTTCAGCAGGCAAGCCAATATTGAGGTCGGAGCAAATCTTCTCAAAGTTGTCCAGTACATTCACAATGCGGTTTTGGACATCGAGAGGTGGAACCGGAATTTTTATTTTCCCCATAACATTGCTCATCAATTTGGGATTTCCCATCCCCTGCACAACATATTTTTTTGCCACCAATTTTAGTGCGAAGTATAAGTATCTAATATTTATCTCTGAATTTTTAGGTTTCAATAGTCCACAAACATTTGTAATATTAAATCTACCTTTCCTATAGAACACAGTTCCGGCATTTGCGCCATCAGTAGTCCATGTTAGATATTCGCCATCATAGTCAAATGTCGAAATCCATCCAAGCACTCCATTATTTTCTGTCTGTGAAGAATAGACTGGGTATTCGCCATAATTTTCTTTGATAAAATCTTTTGAAATCACCTTTCCCCTGCTAATTTCACAGATATTCTCTACTGTGCAAAAGTTCACCTTCGTCGTTTTCCGCTCCAACAATCTATCTCTATAAAAATCATACTGTTTTTTTCTGGCTGTAAGCTCCGCTGTAAGCTCCGCTGTAAGATTTGTGAAATTGTCTAAAATGCGGACAATTTCACACTGAACTTCAATCGGTGGAACTGGCACTTTAATCTCACGAATGGCAGGAACACTTGAATGAACAACCTTACTTTTAACTTTTCCTTTGCTCTTTTGCTGACGTGCATCTGTTGTTGCTAATGCATAGCTCAAATATTTAGGATTCTGATTATGTTTCAATACAACAATATCTCCACCCGCCAAACATTTCTCATGCCCTATATATACACAGCATTTCGCAATATCGTCTACGCTTTCTCCTGTGATTGCAAACAGAATATCTCCATGCTCAAAGTATTTCTTACTCAACAATTTTGATTCATCTGTATGCGACACGCATTTGTCAAACCACACGCCATAGGTCGTATAAATTTCACCATATCGCACACACGGCGTTCCCTCAGCAGTTACTTGGTCGCGCGTTATTCCTGCACCTCTATAAATATCGACTGCAATTTCACCCAATGTTTTGTATTCCACACCATTCGGGCAGAGCTCCCTGATCAGGTCATCCAGCTTACTCATAATACTCCTTCTTTTCTAAGAAGTTCCGTCAATTTTTGTTCTTCCCGTTTATTTCGAGGTACAACAGTTGGAACATCCATTTCATCTAATACGCCAAGTTTTCGCATCTTTACAATCTTTGCTAGTTCCGTTTGGTTAATAGAAACCCATATATTTGTTCCATAGAGTACATTTGTTCTAATACAACTATCCTGCATTTTTTGAAAGGTTTCTTCAATTACAATTCCTGTTTGAAAAATAGTTGCATATTTCATGCGTTCATTTTCTGGAATATCTCTAATTTGTTCAGTGTCCCTGAATATAGTATATATTTCTCCCTTTTCTGTGCCTTTTTCTCTTCCAGTTCTTTTTCTTCCCGGATGCTTTATATTTAATGCCCGTTCTTCCTTTTCCTTTGTGATTCCATTTACCATTCGATATAGCTTTGCATCAAATATTAAATAGTCTAATGTAAATTCCTCCGGCAAATATGAAGAGCAACATTCTTGTACTGCTGCAAGCTGTCGTTTCATTTCTCCAGCCATTTCTAAAATAGAGCCATACTGCTTTCTTTTATAGTCTGTATCTTTATGTGCATAATTTTTATCGCGTTCATAGTAGACTGATTCAATTACATTATCTTTACAAATTTCCTTTTTCTTTTTAGGATAGCATTTATCTAATACTACACAAGCATCAACGTAAAACTTACGCCTTATTTCATTTACAAGTTCTTGAATATCTATCATTGATACATCTTCACTATTTTCGGCCACATAAAGCAATGTATCAATCGACTTTTTAGCATCAAGCAAATACCTCGCAAGTTCCCATTTTTTCATTAGGTCACTCACCACTTTCCTCCAAATACCTGTCAAAATCGCTCTGGTACAGCCGATCCTGCACCACACGGTACTTTTCAAACTCCGTTTCGGCGTGCATCTTTGCAAGCTGTGCCGAGATTTTACCTGCGTCCTTCAGCACTTCCAGATCATCTGCCTGCAAATAGATGTCCAGCCGCTTGGCCCAGTCTTCCATGGTCATGGGGATATGACGGCGGGCACGGTTCTCGGCAAGGTCGAGGTAAGCCGAAACGATCAGCTCCATGGACTTCATTTCATCTTCGGTCAGATAGTTTTTCGCCACCGAAACATCGCTCTTTTTAATTTTGCCGTTGGGAGCATCCTTCCATGTGTGAAGCCCCATGTGCGGCTTTTCGGCATCGGCACGCTCATAGATCAGCTCTGCCGCCGTATGGCGATGCACGGCATAGTGCATCTTGTTCTGCACCTTTGCAAAGAACTCTTTTGTGGTCAGCGCGTTGCGGTCATAATCCAGCGAAGTAGCGTAAATGTCAGTGAGTTTCTGGTAGAAGTTGCGCTCCGAAATGCGAATTTCACGGATACGCTCCAACTGCTCTTCAAAGTATTTCTTGGTCAGGACTGTGCCGCCGTTTTTCAGGCGTTCCTCGTCCATTGCCCACCCCTTGATGGTGTACTGCTCCACGATCTGGTTCGCCCAGACACGGAACCGCACCGCCCGCTGGTTGTTCACCTTGAAGCCGACCGCAATAATCATTTGCAGATTATAGTGGTTCACGCTGCGAGTAACCTGTCGGCCACCCTCATTTTGAACTATTCGGAATTTCCGAATCGTTGCCGCCTCGTCCTGCTCATGGTCAGCATAAATCTTTTTGATATGCTCATTGATGGTCGGAAGCCCCACATCGTAAAGGGTCGCCATCATCTTTTGCGTCAGCCAGATGTTTTCATCCTCGTAGCGCATCTCAATGCTGTCCTTGTCCTCGCCCGTAGAGGCAACAAAGGTCAGGTATTCCGCCGCAGAAGAACGTACCAATGCAGAATCTTTCTTTTCGCTTTCCATCTCAGCCCTCGATTTCTGCCACAATCTGATCAATGGCGGCCCGCAGTTCGTTTTCTCGTGCTACGATTTGCGCAATTTCAGCGTTCAGCTTTACAATGTCGATTTTCTCACGGGTGTCCTTAGCCTCTACATAAGTAGAAACCGACAGATTATAGTCATTTTCCTGTACCTCGGAATACTCCGCCAGATGGGAGAAGTGTGCTTTTTCTGCCCGCTGTGCAAAGGTGTCCACTATTTTGTTAATGTTCTCCGGGGTGAGTTTGTTGTTGTTCGTCACCTTGACGCACTCAGAAGAAGCATCAATGAACAGCACTTTATTGTCCGTTTTACCCTTTTTCAGCACCATGATGCAGGTGGCAATACTGGTACCAAAGAACAGGTTGCTCGGCAACTGGATGATGCAGTCAATGAAGTTGTTGTCCACCAGATATTTGCGGATCTTCTGCTCTGCGCCGCCACGGTACATGATGCCGGGGAAACAGACGATTGCAGCCGTACCGTTGGAAGCCAGCCATGCCAGCGAGTGCATAATAAAGGCCAAGTCTGCCTTGCTCTTCGGAGCCAGCACACCAGCCGGGGCAAAGCGCGGATCATTGATGAGCAACGGATTCTCGTCACCCGCCCACTTGATGGAGTACGGCGGATTCGATACGATCAGCTCAAAGGGTTCATCATCCCAGTGCTGCGGATTTGTCAGCGTGTCCTCACAGGCAATGTCGAATTTGTCAAATTCAATGTCGTGCAGGAACATATTGATACGGCACAGGTTATACGTTGTGATGTTGATTTCCTGTCCAAAGAAGCCGTTGCGCACGGCATCCCGTCCCAGCACCTTTTCTGCCTTCAGCAGCAGCGAACCGGAACCGCAGGCAGGATCATAGACCTTGTTGATTTCCTTCTTGCCTACGGTACCCAGCCGGGTCAGCAGCTCCGAAACATCGGCAGGCGTAAAGAACTCGCCGCCGGACTTGCCCGCATTGCTGGCGTACATGGTCATCAGGTATTCGTAGGCATCGCCAAAAGCATCAATGTCATGCTCTTTCACATCGCCAAGGTTCATATCTGCTACGCCGTTCAGCAGTTTAACGAGCTTCTCATTGCGCTTGGCAACGGTCGCCCCCAACTTGTTGCTGTTGACATCGTAATCATCGAACAATCCTGCAAACTGTCCCTCGGAGGAGCTGCCCTTTGCGGATTCCTCAATGTGCCGGAAGACTGTTTCCAGCGTTTCGTTGAGGTTTTCATCGCTGGCCGCTTTTGCTCGTACATTGCAGAACAACTCACTGGGCAGGATGAAGAACCCTTTTTCCTGTACCAGCCCTTCCCGTGCCTGCTCTGCCTCTGCATCAGACATATCTTCATAGCGGAAATCCGGGTTGCCTGCATCAATTTCGCCCTGATTGATATAGCTGGCAATATTCTCCGAAATATAACGGTAGAACATCGTACCGAGAACGTAGCTCTTGAAATCCCATCCGTCCACTGCGCCGCGCAGATCATCCGCAATCGCCCAGATTGCACGGTGCAGTTCTTCGCGTTCCTGCTCTTTTTTGGTGTCTACCATTTTTATTTCCTCCATCAAATGCGGATTTCCGCATTATTTTCTTTTATTTTAACATAGTAAATGTACCACTATTGGTACACCATGGTGCCTTTTTCTAAAAAGGATATACTTTCCCTTTATACTATCCTAGTAAAGCGTACCACAGCTTTTCCGTGATTGCAAGCCGATAAATATTGCTATTGCATTTTTTGTCGAATTATTACTTATATGTACAGACCCCCGCCAGCATTCGCTGACGGGGGTCTGCTATGCTTACAGCTCTATGCTGTTCTGCCTGTTCTTCTTCCGGCTCCTATCTGTGGTCTGCTCCTGCTCCCTCATAAGCCCAATGACCTGTTGCATCTTTTCGGCACCGAAATAGTTCCATACTCGCCTGAAATCACGTTTCATCGCATAGAGCTGAGAGTTTTCAGCCTCCACCTCTTTCAGCCGCTGGCTTAGATGATGGGTAGCTTTCTTCTCGTCCTGATAGAAGTGCAGATACTTATCTCGCTCGTCCTTGACCTCCCAGTACTTCCGATGGAGGGCAAAAAGTACCTTCACCAACTTCTGGATCAGCGGCATGGCCTTCTTCTCCCGATAGCTCTTGGCGGTCTCAAACGTGGCTGCTTCCGGCACCCATTCTTCTGGCCGCTGGGAGTACTGCGCTGACAGGTTTTCCAGCCCCTCCATGATGGGAGCCAGCTTGTTCAGCTTCTGGCTCTGCTTCTGGTAGGTCAGCTCTGCTTTCTGTACCCGCTGTTCAGCGGCTTCTACGGCTGTCTGCGCTGTTTCCAGCTGTTCCTGCATCTCGGTCAGGTCGGTCTGGCACTCCTGCTTGGCAGCTTCCAGAGCCGCTACCTCTTTACTACGCTCCTGCTTTTTGAAGTCCAGCACAGACAGGTGCTCTTCGTGGGTGCCTTTCTGTTCCCACTCGATGCCGTGCCGCTCCATCACGGCAGCAAGCTGCTCTTTCTCGGCGTTGATCCACTG
>ENA-UONY01002970-UONY01002970.1-human-gut-metagenome-genome-assembly--contig:-CS9-NODE-2970-length-11211-cov-5.742022_pt1 | contig 11211 bp, 8 predicted proteins | sample MGYA00242465_ERZ724012 | MGnify/ENA metagenome assembly ERZ724012 | reverse complement strand
TGAAGCGTTCGTAATCCCACGCGATATCAGTGAAGATCTTCTTCACCCGATCAGACGAAAGTTCAGCAGGAGCATTCTGGCCCGTTGCCGTATCGATCGAATGTCCGCTTGTCTCGAGCTTTGCCGCACCCATTTGCACCGCGCCCTCAATCACCCTTCATGTTCTCGAGCCTAAGATCGGCTCGCTTTCTTGTGCGCAATCTATCGTAGCTATCCGCACAAATAAAGCAATCGAAGGTTTTAGGAGCGGCGCGATTACGGGCTGAATAGCTCTTAGGTGAACAGGTTAGTAAGGATCATCGAGCGAAACGTGCGCTGCTACATCGCAATCGAAGTCGAAGAACTTATCCGCTTGGTAGCGCTCAAGCGCAACGAGCGCGATCATCGAAGCGTTGTCGGTGCATGCCTTGAGCGGAGGCATGGTCAGGCGAACACCCAGTTCATCGCAGAGATCTTCGTAGGCTTCGCGCAACTTCGGATTCGCAGCTACCCCGCCACCCAAGCAGAACTCGCGCGCACCGGTTTGCTCAAGCGCCGCGCGCGCCTTGGCAACCTGCACGTCGATGACCGCCTGCTGGAAGCTTGCCGCAATATCGGGCATGTTCCACTCTCTGCCCGCTTGCTGTTCCTTTTGCAGATAGGTGAGCACTGCCGTTTTGAGGCCCGAAAGCGAGAAGGTGTAGTCGCCCGAATGGAGCATCGCACGGGGGAACTTGATCGCTTTCGGATCACCCTTTTCTGCGAGCTTCGAGATGAGCGGGCCCCCAGGGTATCCAAGCCCGAGCGCCTTCGCAACCTTGTCGAACGCTTCCCCTACCGCATCGTCAAGCGTTTGGCCGAGCGTTTCGTATTCGCCCCAGTCCTTCACTTCCACGAGCATCGTATGACCGCCCGAAACGAGCGACACCACCATGGGCGGTTCGATCTCAGGGCACGCAAGCTTGTTCGCGTAGATGTGTCCTTCCAGGTGGTTGACCCCCACCAGCGGCAGATCGCAACTCCACGCTAGCCCTTTAGCGAACGCGAGGCCCACCACAAGCGCACCTACCAAGCCAGGAGCATACGTTGCCGCGACCGCTGAAAGATCCTTCCAGGTAAGGTTAGGGTTTTGAAGCGTTTCACGCGCTTGCTCCAAGCATTCGAGCGCCACACCGGCGATGGCCTCGATATGCTTACGACTTGCGATCTCGGGCACCACGCCGCCGAAACGCGCATGGAAGTCGATCTGAGAGGCCACCACATCGGCAATGATCTCGCCTTCGCTGTTGATGATGGCGGCTGCCGTTTCATCACATGAGGTCTCGATTGCAAAGATCAGCGTCTCGGAAGAGGGCACGCCCTCATGCGCACGAGCGATGTCGTTGATCATAAGATCCATGCCTGCCACATCATGATGAGGCAGTGGCAACGGCCCTTCGTAGATCACGGCGTCTTCGCGGTCAGAATAATAGCGCGGACGCACACCGATGTTCTTCAAGCCCAGCTCTTCATAGAAACGATGCGCTCCTGTGTTCGTGATGCGTACCTCAAGCGACATCTCATGTGCGCCCAGGTCACGCGCGTCGAGTGCGATCTGCTCGATAAGCGAACGCGCGATTCCCAAACGCCTATAGCAAGGATCGGTCGCGACTTTCAAGATCTGCACCCCGCCATCAACGATCCATCCGCCCGCATAGCCGATGAGCGTATCGCTTCCGTGTTCAACGGTTCGTTTTGCGGCATCTGACGTAAGGAACGCCGCCCACCAGGTGCGATCGCTGCGCGGCAGATCGTCGATGACCTGGGCTGCATTCCACGCGTCGCTTCCCATCACGCGCGCCTCGAGCGCTTCAACTTCGCCCGCCCAAGAAGCATCGAGCGGAACGAAACGCACTTCGAAGCCTGCGGGAAGCACGGAGCTGCTTTGGTCATCTTCGTGGCCTGGCTCTGCAGAGCCGCTCGCACAACACCCTTCTTTGGGGTCTGCCACCCCCACGCGCAACTCCTGCGCGCGCTCGGCGCCTTCTGGCATCTTCGCCAGCTTGATGCGTTCGTGCTCTTCCGCATCGGAAAGGCGCGTATAGACGGGCAACAGCGCGAGCGGGTTGCCCAACGCTCGATCATCGGGAGCGAACGCGCCATCGCGCCAAGCAGCCTCAACGCAGCGCAGCAAACCAGCGCCCGTGGGATGCCAGTCGCTCTCGGGCGCAAGCGTGCCGAAGGGCGCGAACAGCTCAGCGAACTTACCGAGCGCATCACCCGTGATGGTCTGGCGTTCTGCAGAAGCTGCCAGCCACTCCTTCGCCGCCTCGGCCTTGATGACGAAATCGGCATTTTGGCGCACGGGGCCTTCGTCGTTCAGCACATAGCGCACGGGATAGACTTCTTTGCGCATCGCATCACCAAGAACGACCACCTCGCCGCGCACGCCCTTCGCCCATTGATCCCACGCTTGAGCATCGAGCGTGGAGACGCCGAAGAGCGGCAGATCCAAACCAAGCGCGATCCCTTTTGCGGTTGCCGTGCAGATGCGCACACCCGTGAACGAGCCTGGGCCACGGCCGCAAGCCACACACGCAAGCTCGCTCTTGGCCACCCCTGCGTCTTCGAGCGCGGCATCGATCTTCGCGATGAGCTTTGTGTTCGAAGCGCGGAATGCAGGCGTTTCATACGATGCGAGCACCTTGATCGTGGCGGTTTCACGCTCGAGCTCCCCCACGCCAACAGCGATGATCGCGTTGGCGGTATCGAAGGCAAGTATGTAGTTCTTTTGGGACACTGCGTATCCTTCTCGCTTCACTCCGGGTGCTTGGCTGCTTGAATGCGCGCGAACCAAGCGTCGATGAGTACTTGCGTCTCTTCGCTTGTCGTGTGCGCTTCGATCGAACGCGCGTTATCCTCGCGCGTGGTGATCGAGATCCACAACGCTTGGGTAGGAATCTCCTCGGGGAACTTCGCGGCCCATTCGATGCAGCTCACCCCATCGGCTTCGACATAGTCATAGAATGCGATGTCTTCAAGCTCGAGCGCATCTTCCAAGCGATACAGATCGAAGTGATAGAGCGGCAAACGGCCTTGATCATAGACGCTCATCACGTTGAACGTGGGTGACGTGACCGCTTCGCCAACGCCAAATCCGCGCGCAAGCCCTTGGGTGAAGTGCGTTTTCCCTGCACCCAGATCACCTTCGAGCGCGATCACCGTGCCGGGAACAACCACCTCGGCAAGGGCAGCTGCTATCCGCTGCGTCTCTTCAACATTTAAGGAAGTGATCTTGCGATCCGCTAGCTCCACACGCACTCCTTAGCGCGCGCTGCGCTCAGCAGAACGAACCGTGTGCTCCATGGTGCAAGAGGGAGTGACCGATCCGATCCCGCCAGGAACTGGTGTGATAGCTGCAACGATCGGCTCGACCGCCTCAAAATCGACATCGCCACACATGTGGCCTTCGGCATCGAAGTTGATGGCCACGTCGAGCACGATCTGGCCTTCCGTAAAATATTCCGCACCGAACGCACGAGCGCGCCCCGTTGCGCAGATGACGATATCCGCCTGACGCGTGACTTCGGCCAGATCGAGCGTTTTCGAATGGCAGATGGTCACGCTGGCATTGTGACGCAGAAGGATCATCGAAACCGGTTTGCCGATCACAAGCGAACGCCCCACCACCACAACGCGCTTGCCCTGAAGCGGAATAGCGTAATGATCGAGCACCTTAATGCAGGCCTCCGCCGTTGCAGGCGGCAAGGCATCGGGGTCATCGATGAAGATGCCACCAAGCGCCGCGACCGAAATGCCATCGACATCCTTATGAGGAACGAGCATATTGCAAAGCGCCTGCTCGTCCATGTATTCAGGAAGCGGACGGAACATCAAGCAACCGTGAATGCTCGCGTCTTCGTTGATGTATCTGATATCTCCCGCTACCAGTTCAGGATCAACGTTTTCGGGGTAGTCGAACACCTGCACTGCAATATCGAGCGACTCGGCACGCTTGATGGCCATGCGCTCGTAACTAAGATCGTCAGGGTTCGCGCCAACGCGCACGATCGCGAGCTTGGGAACGATGCCCTGCTGGCGCAGCAGTTCTACGCGCGGCTTAAGATCAGCCTCCATGGCTTCGACCACGGGTTTCGAACCGAGAATATGCGGGATCATCGTTCAAGCTCCTTTACCACGGTTTCGTAAGCGCGATCGGCACGCACAGTGTATGCGTTAAGCAGGTTGCGCATCTCTTCTTGATACATGCTCGCACGATCACGATCGGTCATGGAAGCGCAGTTGATCACCACATTGAGCGATGCTCCCTGCAATGCCGCCCTAGCGAAGAGCAGGCTGGCACCGGTATCGGAAAGCGCCATGCGCGAGCCTTTTTCCGCGAGCACTTCTGCAAGCTCGATCACGCGCGCGCAGGTTTGCATGATGGAAAGCGGCACATCACACGCAGCGATGAGCGCCGTTTGCAGTGCCTCTTCTTTTGCGCGTTGTTCCTCAGGCGTTTCACGCGGCATACCATAGGCCGCCGCAAGTGGAGCGAAGGCATTCGCGTCTTCTTCAACAAGCTCGATCAGATGGTCGATAAGCGCGCTCAGCTGGTCGCAACAATCCTGAACTTCATCCTGAACAGCGCTGTAGGCAGCCTTGCCCAGCGTAAGGTTGCACACCATAGAAGAGAGTGCTGCTGCAAGCGCGCCGCAATAGGCGCTCGCTCCCCCACCACCTGGCGTGGGAGCTTTGCTCGCCAGTTCGTCGATAAAAGTACGGTCGATCATAGAAACCGGCTTAGAACAGGCCGCTGATCTTGCCGGTCTCATCCACATCGATACGCAGTGCCGCGGGCTCTTTCGGCAAGCCCGGCATCGTGAGCACATCGCCCGTAAGAGCGACCACGAAGCCTGCGCCAGCAGAAACCTTCACCTGGCGCACCATGATGCGGAAATCCTTCGGTGCTCCGAGCTTGGCTGGATCATCGGAGAAGCTGTACTGGGTCTTCGCCATGCAGACTGGATACTCGCCGAAACCGAGGCTTTCGAGCTTAGCGATCTCCTGCGCAGCTGCAGGCGTGAAGTCCACGCCGTCGGCATGATAGACGCGTTTTGCGATCGCTTCGATCTTTTCAGCCAAACCCAAGCCATCGTCATAAGCAAAGGTGAGCTTGCTCGTTTCATCACACAGGCGCACGACTTCTTCGGCGAGCTCAAGGCCGCCTTCGCCGCCTTTCGCCCACACCTGAGAAAGCGCCACGTTCACACCAAGCTCCTCGCAGCTTGAACGCACGAGATCGATCTCGGCTTGCGTGTCGGTCGGGAATTCATTGATGGCTACCACGCACGGGAGGTTATAGACGTTGCGGATGTTATCCACGTGCTGCAACAAGTTCGGCAAGCCAGCCTTCAAGGCCTCAAGATTCTCTTCGCTCAGATCCGCCTTGGCCACGCCTCCATGATTCTTGAGCGCGCGCACCGTTGCCACCACGACCACCGCATCAGGCTCAATGCCCGCTAAACGACACTTGATGTCGAGGAACTTCTCTGCACCAAGATCGGCGCCGAAGCCCGCTTCGGTCACGCAATAATCGCCGAGGGCGAGCGCCATGCGCGTTGCCATGATGGAATTGCAGCCATGCGCGATGTTCGCGAAGGGACCGCCATGCACGAAGGCAGGCGTGCCTTCGAGGGTTTGTACGAGATTAGGCTTGAGCGCATCTTTCAGCAGCGCCGCCATAGCGCCTTCTGCGCCGAGATCATGCGCCGTGACCGGTTCATCGTCGTAGGTGTAGGCCACCACGATCTTGCCCAAACGCTCCTTCAGATCGGTAATGGAAGTTGCAAGACAGAAAATGGCCATGACCTCGGATGCGACCGTGATATCGAAGCCGTCTTCACGCGGCATGCCCGCCTTCGGGCCGCCAAGGCCGCACACGATGTTGCGCAGCTGGCGATCGTTCATATCCACCACGCGCTTCCACGTGATGCGGCGCACATCGATGCCGAGTTCGTTGCCTTGCTGAATATGGTTATCGAGCATAGCTGCGAGCAGATTGTTCGCAGCGCCGATAGCGTGAAAATCGCCCGTGAAGTGCAGGTTGATGTCTTCCATGGGAATGACCTGAGCATATCCGCCACCTGCAGCGCCGCCCTTCACGCCAAAGACGGGCCCGAGCGAGGGCTCGCGCAGCGCGACCACGGTATTCTTGCCCATCTTGGAAAGCGCATCGGCGAGACCCACCGTTGTGGTGGTCTTACCTTCGCCAGCTGGCGTGGGATTGATCGCCGTGACCAGAATGAGCTTGCCCGGCTGGTAGTCCTTATCGCGAAGAAGATTGTAGTCAACCTTCGCCTTCGTGCGTCCATAGCACTCGAGGTATTCGCTCGCCACACCCGCTTTCTCTGCAACAGCGGAAATGTCGAGCGGCTGAGCCGCCTGGGCGATTTCAATATCGGTTAGCACGTCGGGTCCCCTCTATCTCTTTATGCTCTAGCTCTGATTATCGCACTATATCATCTCGTTATAGATCAGGCGAATCCCCTGTAAGGTTAGCTCCACATCCACTTCGGTGATCGTATGCGAAAGCGGTGCGATACGGTGCGCGAGACCGCCTGTTGCCACCACTTTGGTCTTATAGCCAAGCTCTGCTTGAATGCGCTCGACCAGCCCATCGACACGAGCCGCTTCGCCGCTCACCACGCCGATCTGGATGGCCTCGGATGAATCGCGGCCGATCGCCACGCCCGGGTCTTCCAATTCGACCGCACGCAAAAGCGCCGCGCGCGACATGAGCGAGCGCATCGAAGATTCCACGCCGGGAGCGATAACGCCACCTACGAACACGCCATCCTTGTCGATGACCTCCATGTTCGTTGCGGTGCCGAAATCAACGACCACGACCGGTGCGCCGAAGATGGCCTTCGCTGCGACCGCATCAGCCACACGATCGGCGCCAAGTTCGACGAACGAAGTCTTGTCGATGTTCAGCAAGTGAGCGCAACTGCGCGCCGAAACCACCTGAGGTGCAACCCCGAAGGAGCGTTCGCACGCCTTTTCCCAATTGTGCGTGAGCGCTGGCACCACCGAACAGAGGATGGCGCCCTTGATCACGCCAGCATCGATCTCTTCGGCACTGAGCAGCGCGCGAAGCTTGATGCGCAATTCATCGCTCGTATATTCAACGTTAGTGGCAAGGCGCCACATATGGATCAAACGATCTTGATCATAGATTCCCAAAACGGTGTGGGTATTGCCGATATCAACCACTAAAAGCATCGCGAAGTACCTTCCCAGGCCTACTATTTTTTAAAAACGCTCGGCGATTATGTACAGTAAATCGTAAAACGAATGCTACCATATTGCATAAGGGGAAATCACTTTATCAGCACGCGCTTGATAAAAGTTTTAACAGATATTGAGAGGGATTAGCTATGGATCATACTCCTGCGCGCATTCTTGTCGTTGACGACGAACCATCTATCACCGAATTCGTTAGCTATGCTCTGCAGAAGGAAAACTACACGGTCGATACTGCTGGCGACGGTGAACAAGCACTCACGCTCATCGAGCAGAAACCCTACGATCTCTATATTCTCGACATCATGCTTCCGGGCATCGCTGGCTATGAACTCTGCCGTCGTATTCGCGCCTCTTATGACACGCCTATCCTGTTCTTGAGCGCGCGCGATGGCGAAGTGAACAAGATCATCGGCCTTGAGCTGGGCGCAGACGACTATCTGGCTAAACCTTTCGGCATCCGCGAGCTTATCGCACGCACCCGTGCATTGCTTCGTCGTTCGCAGGCTACCAATTCCACCAGCGCTGAGGTCAGCGCAAGCGGCATTGCGCTCGACGACGACGCGCACACCGCCACGGGCGAGCATGGCCCGATCGATCTTACGCCGCGCGAGTTCGAGCTCATGAGCTGCCTCATGCACAACGCCGGCAAGGTCGTCTCTCGTGAAGATCTGCTGCGCGAAGCCTGGGGCTGGGAGTTCATCACGGAAACGAAGACGGTCGACACGCACATCAAGCGCCTTCGCGACAAGATCGAAGCTGCTGGCTACAATCCGCAAGTCGTCGAAACCGTACGTGGTTACGGTTATCGCTTCAAAAAATAGCCTGGCGAAGCTTCGATGAGGCTCGCAACGCACGTCGCATTCACGACGACTCTTCTTTCTGCCCTAAGCTGCTCGATCATCTGCATCTGCGGCATTCACTTCTTCCATGCCTCAGAGTGGATCTTGCTCCTTATCATCCCGGTCAGCTGTATCGCCTTCTTCCTGAGTCTTGCCATCGCTCATTTCACGAGCAAGCCCTTCCGCGAACTTTCCCAGAGTCTCAAGCGCTACCATGAAGGCGATTACAACATCTCGTTCAGGATCAATCACGGTATCTATGAGAGCGAAGAGCTTTCGCATGATATCGAGGATCTGATCGACACCGCGGAATCCCACAAGGACGAGATCGCGATATTGCGTCACCGTGAAGGTGAATTCATTTCGGACGTGGCTCACGAATTTCGCACGCCCCTAACGGCGATCAGCGGTAATGCTGAGCTCATGATGGATCCCGACATGCCGCTCTCCATGCGCCAGCACTTCTTGCAGATCACGCTTTCTGAGGCGGAACGCTTGAACAACCTCGTGAACGATCTCATCTCGCTGCGCCATATCCAAGAAGACTCTCCCACCACCATAGAACGCGTGAACATCCGCCAAATCGCTGAGGAAGTTGGCGAGATCTTGAGCGCGAACTTCCAAAAGAAAGATATCGAGTTCTCCATCGATGGCGAAGCGCCCGATATCCTCATCGACCCTGCACGCCTGAAACAGGCGATCATCAATCTCACTGACAACGCCTGCAAGCACGTGCCCGAAGGAGGCAGCGTAAAGATCATGCTTTCCGGCGTCGATGATAAATCCATCATCGCCGTGAAGGATAACGGCGTGGGCTTCGGCGACATCAACCCGTCGCTTCTATTCAAGCGCTTCTATCGCACCGACTTTTCGCGCTCGCGCGTGAAGGGCGGATCAGGCCTCGGTCTTTCGATCGTGCAGGCCATCGTCGAAAGCAACGATGGCAACATCACTGCGTTCAACGATCCCGAAGGTGGCGCCGTATTCCTCATAGCCTTCCCCTCCGTTATCGATCGATAAACATACAGAAATCCTCTGCTCATCTCAGGCAAGCAGCACGCCCATGGGGCACTTGTAATTACCCGCTTTCGCTGTTCGCTTGCCTATTCAGGCAAGCTCATGCGCTTCGCTCCTTCGGACAACCTATTTATATTGAAGTAAGCGGACTCAGAGTAATTCAAGTACCCCATGGGCTCAGCTGCTTGCCTGGCCGGAAGCATCTGGCTCGATCAGCGGAGAGGGTGAGGCAGCGAGGTGACTCTTTTCCGACTAAATTCGTAATTAATAAAACCCGAGAAAAGCAGCGACGCATGAGCGAATCAGTTTATCTGATTCGCGAACAGGGAAGCGGGGAACCTCGTGGCTTGCCCTCTCCACTGATCGAGCAGGTAGCAAGCGAAAAGCCCCGCCCGAACGGATCGGACGAGGCTTTTTGGGATACGAATCGCAGGTAGCCGTGCGTTGCGTTTTAGGTGCGCGGCTATTCCCGCTTGATCGTCTCAGTTGCCTCCTGGCCGTTCTTATCGACAGCCACATAAACGAAGCCTGGCTTACCCTCAACAGGGAGCTCGTTATACGCGACCATCTCAGCGATCTCTGCAGCAGTTGCGCTCTTCGGCTCAGTAGCCAGCAGGTAGTCGGTGGAAGCACGGCGAGCCATTGCCTCGCGGAAGTCCTTGGTACCCACGAACACTTCCTGCTTGTAAGGATTGACCTTGAGCTTCTTCGAGCGGTAGATGATGTAAGAAAGCGCTGCGATATTAGCGATGAGCGCGATCGAAGCTACCACCGTGTTCACTGCCGGATTGTTCACCGAGCGAACTGCGAAAATCGAATCGTTTGCGAACATCGGGCAAACCTGGCAGAACATGCACCACATCGAAAGCGTGAATGCGCGGTTCTGGATCCATCCACCTTTGTTCCACCAGAGGCCTGCAATGGTAGGCGCAAGCAGAAGTGCGATGCCGCAATACCAAGAGTGAGTCGGCAGGCAGTTGTAGGTGTAGCAGAAGTTCCAGAGGTCATAGGCGATGATGAAGACCCACGTCATATCGGGCCACAGCATGTCCTGGCGTTTCTTTGAGATGTAGATGCCGAACCAACCGGTCATGCACAGAATGTTCAGCAAGCCTGCGCAGCCATTCAGTACGTTATGGATGCCACCATTCAGAAGCACGCCCTCATCAGTTACGAAGCTGGAATCCCATGCTACGATCGCACTTTCGAAATCGCTTGCGACCGCAATGAGGATATTGATCGCAACGATAACGAACGGGAACGCCTTGAACCAATGTGAGCGACCGATCTTGCCCCAACTGTACTTCAGCATCATGAAGCCGATACAGCCTGCGGTTGCCGCATAGACCTTAGCGTAGTGGAACCAGCCACCCATCGTTTGATATGTTGGGTTATTGAGCGCCCACTCAGCCCCCATGGTGGCTCCGATTTCGACCACCACACAATAGACGGTCATCGCTGCACACACTCCAATGAACATGAAGATGCCGCCTGCTTTAGTGCGTCTCGCGAACTCATTGAGCAAGATGAGCGCGCCAAGCACCATGAACAAACCGAGCCATTGGAAGCCCGCATTCGCTCCATAAACATCGAATAACATTTTCCCCTCCTTCATCCCTATAACAATCGATATCAAGTATCTGATCAATGCGTTGAACGGAACTTTTTTATACAAATCAAAACATTTGCCCAGATAGTTGATGGTTTTTCAAGAAAACCCATAGCCAGAATATGGCAACGAGCGAGGTCAAACAACGAGGTGGACAACACTGCGAAAATGTCGTTACCTTTGTCGGAAACTTGTAACTTCAAGTAGTGAAAATGTTCTTGCATTACAGGGCAAGTTGAAGTAAATAAACGCGATTTATCCCACATGACATGCGGTTTTGTTGAATTCTATTCAGACAGTGAAGGGTGCGAAACGGATAACATAGGTGACGAACGACCGGGTAGTTTGTCACCTACAGATGGTTGCAGGTCGCGGTAAGAGAATGAGAGAGGAGAGACCTAGCCCTTACCAAGAAGGCAAGACTCAACTTTGCCCATCGATACTATTTTGTCCACAATAAAAGAGCGCCGGCATTACGCC
>ENA-UONY01002969-UONY01002969.1-human-gut-metagenome-genome-assembly--contig:-CS9-NODE-2969-length-11215-cov-5.139695_pt1 | contig 11215 bp, 8 predicted proteins | sample MGYA00242465_ERZ724012 | MGnify/ENA metagenome assembly ERZ724012 | reverse complement strand
CATTTGATTGTTTTTTTAATTTCAAATAATAATCTTCCATATAACTCCTTTTACTAATTACCTTCGTCAGGAAAAAAATTGAATTACTTATACTGTTCATAAAATCTGATATTTTTAATTGTATGTTTTATATTTAAAGTTTCTATAAACCATATAATGCCGCCGATACATACGGGAAAAAATATCAACGAGTTACCGATAAATAGATCCCATAACGTAGGTACGGCAAGCATTACGGTTACAATGCAAAGCGTGATAAAGCTCAGGACACAGACCAACAAAAGCGTAAGCAGAATTCCAAAAGAACAGGCACATATAATTTCACCAGTAAACAGCAGACTGGAAATTTTATTAAAATTCTCTTTTTTGGCTAAAATTACTGCAATCAGACTTATAATATTTATAATCATAGTTGAGATAAAAATTATTATTTCTATTGTTATATATTTTAATAATTTGATATCCCATACTGTAAAATAAGAATACATATTCGATGCGCTTGTAAAATTCATGGTGACGAAATGAATATTTATGATAAGAATTATTATTGAAATTATCAATAAAGATTGTGTTTGCTTTTTTAACTTTTGCTTGTAAAAACTATATTTTTCTTTATTTTCCATTTTATATTCCTTTTGTAAAATGCCGAATCGTTAAACGATCCGGCATATCATTAAAGTTTTCTTATTTTAATAGCAAAAACGGTTATAACAGTACATATCAGATGGTAAGCGAGAAGCATTGCAGGTGATAGATCCGAAAACGCATTCAAAACGCAGTTGACAGCCACGACGCCCAGTCCTAACAATGCTGATGCAGACTGTATTGCAACGCCTGCGGCTACAGTTTTTCTTATGGATTTAGCGCCCATAATAAGCTGTATAAAGGAAGTAAATTTTCCTGAACAAGCCATAGAAGCGCTTATTTTTTTAACCTTTTTAGTTTCTTCGTCAAAATCCTTTACCATTCTTTGAGGAATGATCTTGAGCAGTTCGTCTGAATAATTAAAAAGGGAGGAAATACGTCTGATCGTAATAAACGGATCCACACTTTTTATAATAACGGCAATATCATTTTTTTCCAATTGTTTCATACACTTTTTTACAGCAGGGCTTGCCGTAACTTCAATTATAAACATTGCCGCCAGATTGCCCGAAACGGAAAGATAAAGTGCGTCCCGATTTCCCTCGGTAAATTCATTTTCCTTTGTTTTAGTAGGGATTCCTTCAATATTATGGCTGTTCATAAGCTCACGGTTTCCAAGAAGAATTCTTCTGTTATTGATCCAGCCGCACAGACCCATTGAGTCCTCATAAACAAAATTTTCAACATGACTGAGCATTTTTTGCTTTCCCGAAATAACATCATTAAAAAGATCTTTTAAAATACTGTTTCCGTGAGACGCCAGACTGGCTGCTTCTATCAAGGCTTCATCAATTTTAGTACCTGAAAAAAGCTTTATGGAGCATAAATTTATAGTACCTTCGGGGAATAATGTGCTGGCGTCAATCATAACGGAATTGATATCATAATAATCTTCAACGCTTTGATATCCAAGCATAACGCCATGGTTTCTGACATATTTTTTCGCCGCTTTTTCAAGAGGAATATTAGCAATAAGCGGTATTGCCATACATGCACATGCGCTGACGCATGCTGAAAAAACGAACAATGCAAAGCATACGGCTTCTTTATTGAATGTTCCTATTTTCCAGAATGTCAGACCAGCGGAAAACAGCAGAGAAAAAATCATAACAATGGGAGCGATTATACGGCTGTATTTATCTCCGGTATCGGAAGAATATGTATACTTGGCAAAATCCTTTATAAAATTGGTGCGCTTCATTGTCGCAAGAATAGGAAAGTCTCCGATAGTACCTCTTGTAAGGCTTTCCGCTCTGTCTACGTCCTCAACGCACACTATTGCATGACGGTTGAAATCCTTGGAAATAAAATCAAAATTCAAAGACGCTCTGCTGAGTATGAGACGTTTTCCGAAGGCATTGATCAGGAGACTTAATACTGCGACAGGAGTGTAAATAAAAAACTTTTCGTTATGGAGCATTTGCGGGTCGAGTATTGCAGGAACCGCCGAAACGGCTGAAGCTATGCAGGTAAGCGCTGTGAGGCTGTCGCTGTCTGCACGGAATTTAATCAAGCTTATCAGTCCGTTTTTTATTGTTCCGAATGAAACTATCATTGAAAGCAGAAGCAGCAGTATCTGAACCCAAGAGTATATTTCGGGTGAACGGCTGATACTTAGCATTTCTGGTACCGGAAGTTTTAAGGTTTCTCCTACAGCTATGTAGACGCTGAAAACAGTCATTATCAGCAGTACCATAATTCTGAATGAAATATTTCCCCTGATATCTGCAATATCGTTTTTTATTTTACGGGCGTCCTCAAAGCTGTCGTAATCTTTTATCGACTGTTTTTTGCTGTAGGATTTGCCTTTATTTTTTTTCTTTTTTCCTTTGATATTATCTTCTTCAAAAATTCCTTCGCTGAAAGGCTGATTCATTTCGGGAATCTGAACGTCCAGTGCTTCAGGAGCTGCCGATTCAATCAGTTCTACCATCCCGTTTTGAGATTCTGGTTCTTTTTTATTTTCTTCTTCACGTTTTACTATGAATTTTCTTTTTTTCTTTTCGGGGTTAGTATATATACCGTCCGGAGATTCAACGGAATAGGTAAATTCCGGCTGCTTTTTTTTCTTTTTCCGCCGTTTTGCACGCATTTCCTTGGCACGTGTAGAATTACTCATTTTTCGTACTTTAGGAACATATACTTCATCAGAGGTATTTTGAGTGACCACAGCTCCGTCGTAACCTTCAATGGAATCGGTAGCTCTCGGAGGAAGATCGGCTTTATTTATTTGAATATCCTTTACAGAATTTATGTAAGAGACGTTTGGTCTGTTAATATCCGAAACCGCAAATTTTCCTGATTTATGACTTGGTGACGGTTTTTTGACAATGTCTTTTTCTGCGCTTTGCAGTTCGTTAATATTAAATGCAGCGGTTATATCTGCATTTTTTGCGTATTCCGGTATTTTAATATATCCGGTATTCTGATAAGGTTTGTCAGCGTTAATTTTCGTTTGCGTCTGAACTTCTGCTGATTTATGTTTAACGGAGGCTTTAGATGATCCTCCGGAATATTCATTTAATATATCGTCAAGATTATAATCTTTAGGCATTTATATCAATCTCCAATTATTTCTTTGTTCTTTGTCTTACAGCTTCATACATAAAGATACCTGCGGCTACTGAGGCATTTAAAGATGTAATTTTTCCGTTCATGGGCAGCTTAAGTAAAAAATCGCACTTTTCTTTAATAAGCCTTCCCATGCCAAACCCTTCCGAGCCTATTACAAGAGCAATACTGCCCTTCAGGTCAACACCGTCATAATCTTCACCGGAAGCGTCAGTACCATAGATCCACACGCCGTTTTCCTTAAGCTTATCAATTGCTCCGGCAAGATTAGAAACCCTTGCCACTGGAACCCAGCTTGCAGCTCCGGCAGAGGTTTTATGAACGGTAGCGTTAAGTGAAGCGCTTCGTCTTTTAGGAATAATAATTCCGTCTGCACCGGCAGCTTCGGCTGTTCTGATAATAGCGCCCAGATTATGCGGGTCTTCGATTTCATCGCAAATAATTATAAATGGCTCGGTACCCTTTTGGGCAGAAATCTCAAGTATGTCTTCGACAGATACATATTCCGCACATGCTGTTACGGCAGCTACGCCCTGATGAGCTGCTCCCTGCGTCAGCTGTTCCAGCTTCTGGAAATTTACGTCCTTTACTACAGCTCCGTTTTTCTTTGCCATTGAACGGATTCTGCCTAAAATTCCGCCTTCGCCGTTTATATATACAGTATCTATATTAGCTTCTGATTTTAATGCTTCCAGAACAGGATTCCTTCCGCAGATTATATTTTTTTCATTCATATAATTTACTTCCAATATTTAATTTTACAACAAAATTATCTTTATTTTTTTACAAATCGTTTACAAGATTAATTATAACATTATTACAGAAAAATTACAAGAGAATTTTACAGAATATTTTGTTACATAAAGACGAAATCAAAATAATATTGCAGAAAGTAAATAAATACCAGAACCCAACGCCAGAAATCCGGCTGTTATTATAAGCAGTAATTTAAGCCAGAATACGTATTTAGGCGGTTTAGGACTCATACTCCGTATAAGCTCGTTTGCCTCACGGCTTATAAGTTTTTCCGGTGCGTTGCTCATATTAGGCTTTAAATACAGTACCGCTTTTTCAAAATATATACTTTGAGGATTATTGATCTCCAAAACTTTTTTGTTAACTCCTTTAATCATTGTAACCTCCGAAAGCTGATTTCAGGAATAATTATTCCCAGGATTCGGATAAATATACATTCTGTAATAGCAAACTGTTTAAACCACTGTGGAAAACTGTGTGGAAAGGGTGGAAAACTACTGTAAAAGCTGTGGAAAACTGTGTGGAAAAGGTGGAAAACTTCGCAAATCCACAATTTCAAGTCTGTTGAAAACAAATATTACTATCTGTAATACCAAAATGTAACTCGTTTTTAACCTTTATGTAACATTTTAACAATTAAATAATATTTAATATGAAAAAGGACGGCATATCCGTCCTTTTTTTATTTTTTTGCATTTGCAAGCATAAGCTTGATTCTGTTTTCCTGATTAACTTTGGTAGCGCCGGGATCGTAATCGATAGCTACTATATTAGCGTTTGGATACGCCTGTTTTATAACTCTTGACATACCCTTAGCTACAATATGATTAGGCAGACAGCCGAAAGGCTGAGTACAGATAATATTTTCCGTACCGGTTTCTGCGAGAGCCGCCATTTCGGCAGGAATAAGCCAGCCTTCGCCCATATTTACTCCCTGACTGATATACTTGTCGGCAAGCTTTCTTATGTGATCAAAGTCATGAGGAGCTTCGAAAACGCCGTGTTCGTTTATAGTTTTTATAACTGTTTTCTGTACCTTGTGAATAAAGCTGTAGCCAATTTTACTGAAAAGAGTTTTCTGAGATTTAAACTGATACAGCTTACCGTCTGCAACGGAACCGGCAAGGCAATACATTACAAATTCCATAAGCGCCGGTACTATAGGCTCGCAGCCTTCAGACAGCAGAAATTCTTCCAGATGATTGTTTGCAAGAGGAGAATATTTTACGTAAATTTCTCCAACTATTCCCACACGGATTTTCTTTTCTTTGGTACGCTTTATTGTATCGAAATCTTCACACATCATACGGCAGTATTTTTTGCATTTAAGAAACTCTCTTTTATCAAAAATCGGTATGAGCTTTTGCTGCCATAGATCTCTCATTTTATCGGTATCACCCTTGTTTATTTCGTAAGGCTTGCACTGATTATATAAGGACATGAGTAAATCACCGTAAAATACAGCATAAACAACTTTTATAAGTAGCGGTAAGGTAAGATCAAGTCCGTTGCCTTTTTCCAATCCGCTTAAGTTCAGGGAAATAACAGGTACTTGAGGAAATTCCTTTTTAAGTGCCTTTCTGAGAAGATGAATATAGTTTGACGCACGGCAGCCGCCTCCGGTCTGGGTGAGCATTAAGGCGGTTTTGTTAACGTCATACTTACCGCTTTTGAGAGCATTAATAAACTGTCCGATTACAAGCAGCGCCGGATAGCATGTATCGTTGTGGACATTTTTCAGTCCCTCGTCCACGACCTCTCTTGTAGAGGTCTGAAGCAGTTCCACATTATAACCGTATTTTTTTAAAATGTTTATTATAAGCTTGAAATGTACAGGCAACATATCGGGAACAAGAATAGTATAGCTGTCTTTCATTTCCGGCTTGAATACAGGGTATTGCATAAGTATTTCTCCAATCCTATTTCTCTTCCATTGCCGCTACAAGACTTCTGAGTCTTATTTTAGCCGCACCAAGATTGTTGATCTCATCAATTTTAAGCTGAGTGTAGAGCTTGCCTTTTGATTCAAGGATTTCTCTTACCTCGTCTGTGGTAATAGCATCGATTCCGCAGCCGAATGAAACAAGCTGTACAAGCTGCATATCAGGCTGTGTGGTTACGTACTGTGCCGCACGGTAAAGACGTGCATGATAGCTCCACTGGTTTAAAACTCCCGGATTTGGATAATGACCGTACTGGAAAACAGCATCTTCTGAAACTACAGCCATACCCAGACTGGTAATCAGCTTTTGGATTCCGTGATTTATTTCCTTATCAATATGGTAAGGGCGTCCGGAAAGTACGATTATCTTCTGACCGTTTTCACGTGCCTTACTGATAATCTGATTTCCTCTGTTAAAAATTTCATTTCTGTAGTCTGCAAGCTTTTCATATGATTTTTTTACCGCCTGCTTGACCTGAGGCTTTTTGATGCCGTATTTTTTCAGTATCTCATACATTACGGAAGTCACATTCTTTTCTCTGTTCAGATCCATATACGGATAAATAAAATTATCGCTGTTAAGTCTGGGGTTATTAGCAATCAAAAGCTCCGGATAGTATGCAACAACAGGACAGTTAAAGTGATTATCGCTTTCACCCTCGTCAATATTGTAACTCATGCAAGGATAGAAAATAAAATCAACATTTTTGTTCAGCAGGCTTTCAATATGACCGTGGGTAAGCTTTGCCGGATAACAGACGGTGTCCGACGGAATGGTATGCTGTCCCAGATAATAAATATCCCTTGAGCTTTCATCGGAAATAATTGTTTCAAATCCCAATTCGTTAAACAATGTTTTCCAGAATGGGATCAGTTCATAGAAATTAAGCGCAAGAGGAAGTCCGACCTTAGCTTTTGGATTTTCCACATGCTGTTCAAACATGGAAAGCAGCAGATTATATTTAAAGTCGTAAAGACTTTCGTTTTCGCTGCTGACTGCTTTTCCGGCGCCCCTTTCACATCTGTTTCCGGAAATAAATTTTCTGCCGTCGGCAAACGTAATAATATTAAGACCGCATTTTGCTGTGCAACCGCCGCACTGTGCAGATTTTGAAGTATATGAAAAGTTTTCAAGGAGTTCTTTGGAAATTGTGGAAGAACTGCCGTTTGTTTTTTCTTTAGCGTAAAGAGCGGCGCCAAATGCGCCCATAAGTCCTGAAATTGCCGGACGGATCACATTTCTTCCCATTTCCATTTCAAAAGCTCGTAGTACGGCATCATTTAAGAACGTACCGCCCTGAACTACGATATTTTTACCGAGTTCTTCAGGCGATTTTGCTCTGATAACTTTATAAACGGCATTTTTAATGATTGAGGAGGAGAGTCCGGCGGAGATGTCCTCGACAGTTGCACCGTCCTTCTGTGCCTGCTTGACGCTGCTGTTCATAAATACAGTACAGCGTGAGCCTAAATCAACAGGATTTTCCGCAAATAAACCAAGAGACGCAAAGTCGGCTATATCATATCCCAGAGCAAGTGCAAATGTCTGGATAAACGAACCGCAGCCGGAAGAACATGCTTCATTTAGCATAATACTGTCTATGCTATGATTTTTGATTTTAAAGCATTTAATATCCTGTCCGCCGATATCTATAATAAAGTCTACCTCCGGACAGAAATACGACGCCGCTTTAAAATGAGCAACCGTTTCAACAATACCGAAATCTATTGAAAGTCCAGCTTTTATAAGATCCTCGCCGTAGCCTGTGACTGCACTTTTAATTTCCGGATTCATTTCACTGTAAATCTTTTTCAGTTTATCTGCAATTCTGTCAAGAGGCTGACCCTTATTTGAGGAATAGTGCTGATACAAAATACGGCAGTCCTCAGTGATAAGAATAAGCTTAGTAGTGGTCGAACCTGCGTCAATACCAAGGTAAGCGTTGCCTTTATATGTATGCAGATCGGCATATTCGAGGTCGCATTTTTTATGTCTTAAAATAAATTCTTCATATTCTGCCTTAGAATTGAAAAGCGGCTGTCCGGTTACAATACCGTTTCCTGTTTTAGCGTTTTCGATCTTTTTTATAACTGATTCAATTGTAAAGTCGTCATGACTGTTAAATGCAAACAAAGCACAGCCTAAGGCGACAAATACCGGCGCTTCTTTCGGAAATACCGCCGTTTCGCCTTCTTTAAGTCCTAAGGTATCAACAAATGCTTTTCTCAGCCCCTTAAGGAATGAAAGCGGACCGCCAAGGAAAAGAACTTTACCTTCAATAATTCTTCCCTGTGCCAGACCCGATACTGTTTGATCGACAACAGCCTGAAAAATACTTGCACATATGTCTTCTCTTTTAGCGCCTTGATTTAAGAGGGGCTGAATATCGGATTTTGCAAATACACCGCATCTTGAAGCGATTGGATAAACTTTTTGAGCACAAAGCGACATATTGTCCATTTCTGTAACAGTAACTCCAAGGAGAGTAGCCATCTGATCTATAAATGCGCCTGTTCCTCCTGCGCATGAACCGTTCATACGCTGTTCAACTCCGCCGGTTAAGAAGATAATTTTAGCGTCTTCTCCTCCAAGCTCTATAACAGCGTCAGCGTCAGGAATTCTTTCCTTTACTGCTATAAAAGCAGAGTTGACTTCCTGTACAAAAGGTATTTCCGCACCTGTGGCAAGTCCCAGTCCCGCAGAACCGGTCATGCAGATTTTAAAAGTATCGTTTGGGTATTTTTCCTGTACAGCTTCAAGCTGTGTTTTTACAGTTTCGCGTACCTTTGAAAAGTGACGCTGATATTCCGAATAAATTATATTTTTCTTTTCATCAATAATAACAGTTTTTACTGTCGTTGATCCGACGTCAATGCCGAGAGAATAAATAGCCATATCTGAATTCCTTTCTGAAATCCAATAGAAATTACATTTGTATATTATTATAACACCTTTTTATTAAAAAAGCAAAGATTTTTTACAGTAATTTAATATGCAATGTTTACCGCTGTTGAATACCGTAAAAAAGTCAATATTGTATAATACAGTTGTCAAAATCTGCTCTTGAAAAAGAAAATACGGACTGCTATACTATATTTGTCAGATAATCATAAAAAATATAAAACAGATACTAATTTTTTATAAAAGGAGAAATTTATGGATTTCGGAAAGAATTTTGTTTGGGGAGCGGCAACGGCTTCCTATCAGGTCGAAGGCGGAGCTTACGAGGACGGCAAAGGACTTAATATTTTTGATACGTTCTGTCAGATACCGGGCAGAATTGATAATAACGATAACGGGGATATAGCCTGCGATCATTATCACCGATGGAAAGACGATATTGCAGTAATGAAGGAAATAGGACTGAAGGCTTACAGATTTTCTTTAAACTGGGCAAGAATTCTTCCGGAGGGTATCGGAACAGTCAATCCAAAAGGAATTGAATTTTATAATAATATAATAGACGAACTGCTGAAAAACGGAATAGAACCGTACATTACTCTTTATCACTGGGATCTTCCTCTTGCACTGGATAAGCTAGGCGGCTGGAGAAATCCTGAAATTGTAAGATGGTTCAGCGAATATGCAAAAGTGGTTGCTGAAAACTTTTCTGACAGAGTAAAATATTTCATGACCATAAATGAACCTCAGGTAATATTTGGTCTCGGATATCAGCAGGGAAGAATTGCTCCGGGTTTAAAGCTTACAGTACCTGAGCTGCTTGAGGCTGCACACAATCTGCTTAAAGCACATGGCGCAGCAGTTGTGACCTTGAGAACCTATGCGAAGCAGCCGCTTAAAATCGGATATGCTCCTTGCGGGAATATGAATATGCCTGCTTCAGACGCTAAGGAAGATATTGAAGCGGCTCGTGATTCAATGTTCAGCTTTGACACTCCTGATATGGCGATAGGAAGTCTTGTATGGTATAATGATGCAATTTTCTTTGGTAAATACCCTGAACGTGAATTTAAGATATGTGAAAAATATATGCCTGAAATTACCGATTCAGATATGAAATTGATAAGCCAGCCGCTGGATTTTGTCGGACATAATGTTTACTGGGGACACAAAGTTTCTGCCGATGACGGTACTCATAAAATAGTCAGCGATCCGGGCGGATTTAAAAATGCGCCCTACAGGTGGCCTGTAACACCCGATTGCCTTTACTGGGGGACTAAGTTCCTTTATGACAGATATAAAAAACCTATATATATTACAGAAAACGGAAAGTCATGTCATGATGAAATCTCAGCCGACGGTCATGTTCATGATACTGAAAGAATCAATTATATTAACGGTTATCTCAAAGGACTTAAAAAATCTGTTCTTGAGGGTACTGACGTTGCAGGATACTTTCATTGGTCGCTTATGGACAACTTTGAATGGGCGTACGGCTATACCGAACGTTTTGGATTGACTTATGTGGATTATAAAACTCAGAAAAGAATCTTAAAGGATTCCGCATACAGATACAGTGAGATTATAAGAACAAACGGTGCGGATCTTTAATGTATATTTAACACTTTTGCGTAGAATATAATTATGAGGTGATAAAAGTGGAAAAAGGCGAAATCCCTATTGGATTTGGTATGGCTCTCGCTATGAATCCGGAAGCTATGAAAAAATTTTCGGATTTGCCAGAAGCAAGGCAGAAGGCTATTATCGACGGTACTCATAATGTAAATTCCAAAAGTGAAATGCAGCAGTATGTGAGAAATATTTTAGCGGAATAAAAACAAAAAATCCCGATTCAAAATGAATCGGGATTTATAATTATAGTCCTGTCTTTTATAGATTATTGAAACAGCCTATTGCTTTTCCAATAATTTTTATATTATTTATTTCGTCTCCGATAAAAATCATCGGTTCAAAGTCCGGATTATCAGCATATAAAATCAGTTTTTGATTTTCCGTATAATAGTAATATTTTCTTATGAATATTTTTCCGTTGAGTGAAATCATGACTATATCTTTATTTTTAATGGTGTCTGTTTTTTTTATAAAGACAATAGCTCCGGCGTATATTTGAGAATTGCTCATACTGTTGTCAGCAGCCTTAAAACAAAAGTCTCCATGCAAATCAGAAAGGCATAAATGTTCATTAAAGATCATTTTGCCGTTTTCTGTATAATTAAGTATCGGTATCGTGTCGCTGCACTGTAAAACATCTTCTATTTTTATATTTTTATCTTTTTCAATATCTCTGACAAGTCTATCAAGACCGTTTTTTTCTTCCTCTTCACTCCAACCCATGAGATATTCCGGAGAAACCTGAAGTATTTCTGAAAGGGGTTTTA
>ENA-UONY01002964-UONY01002964.1-human-gut-metagenome-genome-assembly--contig:-CS9-NODE-2964-length-11220-cov-5.591402_pt1 | contig 11220 bp, 9 predicted proteins | sample MGYA00242465_ERZ724012 | MGnify/ENA metagenome assembly ERZ724012 | reverse complement strand
TCGTTCTGGCTGATGAACCTACCGGCAATCTTGACAGCCGGACCAGCAGCGATGTATTGGGACTTTTGAAAGTAACCAGTCAGAAATTCCACCAAACCCTTGTAATGATTACTCATAATAATGAGATCGCCCAGCTTGCTGACCGTATCATTCGGATTGAAGATGGAAAGATCGTGCATTAAGGGGGCAGAAATATGAATGATATTCTATTTGGCAACAATAATAAATCCACATTGAATCTTCTGACGAAGCGTTCATTGAAAGCCCGGAAAAATACGATTGCTGTTTTAGCGATTATGCTTGCCACGCTTTTGTTTACCAGCCTGTTTACGATTGCGGTCAGTTTGCAGACTGCTATGCAGGAAAGCAATATGAGAACCATCGGGACATCGGCGCATGGGGGCGTGAAGCATATTTCATGGGACGAGTATGAATCGCTGGCAGCTGACCCAGACCTTAAAGAAACTGGCTATTCCGTCATTATCGGAGACGCGGCCGGGAGCAGTTTCCATAAAACACCTACCGAGGTACGCTATGCAGACGCGGTCTATGCTGAGCTGACCTTCAACAGCCCGGATACCGGACGCCTTCCAGAGCGGAAAAATGAAATTGCCACCAACCGTATCGTCCTGGCGGCGATGGGACTGTCGGATGAAATCGGCACACAGGTGGATTTGTCCTTTACCACGGATACAGGCACCTTTACCGACACGTTTACCTTATGCGGGGTATGGGATGGCGACGCGGTTGCTTATCGTCAGACTATTCTTCTGTCCAAGGAATACGCGGAAGATGTTGCACCCGTTGCCCACGGGGAGACAGATGGAACGATCAGCGAATCTACAGGCTATATTGACGTGATTATGATGGTGCCTGCGGAATGGAATATGGAAAAGCAGCTATTGGAAGTGACGTCACGGTACGGCCTAGAGGAACGGGTCAGTATCAATGACGCCTACGGGACTGCAACGGTTAGCCTTTCCTCCATACTTCCCCTTGTGGCAGGGATTGGGGTTATCTTTATCGCGGGCTATCTTCTGATTTATAATGTGTTTTATATCTCCATCGCACAGGACATTCGCTTTTATGGGATGCTGAAAACTCTGGGAACAACCGCAAGGCAGATACGCAAAATCGTCTATAAAAAGGCGGTCAGGCTCTCCCTTGTGGGGATTCCTCTGGGCTTGTTACTTGGCTGGCCTATTGGCCGTCTGCTGCTTCCCGTGATCGTCGATATGCTGACGGACGATATGCGCGTAGTTACTACCGTAAATCCGGTGATTTTCCTGGCGGCGATCGTTCTGTCTCTGATTACGGTTTTCATCAGTTGCCGGAAACCCGCTGCGCTGGCGGCTAAAGTTTCTCCGATAGAGGCGCTTCACTATGTGGAGCAAAACGGGGCGAAAAAGGAACAGCGGCGCAGCAAACAGATCAGCGCTGCCATGATGGCGAAAAATAATCTCGGACGGAATAAGAAAAAGGTAACAATCGTCACTTTGTCATTTGCACTCAGCATTGTTCTTTTGAACAGCGTCTATACCTATGTGACCTCATTTGACTTTGACAAATTTGTTGCCGATTTTAGCTTGACGGATTTTACTGTTTCAGATACTACGATTATCAACAGTTACAGCCCATTTAATACAGCGAATGTGAGCCAGGATTTTATCAGTCAGGCGGAAAGTCTGGACGGTCTTGAAGATATAGGGAGCGTCTACCTGTGGACTTCCAAACAGCTTCTTTCCGAAAGCGACCTTGCCCGTTTACAGGAACTTGCCGCTTCTTCAAGCGCTGTTGCGAATGAATTAGGCAATTATATGGTACGGAAAGAACACGGTGTTAATGTCTATGGGTTGGACGATTTCCCGGCAGAATATATGCAGGTTTTGGATGGCGAACTGAATATGGAAAAGTGGAAAGCCGGAACCGGCGTGTATGTGACGCCTTTGCGGATGATGGACGACGGTACTCTCTGCTTGTACCAACCGGGTGATCAGATCAGCGTACAGCAGCTTGACGGCACAAGCAAAGCATATGAAGTGCTTGCCGTGGTGGACATTCCAAGAGCGCTGCAGACTCCTTTGCATGTAGACATGGGTATGGAATACATTTTCCCAAAAGAGGAACTGCTTGGGAATATGGTCGCCGCCGATCAACTGGCTATGAAAACCATATTTAATGTGGATGATGAAAACCTGCTTGTCGCTGAAAACTGGCTGAAAAATTATACCGCAAATACCGACACAGCTCTGGACTACTTTTCCAAAGTTGTCCTGCGCCAGTCTTTTGACGGCATGATCAATATGTACCGTCTCGTGGGCGGCGTACTCTGCGCGATACTGGCGCTGATTGGCATTTTGAACTTTATTAACTCTATGACGACATCCATTCTGTCACGGCACAAAGAAATTGCCATGCTGCAATCGGTGGGCATGACGGGCAGACAAGTGAAGCAGATGTTAATGTATGAGGGCATTGGCTATTCTGTCCTGGGGCTTGTGTGTTCCCTGATACTCTCCGCCCTGGGGAGCGTGACAGTGGTTCGGATGATGGGCGCAGAATTAACCTATTTTACATGGCATTTTACCTTGACACCTGTATTCTTTTGCATGATTCCGTTGATTATAATAACCGCCTTAGTACCGCTTTTCTGCTACAACAAAATGGCACAGAAAACGGTGGTGGAACGGCTGCGCATTGCTGAATAAAATATGCGGAAACGAAACAGCCATCCGAAAGGATGGCTGTATAAGGCACTTCACAAATAGCGAGTGCTACCAAAAAGGAGGTAATATTTTGGACTATGTTCTCGAAGCAGATGCTTTGACAAAAATTTACGGCCATCATAAGGCATTAGACAATTTTTCCATGCACATTCCTCAAGGTGCGATTTATGGACTGGTAGGAAAAAACGGAGCCGGTAAGACGACCCTGCTCCGGCTGATCTGCGGCTTGCAGGAAGCGACTTCCGGGGAGTATACGCTTTACGGAATCAGCAGCCGGAAACATGAAGTTCTGAATGCCAGAAAAGAAATGGGAGCGGTCATTGAAACCCCGGCTATCTATCTTGATATGTCAGCGACCGGGAACTTAAAGGAACAGTACCGCGTTCTGGGTATACGCACTTTTGACACAATCCCGCAGCTATTGAAAATGGTGGGCCTGGAAAACACCGGATGGAAAAAGGCAAAGAATTTCAGTCTGGGCATGAGGCAGCGATTAGGAATTGCAATTGCGCTTGTAGGAAATCCTCGATTTTTGGTGCTTGACGAGCCGATCAACGGACTTGACCCGCAGGGCATTATTGAAATGCGGCAGCTTCTTTTGAACCTTAATCAGAAATATGGCATTACCATTTTGGTGTCCAGTCATATTCTGGATGAATTATCCCGTCTTGCCACCCATTACGGTTTTATTGACAACGGAAAAATGGTAAAGGAAATCAGCGCAAGCGACCTGGAAAATTCATTCCGAAAATCTGTCCGTATTGAAGTGACAGACGGAAAAGCTCTGGCTGAGGTTTTGGAACAGACAGGGCTGCCCTACAAAATTCTTACCTCAAATGTTGCAGAGGTTTATAGCAGGGTGAATATTTCCCGGCTCACTTCTGCCCTTGAAAAGTACCAGTGTGAAGTGCTTTCCATACAGGAACGGGAAGAAAATCTGGAAAGCTACTATGTAAATTTAATCGGAGGTGCCAGCCATGAGTAGACTGTTTGTATCAACTTTTTTTCGCATGTTGAAAAAAATCGTGTTTTGGATTTTACTGATCTGTATGTTTGCCTACGGCGTATATAGTGCGTCAAATGCTGCTTCGGAGGCCAACGGGGGCTTTGCGCTTGACGGATGCTTTTTTGATTTTGCGCCGTTCATGGGTCTTGTGGCGGCGATCCTTACAAGCATGTTCATCGGTTCTGAATACAGTGACGGTACGATTCGGAATAAGTTGGTGGTTGGACATTCCCGGATGCGGATTTATCTGGCGAATCTTATCGTGTGTTCGGTTGCCTGTGTGCTGATTTCTTTGGCCTACATAACAGGGGTGTTTGTGGTCGGCAGCGCCAAAGGCGGGGAACTGCTAACAAAAACAAGCGTAGTTACCATGTGCCTGGTATGCAGCATTTTGGTTTCCGTTGCCTTTACAAGCATTATGACGATGCTTGCGATATTGAATACAAACAAAGCAGGAAATGTGGTCGTGAGTATGCTGCTGGCGTTGATACTGCTTGTGTCTGGCTCTTTCATCTATCAGAGACTTAGTGAGCCGGAAATTTACGACAATTATGTGAGCGTCAACGAGGCGGGTGTTCCTACAGAGGTTGAACAGCTGCCGAATCCACAGTATATTGACGGAAAGCAGCGGGCTGTCCTTGAAGTTGTTAACGACCTGCTGCCCTCCGGGCAGGCTATGCAGCTTGTAGATATGTTTGATGCGGATGGAATGACAAACAAAGATATGGAAAATGCTCCTTATCGGTGGCTGAGGTATTCGCTGCTGGTGATTGTTATCACTTCTGGTTTAGGGATTATTCTGTTTCGGAAAAAGGAAATCCGATGATGGAAATGCACTTAATTTGAGTGAGAGTGTTGCCGGAATCGGGTATAAATTTGAATATTTGTAAACTACATAAAAATCCGTCGTAGGAACAACTGCGGCGGATTTTTTTGACAAATTTTTATGCAGACGGCAACTTTCCCCTTAAAAATGTACGGATATATGAGGGGATATTTTATAACCGCTTACCCGCACACGGCAATTATGAATTTTTTGTAAAATTTACAAAATGCCCCGTCATTTTGCCCCAAAAATGAACTGAATAGTAGAAAGATATTTTTTGTGCAAAATTGACCGCCCTATTTCTCCTCAAAAATGAAATGTATAGTAGAGGGATATTTTTGACGGTCAGAAAGGAGGTGTTTTTATCTACAATCAGATTCCGGTGATGAATTATCCGCAGTACCGCCGGATGCGCAGGCTGGTACTTTAGAGGGGGGAGCAGGGGATTTATCCCTCATACCCGTTGACCGCAGCCTGAAACGCCGATAATCTCAAGGCTTTTTTGCTTCTAATTGTCCGCATAGGAGCCACCTTTTCCTGTCGCTGGCTGTTTTCTGTCTGCGGTGGTTTAACTGTCCGCAGGACGATTTTGACCTAAACGGGATTTTCCCATTCAGGTGTTTATTTCTACTTTGCCAATTTACCGCTTTTGCCATTTCCGTCTGTATGGGATTCTCCAATACTGGATTTTCAGAGGCTGGAAAACCTGACGCTCCGGACAGCCCTGTTCCTCTCTTTCCGGTGACGGATTTCCAGACAGTCTTGACGGCCCATATTTAGACGGAAATTAAAGAGAAGAAGTTAATTACAAGATAGTCAATATCAATCCAATCAATCAGGGATGGATTGATGGAAAGGAGTACATGATGCAAAATGATTTTTTGACGCCTTACAAAGAGGACAGCGGCGTGCTGCCCTATCTGCCGTTTCCCCGTTTTCTGGTGCCGTTTTCGAGTTTGATTTCAGCACAGAAGAAATGATTGCCGTTGAGGGGAATTACTGTCTACCACACCATTCCTCATTACGCAGAGGGAGAGGCGGAAAGCGTACTGGACAAGCTGCGCCGTATCATGGCGGGAAATTTGGAGGAAACCGAATGAAAGCTGCTGAAAAAAGAGGAACGGCGCGTTATAATATAGGCAACCGTTTACCTGGCTGTTATCCTGATACACGGGAGGAAAGGAGCTACTATGAACCAGCAGCCAGATAAGATCACAGCGTTATATTGCCGTTTGAGCCAGGATGACGTACTCGACGGGGAGAGCAATTCCATCACCAACCAAAAGGCGTTATTATCCAAATGGCGGAACACGGATTCCGCAATCCCATGTTTTTCGTGGACGACGGATTCTCAGGAACGAATTTTCAAAGGCCTGGATTTCAGGAAATGATGAAATATGTGGAGGACTATTCGGTTTCTACCCTGATTGTCAAAGACCTGTCACGTCTGGGCCGGGAGTATTCCTATATGGGGCGGCTGCAGGATTTCATCTTCCCCGCCTACGATGTCCGGTTTATCGCCATCAATGATGATGTGGACAGCGCAAAGGGCGAAAACGACTTCGCTGTGTTCAAAAACGTATTTAAGAACACGAGGCATTTGGGAGGGGTAAACTGCTAATTTCTCTCCAATTCGACAAATCAGTGTGCAACAATCAAATATCGTTGCTGTTACAGAATGTTTCCGTCTGGCTGCTGATGCGGTCAGGCGCTTTTTTGCCCAATCACACCAGCCCAACAAAGCGGTAGTAGATTTTAATGTCCTGGTGTCTTTGACCGTCTATGACGGTTCGTTCTCCAACTTCAATGCGGTCAATCAATTCCTCAATGATTTCCCGGTTCAGTTCCTGCAAGTCCAGATACTGCCGGATGGTTCCGGCCCACTGGTGGATATTGGCGATGTCCTGCTGGGCTTTCCGTTCCCCGGCTAACAGACTGTCCAGGCGTTCCGATTTCTGGATGCGTTCCTGCTCGTTCTTTTGAATCAGAACCGAGAAGGAATCGCCGCTGATTGCCCCCCTTACCTTATCTTCATAAAGTTTTGCGGTGATCTGTTCCAGCTCCTCCAAACGCCGCCGCAAACGGCTGATTTCCTGTCGGCTGTCCTCCTGTTGAGCGGCGCTTGCGGATTGGATGTGCTGTTTCAGCTTATCCAGTACAGCGGCTTCATCGGCTGCAACCGCTTTTCCATGCGCCCGGATTTCACTCAGCACCAGGTTTTTCAAGCTGATCTCAAAAATCCGGTGCCAGGAGCAGATGCTATGTCCGGTAGTGGCAAACCGGGAGCAGAAATAAGAAGTATAGTGCTTGACAGTGCCATTTTTCCGGCGCTGTGTTTCGCGGGCGGCAACCAGAGGATGCCCGCAGTCCGCGCAGACCAGCTTTCCGGTAAACAGAGATGCTTGGGGCGGCGTATTGTTAGCGGAAATCTGTTTCGCCGCCTGATTGATTTTCTGGACAGCCTCCCACAGCTCCGGCCCGATAATTGCCTCGTGCGCGCCCTCATGGGAAATCCATTCCGATTCCGGTTTCCTTATCATGGTCTTATCCTTATAGGAACGGGAACCGGTGCAGTTCTGTGTGAGCGTACCGGCATAAACATCATCGTTCAGAAGGCTTCGGACGGTTGCGTAAGCCCACAGCCGGGAATACTTGCAGCTGCCATTTCCGTAATGGATCGCCCAGTACCAGCGGGGAGAGAGAATCCCTTTCTCATTCAGGGCGGCGGCGATTTTCCCATAGGCCATGCCGGACTGACGCATCTGGAATATCTGCCGCACAACAGCGGCGGATTCCCCGTCAATGACCAGCTTGTGTCTGTCCTCCTCGCTCTTGCGGTATCCGTAGGGAGCGTAGGCGGCAAGATACTGGCCGCTTTTCTTCTTGGCATGAAGCACCGACTTGACCTTGCTGGACAGGTCCTTGAGATGGTAGTCATTCATCAGACTGCGGAAGTGCAGCATATCGGTGTTGTCCCCCTCGCTGTCCAGGCAGTCCAGAACCGATACGAACCGGCATCCGAGGGACGGGAAAATGACATCCGTATAACGGCCCACCTCCACAAAATCCCTGCCTAAACGGGAAAGGTCCTTTACCAGAATCAGGTTAATCAGGCCATGCCTTGCGTCCTCCAGCATTTCCAAAAATCCGGGCCGCTGAAAATTGCCGCCGCTGTACCCATCGTCCTGATAGGTCTTGACCTCGATCCAGCCGTTGAGCATGACGAATTTGGAGAGGATTTCATATTGGTTCTCAATGCTCACCGATTCATCGCTGGGGATATAGCCCTTCGCTTTTGCGGAATTGGAGGCGTCATCCACACTCAGGCGGCAGTAGATACCGACTTTATATTGCTTCGCCATAATCCTGCCCCCTTTCCTGTGCCAGCGCCCCGTCCACATTCCCGACATAGCGGTAGTAGACCTTGACCTCACAAATCCGCTGCCCGTTGACCTTCTGGGTATCGCCAACCTCGATCCGGTCTACCAGTTCAAAGAGAATGGTTTCGTCCAGTTCCGAGATTTCGGTATAGCGCCGGATAATTTCCAGCCAGCGGTCGGTATCCACCTGGTTTTCCAGGTGCGCCCGGACTTTCCTTTCCAGTTCCGGGACTGCCTCCGCCTTTTCTGCCCGTTCCGCTTCATATTTCTGCATCAGGGTCTGAAATACCGTCTGCGGGATGGAGCCGGTGCATTTGTCCTCGTAGAGATTCTGCATCAGGCGCTCCAAATCGGAAATACGGGCTAAGGAGGATTTTAATTCCTGCTCATAGGAGAAAAGCCGGGTGTGGGATTCCTTCTCCTTCAGCCGGAGAATCTCGCCCATCAGCCGGTCCGGGTCATATTCCGCAAAGCGGGCCTTTTCCCGGATGTCCTCCAATACCAGCTGGGTCAGCACCGTTTCATAGATGGTGTGGATGGTACACGCGCCCCTTCCGCTGCGGGAGTAGTTGCCGCAGATGAAAGAGCTGTACCGTCCCGGCCTGCCATCCTTATAGGTGAATTTTTCGATGTGGTTCCGCATTTTGAAACCGCAGTCGGCGCAGTACACAAGTCCGGTGAAGATGCTCTTGCAGCCATCGGACGGGGCGCTTTTCCGCACCTTCTTTTTGCCGATACTGGCTACGGTATCCCACAGTTCCCGCGAAATAATGGCCTCGTGGGTCCCCTCCACCCGAATCCACTCGTCCTCCGATTTATTGACGAGCTTGCGGGATTTATAGGAGAGTGTGCCGCTTTTGCCCTGTACCATGTTCCCGATGTAGACCTCGTTGCGGACCATGTTTTTTACCGTCTGGTCAGCCCATTTGTGGTTGACCCTGCGGGGGTCGCTCTGGCCCTTGCGCTGGTAGTACAGCACACCGGGCGGCTGAATCCCTTCTTCATTGAGCGCCACCGCGATGGCGTGAAATCCCATGCCTGATGCCCGCATTTCAAAGATACGGCGCACAACCGGCGCGGTTTCCTCGTCAATCACCAGATGGTGCTTATCCAGCGGGTCGCGCCGGTAGCCATAGGCGGGGTAGGTCCCCATGAATTTTCCGTTTTCGGCACAGGCTCTCTTGACCGCCTTGACCTTCTTGCTGGTGTCCCGGCTGTAAAATTCATTAAATAAGTTCAAAAAGCACATGACATCGGTGCTTCCGTTGTCGCTCATGGTGTCAATGCCGTTGTTCAGCGCGATGAACCGGCACCCAAGAGAGGGGAACAGGTAATCCGTATATTGCCCAAATTCGATGTAGTTGCGGCCAAAACGGGAAAGGTCCTTCACCAGAATCACATTGATCCGCTTTGCCTTTGCGTCCTCGATTAACCGCCTGACGCCTGGGCGGTTGAAGTTCGTGCCGGAGTATCCGTCGTCGATATAGACATCGACCTCATTCCAGCCGCGCTGCCTGACATAGTTTTGAAGCAGCAGCTTCTGGTTCTCAATGCTGACCGATTCCCCGTCACGTTCATCGTCGTTGCTTAACCGGCAGTAGATGCCCACGTTGTATGTTGTATCCATCATCTTTCTTTTACCTCCCGACCATCTCAGAATCCATACCTCGTGCGGCAAAATGGCTCCGCAGGTTTTACCCTGCATGAATATCTTACCGGAGAATCCACCGCCGCGCAATGATACGGCAGGCCGCGAGGCTTTCTGTTATTTGGAACCGCTGGCAGCTGGAATGGCTTCCGACATGGCGCGTCTGACTGCCAGCTGTTCCAGCGTCTTTCCCAGGTCCTTTTCTCCCGAAAAAAAGCTGGTGACGCGATAAATTGTTTTCCCGATCCGCACCTCTTTGTAGGAGCTTGTCGGGGTTGTCTGTTTGGTCATAAAGACGCACCTCCGTTCAAAAATTGTTTTTACTCTATGGTTAAAAAGCAGCCGTATCGAAAGATAAGGGCGGCGGTTGCCGCTGGATACCGTCCGGTACGGCTGCTGCAATTCTGTTTGGATGGTTCGTCATATTTGCCACGCCCCCTGACGATGGGGACATAACAGGCCGCTCCCGGCAGAGCTGTCATAACTCCGCAGCGCCGTTTTACTCGTGCGCCGCAGGGTTCCCCCCAAGTCTTTGGCGGGCCGTGAGGAAGTATCTTTAAGCCCCCGCACCATCATCGCGCCCGGAACGCCATCTCCGGGTTTAAGGCTGGACGTAGATCGCTCGGATTGCCTGTCTGTCATCACCTCCTGCAAGCAACCGTCCTGGCGGCGCGCCTTTTCCGCTTCGATACGGGTTATGTACCTGTTATGCCGTATATTCAGTTGTCAAGCTGCAATGAGGGGCAAGAGGACTTGTCCCTTCAATGTGTAGGCATTGGGAAAGGCGATTTGTTAAGCCTTTTTCAAAAAAATCTTGATTTTATTTATTCGCTGTGTGATTGCACTCCGGGAACAGTTCCACAGCCTTGCGACATCGGCCTGCCGGTATCCGTCCACAATGAGCAGGGTCAGCAGTTCCAGATCGTCCTCTGGCAATTTGCAGAGCCGCCGGTACAGCAGTTCATCCTCCAGGGAGGACAGCCAGCCAAACCGCCGGGAATCCACATCGCCGGTGTCCCAGGTGCAGGACAGGGATTCAAATTTTCGGAACAGGCAGGACTGCTCGCTCTCGTCCTTACACTGTTCGCTGGGAAGGGCCTGTACGCGGTTCTGATAGGTCCGCTGGCTGCAAAACCAGGTCCAGTCATATTCCTTCATGGCCGCGATCTGCCTATCGTCCATACCGGCTGCGCGGTATTCCTGTTCCAGCCGGGTCCATTCTGCATCAAACTTCCTTTTCTCATATCCATAGTGAAAGCCCATAGTTTTCCTCCATTTCGATTCAGGCGTGGTTGACGGGTGAATCGAATGGAGGTGGGGACCGGCAGCGGTACACATCGGGAGGTTTCCCTAAAAATCGACAATAAGAAACGCCAGCTTCTCGCAATGAGAAACTGGCGCAACAAAAAACACCATGATTATGCTGATTTATATGGATTGATAATACTGATAGATAACTATAATATCCCGGAGGAGGGCCTATGCTTTTTTTAATTGATATATGTCATAGCTATTACAAATGAATATTGCAGACATGGCGGTATCCTCCTATACACCGCCCATGCTGATTGCTGTGGGTCATCTGGAGGTCTGCTTTTTAGCAAAAAGAAACGGCGGCCTTGATCTACTCAAAA
>ENA-UONY01002960-UONY01002960.1-human-gut-metagenome-genome-assembly--contig:-CS9-NODE-2960-length-11230-cov-7.838479_pt1 | contig 11230 bp, 9 predicted proteins | sample MGYA00242465_ERZ724012 | MGnify/ENA metagenome assembly ERZ724012 | reverse complement strand
CCCTGCCTATCGATGGCCGATTTTCTCCGACGCGCATGTCGCCGGAGAAAATGATCCAAATTTATTTGCTCCTGCGGGAGCAAACTCTGGCGAGACCTTTTATACGAGAAAACGGGAGACGGAATTGCCGTCTCCCGTTTTCTGTTGCGTATATCGGAAAAAGTTGGTATAATACCCTTAGTAAAAGGGGGAGTGTTTCCATGCAGGACAATATCGCGGTGCTCCGCCAATGGATCGCCGAGAGCGACAACATCGTCTTTTTCGGCGGCGCGGGCGTGTCCACAGAGTCCGGTATCCCGGATTTCCGCAGCACGGACGGGCTGTACCGGCAGGAGTACAAATACCCCCCGGAGACGATTCTGAGCCACACGTTCTTCGAGCGGAACCCCGAAGAGTTTTTCCGCTTTTACCGCGCCAAGCTCATCCCGGACAAATCGGTGCAGCCAAATGCGGCACACCGGCGTCTGGCCGAGCTTGAACGGGAAGGAAAGCTCCGCGCCGTCATCACGCAGAACATCGATGGTCTCCATCAGGCTGCGGGCAGTAAGCGCGTCATTGAGCTTCACGGCTCTATCCACCGCTGCCGCTGCGCCAGATGCGGAAAGCCCTGCCCGGAGGAAGCCGTCAACACCGGCGAGGGCGTGCCGCGCTGCTCCTGCGGCGGCGTGCTCCGCCCGGAAGTCGTGCTCTATGAAGAGCCGCTTGCCGAGCGGGACATCACCGACGCCGTGAACTTTATCCGCGCAGCGGACGTCCTAATCGTAGGCGGCACGTCGCTCGCGGTGTACCCTGCGGCGGGGCTGCTGCGCTATTACGAGGGACGCAAACTCGCGCTTGTGAACATGGGCGCGACGAGCTATGACGAATCGGCCGACCTTCTCATCCGTGAGAAAATCGGCAAGGTGTTTTCCGAGGTATGAAAACCGACATTCTCGGCGTCGCGTTCGACGCGCTGACGCTCAACGAAGCTGAAGAGCGCGCGGACGCGCTGCTGCGCGCCCGGAAAGGCGGGTATATCGTAACGGCCAACCCCGAGATCGTGCTGCACAGCCGGGAGGACGCGGCGTATGCCGCCGCGGTGAACGGCGCAGACCTTGTGCTTGCAGACGGCGTGGGCGATCTCTATGCCGCACGCATTCTTGGAACACCTCTTCCCGAACGTGTTGCAGGCTCGGATCTTACGCCGCGGCTGCTCTATAGGCTCGCAGAGCGGGGCGGCAGCGTGTTTCTCTACGGCGCACGCCCCGGCGTCGCCCAAAGGGCGGGGGAGGCTTTGCAGAGCGCCTATCCCGGCCTTCGTATCGCCGGAACGGAAAATGGGTATATTTCCGATGAAACGGCGCTTTTTGCCGCGCTTGAGAGAGAACAGCCCGATTTGCTGCTCCTCGGTCTCGGCGCGCCGCGGCAGGAGCTCTGGATGGCGCAGAACCGGCAGAGAACGAATGCCGTCATGATCGGCGTCGGCGGCCTGCTTGATGTATTTGCCGGGGACGTCCCCCGTGCGCCGGAAGCCTGGCAGAAGCTGGGGCTGGAATGGCTCTACCGGCTGCTGCGCGAGCCGAAGCGTATAAAACGTATGATCCGTCTGCCGAAGATCCTCCTTCTCGCGGTGCGCGAGCGGAAATAAAAAAGGCTCTCCCGCAGGAGAGCCTCGCAAATGTGCGAGCAAAGTGGGAGCGTCGCGGCGAGCCGCAGCCTCCGTAAGTTTTAGCAGCCGCAGCCGCAGCCGTTGTTGTTTCCGCAGCCGCAGCCGTTGTTGCAGCCGCATCCGCCGCACCCGCAGCCGCAGAGCAGGATGAGAATGATGATAATCCAGAGGCAGCCGTTATTATTTCCACAGAACATGGAGAATACCCTTTCCCCGTGCCATATTTGCGCCCCGGCCGCGCACGGCGCTCCGGCCGGTCGGTGACATCGTTTTGCAGTTCCGCCGGGGCTTCTTGCCCCGCCTGCGGTATTCTATGCCCGCTCGCCGCGGGCGGTTACAACTCCAAGGAGAGCATTTATGTCTGACGAAGAAAAAATTCGGCCCGAGGCCACCCCCCCTGTCGGGCGCCACGCCGCGCCTGAGCCGCCCCCGGCGGAAGAACCGGAGAAGGCTGCCGAAGCCCCGGCTGTGCCGGAAGCACCAGAGACTGCTGCACCGGAAACGCCGAAGACACCGAAAGCGCCCAAGTCCCCGGCAGCCCGGAGCGCAAAGCCGGGAAAGAAGAAACCGGTGCGATCCGTGCGGACAACGCGTCCGGAGAGAAAGCCGGAGAGTGAACCGAAAAAGAAGAAAGCCGCGCCGGAGCCGGTCGAGGCCGAGCTCGACCCGCGCGAGGCGGAGCGGGCGTATATGCCCATCCGCTCGCGGCGCGATGGGCGCATCGGATGCATGGGCGGCATCATGTATGCCGCATTCATCCTCTGTGCAAGCATTTTGCTGGCAGTGTTCGGCTGGATGGCGGCCTCGGACGTGCTCGCGCTCAACAAAAGCGCCGAGAACGTGGAAATCACACTGCCGGAGAGCGCCTTTACGCAGAAGACCGTAGACGTAAAAGACGACGACGGCAACGTCACCGGCACGAAAACGATCCGCGTGGCGGACATGAACACCGTGTCCGGCATATTGAAGGACTACGGCCTCATCAACTACAAGTGGCTCTTCCAGCTCTACTCGCGTTTCTCAAACGCCGAAGCGCAGCTCAGCCCCGGCACATATGCGCTCACGACGAATCTCGATTACCGCGCGCTTGTGAAGAAAATGCAGACCGGCGCGGATTCGCAGCTTCAGACGCTCGTCATGTTCCCCGAGGGCTACAACCTGGATCAGGTATTCGCCAAGCTGGAGGAAAACGGCGTGTGCAGCAAGGAAGATCTCTATGCCGCCGCGGCGAACGCTGAGTTCTCGTATGCCTTCCTTGAGGGCGTGGGGACGGGCGATCCCTACCGGCTCGAAGGCTTCCTCTTCCCGGATACGTATTACTTCTATCAGGGGATGCAGGCGTCGAGCGCAATCAACAAATTCCTCTCCAACCTCCACTACCGCATCACGGATGAGATGTGGCAGAAGGCACAGGCACTGAATCTGACGTTCCGGCAGGTGATCACCGTCGCCTCGCTCATCGAGCGCGAGGCCGCGAACGACGCTGAGCGCGCGACGATCGCCTCGGTCATCTATAACCGCCTGAACGCCGGTATGCCCCTCCAGCTCGACTCCACGGTCGTATACGCCATCCGCGAGACCGGCGAGACCACCATGTCCACCGAGCTCATTCAGGCCACCGACAGCCCGTACAACACCTATCTCTATCAGGGGCTGCCGCCCGGACCGATCTGCAACCCCGGTATGAAGTCCATCGAGGCCGCGCTCAACCCCGAGCAGACCGGGTATTACTACTTTGCGCTCGATATGGAGACAAAGAGCATGCGCTTCTTTGCCACGCTCGCCGAGCATGAGGCCTTTGTAGCGACCCAGGACTACGGCTAACGCTTCAAACAAACCCCACTCCGTTGAGGGGGTTGTTTGAGGGGATAGCGGCTCGCCGCAGCGCACTCGCTTGCGCTCGCACGTTTGCGAGCCGAGAGGAATTTTCTCCGACGCACATGTCGCCGGAAAAAATGGTTTAACTTTATTTGCTCCTGCGGGAGCAAACTCTGGCGAGGCCTTTTGAACGCAGAAGACCGCAGAAAATATTCTGTGGTCTTTTTGCATTGTCAATACAGGGTTAGCGTGATATAATCGCAGCTATGGAAACGAACGATCTTATCCGGCGCGCGGAGGATCTTGCCGCGCGCTGTGAGCGCACCTCGTCGGTGACGGCAACTGCCTTTCTCACCCCGGCGGAGCGCATGGAACTGCAAAACGCCCCCTCGCTGCGCTCTGCCGCCGTTTTCTATTCCGGCGGCGGGACGGAGTGCGAGCGAACGTGCGCGTTCTTTCTCCCGTTTTATCTCACCGCGGAGGAATTTGACACCGCGGAGTATATTTCCGCGGTGCATTTCCGGAGCTTCTTCGGCGAGCCGGGCCACCGGGATTATCTCGGCGCGCTGCTCGCACTCGGCGTGCGCCGCGAGTGGGTGGGGGACATCCGCGTCCGGGGCGCGGAAGCCTGGGTGTTCTGCCTGCCGAGCGTTGTAAAAACGCTCGCGGAGCTCGACCGTGCCGGGCGGTATACCGTCCGCGGTGAGGAAATCGCCCTTGCGGATGTGCCGGAGGAAGAAGTGAAGACCGAAACCATGAGCTTCACGGTGCAGAGCCTCCGGCTCGACGCCGTGACCGCCGGACTTTTCCATCTCTCCCGCACGAGCGCGGCGGAGCTCATCCGTCTCGGCAGCGTGTCGCTCAATTATGTACCGTGCCTGTACACGGATGCCGCCATCCACGACGGCGATGTCATTTCCGTGCGCGGCAAGGGAAAAGGAACGGTCACCGATACCGGCGGCCGCTCGCGCAAAGACCGTATCTTCGTCACCGCCGAACGGCGGGTCTGAAAATATAAAGGAGGAACAACCATGATCCCTGAAAGACTCTCCCGGCTGCGCCGGGAAATGGAACAGCGCCAAATTGACGTTTACGTCGTCCCCACGGCGGACTTCCACGAATCCGAATACGTCGGCGCGCACTTCAAAGCGCGCTCTTACATCACCGGCTTCACCGGCAGCGCCGGCACGGCCATCATAACGAAAACCGAGGCCGGTCTCTGGACGGACGCGCGTTACTTCCTTCAGGCGAAGCGCCAGCTGGAAAATACCGGCGTAACGCTCTACCGCATGGGCGAGGAGGGCGTGCCGACGATCATGGAATATCTGCGTTCGGCGCTGCCGGAGGGCGGAACGCTCGGCTTTGACGGGCGCGTTATCAACGCGCGCCTCGGCGCGGCGTTCCTCGCGCTCGCGGAGGAAAAGAACGGCAAGCTTGCCGTCAGCGAAGACCTCGTCGGCATCATCTGGAACGACCGCCCCGAGCTGCCGCACGCGCCGGTGCGCATCCTCACGGCGGAGTACTCCGGCCGCTCCACCGCAGACAAGCTCGCGGATGTGCGCGCCGAAATGAAAAAGCAGGGCGCGACCGTCCATCTGCTCACATCGCTCTACGATATCGCGTGGCTGCTGAACGTCCGCGGCGGCGACATTGACTATGTCCCCGTTGTGCTCTCCTATCTCGCGCTCACGGAGGAGAAGTGCCTCTGGTTCGTGCAGGATGCGATCCTCACGCCGGAGCTCCGCGCCTATCTTGCCGAAAACCACATCGAGACGCGCCCCTACGAGAGCTTCTATGACTACGCCGCCGCCATCCCCGCCGGGGAGACGGTGCTGCTTGACAAGGGTGTCTGCAACTACCGCCTTGTCTCCGAGCTTCGCGAGAGCGTTAAGACCGTGGACGAGACGAACCCCTCCGTGCTCATGAAGTCTGTCAAAAACGAAACGGAGCAGAAGAACACGGTCAACGCCCACATCAAGGACGGCGTCGCCGTGACGAAATTCATCTACTGGCTCAAGAAGAACATCGGCAAGGTGCCGATGACCGAGCTTTCCGCCTCCGACTATCTCGCCGCGCGCCGCGCCGAGCAGGAGGGCTTCCTCGATCTCAGCTTTGACACCATCTGCGCCTACGGCGCGCATGCCGCCATCATCCACTACGCCCCCACGCCGGAGACGGACATTCCGCTCGAAGCGCACGGCCTGCTGCTCGTAGATTCCGGCGGACACTATCTCGAAGGCACGACCGACATCACCCGCACCATCGCCCTCGGTCCTGTCACGAACGCCGAGCGCGCCGACTTCACGCGCGTCCTCCGCTCCCACCTGCATCTGGCAAATGCCCGCTTCCTCCACGGCTGCACGGGGCTGAATCTGGATATTCTCGCCCGCGAGCCGCTGTGGGAGGCTGATCTGGACTATAAGCACGGCACCGGTCACGGCGTCGGCCACATTCTGAACGTCCACGAGGGGCCGAACGGCTTCCGCTGGCGGCAGTCGCCGGAGCGCAGCGAGGGCAGCGTTCTCGAAGAGGGCATGATCACGACCGACGAGCCGGGACTCTACATCGAGGACGCCTACGGCATCCGCATCGAGAGCGAGCTTCTCTGCCGCAAGGGCGTGAAGAACGAGTTCGGCCAGTTCATGTACTTCCAGAATCTCACCTGCGCGCCGATCGAACTGGACGCAATCGACGTTAACGCTCTCACCACGACCGAGCGCCGCTGGCTCAACGAGTACCACACCGCCGTTTACGAGACTGTCGCGCCGCACCTCACCGAGGACGAGCGCGTCTGGCTGCGCGGCGTTACCCGCGCCATCTGATTGGCTCTGGGAAGGAGAATACCTATGCTTGACGAAGCCATTCAAAAAGAGATCATTCAAAAGGGACGGGAATTTCTCAAAAGCCCGCTGGAGCGGGATCCCTACGAGGAAGCGTTTGAGTCCGATCAGGATCGGAAGCTGCCGCAGCCGCCGCTTGTGAAAGCGCCCATGGCGGACGAGAGCAAGCGCATCGCTCTCACGAGGGACTTCTCCTCTCTCTCGCTCAAAAACGATCTCGTCAGCCTCATCCGCGACCGGCGGAGCGCCCGCATTTATACAAACGAAACCATGACGCTGGACGAGCTCTCGTTTCTCCTGTGGGCGACGCAGGGCGTCAAAAAGGTTCGCGGCAAGGCGTATGCCACCATCCGCACCGTGCCGTGCGGCGGCGCGCGCCATGAGTTTGAAACGTATCTGATTGTCCGCAATGTGGATGGCTTGCAGCCCGGCACGTACCACTATCTGCCGATGCTCCACGCGATCGAGTTCCTGCACCCGATCGAGGACATTCCGGAGACCGTGACCCAGACGCTGTGCGGCCAGAAATGGGCGGCCAAAGCCAATGCGGTGTTCTACTGGTCGGTCGTGCCCTACCGCGCCGAGTGGCGCTACGGCATCTACGCCCACCGCATCGCGCTCATCGATGCCGGCCACGTGGGACAGGCGCTCTATACTGCCTGCACCGGGCTGGGACTTGGAACGTGCGGCCTCGGCGCTTTCCAGCACGAAAAATGCTGCGATCTCTTCGGGCTTGACGGCGAGGAGGAGTACATCATCTACACCGCGCCCGTCGGCACGATCCGCGACGAGGATTTGAAAGAGGAAAACGCCTTCTACCAGTTTGTGGAGGACGAAGGACTCTGAACTTTATATGCCAAAAGCTCACGGATCCAATCCGTGAGCTTTTTGCTGCCTATGGGTTGCCGCGCCTTAAAGCGCAAATTTTTTGCTGTATTCTTCCGCGTACTGCATGTATTTCTGTGTTTTCATCTCGCGGAGGCTCTTGAGATATTCGTGGGTATCGAAGCTGTCGGACTCCAGCTCGATCATCGCCACGGCGATGTTGGAGCAGTGGTCGGCGATGCGCTCGTAGTTCGTGAGCAGGTCGTTGAAGACGAAGCCCACGGCGAGCGTGCAGGAGCCGTCCTGCAGGCGGATGATGTGGTGGAGCTTGAGCTCGTCGCAGAGAGCATCGATCGTATCCTCCAGCGGCTCAACGCGCAGCGCCATTTCGAGATCGTTCCCGATGAACGCGCCGACGGCGAGCGAGACGATCTCGCTCACGGCAGAGCGGAGCACGTCCAGTTCGCGCTGGGCGGCGTCGGTGAAGCGGATGTCCTTTTCGTAAATTTCCCGCGCAACCTCGGCGAGATTCATCGCGTGGTCGCTGATGCGCTCAAAATCGCCGATGGTGTGCAGAAACTTGGAGACCTCCTCGTTCTGCGCCTGGGAAAGCTCGCGGCCGGTGAATTTGACGAGATAGGTGCCGAGATGATCCTCATACTGGTCGACGGCATCCTCAATATCTGCGACCTGCTGAAAGCCCTTTTGAGAGAAATGCTGCATGAGCTCGAGCGCGGCGACGAGATTATCCTGTGCGCGCATCGCCATGGCGTTGATCGTCAGGCGGCACTGCTCAATGGCGAGCGCCGGGTGGACGAGGAAGCGCTCTTCGAGCCGCTCAATGCCCGCGGTGAGCTCGTTATGCTTTTCCGAGGCCTTCTCGGGGATGAGCTTTCCGGTGAGCGCTTCGAGCTGGCGCAGGAAGGGGAAGAGAATCAGGATCGAACCGATACGGAAGAGCGAGTTCACCATCGCGATGCCGACCGGACCGAGCGCGGTTTCCATGAACGGAAACGGATAAAAGGCGTTGACGCCATAGAAGAGGACGGAAAAAATGACGGTGCCGAAAATGCCGGTGAAAAGATAGATGAGCGCGGTGCGCCGCCCGTCGCGGTTTGCGCCGATGGCGGAAACGAGCACCGGCACCGCTGCGCCGATACCCATGCCCATGATCATCGGGAACGCCGTCGCAAACGAGACCGTTCCGGTCACGGAGAGCGCCTGCAAAATACCGACGGAGGCGGAGTTTGACTGCAGCACGGCGGTGATGAGCGTGCCGATGAGAATGCCGAGGATCGGGTTTTCAAACATTGTCATCAGCCGGAGAAAGCCCTCGCTTTCGCGCAGCGGAGACACCGCGCCGCTCATCGCGTTCATGCCGTACATCAAAACGGCAAAGCCGAGCAGAATGTCGCCGGTGTGCCGCTTCTGCGATGTTTTCCCAAGCATCCGCAGCAGTATGCCGGTAATGGCGGCGATGGCCGTGATCGTAGAGGAGCTCAGAAGCGAGAGCGCGTCGCTGCTGCTGATATACGAAAGGCAGAGGATCCAGCCGGTGACGGAGGTGCCGATGTTTGCGCCGAGCACGATGCCGATGGCCTGTGAGAGCTTCATCATGCCGGAGTTCACAAAGCCGACGACCATCGCGGACGTGGCCGACGAGGACTGGATCACGGCGGTGACGGCGGTGCCGAGCAGCACGCCCTTGAGCGGCGTGTTGGAAAGGCGGTAGAGAATGAGTTCGAGCCGCTGACCGGCGACAAGCTTCAGACTGTCGCCCATCAGCCCCATGCCGAAGAGGAAGAGCGCCACGCCGCCGAGCAGCATTAAAATGTTGGAAATACCCACAGCCATTGATTCCTTTGCATTTTATATTATCCGTTTCTTAGTGTACCGCATGCAGGTTAAATCCAAAAGCAAGGCAAGGTTAAATCCACGTTAAATCCATTTTACAAGCGGCGCTGCGCGTGATATGCTATAGAAAATGGAAATTGTACGCAGGAAACGGAGGCGGAAGACATGATCTACCTTCTCGAAGACGACGAGAGCATCCGAAAGCTCGTTACCTATACGCTCCAGCACGCCGGATACGAGGCGGCGGGGTTTGACCGGCCCTCGGCGTTCTGGGCGGCGATGAAGCGCCAGACGCCGGAGCTGGTGCTGCTTGATATCATGCTGCCGGAGGAGGACGGCCTCTCGGTGCTGAAAAAGCTGCGCGGCTCGGCGCTCTGGCGGGAACTGCCGGTCGTGATGCTCACAGCGAAAAACGCCGAATATGACCGCGTGGTCGGGCTGGATGCCGGAGCGGACGACTATATCTCCAAGCCCTTCGGCATGATGGAGCTGCTTGCACGGGTGCGGGCGTTGCTGCGCCGCACAGGCATGTCGGCGTCGTCCGACTATACCGTCGGCGAGCTGTATGTCTGCCGGGATAAGCACATCGTGCGCGTCTCCGGGCAGGATGTGCCGCTCACGAACAAGGAATTTTCGCTCCTCTGCCTGCTGCTGGAGCATTCCGGCTCGGCGCTCACGCGTGACCGGATCATGGACAACGTCTGGGGCAGCGGCTTTGACGGGGAGAACCGCACCGTAGACGTGCATGTGCGCACGCTGCGCGCCAAGCTCGGCACGGCGGGGGCATACATCGAAACGGTGCGCGGCGTTGGCTACCGGTTCGCGCCGGAGAAGCGGAGCGAGCCGTGAAGGGAAAGCTTTTTCTGCGCGTAGGCATTCTGCTCTTTGCGGCAATTCTGCTCGGCTCCGCCGTAACGTTCGCCATTGTGCAGCCGCAGCTCGCCGGAGCGGAGGAAACCGCGCAGGCACTCTCGCACCTTTTGTGGGTGCTGCCGATCGCGCTTTGCCTCGGTGCAGCGGGCGGCTGGGCGCTCTCGCACAGCATTGTCGATCCCATCCGGAAGATCGACCCAGAGACTCCCGGCACGGAAGCACCGTATGAGGAGCTTGTGCCGCTGCTCGCGCGCATCCGCGCGCAGAACCGCGTCATCCGCCAGCAGGAAGAAACCCTCGGCCAGACGCGGCGCGACTTTGCCGCGATCACGGAGAACATGGGCGAGAGCTTCCTTCTGCTCGATAAGCGGCTGAATGTGCTCTCCCGCAACGTATCGGCCAGCTATCTTCTGCCTGCGCCCGAAAACGGCGAGGCGGACAACCTCAACCGCGGCGGCTGCCCGGAGGAGATCGTCCGCGCCGCCGAGCGCGCTCTCGCCGGGCGGCGCACGGAGCTGACGCTTGAAATGCACGAACGGTATTACTACGTGATCGCCACGCCCGTATTCTCCGAAAACCAGATCACCGGCGCCGTCGTTATCGCGCTCGATACGACCGAGCGGGAGCAGCGCGAGGCGCTGCGGCGCGAGTTTTCCGCGAACGTGTCGCACGAGCTCAAAACGCCGCTCACGTCAATCTCCGGCTTTGCCGAGCTTCTGGCAAACGGCATGGTGCCGCCGGAGCGCGTGGGGGAGTTCGCCGGGGATATTTACAAGGAATCCCAGCGGCTCATGGCGCTCGTGGATGATATCATTGAGCTTTCGCGGCTCGAAGAGGGGACCGCCGCCCCGGAAACGGCGGGTGTCGATCTCTACGCGCTCGCGGAGGAAACGCTCGCCACGCTCCGCCCGGCAGCGGAGCGGCGGGACGTGACGCTCACGCTCTGCGGCGGCGAAGCCGTCGTCCAGGGCGTGCGCACGGCGCTGCAGGAGCTTGTGTATAACCTTTGCGATAACGCCGTGAAATATAACCGCCCCGGCGGCAGCGTGACCGTCACGGCGGAAAAGCGTGTTGGGGAAACGGTGCTGTCCGTGGCGGATACCGGTATCGGTATTCCCTACGAGCACCAGAACCGCGTGTTCGAACGGTTTTACCGCGTGGATAAAAGCCACTCCCGGCAGCTTGGCGGCACAGGTCTCGGTCTTTCCATCGTAAAGCACGCTGCGGCGATGCACAAAGCGCGGCTCGAACTCTGGAGCGAGCCGGGCACCGGAACGAAGATCACCGTCCACTTTGACGGCCAATAAACCCCGGAAAAATCTGAAGTGACCCCAAAAAGTTAGACAATATTCTGAAGTAAAAATTGTTCAAG
>ENA-UONY01002958-UONY01002958.1-human-gut-metagenome-genome-assembly--contig:-CS9-NODE-2958-length-11242-cov-6.281666_pt1 | contig 11242 bp, 8 predicted proteins | sample MGYA00242465_ERZ724012 | MGnify/ENA metagenome assembly ERZ724012 | reverse complement strand
GTCCGAGTATCGGACTTTTTTGCGCCTCCGCTAAAAACATATGCGGAAGATAACTTTTGGGGCGTAGGGAAAGAAAAAATCTTTCTTTAAAATGCCTTTTTTCCGTTTTTATAGAATTTTGAAGCGCTCTATCGCAGGTATTTTCTGAGTTAGTACCTGTCGTCGTCGTCGAGCGAGCCCAAGTCGTCGTCGCGGGTGCGATAACTTTCGTATTCGTCCTCGTCTTCGTCCTCGTCGTCGTCCCACTTCATTGTATCGTCCTCTTCGAGGTCTTCGTCGTCCTCGTCGGGGAGATCTTCTATCTCGTCGTACGTTTCCTCCTCGTCGGATTTATCATCGTCGTCGTCATCGTCGTCTTCAAGAGAATATCCCTCCGGAACGTATTCGAGAATATCCATTATTTCATGGAAAACGTGGATTGCGCGGCCTTCCATATAGTCGTTCGAGTAGTTCTCGCGTATCTCCTCTTCGAGGTCGTCTATCGCGACATCCTTCTCAAAGTGGAAGGTGTCGTTTAGCATTTTCACCTGTATGCGGGTTATGTGGTCGAGAAATTCGGCGTAAGGCGAGCGTTCGTCGTCGAGAGTGTCTGGCAGGAGGAACAGCTGCTGCTCGTCGGCATCGTAAACGGAGTCGTCGGAGCGCAAAAGTTTCACTTCGTTTTTGGAGGTTTTCTTGTCGATTGAAAACGGTATGAACGCTTTTTCGACTATCGTCTCGTCGAGGCCGTATTCTTTGAGTCCGTCGAGGATTTCAAGCATGTGGGCCGCTTGGCGGGGATCTATGACGCTCAATCCGTCGATATCCCAGTTTACTTTGTCGCTCGTTTCGCTGACCCACCAGTTTAGGTCTTTGCCGAGGCGCACTTTGCACCAACTCAATTTAGGGGAATTTTTTGACATATATTTAGGCTGGGGAATATTTCAGTTTATTATTCTACTTCAAGCTTTTTTTAAGGCATTTGCATTTTTTTGAGGGAGTTTTACCAGCAAAGGCGCGCAGAACAGGCAGAAAAATCCCGCGCTGAGCGCCGCAAACCAGTCTCCATATTTTACGTAAAAAGTGGTTTTGCCCTCAAAATTTTTGTAAAAAATGACGTCCGAATATCCTGCTCCGCGAAAGTATATTGAGCCTTCGTCATCGATTAGCGGCGATGGGCGCTTGGGGGCGAGCGTCCGGGAGTCAACTGCGCGCCCATTGGCGTCAGAAACGTCGAGTACCGGGGCGGGGTTGGGTGTTGATGCGTCCCAAATTTTGCCGCTGCCATCGCGCAGGGCGAAGGACGGGCGCATTCTTCCGTATTGGTCGAATACGGCGCTTAGGCCGTTGTTTGACGAGCGCAGCAATGGGCGGCGGGTCGATACGGCCTGCAATGCCGAATGCGCGGCATGCTGCCATGCGCCGGCTTCGCGCCCGTACCAGGAGTCGTTCGTGCACACAAAAAGCAGATCGGCGCCGTTTAGCGCCATTTCGCGCCCAAGTTGCGGGAAAATGTCTTCGTAGCATATCATTGGGCCTATTTTGTAGGTTTTGCCGGCTATCTCAGCTTCAATCGGCTTGTCGGACTTGCCGCGCTCCATGTCGCCTGCGGGGACAACCTTCCCGATGAACGAAGCCCATTTAGGCGTGTATTCCCCGAATGGAACGAGCTTTCTCTTGCCGTAAAAATTATCGGAAAGACCCGTTTTAGGCGATACGAAGAACGCGCCGTTTTGAGCCGTCTTGGAATCGTGAAAATACGCCATATTTCCCATGAGAATCGGCATATTTAAGGTTTTTGAAAGGTTCTCTACCCATTTTTTCATAGGCTCACACCCTATTACCGGCCAGCGCGGCGGCGTTGCGGCTTCGGGCCACAGGGCGACGTCGGCGCGCGCGTCTTCAAGCCCCCTCGTGAGCGTTGATATGACCTTCATATTTTGCTCCGCGAGCGAATCGTCCCATTTTAGTATCCCGGCGAAGTCCGTCTGAACCATTCCCGCGCGAAACGCCGCGATTTCATTAGCGCGAACCGGAAGGTTGCCCGCATATATAAATAGGCCCGACATTACGAACGCTATTGCAAGATATATTTCCGGGCAGAATCGGCCGAAGGGTGGGTTAGTGGAAAATTTGTCCAATATCTTGAATCTCTGGCGCGCGTAAAGGCGCCAAATGTACTCCGCGGCTGCGAGATTAAAAAATATCACCCCAAACGACACTATCCAAACTCCGCCAAATTCCGCAGTCTGCATAGCCGCAGGCCTCATCCATTGCGAATGCGCAAGCAATAGCCACGGAAACCCGGAGAACAGATGCGCCCTGAGCCATTCCAGGCACACCCAGCCTCCCGCTATCCCGCAGTATCTAAAAAGCCTTTTTGCCGGATCGTCGCAAAGGTCGGGCAGGAGTTTTGGCAAAAGTGCGAACCACGGCCATATAAAAAGTCCCGAAACTATTAGCGGCAAAACAGCAACTATAATCCAGCCCGCAGGCGGATATACGTGCCTAAGCCATATCAGCATTGCAATCCACGCAATATAGGAAAACGCAAAAGTGGACGTTAACCATACTTTGGCATATTTTTTTGCATTTTTTAAATTGCTTGCGCCGCAATCTTCTTCTCTGCCATTGTCTGCGCCTTTCGCGCTATCCGCATCTGCCTGTATTTCTCCGCCGTTAAATGTGGCGCCGGGGCGCTTGCGGCGCAGAATTATCCTTTCCGGGGAGCGCGGGGCGGGAATGCCGGAGAACATTGAGCGCGCGGCAAGAATCGCAGGAATTGCGAATACGTACGCAAACTCCGCCACTCCCCACGGCTCAAAAGCCGCCGCGTAGAGAAAAAAAGAAAACGCCACCGCAAATATGCGGGCGGCGTTTTTTATTTTTGAATCTCCTACCATTTTACAAGGCGCCAGCCTTCGTTGAGAATTAGCGGCTCGGCCTTTTTGAATTTCATCTCGACTCGCTCGCCGTTCTTCTCAATTACGACGTTTTCGTTTCTCCCTATTTTAGGCAGCTCGGTCCGCGGTTTTATATCCGGAAGTTTTATCTCCTTTTTAGGCTCTCCGTCCGCCGGCTTATGGCTGCTTTCGCGCGCTTGTTCGGCGCCGGCCGCAGCAGCCCTGTCGCTAAATTTGCGCTGCATTTTTTCTATCATCGCCTGGAGCACTTCGAGGCTTGAGGCGCTGCGGAACAACCCGAGGCATATGTCGTTTCTAATCTTCGACATTAGCGACTCGAAGTATTTGTAGGCTTCGCTCTTGTATTCGTTGAGCGGGTCTTTCTGCCCGTAGCCCCTAAGCCCTATGCTGCGGCGCAAATCCTCCATCTCAGTGAGGTGGTCTTGCCAATTTTTATCGAGGGCTCTCAGCAGAACGAACCTTTCTATCGCCTTCAACGCCTCCGGATCTTCGACTTCCTCGCGTATCTTGTAAACAGCCTCTATTTCATTTACTATGACTTCGCGCATCTCGTCGGCGGATTTTCCCTTTAATTGTTCCGGGATTATCGCTATCGGGAAGCGGCTTGTCACCCAGCTGCAAAGCGCCTGGTAGTCGGCATCCTGAGCAGATTCCGCGGCGGGGATTGCCGAGGCTATGCGCTCGTCAAGCTCGTCTTTTATAAAGTCGAAGAGCATCGGGCGGACGTCGGTGTCGGACAGGGCCTCATTCCTCAAACCGTAAATTATTTCGCGCTGCTTGTTAATGACGTCATCGAATTGCAGCATTCTCTTGCGGCTTGAATAGTGCTGGTTTTCTATCGTCTTTTGCGCGCGCTCTATCGAGCGGTTTAACAGCGGGTGGTCGAGCGGGACACCCTCTTGGAAAGTCTTGTTCAGAATCTTTGCCATCGGGCTGTTGCCGAATATGCGCATGAGGTCGTCTTCGAGCGATATCATGAATTTCGACACGCCCCTGTCGCCCTGGCGCGCGCAGCGCCCGCGCAGCTGCCTGTCGATTCTGCGCGATTCGTGCCGCTCCGTTCCGAGAACGTACAGCCCGCCGAGCTCCTCGACACCCTCGCCGAGCTTGATGTCGGTTCCGCGCCCCGCCATGTTTGTGGCTATCGTCACGACTCCCTTTTCGCCGGCATGCGCTATGATGTCGGCCTCCTGCTCGTGCAGTTTGGCGTTTAGAACCGTATGCGGAATCTTATAGCGGTCGAGCATTCGGCTTAGAACTTCGCTCGCCTCAACCGACGCAGTGCCTACCAATACAGGCTGGCCCCTCTCGTGCGCCGCCTTTATTTCTTCTATTGCCGCCTTGTACTTTTCGCGGCGCGTCTTGTAGATTACGTCGTTTTTGTCGATTCGGCGGCAAGGCTTGTTTGTGGGTATTGCCATTACGTTGAGCCCGTAGATGTCGTGGAACTCTTGGGCTTCGGTCTCGGCAGTTCCGGTCATGCCGGCGAGCTTCTCGTAGAGGCGGAAATAGTTTTGTATGGTTATTGTCGCGTATGTTTTCGTTTCCTTTTCTATCGCGACATTTTCTTTTGCCTCAATAGCCTGGTGCAGACCTTCACTCCACCTCCTGCCGTACATGATGCGGCCGGTGTTCGGGTCAACAATATGCACTTTGCCGCCCTGAACGACGTATTCGACGTCCTTTTCGTATATCGAGTACGCGCGCAACAGCTGGCTTATGCAGTGTATGTCTTCGGAAAGCGCTATAAATTTATCTTCCGCCCTTAGCTTCGCTTCCTGCTTTTGTTGCGGCGTCATCGTCTGGTCCGAGTCTATCTCGACAAATATCGTCGGAAGGTCGGGCAGCACGAAGGCATCGGGATTTTCGGGGTGGACGGCGTTACGCCCCTTCTCGGTCAAATCGCTCGTGAGCTGTTTTTCGTCTATGACGTAGTAAAGCTCTTCCTTGCGGCGGAAACGCTCCTCTTTGCGGAAGTCGGCAGCCATTTCCATGTCGATTTTATCGAGCTTCTTGCGCACGTCGCCGTACTCCATCAGCTGCCTCAAAATCCTGTTTTTAGGGGCTCCCAACTTCACCTGCCAGAGCTTTATTATATCCTCCTCGGAAAGCTCCTTGCCGGCTTTTACGAGAGCTAGCACGTCGTTGGCGAGCTTGTTGCACAGCTGCGTTTGCAACTTTACGACCCTCTCTATATGCGGCTTCAGCGCCATAAACGGCGGTTCGCGGTCTTCGTCAACGGGGCCCGATATTATAAGCGGCGTGCGCGCTTCGTCTATTAGAATCGAGTCAACTTCGTCAACTATGCAATAGTAGTGCCCGCGCTGTACTTGGGCGGCGGCGGAGGTCGCCATGCCGTTGTCGCGCAAATAGTCGAAGCCAAATTCGCTCGCAGTCCCGTAAGTTATGTCCGCCTTGTACGCTTCGGCCTTCTCGGCCATATCCTGCATATTGTATATCCAAGAGACGGACACTCCGAGAAAGTTGTACAAATATCCCATCCATTCGGAGTCGCGCTTGGCGAGGTATTCGTTTACCGTGACGAGGTGGCAGCCTTTGCCGGTCAGCGAATTTAGATAGAGGGGAAGGGTGGATACGAGGGTTTTGCCTTCGCCGGTTGCCATTTCGGCAATCATATTCTGGTGGAGGGCTATGCCGCCTATTAGCTGCACGTCGTAGTGCACCATTTCCCACTTTATTTCGTGGCCGCAGACGGTAATCGTCTTGCCGCAGAGCCTGCGGGCGGCGTTCTTCACGGCGGCAAACGCCTCCGGCAGAAGCGAATCCAGCGATTCCCCCTTTGCGTATCTTGCCTTAAACTCGTCGGTTTTAGCCCTTAGCTGCTCGTCGGTCAGCGACTGGTATTGTTCCTCAATCTTATTTATCTTTGCTACTATCGGGCGCGTCTTCTTGTAAAAGCGTTTGTAATGGCTGCCCGCGAAAAGTTTTAGAATTTTTGCTATCATGAATATTTTATCCGTTTTTATACGGTTTTTGCTGTATTAAAAATTTCCGCAAATGAAAGCGCAGCGCGCCGTGCGGATTATAGGCGCACCCCGCCGGAGAAAGCGTCTCCGAGGCCTTGCGGCACTGTCGGCCCCCTTATGGGGTTGGAACGCCCGCAAACTTCCGGGCGAATTTTTACGCATACGGCGCCGACTATTTTTGAGCCGGCGTTAAAATCGTTACCGCGCCCGCGCAAAAAACTAAAATCCGTCCAAAAATCGACATCGGGGGCGCAATACAAAATAAATTCTTTTGACGGATAGTCGCTTTCGCGCTCAAGCCGCTTTTTCGCGCCAGTCTTTCGGGTCGTCTCAACCCTCGCAGAAATATCGGCGCTTCGGCTGACTCCCGGCAGGAAGGCGTCATCGCTTGCTGCGTACGCCTTGGCTTCGGCTTTGCCCGCACCGCACAAGGCATGCAGGCACGCCACGGCGAACCCGAGCGCTATCGATACCCTGTGTGCGATTTTTCCCATATCCCGTAAGAAAATATATTCCCAGGCTCTCTTGCCAAGCTTTTTATTCGGCTAAATTCTTTCCAAACTTACTTTGTCGCCCCCCACCTGGAAGTGAAGGGATAAAATATTATAAGCGACTTCCCGACCAGCGCGCGCGCGGGAACTTGCCCCCAATAGCGGCTGTCGAGCGAATTGTATGAGTTGTCGCCCATTGCGTAATAATGTCCGTCCTCGACTTTTACCGTCTTGTCTCCCGACAGCGCGCCGTCGGCGAGATACCCTCCGTACAATCCCTCCTTCTTCGCGTTTTTTGCGAATGCGGGCGAACCCGTTATGGGCTTTCCATTCCTCATCAAAGTATCCCCCTCGACCTTCAATTCGTCGCCGCCTACTCCAACAAGCCTCTTTATATAATACTTATCGTCGGGAACCCCGTTGTTCATTGCGGTCATTCCGTCGCAGTACTTTGTCAAAAACACTATCGAATCTCCTACTTTCGGCTTCTTGAAATTGTAAGTAAACCTGTCAACAAACAGCATGTCTCCGCTTAGAATATCAAAGTTTATTACCCTATCGCCCCTCTTTACAGGCCCGTAATTTATATAAATCTTCCCGTCCTTTGACGTTATCATTTTCTTGTCGTGCGCCGCATTCAAATACTCTATTATATTTTTTGCGTCCCCAATCGGCAGCGCCTTCGCTATTACCGTGTCGAGGGAAAAATCGGCAGGCAAGTTCAATTCCAGTTTCTTTCCCCCGACCTCAAAAATATACTGCCTCTCCCTCGTAGGCCATATCCCAAAATATTTGCGGACATTCTTTTCCTCAAAATTGATAAACCCTCCGCGGAACCTAACTGCCTGCGGCGCGTTTACTTCCAACAGCAAGTCTCCGTCTGCGGGAGCTTCCAAAGAGTAGTTGCTCGCGCCCTTCAGTGCGAATCTCGCTATCTTCTCGCCTATCCCCGGCGCGTCTTCGCCCGGCGCGTACGCCTCCGCCGTCATTCCATAAAACGACGGATACATCGAATTTGTCGGAATCTTAAAAGGCTGCAAAAAGAAACTTCTTATCCCGAGGGCAACTATCCCCACCACTATTATCGTATCAACATTGTCGGTCCATGAGGATGTCGGGTATATGCGCCCGCCGCATTTTTTCATCAAAACTTCAAGCTTCTGAGCGAGCTCCTCGTATTCCTTCGCTCCGACTTTGCCGTCAAGTATCAATTCGTCAAGCTGCTTTATCATTTCCGCCAAGTCTTTCGCGTCCTGCTCCGCTATGACGTCCTTGCGGTAATTATACACCTTGCATGCCATCTCGAACAGCTGGCGCGCATTCTTCGTTTTCCTATCCCTAAAAATCCCGAACATTTTATTTTGTGGTTAGTTGTTCCGTTACTATGGCGCGATTGCTTCGCAATGCGCTTTTTCCCAATCCAGATTCCGTTCCTATGGCGCGATTGCTTCGCAATGCGCTTTGCTCCAATCCGAATTCCGTTCCTATGGCGCGATTGCTTCGCAACGCGCTTTTCCCCAATCCGAATTCCGTTGCCCCAGCGCGATTGCTTCGCAACGCGCTTTGTCCCAATCCGAATGCCGTTCCTATGGCGCGATTGCTTCGCAATGCATATCCTCTTTTAGAAATGCGAATTTCCATAAAAAAACTTTTTGCGAATCCGTACGGCATCTTTTAGTTAAAATCGGTAAAAATCCTATATATCTTATGCGTTTGATTTCAATACTTTTACAAAGGCTTCTTGCGGAATGGACACTTTGCCGATTTGCTTCATTCGCTTTTTGCCTTCCTTTTGCTTTTCAAGCAGCTTCTTCTTTCGGGTTATGTCGCCTCCATAGCATTTTGCGGTGACGTCTTTTCTGTAAGAGCCGATTGTTTCGCGCGCTATTATCTTGCCGCCTATTGCCGCCTGTATTGCAACTTTAAACATTTGGCGGGGCAGTATATCCTTCAATTTGGCGCACAACATTCTGCCTTTGCTTTCGGCTTTGTCGGCGTGGACTATCGATGCGAAGGCGTCTATTTGCTCGCCGTTTATTAAAATATCGAGCTTTACAAGCTTAGATTGCTGGTATCCGGCCATCTCGTAGTCGAGGCTTCCGTATCCGCGCGTTATGCTCTTTAGCCTGTCGTTAAAGTCTATCAAAATTTCATTGAGGGGCAGGGTGCAGAAAAGCATTACGCGGGTGTCGTCTATCGTGTCGGTGCGCTCGCAGAAACCGCGCTTTTCCGACACCAGCGCAAGCATGTCGCCTATCGACTCCGTCGGTATTAAAATATTCGCCTTTATTATCGGCTCGTATATTGCCGCAATGTCGCTTGGGTCGGGCAGTCGCGAAGGATTGTCTATCTCTATTTGCGTGCCGTCGGTCAAGTCGATTCTGTACACGACGCTCGGGTAGGTTGAAATTATGTCGAGATCGTATTCGCGGCGCAAACGCTCCTGCACTATTTCCATGTGCAAAAGCCCGAGAAACCCGCAGCGGAAGCCGAACCCAAGCGCGACAGACGTCTCGGGCATATAGACGAGGGCGGCGTCGTTTAGCTGCAGCTTGCCTATCGAAACTTTTAGCTTTTCGTATTCAGATGTGTCTATCGGGTATATCCCTGAAAACACCATCGGCTTCACTTCTTTGTAGCCTTCGAGCATTTCGGCGGCGGGATTCGCCGCGTGGGTTATTGTGTCTCCGATTCTTACGTTTGAAACTTCCTTGATATTGGTGACGATGTATCCGGTACAGCCGCTGTCGAGCGATTCTTCGGGGGTCATTGACGGCGTAAATCTACCGACTTCCTTTACGGTAGTTTTTCGCCCGCCGCCCATTAGCAGAATTTCGTCGCCGGCTTTTATCGACCCCGAAAATACCCTGACGTAGCAGATAACGCCTTTGTAGGCGTCGAACATGCAGTCAAAAATCAGCGCGCGGGTTGCGGGGTAGTCGGCGTTGCGGGGCGGGGGGACCCGCTTTACAACGGCGTCGAGTATTTCGTTTATGCCTATGCCGCTTTTGCCGCTTGCGAGAATTGCGTCGTCGGCGGGGATTGCGAGCACATCTTCAATCTGTTTTTTGCACTGCTCGGGCTGGGCGCTCGGAAGGTCGATTTTATTTATTACCGGTATTACCTCCAAGCCTTGCGCTATTGCCAAATGCGCGTTTGCAACGGTCTGGGCTTCAACCCCCTGTGCGGCGTCTATTAAAAGCAGTGCCCCCTCGCAGGCGGCGAGCGACCTCGACACTTCGTAGGAAAAATCGACGTGTCCGGGAGTGTCTATCAGATTCAAAAGGTATTTTTTCCCGTCATGGACATACTCCATCGTCACGGGGTGGCATTTTATTGTTATGCCTCTTTCGCGCTCCAAATCCATCGAGTCGAGCAGCTGGTCCTGCATTTCGCGCTTTTGGATTGTGCCTGTTGCCTCCAACAGGCGGTCGGACAGGGTCGTTTTGCCGTGGTCAACGTGCGCTATTATGCAGAAATTCCTTATATTTTCGATATTTTCCATTTCGCTCTCTGTATCTGAAATAAATATAAACGCTTATTTTTCCCAAAAACGCCTCTTTACGCAAGCACTTTTATATATATTAGAGATTACCCAAGTTTTTATCGTTTTATTTTTATAAATTTGAAACGTTTTTGAGTTTATTGTGTCTTAATTTTTGTGAACAGAAGAGAAATGTTTCTTATCTTGGCGGGCGTTGCCGCTTTCCCCGCGTTGCGGGCGGCTGAGGCTTCGTCTAATCTAAAAAAGGCAAAAACTATGCAATACGTACTTACTCCTCTTGAATACGGGCACAGCGCCCTTGAACCGTGGATAGACGCCGAGACTGTCGGCTTCCACCACGACAAACACCAGGCCGCGTATGTGGCCAACCTAAATGCGGCTCTCGCCTCAGAGCCGTCTTTTAAATACGAAGGCGATGTTTGCGGGCTTATCATGAATCTGGAAAGCGTTCCGGAAAAAATACGCACTGCGGTAAGAAACAACGGCGGCGGCGTCTGGAACCACGAGTTTTATTGGAAAGGCCTTTCCCCGAATAAAACCGAGCCTTCGGCGAAGCTTGCTGAGGCGGTAAAAAAATCTTTTGGAAGTTTTGACGAACTTAAAAAACAGATGTCCGATGTTTCCGTAAAGCAGTTTGGCAGCGGCTGGGGGTGGCTCTTGGTGAATCCGGACGGCTCTTTAAAGATTGCCTCCACTCCCAATCAGGATAATCCGCTTATGGGGAAAGCGATTGGGGCTTGCGGCTGCATACCGATTCTTACAATCGACGTTTGGGAGCACGCGTATTATTTAAAATATAAAAATTTGCGCGCGGAATATGCAAAAAATATCTGGAATTTGGTCGATTGGAAGCGCGTTAGCGAGCGGTACGAAAGCGCGGTCAAGGATAAAAAGCCGCTAATTTAACGTTCTATACCAGATTTAAGGGGGGCTTGGCTTTATCTTTTGCCTCGTGCGACGCGGGGGTTCAACTCTTAAATTTTAAGACGGAAAGTTTTTTCCGTTTTGTCATAGTGCGATAATATGGGGAGCCGGAGGCCGTTGGTTAGATAAAAATCCTCCGGCTCCTTCTCTTTTTTAGATTTCAAAATTTAGGCATACCCGCCTAAAATTAAAAAAAATTACCAATATTTTTCATTCTAAAAAAATTTTTAAAAACTTTTTTATTTGAGACTAATAAAATTTGCGGCGGTTTGAAAAATTTTATCGACGCTTTAGAGGGATTAAAAAAATTTTTAAATTCCCCTCTTGTTTATTTGAGGCATTTTGGGAGCTTTGCCCCGAAAAAATCGCAAAAGTTCATCCAGTCGTATTCAAAAATACCGTGCTTTCCGTTGCGCATATGGTACGCTACGT
>ENA-UONY01002956-UONY01002956.1-human-gut-metagenome-genome-assembly--contig:-CS9-NODE-2956-length-11248-cov-4.576610_pt1 | contig 11248 bp, 8 predicted proteins | sample MGYA00242465_ERZ724012 | MGnify/ENA metagenome assembly ERZ724012 | reverse complement strand
ATCTTTCTGACGAGATTTTTGACCGGCCGTTTTCCACCTTGAGCAGCGGGGAACAGACCAAAGCGCTACTAGCGGCGTTATTTGTCCGGGAAAATGCCTTTTTGCTGATTGATGAACCCACCAATCACTTGGACGAAACCGGGCGCCGTCAGGTGGCCGCGTATCTGAACCGGAAGCAAGGGTTTATTCTGGTTTCCCACGACCGGGATTTTTTGGACGGATGTGTGGATCATATCTTATCGATCAACCGGGCGGATATCACCGTGCAAGCTGGCAACTTTTCTTCCTGGTGGCAGAATAAACAGCGGCAGGATGAGTGGGAGCAGCAGCAAAACGAAAAGCTGCAGAAGGAAATTGGACGGCTGCAACAGTCGGTACGGGAAAAATCCCGATGGGCCGATTTGTCGGAATCAAAGAAAATTGGGTTTGATCCCCGAAAAACGGAAAAAAGTATGGGCAGGCGGCCCTATGAAGCGGCTAAGTCAAAAAAATCCAACAAACGCGCCAAAGCGATTAGGCAGCGCACCGAAAAGGCGGTGGAGGAAAAAAGCCAACTGCTAAAAAATATAGAAAAAACAGAAAAACTGCGGCTTCCGGTACTGACGGATTGTGCGGGTCCCTTTTTTACCCTTCAGAATGTGCAAGTACTGTATGGAGAAAAGCCGGTCACGCCGCCTTGTTCATTTTCTTTGGAAAAAGGGGACCGCTTGGCCCTGCGGGGTCCCAACGGATGCGGAAAATCGACCCTGTTGCACGTGCTGTGCGGCGAACCGCTGCCTTATACCGGCACGCTTTTTCGGAATAGCCGCATCAAAATCTCGTATGTGCCGCAGCGGTGCGATGATTTGCACGGAACGCTGGAAGCGTATGCCAGGCTATACGGGGTATCGTATACCCAGCTGCTGACACTGCTGCGCAAATTGGATTTTGACCGGGCTCTGTTTGAAGCGCCTATGGAGACCTACAGCGCCGGGCAAAAGAAAAAGGTGGTACTGGCCCGCAGCCTGTGCGAGGAAGCCCACGTGTATCTATGGGACGAACCGCTCAATTATATAGATGTGCTGTCCCGTATGCAGATCGAAGAGCTGATTTTGCAGGCGGCCCCGACTTTGCTTTTCGTGGAACACGACGCCCGGTTCTGCCGGGAGATTGCCACCAAGACTTTTGATTTGTAAGTGCCGGCTCCTTTACAAGGCGAAAAAGCCGGGAAATAAGCCGATGTTTCACGTGAAACATTTTGCCTTTACATGCGAAAATCGGCAATTCCTCTTTTCCGTGCCGGGAAAAAGTGCTATAATAAACCCTGCGATATACAGGGAGGTGCTCGAAGCATGGGAAAAGTCATGGCAATCGCCAACCAAAAGGGCGGGGTGGGCAAAACTACCACCACGGTCAATCTGGCAGCGGCCCTGGGAGCTAGCGGAAAAAGGACCTTGCTCATTGATGTCGATCCGCAGGGGAACTCCACCAGCGGGGTGGGCGTTGACCGCCGGCGCATAAAGAGCACCGTGTATGAAATGCTGATCGATCATGTTCCGGCAGCCCAGACCATTTTGGGAACGGAATTTGAAAACCTGTATATCATGCCCTCCAGTATGGACTTGGCCGGGGCAGAGTTGGAATTGGTGCAGCAGGAAGAACGGGAAGAAACGCTGAAAAAAGCGATATTGCCGGTCAAAGACAAGTTTGACTATATGCTGATCGACTGCCCGCCGTCCCTGGGGATGATTACGACCAATGCTTTGACGGCAGCTGATACGATTTTGGTGCCGATTCAATGCGAATACTATGCGCTGGAAGGGCTGTCGCAACTGATGAATACCGTGCGCCGGGTCAAGCGGCAGTATAATGCGCACCTGGAACTGGAAGGTGTGCTGCTCACCATGTATGACGGGCGGCTGAACCTGACCCAGCAAGTGGTGGAGGAAGTGAAAAAGTACTTCCCAAAAAAAGTACTGGCCACGGTGATTCCCCGGTCGGTTCGGTTAAGCGAAGCGCCCAGCTTTGGTATGCCGGTTACCTATTTTGATAAGAATAACCGGGGAGCCGTCGCGTACCGCCAGTTAGCCGAAGAAATTCTTTCGCACGAAGTGTGAGCGTAAAGGGAAAAGGAGCGTGAGACATTTGAAAAAGAAAGGAGGCCTTGGAAAAGGTCTCGATGCCATTTTTATGGAAAATACCACCGAAAATGGGAATGATACCGTCGTCCTTGCCCTGGAAGAGATTACCCCCAACCGGGAACAGCCCCGCAAGGAGTTCGACGAAGAGAAAATTGCGGAGCTGGCTGATTCGATCCGGCAGCACGGGGTGCTTCAGCCCTTGCTTGTACGCCCCATGGTAACCGGCGGGTACCAGATCGTAGCCGGAGAACGGCGTTTTCGTGCGGCCCGCATGGCGGGATTGCATGAAGTGCCGGTTGTCGTGCGGGAGCTGGAAGATGCCCAGGTTACCGAACTGGCACTGATTGAAAACCTGCAGCGGGAAGACCTGACCCCCATGGAAGAAGCCATGGGATACCAATCCCTGATGGAGCAGTACAGACTGACGCAGGAGCAGGTGGCCGAAACCGTGGGAAAATCGCGGCCCGCTATCGCCAATGCGCTGCGGCTTTTACAGTTACCGGAAGAAATCCGGGAGCTGTTGGAACTGGGAAAGATTACCGCAGGCCATGCGCGGGCGCTTCTGAGTTTTCCCGACGAAGAAAGCCGGATGCAGGCCGCTAAACTGGCGGCTGAACAGGGGATCACCGTGCGGGAATTGGAAAAAATGGCCCAAAAAGCCGGCCAGCCCAAAAAGGAAAAACCGCGATCATCCCAGCGCAGCACCTATTTTGACGAAGTGGAACTTTCCCTGCACGAATATTTGGGGCGCCGGGTTAAAGTGGCAGGTTCCCGGAAAAAAGGGACGCTGCAAATCGAATTTTACGGGGAAGAAGACTTGCAGGCTTTGCTCAACAGCCTGAAGTTGAATCAATAAACATACTTTTCCATCAAAAGATGGAATTCATTAAAGGAGAAACACGATCATGCTGGATATGAAACTGATCTTGAACGACACCCAGGCCGTTAAAGATGCCATCCATAAACGGGAAATGAACCTGGATGACACCGTAGACGCCATTGTACAGCTGGATGCCCAGCGCCGCGAGCTGATTGGCAACGTGGAAAAAATGAAAGCGGAACGCAACGCTTGCAGCAAGAAGATTCCTCAGATGAAAAAAGCCGGGGAAGATACCACGGAACTGATGGCTTCCATGAAAAAACTGGCCGATACCATCAAAGAACAGGATGCCAAGCTGGCCAGCTTGCAGGAAGAACTGCAAAACCTGATGTACAGCCTTCCGAACCTGCCCGGCGATGATGTACAGGCCGGTGGGAAAGAACAGAATATTCCCGACCACACCTTTGGGGAGAAACCGCAATTTTCGTTTACGCCCAAAAACCACGTGGATCTGTGCGAAAGCCTGGGCCTGATTGATTATGAACGTGGCGCCAAATTGGGCGGCAATGGCGCTTGGATTTACCGGGGCATGGGATCCCGGCTGGAATGGGCGCTTTTGAACTTCTTTATCAGCGAACATCTGGCTGACGGGTATGAATTCATCCTGCCGCCGCACATGCTCAACTGGGAATGCGGCACCGTGGCCGGCCAGTTCCCGAAGTTTGCCGAAGAAGTGTACCACATCGCCAACCCCACCAGCAACGATAAGAAGTTCATCCTGCCTACGGCCGAAACGGCGCTGGTCAACCTGCACCGGGGTGAAATCCTTTCGAAAGATGAGCTGCCCAAAAAGTATATCGCGTATACGCCTTGCTACCGCCGGGAAGCCGGTTCGTACCGTGCCGAAGAACGCGGCATGATCCGTGGGCACCAGTTCAACAAAGTGGAAATGGTGCAGTACACCACAGCCGACGGCAGTGAAGCGGCCTTCCAGGAATTGGTGGGCAAAGCCGAACGCCTGGTACAGAAGCTGGGGCTGCATTACCGCCTGAGCCGGTTGGCGGCGGGGGATTGCTCGTTCTCCATGAGCAAAACCTATGACGTGGAAGTATGGATTCCCAGCATGGGCATTTATAAAGAAGTGAGCTCGGCTTCCAATGCCCGGGATTATCAGGCACGCCGCGGTAATATTAAATACCGCGATGAAGACGGAAAACTGCAGTTTGCCCACACCCTCAATGCGTCGGGCCTGGCAACCAGCCGTGTGCTGCCCGCCATTGTGGAACAGTTCCAGAATGCCGACGGCAGCGTAACGGTTCCCGAAGTGCTGCGTCCGTTTATGGGCGGGATCAGCGTGCTGGAACCGATTAAGTAAGCAAATGATACCCGACAAACCAAAAAAGCAGACGGAGAAAGGCAACCGCTTTCTCCGTCTTTTTTTATAAATAATAAAAATAGATTCTGATTATTTGACAGAAATATAACAAAAAATTCTCATTTAATAAAGAAATATTTGCTTGTTTCGTTCATAAAGCAATGATAAAATAAGAAAGGTTTGATATTTTTTTCTCAAACTATAATCAGAGAGGAATGGTATTGATTTATGAGCAGGCTCACGATTATGACCACGAGCAGGGCTCAGTCGGTGGTAGAAGGCCTTTATAAAGACATGGAACGGCGGATTGCATCCAGTCCGCCTGGCCTGTGTCCCATCGATTTGACCGCTGCTTTTTTGAAAATGTGCCATGCCCAAACATGCGGCAAATGCGTGCCGTGCCGGGTTGGGTTGGGGCAGCTGGGCAATTTACTGGAAGATGTGCTCAGCGGCCGAGGAACCATGGAAAAACTGGATTTAATTGAACGCACCGCCCGTGTGATTGTGAATTCGGCAGACTGCGCCATTGGGATCGAAGCTGCCAAAATGGTCCTGCACGGGGTGGATGGATTCCGGGAGGACTACGTGGAGCATATTCAGCACAACCGGTGCCTATACCACCTGGATCAGCCGGTACCGTGCCGGGCTCTGTGCCCCGCCGGGGTGGATATTCCCGGATATGTGGCGCTGGTGAAAGCGGGCCGGTATGCCGATGCCGTGCGCCTCATCCGGAAGGATAACCCGTTCCCCACGGCGTGTGCGCTTATTTGCGAACACCCCTGCGAAGCGCGGTGCCGCCGCAATATGATCGATGCCCCGATCAATATTCGGGGGCTGAAACGGTATGCGGTGGATCATGCCGGTGTGGTACCGACGCCCAAATGTGAACCGTCCACCGGCAAAAAGGTGGCCATTATCGGCGGCGGCCCGTCGGGACTTTCGGCGGCCTATTACTTGCAGTTGATGGGACACCAGACCACCGTATTTGAAAAGCGGCCGAAGCTGGGAGGCATGCTGATTTACGGCATTCCCAATTACCGGTTGCCCCGGGTACGGCTGCAGGAAGATATCGACAGCATCTTGTCCACCGGTGTGCGGGTCCACCTGAATTCCTGCATCGGGGATGAAGAAGGCATGCTGTCCATTGATCAGCTGCGCCAGAAATACGACGCGGTGTATATTTCCATTGGGGCACACAGTGACAAGAAAGTAGGCCTGGAAGGGGAAGACGCCGAAGGCGTGATTTCGGCGGTTGAAATGCTGGGTAACATTGGGGATAATGTGATTCCCGATTTCCACGGGAAACGAGTGTGCGTCATTGGCGGCGGAAACGTGGCCATGGACTGCACCCGGTCGGCCATTCGCGCCGGGGCGGAAAAAGTGTCGGTGGTGTACCGCCGCCGGAAAGACGATATGACGGCTCTGGCCGAAGAAGTGGAAGGTGCCATCGCCGAAGGAGCCGAAATTCTGGAGCTGCATGCGCCCACCCGTATTGAAACCGACGGGCACAACCGCGTGACGGCCCTGTGGGCGTCGCCGAAGATGATCGGGAAGGTCAGCCGCGGCCGCCCGGCTCCGGCGGATACCGGCCTTGAGGATGTACGGATTCCCTGTGATGTGATTATTGTGGCCATAGGCCAGGGCATTGAAACCCGTCATTTTGAAGCCAAGGGCATTCCGATTACCCGTGGCGTGATCAAAGCCGAAAACTGGAGCGCCGTAGAAAATGCACCAGGCGTCTTTGCTGGCGGCGACTGTGTGACCGGCCCTGCCACGGTGATTCGCGCCATTGCAGCGGGCAAGGTGGCGGCTGCCAATATCGACGAATACCTGGGGTATAAGCATGTTATTTCCGTGGATGTGGATGTGCCGAACCCCGATTTGAGCGACAAGGTGCCCTGCGGGCGCGTCAATTTGCGCGAACTGTCGGCAGCCGAACGCAAAGGGTGCTTTGATCCCTTTGAAATTGGCATGAGCGAAAAAGAAGCATGCCAGGAGGCCGGACGGTGTTTGCGCTGCGACCACTTTGGGTATGGGATCTTTAAAGGAGGCAGAACGAAGGAATGGTAAACGTAACAATCAACAAAAGACCGGTGACCGTTCCCGAGGGAACCACCATTTTGGAAGCGGCCAAACAGGCCGGTTTCCCGGTGCCCACGTTGTGCTATTTAAAGGATATCAACGAAATCGCTGCCTGCCGGGTTTGTGTGGTGGAAGTGAAGGGTATCGACCACCTGATTACCTCCTGCAATAATGTGGTGGAAGAGGGGATGGAAGTCATTACCAACTCCCCCAAAGTGCGGGAAGCGCGCCGGACAAATGTAGAACTACTTCTATCCCAGCACCGTACGAACTGCCCCACTTGTGTGCGCAGTGGTTCGTGCCAGCTGCAGAAAATTGCCAATACCCTAAATTTCGTCGAAGACCACTACAAAAACGAACCCACATTTAAAGAATGGAACCTGCAGTTCCCGCTGATTAAAGACACCAGCAAATGTATTAAATGTATGCGCTGTGTGCAGATCTGCGACCGGGTGCAAAGCCTGAATATCTGGGATATCAGTTTTACCGGCTCCCGCACCAACGTGGATGTGTCCCACAACCGCCTGATTGAAAACGCCGACTGTGCGCTGTGCGGCCAGTGTATTACCCACTGCCCGACGGCGGCTTTGCGGGAACGGGACGACACGGCCCGGCTGTTCGATATGACCGGTGATTTGCAAAATCCGGATAAAATCACCGTGGTGCAGATTGCCCCGGCAGTGCGGGCTGCCTGGGGGGAGGCGTTCGGCCTGTCGCCGGAATACGCCACCGATAAACGCCTGGTAGCGGCCTTAAAACTCATGGGCTTTGACTATGTGTTTGATACCAATTTCAGCGCCGACTTGACCATTATGGAAGAGGGAACCGAATTCCTGCACCGCATGAAAGAAAAGGATCAGCACAAGTTCCCCATGTTCACGTCGTGCTGCCCGGGGTGGGTACGGTTTTTGAAATCCCAGTATCCCGATATGGTGGACCAGCTGTCCACCGCTAAATCGCCCCAGCAGATGTTCGGGGCCATAGCTAAAACGTATTTTGCAAAGAAAATCGGGGTCGACCCCGAAAAAATTACCAGCGTATCCATTATGCCGTGCCTGGCCAAAAAGCAGGAATGTGACCTGCCCACTATCAACGATGCCGGCGCCGGGAAAGATGTAGACTACGTGCTCACGACGCGGGAAATCTGCCGCATGATTCGGGCCGATCAAATTGATTTGACCCATTTGCCGGAAGAAGAGTTCGATTCGCCCCTGGGCACAGGGTCCGGGGCCGGGGTGATTTTTGGCGCGACCGGCGGCGTGATGGAAGCGGCGCTGCGGACTTGTTATGCCCTGGTTAACGGGGAAAATCCGCCCCCGGATGCTTTTTCACAGGTGCGTGGAACCCGGGGATGGAAAGAAGCCGATTTTGACCTGGGTGGCCAGACCATTCATACCGCCGTTGTCAGCGGGCTGGGGAACACACGCCGCCTGATCCGCGCGGTGCGCAGAGGTGAAGTGCACTACGATTTTGTAGAAGTGATGGCCTGCCCCGGCGGTTGTGCCGGAGGCGGCGGACAGCCGATTCATGACGGCTGCGAGCTGGCAGGCGAACGGGGCAAAGTGCTGTATCAGTACGATGCCAAAAATACGCTGCGCTTTTCCCATGAAAACCCCGAAATCAAAGTGCTGTATGAAGACTTTTTGGGTGAACCCAATTCCGAAATGGCGCACCATTTGTTGCATACCGACCACCATGGGTGGGAGATGCCGCATGCGCCTCATTACGATGAAGATGTAATAGTGTCTGTGGAATAACCGCCAATACCCATGCTATTTTTGTATAAAATAGCATGGGTATTCCTATCTGTATAAAATATGAGTGCCTTGCGGTGATGCTGCCAGCCAGATAATTGCACAATTTACGAAAATCCATGGAAAAGAGGGCGGAAATTCTATCAGGCCCGTCCCAGCGGTTTTCTTGAAATGATGGTGTGATTTTGCTATAATTGAAAAAATACAAACACGAGAATCATTGAAAAGAGGGGGATCTGTTATGCTCAATACCAATTACAACGAAAAATTTGTCAAAGAAGGTCTCACGTATGACGATGTCCTGTTGATCCCGGCTGAAAGTCATGTCCTTCCCAATGAAGTGGATTTGACGACCCACCTGACCAAAGACATAGTGCTGAATACGCCGATCATGACGGCCGCCATGGATACGGTCACCGAGTCGGATATGGCCATTGCCATGGCGCGGGAAGGCGGTATCGGTATCATCCATAAGAACATGACCATTGAAGCCCAGGCGGACCAGGTGGACCGTGTCAAGCGTTCGGAAAACGGCGTAATCGTGAACCCCTTCTTCCTGTCTCCCGAACACTTGGTATCCGATGCCAACGAAATCATGGCCCGGTACCATATCAGCGGTGTGCCGATTTGCGAAAATGGCAAGCTGGTAGGGATTATCACCAACCGTGACCTGCGGTTTATGACGTCGGCGGATTACAGCACGCCGATTAAAGAAGTGATGACCCATGAAAATCTGGTAACGGCGCCGGTAGGGACCACCATGGCCGAAGCCCAGAACATCCTGCGGCATCACCGCATCGAAAAATTGCCCATCGTGGACGAAAAAGGAAACCTCAAGGGCTTGATTACCATTAAAGATATTGAAAAAGCGGTCAAGTACCCGAACTCGGCCCGTGATAAGAACGGCCGTCTGCTCTGCGGGGCTGCTATTGGCGCTACCGGCGATATGCTGGAACGTGTGGCGGAACTGGTCAAAGCCCAGGTCGACGTGGTGTCGCTGGATTCGGCCCATGGTCACAACAGCGGGATTATTGACGCGGTGCGCCGAGTGAAAAAAGCGTACCCGAACCTGCCGGTGATCGCGGGTAACGTGGCAACCGCAGCGGCTACGCAGGCCCTGATTGAAGCGGGCGCCGACTGCGTGAAAGTAGGCATTGGGCCTGGCTCCATCTGCACCACGCGGATTGTGGCGGGCATTGGCGTACCGCAGATGACCGCCGTGTATGATTCGGCTTGCATGGCGGATAAATATGGCATCCCGATTATTGCCGACGGCGGTATTAAGTTCAGCGGCGATATTGTTAAAGCGCTGGCAGCCGGTGCCAACGTGGTTATGCTTGGTTCGCTGGTGGCCGGGTGCCTGGAATCCCCCGGGGATATGGAACTGTACCAGGGCCGTCAGTTTAAGGTCTATCGTGGTATGGGCAGCCTGGGTGCTATGAGCCAGGGCAATGGCAGCAGTGACCGGTACTTCCAGTCGCAGAGCAAAAAATATGTACCCGAAGGGGTCGAAGGCCGTGTACCGTACAAGGGGCCGCTGAGCGAAACCATTTATCAGATGGTAGGTGGCCTGCGTTCCGGTATGGGGTATGTTGGGTGCGCGAACATTGAAGAAATGCACGAAAAAGCACAGTTTGTGCGCATTACCAATGCGGGTCTGAAAGAAAGCCATCCCCACGATATTCAGATCACCAAGGAAGCGCCTAACTACTCTATGCATTTTTAACAGGATATAATACTATTTGTATAACAGAACCTCATGAAAAGGCGGCAGAATGTATGATTCTGCCGCCTTTTTTCTACCCTTGTAGCAAAAGGGCTTTCAGTAAGGAGACACCCATTGATGTTTTAGAGAAAACCGAAGTGATGGCCGAAAGAAATCGAGAAAACGGGGAAGCATAGAGATATAAAGCCGGGATCCAAGGGCTTTCGTTTTCCCAACCGGAAGCAATAACCGGCGGGGAAAAAGGGGCCGTTAAACGGCTTTTAAAATTTTTCAAAAAAAATTGCATTTTCCTGTTGACAAACCCCTTGTCTGCATGTATAATAATACTCGCGCCGCACGGAACACGGCGGCAGAGAAATGGCGGCGTAGCTCAGTTGGCTAGAGCATTCGGTTCATACCCGAAGTGTCACTGGTTCGAATCCTGTCGCCGCTACCATATGGCCCGGTCGTCAAGCGGTTAAGACACCGCCCTTTCACGGCGGGTTCACGAGTTCGAATCTCGTCCGGGTCACCAATTTGGACGCATAGCTCAGCTGGTTAGAGCGTTCGCCTCACACGCGAGAGGTCATGGGTTCGAGTCCCCTTGCGTCCACCAGAGCGAGTCTGGACGCTTACAGCGTTCCAGGCTCTTTTCTTTTTCTCGGACCCATGTGCCGGCAACGCACAGAAGACCGGTACAGGACAAAGCAACTCTTTGCTTTGTCCCCTTTTTTTATCTGCCGTTTTGGATGATGACAAAGGAGAGATCCCGAATGAAAAAAATTATGAAACGTGTGGCCGCCCTATTCTGCGCTGCCATGATGATGTTCAGCTTTGCTGCTTGCGCGCTGGAAGATCCGGAGGCTTCGTCGGCAGAGGAAAACAGCACCCAGGAATCGTCGGCTCCTGAATCCGAAGTCAGCGTAGAGGAAAGCGCCATGGAAGACAGCCTCAAGGGCTTGTGTGAGTACCTGGATGCGAAAGGATATCTCAGTGATTCCAGTACCGAAATGGCAGCTTCCATGATCGGCGCCAAAAGTGGGATTCGGTATTCCGTTAGCCTCAATGGCACCGATAACATTAAAATCGAACTGTACGAATTCGATTTGAATAATTTGTCAAAGGAAGCCAAGGCTGTCATTGATAGTGTGAAAAAGAATGGGACCTTTACGATCGTTGGTTTACAGGCAGAAGGCGCCATGATGAGCGACAGCGGCAAATATATGATGGTATACACCGATTCGGTGGATAACGAAGAAAATGCCCAGCGCGAAAAAAATGTAAAAGAGGCTTTTGCCGGATTTAAGAAATAAGAATGGGAAAAGGCCCACGGAATGATGGACCGAACCAGTAAAAACGGACAATAGACAAAACGCCCCCTGTGTAGGAAAA
>ENA-UONY01002948-UONY01002948.1-human-gut-metagenome-genome-assembly--contig:-CS9-NODE-2948-length-11273-cov-4.708504_pt1 | contig 11273 bp, 9 predicted proteins | sample MGYA00242465_ERZ724012 | MGnify/ENA metagenome assembly ERZ724012 | reverse complement strand
CCAGGGAATACCCATTCCCCTTGTAGCCGTCTAAAATCGCTTTGGTAAAATCCAGCTGCCGCTGTATAAACGGGGCGTCCTTTCCCAGGGAAGAAAGGCATCCCCAGTCCTCGGGCGTACGGATGGCCCCCTGGGCCGGCACCAGGTTTTCATTCATGATCTTCACCAGGTCCGTATCGGTCTGTTCAAAAAACTCCAAATGGGCCTGTACCCCGGCCTCCCCGGCATTTTTGTCCGCCGGGAAATGCAGGGAAAACCCGGCCGGGACGTAATCGGGCGTTTCACCGCGCAACACTGTTTGAACCCGTTCTTTTTTCGTCATTTCTGATCTTTCCTTTCTACATCAGTTTTATAAAAAGCCCGAGACCGCCTACGGATTACCCCGTAAGCGGTCTTTTGGCTATTCCTCAGGCAGGCCGTCCCGGCCGAAAAACACGGGCTTCCCCGTCTTGCCAGAACGGTAGATCGCGTCTAAAATCCGGGTCACTACAATGGCCTGTTCCGGCTTTACCACAACGTCGGTGCCGTTTCGGATGGCGTCCAGCCACATTCTGGCTTCCACGTCGGAGGACTTTTCCGCCTTGATCCCATAAGTGGTGATGGCGGTAGAGTCCGGGGTGACCTGCTCGGTAACCCACTTGTTATACTTGACCCTGTTGATGCGCAGCCCGTCTTTCATATCCGCCCCGGCTTTCACACCGCAAAGGGTGGTCTTGGCCTCCCCAATGTCCAGGGTATTCAGCGCCCAGGAGGACTCCAGGGAAATGGTGGCGCCGTTTTCCATCACAATAAACCCAAAGGCGGAATCTTCCACGGTGATCTTGCTCGAATCCCAATCCCCATAGGAATTCCCGGATTCTTTCTGGTCGCCCAGCTTCCGGTACACGCTGCCCACCACCAGCTTGGGCCGGTAGTTGTCCATCATCCAAAGGGTCAGGTCCAGGGCGTGGGTGCCGATGTCGATCAGCGGCCCGCCCCCCTGTTCGTACTCATCGATAAACACCCCCCACGTTGGCACCCCGCGCCGGCGCAGGGCGTGGGCCTTGGCGTAATAGATCTCCCCCAGCTCGCCGGCGTCGCAGGCCCGCTTTAAGTACCAAGAGTCGGGGCGGTACCGGTTTTGGTAGCCAATGGTGAGCTTTTTCCCAGTGCGCCGGGCCGCGTCCAGCATCTTTTGGGCTTCCTCCCCGTTGATGGCCATGGGCTTCTCGCACATCACGTGCTTCCCCGCTTCCAAAGCGTCCACTGTGATAAAGCTGTGTTCCCGGTTGGGGGTGCACACATGGACAATGTCAATGCTCTCATCCCGCAATAGGTCTTTGTAGTCTGTGTATGCTTTCGCGCCCTCGGCGCCAAAATCCTCCCGGGCTTTCCGGGCCCGTTCCTCTATGAGGTCGCAGAACGCTACCAGCTCCACGTCAGGCTGTTTGCTCAGGGAGGGCATATGTTTGCTGTTGGCAATCCCGCCGCAGCCGATGATCCCGATCCGGAATTTTTTCTCGTCCATGAACTTGTCACTCCTTCGTACGGTTGTCCTTTTGGATGGATGTTTCGGAAACTGCCTGTTATAGGGCGTGGAGGAAATCCGCGTCCTCCTTGATACAGGTGAAAATATCGCCGCAGTAGTCGTGTTCCCGCTCTACAATATAGGCTCGGGCCCCCTGGGCGTCCGCCACTTCTTTCACCCGTTTCCAGTCGATCATTCCCTGGCCCAAAGCGGTATTCCACGTGCGCTCTGCCCGCATTTTCAACACGGCCGCAACCGGGTCTTCCCGGTTTCCTTTTGCATCTTTGTATCCGTCTTTGGGATTGTGCATGGGAGAGGGGCCCAGCCGGTTAGTGGTAGTCTCCTTTACATGGATCAAGCGGAAGCGGCCTGTATACTGGCCCATGTACGCCTCCCAGTCGATCCCCGCAGTGACAGTCCACCCCACGTCCATTTGGAAGAACACCAAAGCAGGGTCGGTATTTTCGATCATGATGTCCAACAGGTGCTGGCCGTTCTCTGCTTTGCTGAATTCGCCGCGGTGGTTGTGGTACCCCAACACCATACCACAGGAACGGCATATTTTTCCAGCCTCATTTAACTGCCTGGCCACGTTTTGGGCGCTTGCCAGGTCGTAACAATACGCGCCGGAGATCACGAGATAGGGGAGCTCCAGCTCTTGGGCAATGGGCAAAGTAGCCTCCAATTCTTCCAGCCGGATATGGGTGGAGAAAGGCCGCAGGTCCAAATCCTTTAACACGGCTTTCAGCTCGCCGGCAGCCATCCCGCCATAGTTGGACTGGGCGAACTCCACGCCGGCGTATCCGGCCTCTTTTGTTTTGCGCAAGGCCCCTACATAATCCCTGTCAATGTCTCCAAACAGAGAGTAGAGCTGCAAATACACATCTTTCATGGTGTCACCTCCAAATATTGTTAACCTTTTACCGCCCCAATGGCAATGCCTTTCACGAAGTTGTTCTGCATAAAGGGGTAAATAACCAAGATGGGCAGGATCCCCACCACAGCAATGGCCATCCGCACCGTCGTACCGGGGATCTTACTGATATAGTCCGCCGCCCCGGCCATAGAGGAATTGGACTGCAGGAACTGGATGTCGGAAAGCATCCGGTTGAGAAGCTGTTGGATGCTGAACAGTTCCGACTCGGTTACATAGATCATCCCATTGTACCAATCGTTCCAGTAGGTGATCCCCGCGAACAGGCACACCGTAGCGATGATGGGCTTGCCCATGGGGAGGATAATCTTAAAAAAGATCAGCAGTTCCGAAGCCCCGTCGATCTGGGCGGATTCGATAATGGCCCTGGGGATGCTGTTCTGGAAAAAGGTCCGCATGATCATCACCCAGTAGGCATTGAGCAGCAGCAGGGGGACGATCAGCCCGGCCAGCGTATTTTTTACCCCGAGATACGTTGTGTAGAGAAGATAGGTGGGCACCAGGCCGCCGCTGAACAGCATCGTGAAAAAGACCAGGAAGCTCAGCACTTTCCTACCGGGGAGATCCACGCGGGAAAGGGGATACGCCAACAGGGTGGTTAAAAACAGGTTCCCCGTGGTCCCTACCGCGGTGACCAGCACCGTAACGCCGTAGGCCCGCAAGATCTGGTCGCTGCGCTGGAGCAGGTAGCGGTAGGCCTCTAACCCCCACTTTTCCGGAAAGAAAGAATAGCCGTTTTGTACAATGGTGTTATTATCGGTAAAGGAAGATATAATAAGCAGTAAAAACGGGACAATGCAGGCGGCAGAGGCCAGGATCATTATCACGTGGGACACCACCTGAAAGACCCGTTCTTCCCGTGTTTTCATAGACTCTCTCCCCCTTTCTCAGAATAGGGCGTTGTCCGGCTCCAGCTTGCGCACCACCAGGTTGGAGAGCAGCACCAGGATGAACCCCACCACAGATTGGTAAAGCCCGGCTGCCGAAGACATACCGATGTCCCCCAGCTGCATCAACCCACGGTACACATAGGTGCTAATAACGTTTGTTGTGGGATACAACGGCCCAGAATCCATGGGCACTTGGTAGAACAGGCCAAAGTCCGAGTAGAAGATCTTTCCAATGGCCAGAAGCACCATAATAGTGATCACCGGGGAGATCAGCGGCAGGATAATCTTCCGGATCTGCTGCATCTTCGTAGCCCCTTCCAAAGCGGCGCACTCCAAATACTCCCGGTCCACGCCGATCACCGCCGAGTAGTAGATGATGCTTAGGTACCCCACATTTTTCCACGCGTCTACGATCACCAAAATCACCGGCCATTTCCCGGCATCGGTATACCAGGATACGGGCTCGATCCCCAGCAGGGGCAGCACGCTGTTGTTCAAAAAACCAGTGTCGCTGCTTAAAAATGCGTTGACTAAGTAACTGACGATGACCATGGAGATCAAATAGGGGAGCAGCGTGACGCTTTGGTAAAACCGCTTGCTCTTTTGGGCGGTCAGCTCGCTGAGAATTATAGCCAGGCAGATGGCCAGGAATGTGTGGACAAGGATGAAAGCGATATTGTACAGCAGGGTATTCCGCGTGATGACCCAAGCGTCCTGGGTGGCAAACAGGTACTTAAAATTTTGGAACCCCGCCCAATCGCTGCCCAAAATACCTTTTTTGAAATTCACATTCTTAAATGCGATGACCAGCCCAAACATGGGCAGGTAGTTGTTGATGATAAGATAGAACAGCGAAGGGACCATCATCAGGTACAGGGGGATAAACTTTTTCATTTTTTGCAGCTTCGTTCTGCTTTTCATAGCTGCCTCCTCCCTTTTCCTTTTGTGAGAGGGGCCCCCGCCCTCCAGCGGGGGCCCTCACACAGAAAGAATCAAGAATTCCGATACGCTGGTTTTACTTTCCGTTCTCCGCAACCCAGGCGTCCAGCTGAGACTGCTTCTCCGCAATGATCTTGTCAATCCCAGAGGCCTCCAGCTTCTCTACAAATTCCGGGATCGCCGTCTCCGGGTCTACCAGGCCGGAGGTCAAAGAGACGTTGTACTCGCTGACCACGTTGGAACAAGCGGCCAGTTCCGTCTTTACGTTGGCAGAATCGTAAGCGAAGCCAAACGCCGCAGATTTCTTTGCGCTCTTGTTGAACTCGTCCGTCTCCTCCCAGATGGTGGGGGAGTCGCCGTTCCACACATAGGTGATGAACTGGTTGCCAAACATCCAGCCGTAGTTTAGGTTGTAGCCGGAGGTCTCCCCGGTAACCCCTTCGGGGTAATCGATCAAACCGCTGTCCAACACCTCATAGTGCTCGCCCTCGATGCCCCAGGCCAGCAGGTTCATCACCGTCTCGTCGGAATACATCAGGTTCAGCATCTGCATGGCCTTTTCCGGGTACTCACAGTTCTCCGGGATCGTCCACTGGATGGATTGGACTACCGTGGTATTGGTGGTCGGGGCGATGATTCCCACCTGCTCCATCTCTTTTCCAATGGTCTTGCTCTCTTTGAAAGCATATCCGGGTTTCAGCGTGGCCAAAGCGGCAAAGGCCGTCCCCGCCTTGAAATACGCCCTGGCATCCTCGCCAGAGGTGACGACGTCTTCCGAGATATAGCCGTTTTCATACCAGCGCCGCATCCGCTGGGCCATCTCCATATAGTCTTCGCTGTCATAGTAGTTCACTACCGTCAAGTCTTCCCCGTAGTCCAACAGCGCCCCCAGGCCGTCGCCCAGCAGGTCCAGCCCCGGAATCAAGTATTCCGCCGCGTAACTTGCCTCAGTGCCCACCACGGGCGTAACGCCGGGCTCATTTTCTTTGATGATGGCAAAAGCGGCTTCCACATCGTCAAACGTCTCGATCGCCGCAAGGTCGATGCCGTTGCGCTCTGCCATTTCCTTGTCGAACAGGAACCCGTACTCCTTGGCCAGGTCACGGTTGGTGGTCAATCCGTACAGCCCGCCGCCAATCCGGCCAGCGTCCAGGAAATCCCATCCAATCGCTTCCACGATTCCCTGCCCGTCCGACTCCACCAGATCGTCCAGCTGCTTGAGATGGCCTTTGGAGTACATACTTTGGAACCACTCGTAATACATACACATCAGGTCGATCTGCTCGCCGCCGGAGAGCATCAAATTCGTCTGTTGGGGATAGTTGGCCATGTTCACGGTAAAGGGCTTTACCGTAACGCCGATCTTTTCCTCGGTGTACTCGCTCAGTTTGGCAAACACCTCGTCCAGGTCTGCAGGTTCAATGGAAGACCAGAATGAGATGACCAGCTCTACCGGCTCTTCCGTGGCCCCGCCGCTGTCCGCGTCTGTTTCCCCGGTAGAGGCTACGTCCTGGCCGCTGGTCACGCTGCCTGCGGCGCCGCTCTCCTGGGTCTCGTCCGCCCCACAGGCGCTCGCAGCGCACAACAGGGCCAACGCCAAGCACAGGGCCAAGACCCGGGTAAACCAGTTTCTCGTGCGTTTCATGACTTTTCCTCCTTTGATGTTTGGAATGGCACCCTTTCGGATAGTTGTATCATAGCGGAAAATGTGATTTTTTACTGCCGTTTTTGTAGCCAATATTATTGTTTTTATGTCCTCTTTTATCCATCCCCCACTTTTTTCTTCTTTTATCCCACTTGACATTGGCCACTTTCTCAACTATGATGGTAAAAAATCGCCGGGTTGAGGTGATACCGCATGAAAAAGGTCGCATTTCCAAATAGTATCCGGACGTGTATCCCGCTTTTGGTGGCGTCTATCATTGTCCCCCTCCTTGCCCTCCTGGTGGCGTATACCATCTATTCCGGCTGGCTGCTGCAAAACCAGGCCGCCACACTGGCCAGGAATTCCATCTCCCTGTTTGGAAACCAGGTGGATTCCATCCTGGGGATGATCGACAAAAGCCTGCTGAATACTGATGTGGAAGACGCCGGGCCCTATTCGGATTCCCGCGTCCAAAACGAGCGGGTGCTGGCCCAAATGCGGGTGCGCAACACCTTAGAGGAGATCTTGGGTACCTACGAATTTTTAGACGGGGTTTTCACCTACTCCCCCGGACAGGACCTGTTGACCTCCAGTATGGTAAGCTACGATGACCTATCCAAAAAGCAGGCCTTGATCGCCCAGACGAAAACATATGTTAGGAAGTTTGAAGAGGGGGAGATCTCCAGCTGGACCGGACTACAGATCGGCGAGGACTACTGCCTTCTCCGCATCCTCCGGCGGGGGAACTACGACATCGGCTTGTGGATCGACATTGCGAAATTTCTCGATTACCTGGGGGATTCCGAAATTAGGAAATTGGATTACGTGGGCCTGGTGTTACAAGACGGGGAGCCCCTTTTTTCCGGCTATCCCCTATTCTCTCAACAGTTCAACTTGGCGGAGAGCCGCCAAGCCTACGGCTCTTACCGGTGTAACGGGGAGGCGTACAACACCATCGCCACCTCCCTGGAAAGCGGCGAGCTGGCCCTGGTCGCCCTGCTGCGCACCACCAGTATTTTACAGGGGGTGGGCGCTTTTCAAACCGTGACGGCCCTTGTCACCGCGCTGCTCATTCTGGCGGCGCCGCTCTTCCTGCTGCTCATCCACAGGCAGGTGGTCGCCCCCACCCGCCAGATCTGTTCTGTGATGAAAGACTTTGGCCACGGGGACCTCTCTATCCGGTTTCAGCGGCCCCACGTCTACCGGGAGTTCCAGCTCATCGGTTCCACATTCAACCGTATGGCGTCAGAGATCAGCCAATTGAAGATCTCCGCCTATGAAAAACAGTTGGACGCCCAAAAAACCGAAATGCAGTTTTTACAGCTGCAGTTAACGCCCCATTTCTACATCAACAGCTTAAATGTGATCTACAGCCTGGCGCAGGTCGCGGATTTCCCCACCATACAAAAAATGGTGGTGGCGCTTACCAAATATTTCCGCTATGCGCTTAAATCCCATTCGGCATTGGTTCCCTTGCAAGACGAGGTCCAGCACCAGGAGAACTACCATCCCATTCAAAAAATGCGGTATAGCAACCGTCTCTTGGTAAATTGCCAGGTCCCGCCGGCGCTGGCCCAGGTCAAGGTCCCCCTCTTCCTGTTGCAGACGTTCGTGGAGAATTCTATGAAATACGCCTTTACCGGGGAAAACACCGTTCTTGTGGAGATCACCGTCGCCCTCTCCCCAGAGGGGAAGTTGGCCGTAACCATCTGCGACAACGGCCCCGGTTACCCAGCATATGTCCTAGACGGGAGCTTTTTGCAAGACCCCAACAATCCCCACATCGGCATTGAGAACGTCCGCAAACGGTTGGCGCTGCTCTACCAAGAGGAGGCCAGCCTGATCCTCTCTAACCTCCCTGGGGGCGGCGCCCAAACCAGGGTCGTCATTCCCATACAGTGAGGTGAAAGCCCCGTGGCACATCTATTGATCGTGGACGACGAAGACCTTACGGTAAAGCGGCTGCAAGCTGCCGTGGATTGGGAATCCCTGGGGATTAGCCAAGTCTACACCGCTTTCAGCATGGTACAGGCCCAAAAGGTATTTTGCGCGGAGCAGATCGACATCATGCTCTGCGACATTGAAATGCCCGCCGGCAGCGGCCTGGAACTTCTCCATTGGGTGCGGGAGCAGGGCTATCCCACCATCAATATTTTCCTAACGGGCCACGCCAACTTCTCCTACGCGAAAGAAGCCCTTTCCCTGGAGACCATGGAATACATCCTAAAGCCGGTTTCTTTCGACGAGGTGAAGCGGGTGGTGGGAAAAGCCGTCCTCCAACTGAAAGAACAGCAAACGGAAAAGCGCAGCCAGCATCTGTCCTTTTTCCGCCTGCTGGCCCAGGGGGAGATCTTGCCCCAGCGGGATTCCATCCTGCGCACCGCCCGCCGGTTCCATGTGCCCATGCGGCCAGAGGATCCCTGCACCCCGGTGCTGATTGCCAGCAAAGTGAACTTTCAAAAGCAGGGGGAGGACAGTTTTTGGGACACCAAACCCGCTGTAATCAACATTGCGGTGGAATGTTTCCCCCAGTTACTATGCCGGCCTTTTCTCCTCTCCCGGCAGATTCTCCTGCTGTTTCAAGGCCGCGCCAACCGGGAAGAGCTGGCCAAAGGCCTCCGGGATTTCGTGAAAACGGCGGAATCCACCTTATCCATAGAACTTTTGCTCTGCGCCGGCCGGGAGGTGACCCTGGAGGGGTTGCGCCCCGAGATCTTGCTGCTGCTGCGGACAGAACAGGATATTGTAAAAACCTCCGGTGTTTTTTTCTTTCCCCTCCAACAGCCCAGCGGCCCGGCCTCCGGGGCGGGTAAACCGGACTTCCCCCTGTGGCTCATTTTGCTGGGGCAGGGCGATCCGAAAGGGGTCTCCGTCCATGTGCGGGAGTATCTGGAATCCCGCCCGCAGCTCGATCACGAATCCCTCTCCCGGTTCTACCAGCATTACCTGCAAATGCTGGGGAACTTTCTGTCCCAAAAGCAGTTTCCTCCCCAAACCTTGGAACCGTTCTTTTCGGAAGAGGCCACCCATTCCCTCCCCCAGCTGGTCCATTGGGTGGAGTATGTCAATTTTCAAATCTGCCACTTGCTTACCCGCAGCGAAGACGCCACCGTGATAGACCGGGCCAAAACATTTGTGGAGTCCCATATCCTGGGGGAGGTCAACCGCAACCAAATCGCGGAGTACGCCCACGTAAGCCCGGAATACCTCTCCCGGGTGTTCCGCCGGAAAACCGGGAAGTCCCTGGTGGAGTACATCACCGGCGTGAAAATGAACGCCGCCAAAGAGATGTTGACCCATTCCGACAAGCCCGTTAGCCAGATCGCCTCCCAACTGGGCTACGGCAACTTTTCCTATTTCTCCCAGCTGTTCCGGGATTCTTTCTCCCTCTCCCCCTCGGAATACCGGAAAATGTACCAGGTAAACCCCATGGAGTAAAGCGGGAGGGACACCTTTCCCCTGCCGTGGCGCCGAAACGATTTGCCTTTTTCCCCCAAATAGAGTATAGTAAAAAGAACGGCTGTGCGCCGGAGGAGGGGTGCTGGGAATGTTCTTTTTGCTCTTGGCCATGATGGCCAGCTCGGTGCTGGCTATTGTGCTGCGATATTTAAATACCGGCTACGCCTATGGGGTGTACTTCATCAACTACGTAACCTGCGCCGTGCTGGCTTTTGCCACCTTAGAGGGGAAAACCCTGTGGACCGGGGATCCCACCCCCTTGTGGCTGGGGGCGGTGGCCGGCTTTTTCTATCTCTCCTCCCTGGCAGCGCATGGGTACAGCATTCACAAAAATGGAGCCATACTATCCTCTGTTTTCACTAGGGTACTAGTACCCATCTTTCCGGCCCTCCTCCTGTTTCATGGGCGCACCACCCCGGCCCAGGGCCTTGGGGTGGGATTGGCGGTCTTGGCCGCGGTGGTGATGAACGGCCTGCCCCAAAAGCACCAGCGCTCCACCGGGGGGAAAGTCATCTACCCCCTGGCCTTGGTGCTGTCGCTGCTCCTCAACGAGGCCAGCGACAGTATGTCCAAAATATTCGCCCAGCTGGGCCGCCGGCAGAACGACGGCCTATCCGTCTTTTACATCTTCTTGTTCGCCGAGCTGTTTACCATCGCCCGCCACCTTGACGTATTGATAGGGCCTGCCGGTGCATCCCCGACGACAAAGCAGCCTGGCAGATTGGTGTGCTGGGACCGATCCGTTTCCATCTGGATGCCAGGGAGCGGGGCCTGCGGTGCCACACTTTCCCGTAGGCAGAACACGTCCTCCACGGGGAGGAGTTCTCCCTGTCACTGAACTCCAGTGACCCAATCCTCTCCCTGGATGGATTGGGGTGTCCCCCGATGGCTACGAAGGTTGTCCCCGGAAAAGGAGCCGTCCTCACAGGGGACAAACACTTCTACTTGGCTTGCCAGTCCCGCAAGGAATTGGATTTCGTGCTCCAAATTGGGAGACGTGCAAACCACGGCAATGGGGCGGCTTCGTCATAGCTCCCTGTCGTAAGTGGCGCAGCAATTGACTCCTCTTGCTCAAAAGCTCGGTAGTTCCTTGGCGGAGGCTACCCCCGTTGCCAGGATCACTGAGAGACCTTCGTAGAAGTTCTCACCGGCGCAGGCGGTATAGATCCACCCATGTCATAAATGGCTGCCACCCGTTTCTCCCGGATGGGAATGACCAGCCCGTCCACATGACGAAGAAAAGTCTCCCGCAGTTCTTGTCCTGTTACCTGGGAAAGACCTGGGTAATTGAGGACCCGCTCCGCCTTCGCCTCCTTGTCGCTCAGACCCCGCCTGTCAAACCACAGAAACAAAAGGCCCTTGGCCTTGGCAGTCAGGACGGCGGATATCCCCGCTGGGCCGGTGCCTATGATCAGAAGATCCCATATAGCAATGCTCCCTTCCAAGTTCTCTTTCCGCAGTATACCTCGCTGGAAAGTTCCGTACAAGGGGACTTGTCTATCCTGCCCGAAACCCCTCCTATTTTGCCGGGGGAAGGGCACTTACAAAGGCTGTCCCTCACAAGTGAAAAAGAATATAGACATAAGAAACCCCAGGGGAACCGCTCCTTTGGAGGTCGTTTTGCGGACGTTTTCGGTTGTAACAGTGCGGGCAAAGTCTATATCCGCAAAAGGGTGGTAGCAAACCGAAGCGTGGTGAGCACATCTATAAGCGAGCAGCGGAGTCGCAGCGAGATTTTTTGCGGCGAGGAGCGGTGTTGATCCTCGGTGAGGCCAAAGCACTTTCGGAGCCGAAGACAACAGGAGAGATAAACAATACTGATTCTTAGTTTTGACCACTATTTGACTACTACAGAAATTTTCTCTAATACCCAAATCCGTATCTATATTCCTGTACACT
>ENA-UONY01002945-UONY01002945.1-human-gut-metagenome-genome-assembly--contig:-CS9-NODE-2945-length-11289-cov-5.026705_pt1 | contig 11289 bp, 11 predicted proteins | sample MGYA00242465_ERZ724012 | MGnify/ENA metagenome assembly ERZ724012 | reverse complement strand
AAAGGGAAAATTTATGGAAAAGAAAGCAAGCCTTGTAGGACGCCTGCTCTCGGAAAATCAGATGTCGGAAGCATTTATCAACAGTATGTTTCTGGCGCTGTCCGGCGGTTTTCAGGATGCCTACACGTACAATTGCAGAGATGAAGTATTCTCAAATGCCCAGACGGGAAACGTTGTGCTGATGAGCCAGAACTTTCTGGAAGGAAACTTTACGGCAGGTCTTCGGTATCTCTTCCCGATCCTCTTTTTTGCGATGGGTGTATTTCTGGCAGAAAATTTCCAGGAGCATTACCGGTATGCAAAGAGGCTGCACTGGCGGCAGGTACTTCTCGCGGCGGAAATTGTGATCCTTGCGATCGTCGGATTTATTCCGTCTTCTTATAATATGCTCGCGGCGATGCTTGTATCGTTTGCGTGCGCGATTCAGGTACAGACCTTCCGCAAGGTCGGCGGTTATTCGTATGCAAGCACCATGTGCATCGGAAACCTGCGAAGCGGAACCGCAGCGCTGTCTATGTATATGCGGGATAAGAAAAAAGAACAGCTCCGTCAGGCCGGATACTATTTCGGCGTGATTCTGGCTTTCGCCATCGGCGCCGGAATCGGAGGCGTGTTCTCCATGCTGTATGGAATCCATGTAATCTGGATTTCCTGCGGACTTCTTCTGGTGAGCTTCCTTCTGATGTCACTGGAAAAGTACCGTTGAGAAATAAGAGAGAGTGAAGAAAGAAGGCTGAAAAAATGGAAGTATTTCTGGAGTGCTGTATGACACTATTCTTTTCAGCGGCCATGCTGCTGCTGATCGTCCGCCTGGCAAAGGGTGAGGAGAAAAACATGATGTTTGCGCGTGTGTTCTCCCTGGCGTCCAACGTCGGTTTCTGGATTGGAATTGTCCGCATCGCTGTGCTGAACCGGAGCGGATTTCTGATGTTCTTCTACATCACAGGCGCAATGCTTTCCTACACGGCGATGGTATTTGCCATGCCGCATAAAAAAGAGCAGATTGCCGGACAGCAGGCATAAATAAAAAAGAGACCCTGTATACGGGAAGGATGGAGCAGCGATGTTCCGTCCGCCGGTAGACAGGGTCTTTTTCTGTTTCAAACAAAAGTTCATAAAATCTTATACGCGTTCCAGAAGCTCCTCGATCAGCTCTTTTGCCGCCGCGTTCTGGTGCTGCCGCGGGTTGATGATAAGACAGATTTCACGTTTGGGGGCCTCCTCGATGAGCGGAATCCGACAGACGGTACGGCTCTTTAAGGCATCGCGTGCCAGCTCCTCCGGATAAAATCCGATGCCGAGGTTATACTCGACCATAGGAAGAATCTGATCCGTTGTCGCCGCCTCCATATCGGGGTGGAAGGCGAGGTTGTGATTCAGAAAGTACTCGGCGTACAGCTCCCGCGTGCCGGTGTCTTTGGCAAGCGAGATAAAAGGATATTCTGACAATTCGCCGAGATGATGCGGCTCTGCGGAAAGGGATGCATATTTCGATCCGCCGATCAGAATTTCCTGGAATGGGAAAATCGGGATCTTGTGCAGCGGTTTGCGGATTTCCACCGGGCTTGTGACGACTGCGAAGTCGACCAGACCGTTTTCGAGCGCCTGGATGGCCTGCGGCGTCGAGTGGTTGGAGATGCGCAGGCGGACGTGCGGATAGCGGGTGTGGAAGTGCTCCAGGCGGGAGAGCAGCATCAGACGAAGTGCCGTCTCACTCGCACCGATTGTGATAAGGCCGCTCTCAAGAGACCGCTCAAGAGCCAGCTCCTCCTCAACCGTGCGGAGCTGTTCGTAGGCAACGGCCACACGCTCATACACCTTTTCGCCCTCCGCTGTCAGTGTGACACCCTGGTGGGAACGGATAAAAAGTTTGCAGCCAAGCTCACTTTCCAGATTGTTCATGCACCGTGTGATGTTGGGCTGGTTGTTTTTCAGAATTTCCGCGGCTTTTGTAAAGCTGTGATATTGTGCTACGAAGTAAAAAATGCGATAATAATCATATGTAATCATAAAAACCTCCGAAGGATGAAGAAGAAAAAATCATCCATGATTGCTTCAATATAAAATACATGCGCCGGGTTGTCAAGGGATTTCTGAGGATGGTCCGGCCGGATTGTGCGGGGGATGGCAGAAGAGAAGTGGAAATTTTTTGAAAAAACACTTGCAAAATACCCGGACAGGGTATATAGTGTAGAAGAAAACAAGATACCCCATTAGGGTATATGAAATAGAAAATCCAGAACTACAGAAAGGAAGACATACGATGGAACAGTACAATGTAACCGGCATGAGCTGCGCCGCCTGCCAGACCCGTGTCGAAAAAGCCGTGTCAAAGGTACCCGGTGTCACATCCTGCGCAGTCAGCCTTCTGACAAATTCCATGGGCGTGGAGGGAACGGCCTCCCCGGCAGAGATTATTGCCGCCGTGGAAAATGCAGGCTACGGTGCATCGAAAAAAGGCGAGAAGGGAAGCACATCACAGTCGGCTTCCACAGCAGAATACGAAGAGATGCTGAAAGACAAGGAAACACCGGTCATGAAACGCCGTCTGTTGAGCTCCGTTCTTCTTTTGATTCCGCTCATGTATTTCTCCATGGGCCATATGATGTGGGGATGGCCGCTGCCGAAATTCTTTGAAGGAAATCACATCGCAATGGGACTGGTACAGCTCCTGCTTACCATTGCGGTCATGGTCATCAACCAGAAATTCTTTATCAGCGGTTTCAAGAGTCTCTGGCATAAAGCACCGAACATGGACACACTGGTAGCGCTTGGTTCTACCGCATCGTTTGTATACAGCGTCTACGCCCTGTTTGCCATGACGGGAGCGCAGGTACAGGGGGACATGGATGCAGTCATGAGCTATATGCATGAATTTTACTTCGAGTCCGCAGCCATGATTCTGACCCTGATTACCGTCGGAAAAATGCTGGAGTTCCAAAGGAAAAACGACCGATGCGTTAAAGAGTCTGATGAAGCTGGCTCCGAAGACCGCCGTTCTCTTAAGAGACGGAAAAGAAGTGGAAGTCGGCATTGATCAGGTGAAAAAGGGCGATCATTTCATCGTCCGCCCGGGCGAAAATATTCCGGTGGACGGCGTTGTCCTGGAGGGAACGAGTGCCGTCAACGAATCCGCGCTGACTGGCGAGAGTATTCCGGTGGATAAAGAGGCCGGCGACCGCGTATCGGCGGCGACCTTAAACCAGTCCGGTTTCCTGACCTGTGAGGCGACGAGAGTCGGAGAAGACACAACACTCTCCCAGATCATTCAGATGGTCAGCGATGCGGCAGCGACAAAAGCGCCGATCGCCAAAGTGGCCGATAAAGTTTCCGGTATTTTTGTGCCGGCCGTTATCTGCATTGCACTTGCTACGATTGTGATCTGGCTGTTTGCAGGAGAGAGCGTCGGCTTTGCTCTTGCAAGAGGTATTTCCGTTCTCGTTATCAGCTGCCCGTGTGCGCTCGGCCTTGCAACACCGGTTGCGATCATGGTCGGAAACGGAATGGGAGCAAAACACGGAACGATGTTCAAAACCGCAGTTTCTCTCGAGAAGACAGGAAAAACACAGATCGTTGCACTCGATAAGACTGGAACCATCACAAGCGGAGAGCCGCAGGTAACCGATCTTGTCCCGGCGGACGGTGTAAGTGAGGAGGAGCTTTTAAAAGGTGCCTTTGCACTGGAGCAGAAAAGTGAGCATCCGCTGGCCCGTGCGATTCTTGCACTTGCAGAGGAAAAAGGCCTGGCCCGCGAAGAAGTCCGTGATTTCTCTGCGCTTCCTGGAAACGGCCTTGTGGCAAAACGGAACGGAAAAGAGCTCTGCGGAGGCAACCGCGCACTGATTACGAAAAAAGCGGTTCTCTCGAAACAGATGGAAGAGCAGGCAGCAAAACTTTCCGAAGAAGGAAAGACACCGCTGTTCTTCAGTGAAGACGGAAAGATGCTCGGTATGATCGCGGTTGCGGATGTCATCAAAGAGGACAGCCCGCGTGCGGTGAAAGAGCTGCAGAATATGGGAATCCGTGTCGTGATGCTGACCGGAGACAATGAGCGCACCGCGCGTGCCATCGGCGCACAGGCAGGTGTGGACGAAGTCATCGCAGGCGTTCTGCCGGATGGAAAAGAAGCGGTCATCAGCCGCCTGAAAGAAAAAGGAAAAGTAGCGATGGTAGGAGACGGCATCAACGATGCACCGGCTCTGACCAGTGCGGATGTCGGTATTGCCATCGGAGCAGGAACCGATATCGCGATCGATGCGGCAGACGTTGTCCTGATGAAGAGCCGCCTTTCCGATGTACCGGCAGCGATCCGCTTAAGCCGTGCGACCCTCAGGAACATTCACGAGAATTTGTTCTGGGCCTTCATTTACAATATCATCGGTATTCCGCTGGCTGCGGGCGTATGGATCCCGCTGTTCGGCTGGAAGCTGAACCCGATGTTTGGTGCGGCGGCGATGAGCCTTTCGAGCTTCTGCGTTGTGACAAACGCCCTGCGTCTGAATCTGTTTCGGATGCACGACGCGTCAAAAGATAAAAGAATCAAAAACGAAATTCCAAAGGAGGATCTGAACATGACAACAGAACAGGGAATGGTAAAAACCATGACAATCGAGGGCATGATGTGCGGCCACTGCGAGGCAAGAGTGAAGAAAACACTTGAGGCAATCGAGGGTGTTGCATCCGCAGAAGTAAGCCATGAAAAAGGAACAGCCGTTGTAACACTGACAGCCCCGGTATCAGACGATGTGCTGAAAACAGCCGTAGAGGCACAGGATTACACCGTAAAAGGAATCCAGTAAAACAGGAAACATTGAGAAAAGGGAAACGCGCCTGGAATGAAAATTTCCGGGCGCGTTTCCTTTTTTTACCAGATATAGCAAAAATATTGCAATTTGTTCGGAATTTTCGTGACAAAAGGACAAAAATCCGTTAGGATAGAGAAAAAGAAGAGCAAAAACAAAAGGGTTTTTAGGATCAGGAGGTTTTTACATTATGACAGAGTACAGACTTGCAAAGCCGGAAGAGTGGGAGGACTGCATCGAACTTGCAAACTACGTGTTCAGCACGGCACACCGTCCGCACGACTTTGAGCAGTTAATTCCAAGGGTTTATCAGGCAGGACCGGAAATGGCACGGATCCACCGCGTCGCTGTTGCGGAAAACGGCAGACTCCGGGCCGAGATTGCGGTGCTTCCGCAGCAAATGGCAGCAGGGGGTAAGCTGCTCCGCGCAGGATATGTGGGAAGCGTTTCCGTGCATCCAAAGGCAAGGGGCGAAGGCCACATGAAGCGTCTTCTTGGCGACTGGATTACGGATCTGGAAGGAACGTGTGATCTTCTGGCACTGGACGGTCAGAGACAGCGGTATGCCTACTTTGGCTTTACGCCGGGAAGTGAAAAATACACGTTTTACCTGGATGTGGCAAATGTGCGCCATACCTGGAAAAACGGGGAACTCTCCGCTTATACCTTTGCGCCGCTGTTTCCGGAAAACGGCGAAGCGGACGAAGAGGCGGCAGCCTTTGCAAAGAAGCTGAATGAGGAAAAACCGCTTTACGTGGTAAGAGAGGATGTGAAAGCCTGCCTGAAAACGTTCGGCGAGCAGGCAATTGCAATCTGGAAAAACGGTGAGCGGATCGGATATCTGGCACTTTGCGGCGGAAACCAGGTTGTGGAAGCAGAAGTGTTGGAGGAACAGGATTTCGTTCCTGCACTTGCCGCTTATTTAAAAGAAAATGCGCTTGACTCTCTTTTCATTTCCATTCCGGTGTATGAGACCGGAAAAGCAGCAGCGTTATCGGAAGTCTGCGAGAGTTTCACAAAAGAGCGCTGCGGTTCCGCGATGTACCGCATTTTTGAGTTTGCGGACGTTATCGAGGCAATGCTGACCATGAAAGCAGAGACGATGGGCATCAGCGATGGAACGTGGTCTGCTGTACTGGAGGGGCAGCCGGTGACCGTGACGGTAAAAGATGGAACTGTGACCGTGACAGGGGAAGCCCATCCGGGGGCAGATGTACTCAACCGGGAGCAGGCGCAGGAACTGCTTCTTTCACCGCTGGCAAGTAAGGGAAGCAAGGTTCCATCTGAAATCTGGAAGAACATTCCATCCGACTGGTTCCCGCTTCCGCTGTACTGTGCGACGGCAGACGAATTTTAGGCAATGACTGTTGGGAGGCAGAGAAATATGAACGAGACAGCGAAACGAGACAGAAGAGACGAAAAAGAAGAAATCCGGTACCATGTGATTTTCTACGGCCAGGTGCAGGGCGTGGGGTTCCGTTACCGGGCGTATTATGCTGCCTACCAGCTCGGACTGACCGGCTGGGTGAGAAACTGCTGGGATGAGACGGTGGAGATGGAGGTGCAGGGTGATGAGGAGACGATCACGGAGATGATCAAAAGGATCCGCACCTCCAGCTACATCGAAATCACGGATGCAAAATGGACGAAGATTCCGCTGGAATCGGAATTCGGTTTTCATATCCGTTGATCAGGGCTGCTTTTTCTCTTTTTCCGGAATTTCGACGAGAATGATATCGTTGCCGATCTGGCAGATGCGGTCCCATGGGATCACAAAATCCTCGCCGTGGCAGAAAAAGCCGCAGAATTTCACAGGACCCGGAAGAACGAGTCCGGTAAGATGTCCCGTTTTTGGATTGAATTCCACATCAATCGGACAGCCGAGCGTTTTGCAGGTGCAGATATTGATAACTTCTTTCTGGCGGAGATCTACAACGCGCATGCGGTGCTCCTTTTTACTGATTCCTATGGAAAAACATATGCGAAAATGTTGCTGCAGTTGACTTGAATTTCACGGAAAAATGCGTATACTGTAAAAGTAGAAAACTTTCCGAAATACTTATTTAGAAACGAGGACGAAAGATATGAGATGTCCATTTTGTAATCAGGATAATACCCGGGTTGTGGATTCACGCCCGATTGAAGACAGCAATGCGATCCGCCGCCGCCGGATGTGCGATGTCTGCGGCAGACGCTTTACGACATACGAAAAAGTGGAGACGATCCCTTTGATCGTCATCAAAAAAGATATGAACCGCGAGCAGTATGACCGCTCGAAAATCGAGACCGGTATCCTGCGCGCCTGCCACAAACGGCCGGTGTCCGCCGAGAAGATCAACGAGATGGTCAACAAGGTGGAGACGGAGCTTTTCAACGGCGAGGAACGCGAGATTCCAAGCTCTGTGATCGGAGAGAAGGTCATGCATTACTTAAAAGACCTGGATCAGGTGGCGTACGTCCGCTTTGCGTCGATTTACCGTGAGTTCAAGGACGTCAACACGTTCATGGACGAGCTGAAAAAGATGCTCGACAAATAGCGGGAGGCAAAAAATGGAAGTGTCGAACTATATTAAAATGCGTGATCAGATGCAGGAACGTTTTCTGACATACGATCAGAAGGAGATCGAAGGAAAGTATGGCTTTGCGTTTGATGACGATTATTTCTATGTGCCGTATCTTTTTGAAGAATGGAGAGTGAACCGCCATACCGGCGTTGCAGAGGGCTCAAAAGACCATTTTCTTCATGTACATCAGGGCAGTTTCAATGAGACGCTGACGATTTTCGACCTGCTCTGCTGCGGAAAGAAGGAGATTGTGCTCGCCGGCACGTATGCGCGTACCAGTTCCTTAAAGGGAACGATCAAAGGCCGCACGATTGCGTCCGGCGTTCACGACAGCCGCGCCGCACGGTATGACGGGCATGTGGAACAGCTGAAAAAAGCATGCGTTTCCCTTGGCGGAAAACCATATTTCCCGGGAGACGCTGCTTTTGTTTTTCATGTCTTTCCGTTTCTGCCGCTCGTCTTCCAGTTCTGGGAGTCCGATGAGGAATTCCCGCCGGTGCTGAAGTTTATGTGGGATGAAAACGTCCTCGATTATCTGCGGTTTGAGACGCTGTATTACGTGATGGGAGATTTCCTGGACGCACTGGATCAAGCCTTCGATGCATGTAAAACAGAAGCCTGATACCTTTTGTGAGACAAAATCTTACGAAAATTTTTCGAATGTTTATAAAAATTTCAGTATACGAATCCCCTGGTTTAATGCTATAATGAGCGAAAGTGAGTAAAAAAAGAGAAGAGAAAGGGGAATGCATATGGCTTTTAGCATGAAAGTAACACCGGAAATAGAGGAACTGACAAACATCTGTCTGGATAACTCCAAAATGGATGTTTCGCTGTATGGGCAATACGATGTAAAACGCGGACTGCGCGATATCAACGGCGTTGGCGTCCTTGCGGGACTGACACAGATTTCAAACGTTGTGTCTTCGGATATCATTAACGGCGTCAAAACGCCGTGTGACGGACGTCTGTACTACCGCGGCATCAACGTGGAAAAACTGACCCAGGGCTTTTTAAGTGAAAACCGTATGGGATTCGAAGAAGTTGCGTATCTGCTCTTATTTGGAAATCTGCCGAATGAAGAGCAGCTCAATCATTTTAAGACAATCTTAAAACAGCAGCAGTCCCTGCCGAAGAACTTTGTGCGTGACGTTGTTATGAAAGCGCCGACCAAGGACATGATGAACACTCTGTCCCGAAGCGTTCTGACCCTGTACGCGTACGACAACCACGCAGATGATACCTCCCTTCCGAATGTGCTTCGCCAGTGCATTAACCTGATTTCTGTTTTCCCGATGCTGTCCGTCTATGGCTATCAGGCGTACAACCATTATATCAAGGGAAAAAGTTTATATATCCACAATCCGTCGAAGAAGCTTTCCACCGCAGAAAACATTCTGCTGATGCTCCGTCCGGATCAGAAATACACCCCGCTGGAGGCGAAGATCCTCGATCTTGCCCTCGTCCTCCACATGGAGCACGGCGGCGGTAACAACTCGACCTTTACAACACATGTTGTTTCTTCTTCCGGAACCGATACGTACTCCGTAATTGCAGCGGCGCTCGGCTCCTTAAAGGGACCGAAGCACGGCGGTGCAAACATCAAGGTTGTGCGGATGTTCGACGATATGAAGTCACACGTCAAAGACTGGACGGATGAGGAAGAAGTATCGAATTACTTAAGAAAGCTGCTGCACAAAGAGGCGTTCGACCAGAAAGGTCTGATTTACGGTATGGGCCATGCGGTTTACTCCATTTCCGACCCGCGTGCGCGCATCTTCAAAACCTTCGTTGAGCAGCTGGCAAAAGAAAAACACAGAGAGAAAGATTACCGGCTGTACGCTATGGTCGAGGAACTGGCTCCGAAGATCATCGGCGAGGAGCGCCATATTTACAAAGGTGTATCCGCAAACGTCGACTTCTACAGCGGCTTCGTTTACAGCATGCTGGATCTTCCGCTGGAGCTCTACACCCCGATGTTCGCCTGCGCGCGTATCGTCGGCTGGAGTGCACACCGGATGGAGGAACTGATCAACACCGACAAGATCATCCGCCCGGCGTACAAGAGTGTCAAAGATGAAGTGGACTATGTTCCGCTGGAAAACAGATAAAACAGGCAGAAGGGCCGGAGCGTGTCGGGATTTTCCGATCTGCTCCGGCATTGCTCTGTGCGGGAAGTAATGTGTCATTGTGAAAAATAGGAGAGTGCAGGAGAATGAATGAGACAAAAAATTACAGCATAACAAAATCCGGAGCAGTCATACTGGAAGGAGGGGCCAATCGCGGCGTCTTTACAGCAGGAGCGCTGGACTTTCTGATGGAGCAGGAGTATTATATCCCTCATGTGATCGGCGTTTCCGCCGGAGCCTGCAATGCGCTGGACTATGTATCGCGCCAGATTGGCAGAACGAGGGACTGTATGATTGTCACGGATGAGAAAAACCGCTACGTCAATAAGAATATCAAGACAATCGTTGAGAAAAAAGCACTGCTCGACATGGATATGGTGTTCGAACGGTATCCGTATGAGGTTTTTCCATTTGATTTTGATACGTATTTTGCATCGCCGCAGACGTGTGAGCTGGTTGTGACAAACTGTGAGACGGGACGCGCGGAATATCTGGATGACCGCGAAAATAAAGAACGTCTGCTTGCAATTGGCCGTGCATCATCGAGCATGCCGATCGCCTGCCCGATGGTGGAGATCGACGGAAACGAGTACGTCGACGGCGGTGTTGCCGATTCGATCCCGATTATTCGTTCCTTAAAGACGGGACACCGAAAAAATGTCATTATTCTGACACGGAATTTCGGTTACCGCAAAAAAGAGGGGACGAGAGGCTGGGAGCTGTATGTGGCGGCATTCCGCAAATACCCGAATCTCGTGCGTGCGCTTGTAAACCGCGCGAAACATTATAACCAGGTGCTCGAATGCATCGAAAAATGGGAAGAAGAAGGCTCCGTCTTTGTGATCCGCCCGGAGATACCGGCGGTATCGCGTCTCGAAAAGGACGAGGAGAGGCTGCGGGAATTTTACCAGCACGGCTATGACCAGATGAAAGCAAATTTTGAGGCTCTGCAGGAGTTTCTGAAAGAAGAATAAAGTTACTGTATAAACGAAAAGAGGATTGGAGAAAGAAGATGAGTGGAAAAAACCAGAAGAACCGGGGAACTATACTGATGCGGATGTTTTACCCGGACCGGAGAGAAAAAAGTGCCTATACGATCGATTACGCGGATCTGTACCGGAAAGGATACCGGGGCGTGATTTTTGATATCGATAATACGCTTGTTCCGCACGGTGCGCCGGCGACGAAGGAGGCGGCTGCGTTCTTTGCGTCTCTCCGGGAGACTGGTTTTTCCACCTGTCTGCTTTCCAACAATCAGAAACCGCGCGTGGCTCCGTTTGCCGATGCGGTCGGTTCTATCTATATCGAAAATGCGCACAAGCCTTCGGTGAAAAACTACCAGGAGGCATGCCGGAGAATGGGGATCAAAGAGGAGCAGGCGGTCTTTGTCGGGGATCAGCTTTTCACCGATGTGTACGGTGCAAAACGGACCGGACTTTACAATATTCTGACCGAGCCGATCGATCCGAAAGAGGAAATTCAGATCGTTCTGAAACGGTATCTGGAACACATTGTACTGTTCTTTTATGAGCGTGATCTGGCCCGCGGCAGGATTACGAAAAAAAACAGTTGAAAAATCGGGAAAAATATTATATTATAAGATAAGCCTATGGTGCGCATTTGGCGCATCGTACTATGTTAAGGAGGAAAAATCAGAATGATTTCAGCAGGAGATTTTAGAAACGGCGTTACCCTCGAGATCGATGGTCAGGTCGTTCAGATTCTTGAATTTCAGCATGTAAATCCAGGTAAAGGAGCTGCATTCGTAAGAACAAAATTAAAAAATGTCATCAA
>ENA-UONY01002941-UONY01002941.1-human-gut-metagenome-genome-assembly--contig:-CS9-NODE-2941-length-11296-cov-6.305044_pt1 | contig 11296 bp, 8 predicted proteins | sample MGYA00242465_ERZ724012 | MGnify/ENA metagenome assembly ERZ724012 | reverse complement strand
TTACTGTGTGATTTTTAGTCCCATATATTGAACATTGTTCATTAAAAGAGAGGTATACAATGGTAAAACGAAATACACTGCTGCTGTTGGCGGGCGTGCGGTTCGGCTATCACTTCGGCAAAGCGGCCTCCACCGCTTCAGAAAATAGTTGAGCCTATACCAAAAAACCTCTCCTACCCATCGGGGCAGGAGAGGTTTTTCTATATCGAGGCATGACGTCACAGGAAGAATTTCCGGTGCAGGCTGCGGCGAAGCGGCTTGCAGATGGCGATGACCAGCAGCATGGCGCCCAGCACGGTACACACCGCCAGCGGGTAGAACGACCACAGGAACGTGTCGTGCAGGTGGAAGGTCACATTCAGCAGCCACTCCAGCAGCACGGCGAAGCCGCCGCTGCCCAGCAGTGCGCCGCCGCAGATATACAGGGCGCCGCCGGGGACATAGCGCAGCAGCACCACCATCGTGGTGACCAGCACCATGGCTGCACCGGTCACCGGCAGGGCAAAGGTCAGGAACCAGTGTCCGTGGGTGGCGAAGTTGATATAGAACAGGTATAGACCGATGACGATGAAGTCGATCGGCACGAAGATCGCCGGATTGGGCCGTTTGAACCACAGGGGCAGCACTACCGCGACATACAGCACCACAAGACCGCCCACCACATAGCCGGACCACACGATGCCGTTGCCCATCCGCCAGTCGCACAGCACGGAGATCACCGCCGGCAGCACGAACAGCACCGTCAGCACAAAGAGGACGCCGGCACGGCTGACCTCATCCACCCGCGGACGGTGGTCGGGGGGATAGGGAGGCTCGCCCTGTCCGCAGGGCAGGTCGGGGTGGAACACAGGAGTTCCGCACAGGGGACAGACCTTTTCACTGTCAGCCAGCTCCACGCCGCATTTGATACAGTACATAGTTACGCTCCTTTCCCGCGTCAGCGCTGGTTGCTCTCCACGGTGACGTGGAGACCCAGCTTTCGCAGCACGCGGTAGAAATGCATTTCCAGCTCCGGCTCCCGGATGCTGCGGATGCAGTTGATATACATGGTGCCGTTCCATGTCACCACGCCGCAGTTGTGGGGCGCGGCGGCCTGTACGCCGATGATGAAGTCCATCCGGCGGACATAGGCCGCCATGGCCTCCGGCAGCTGCACGTTGCCCAGATTGGACAGGCACAGGCAGGATTTCCGCTCGCCCACGGCGTCGAACACCGCCTTCATGGCGATGTTCTTGATGAACAGCGGCATGACCCGCAGCACCGGCGAGCGCTCGCTGGCCACGTTGGCGGCGAAATTGGCCCGCATGGTGCGGCGGTTGTTCTCCAGACCCATCCGGTGGTGTACCTCGTCGCACAGCTCCTTGAAGCTGCACTCGCCCATGCGGGGGTCCAGCTCCGGCGTGATGTAGGACGCGAAATTCCGCAGCGTCCGGCTGGGGAACAGACCCCGCAGGTTCACCGGAACCAGCACCTTCACCGGCTTGCGCCGCCGGGGATCCCGTACCTTCTCCGCTTGCAGATCCAGAATGGCCTGCATCATGGCGGCGCAGAGCAGCTCCGTCACGGACAGCCCCCGGCTCTTGGCGCAGGCGCGCACCTCCTCGGCGGAGAGCATCATGGTGATGAGGTTCTTGTAGCCGTCCCGCTCCGGCGTTCCGCTGAGATGATAGGCGGTGGACTCCTTACGGCTGGCCTTCACATCCCCGGCGTAGCGGAGGAAGCTGTCCTCCAGCTCCTCCGGGTCCGGCTCCTCCAGACGGCCCAGCACGCCGTATTCTGCGGGGATGGACACGCCGTATTTCTGGGTCAGGTACTCCGCTACCAGCGTCTTGAGGAAGATGAGGCCGCCGGTACCGTCGGTCAGGGCGTGGAAGAACTCCACGGCGATGCGGTCGCGGTACACCAGCACCCGGAAGGCGCAGCGCCGCACCTCCTGAAAGGGCGCGTGGGCCAGCGGGCAGCTTTTTTCCTCCTGAATGGGAGGCGGCTGGGGGATCTCCTCCAGATAGTACCAGAACACGCCCCGCCGCAGCCGCACGGCGATGGAAGGGAAGCGCCGCACCGTCACGTCCAGCGCGCTGCGCAGAACGGCAACGTCCACCGTCTCCGTCAGCGTGGCGGACAGGCGGAAGAAGTTGTTCCAGTTGCGGCGCTTGGCGGCGGGGTAGATCTTGGCGGCGTTGTCCAGCCGCATCCACCGGAGGCTCTGGGCGGGGGAAAGGTTCTTGGTGAGGAAGTGGTCGATGGTCTGAAAATCCTCGGCCATGTTCTCCTCCAGACAGTACAGCACATAGGCATGCCAGCGCTCCGGCGCGATGTGCAGCTTGCTGCGGCAGCCGCATTGCAGCAGCTTTTCGTGGAGCAGCCGGGCATCGTCCAGCATGATCTCATCGCCGCCGGCGAACAGCAGAGACGGCGGCAGACCCGTCAGGTCGCCGAACAGCGGCGAGCACAGCGGGTCGGCGGGATCGTCGGTGTAGCACTTGGCGTAAAACTCCAGCAGCGCCTTGGTCATGGAGGGGTCGATATCCTTGTGGGCTTCGTAGGACGCGCCGGAGCCGGTGAGATCCGTCCACGGCGAGATGCCGATGAGGCCGCAGGGCAGCTCCATGCCCAGCTCCTTCAGCTTCAGGCACAGGGCGTAGATCAGCCCGCCGCCGGCGCTCTCACCGCACAGCAGGATCTGCTTGGCGGCGTAGCCCTTTTTCAGCAGGTAGCGGTAGGCCTCCAGCGCATCCTCCAGCGCGGCGGGGAAGCGGTTCTCCGGCGCCAGACGGTAGGCGGCGCAGAACACCTTGACACCGCACTCCGACGCCAGCGTGGCGGCAAAGCCCTTGGCATACTCCAGACTGCCGCAGGTGTAGCCGCCGCCGTGGAGGTACAGGATGACGCCGGTACGCCGTTGATCCTTGGGCATGACCCACGCCCCCTGAAAGCGCGCAAAGGGGTGCTCCTTCACCAGCACCTCCCGCTTGTGGAGGGCGGTCATCAGCTCGCCCAGCTTGTCCTGGCCCTTGCGGGTCACCTCCAGCGAGCAGTTGGCCACAAAGGGCTTGAAGAAATTCAGTTGTGAGCGGACTAATTTTGCCGACAGTTCCATAGGCCGCGTTCCTTTCGTACAAGACTAAACGTTAACATCTTATTATAGCAATTCCGTCAAGTCCTGTAAACATACAAAAAACAGGCGGGGACGCCGCGCGTCTCCGCCTGTTTGTGGGTTTTATGCGTCGTAGTGGACGTGGAGCAGCTCGTGGCACCGCTCCTCGCCGTACTTGTCCAGCAGGGTGGTGACGATGGGGTTCTTCTCCGCCCGCTTGAACAGGGCGGAGGCGTCCGTGTCGTACAGACCCTGCTTGCGCTTGCGCTTCACAGCGGTGAGGCCGTAGGGCTGTCCCGCGCCGCCCACGCAGCCGCCCTGACAGGTCATGACCTCCACCAGATGGTAGAACCGCTTGCCCGCCTCGATGTCGGCGATCAGCTCCTTGGCGTGGATGAGGCCGTTGACGATGGCGATGTGCAGCTCCTGCCCGTCGATGGTCAGGTTCACCTCGCGGATGGCGCCGTCGCCCCGCAGATCGGTGACGGACACGGCGCGGAGGGCGTTCTTGCTCTTGTCGGGTACGCAGTAGCGTACCACCGCCTCTGCCACACCGCCGGTGACGCCGTAGATGGCTGCCGCGCCGGAGCCGAGGCCGAAGGGCAGGTCGGGGGATTCCAGCTCCATTTCGTTCAGTTGGATACCGGCCTCCCGGATCATGTCGGTCAGCTCACGGGTGGTCAGCACCAGATCCACATCGGGCCGTCCGTCGTGGCAGAACTCAGGCCGCGCCGCCTCCATCTTCTTGGCGGTGCAGGGCATAATGGCGATCTGATAGGTGGTGCGGCCGTCGGCGGCGTCCTTGGCGGCGTACTTGTCGCGGATGACGGCGGCAAACATCTCCATGGGGGACTTGCAGGTGGAGATATTCCGCAGATACTTGGGGTCGTTCAGCTCCAGATACTTGACCCACGCGGGGCAGCAGCTGGTGAACATGGGGAACGGGCCGCCCACCTTGGGGCGCTGGAGGAACTCCTCCGCCTCGGAGATGGTGGTCATGTCCGCGCCGAAGTTGGTGTCGTATACCTCGTCCGCGCCCATGATCTTCAGGGCGGGGACCAGCTTATCGATGATGTTGACGCCGGCAGGGATGCCGAAATCCTCGCCCAGCGCCACCCGGACGGCGGGAGCGATCTGTACCACCACCCGCTTCTGGGGGTCGTGGAGGGCGCGCCACGCCGTGCCGATCTGGTCGTTGACGGTGATAGCGCCGGTGGTGCAGACGGCGGCGCACTGGCCGCAGCCCACGCACTTCGTCTCCTCCAGCTTCCGGTCGAAGGCGGGCATGACCTGCAGCTCGCTGCCGCGGAAAGCAAAGTTCAGGATGCCCTGACCCTGCAGCTCCTCGCACACGCGGACACAGTCGCCGCAGAGGATGCACTTGTTGGGGTCGCGGAACACCGCGTAGCTGGTGTTGTCCTTTTCATACTGGGGACGGGTGTTGGGAAAGCGGATGTGCCGCACGCCGAAGCGCTGCGCCAGCTCCTGCAAGCGGCAGTTGCCGCTCTTGTTGCAGGTGGTGCAGGAGCAGTCATGGGCTGCCAGCAGCAGCTCCAGGATCATCCGCCGGTGCTTCAGCAGCTTGGCGGTGTTGGTGCGGATCTCCATGCCGTCGCGGGGCTCCATGGAGCAGGACGCATCCAGCTTGCCGGTCTTTACGTCCTCCACCATGCACATACGGCAGGCGCCGTGGACAGACAGCTCGGAATAGTAGCAGAAGGTGGGGATGTCGATACCGGCCTTGCGGATCACCGCCAGCACGTTTTTCTCCCCGTCGAACGGCACCCGCTGGCCGTCAATGATCATAATACCCTTGGCCATGGCTTAGTCCTCCTCAATGGCGTCGATGGCGCCGAACGGGCAGGCGCCCCAGCAGGCGCCGCAGTGGATACACTTCTCGTTGTCGATGACGTACGGCATACGCGGCTGGCCGCTGATGGCCTCCATGGGACAGTTCCGCGCACACTTACCGCAGCCCTTGCACAGATCGGCCTTGATCTCCAGACGGCGCTTACGGCCATTGCAGATGGGACAGTGCTTATCCACCACATGACGCAGGTAATCCTGCCGGAAGTTCCTCAGCGTGCTCATCACCGGCTTGCAGGCCGTCTGGCCAAGGCCGCACAGCGCCGTGTCGGTGATGGTGTCGGACAGTGCCTCCAGCAGCTCCAGATCCTCCATGCTGCCCTCGTTGGCGATGATGCGCTCCAACGTCTCCAGCATCCGCTTGGTACCCTCCCGGCAGGGGGTACACTTGCCGCAGCTCTCGTTGCGGGTGAAGTTCATGAAGAACCGCGCCACCTCCACCATGCAGGTGTCCTCGTCCATGACCACCAGACCGCCGGAGCCGATAATGGCGCCCAGCTTTTTCAGGGAGTCGAAGTCCATGGGTACGTCCAGATGTTCCTCGGTGAGGCAGCCGCCGGAGGGGCCGCCGATCTGCACCGCCTTGAACTTCTTGCCGTCGGGGATGCCGCCGCCGATGTCGAAGATGACCTCCCGCAGGGTGGTACCCATGGGGACCTCCACCAGACCGGTGTTCACCACGTTGCCGGTGAGGGCGAAGGTCTTGGTGCCGGAGCTGGCGTCGGTGCCGATGCCCTTGTACCATCCGGCGCCCTGCCGGATGATGCCCGGCACGTTGGCGAACGTCTCCACGTTATTCAGTACGGTGGGCTTGCCCCACAGTCCCTGATCCACCGTGCGGGGCGGCTTGACGCGGGGCATACCCCGCTTGCCCTCGATGGAGGCGGTCAGGGCGCTGCCCTCGCCGCAGACAAAGGCGCCGGCGCCCCGGTTGATGTGCATATGGAAGCAGAAGCCGCTGCCCATGATGTCGTCGCCCAGCAGACCGACCTCTGTGGCCTTTTCGATGGCGGTCTGCAGCCGCTTCACCGCCAGCGGATATTCGGCGCGGACATAGATATAGCCCTCGGTGGCGCCGGTGGCCACACCGGCGATCATCATGCCCTCCAGAATGGAGTGGGGGTTGCCCTCCATGATGGAGCGGTCCATAAACGCGCCGGGATCGCCCTCGTCGCCGTTGCAGACCACATACTTCACGTCGGACACGTTGCGCCGCACGCTCTCCCATTTACGCCCGGCGGGGAAACCGCCGCCGCCGCGGCCACGGAGGCCGGAGTCGGAGATCTCCTTGCAGATAGCCTCCGGCGTCATGGTGAACAGCGCCTTTTCAAAGGCGGAGTAGCCGCCCTTGGCGATGTATTCGTCCAGATCCTCGGCATCGCTGGTGCCGCAGCTGGCCAGCACCACGCGGTGCTGCTTTTTATAGAAGGGGATATCCTCCTGCCGGGGGTAGGAGACGCCGTCCCGCTGATAGGTCAGGCGCTCGATGATCTCACCGCGCATCACCGTCTTTTCCACGATCTCGCAGCAGTCCTCCGGCTTGACATGGATGTACATGACGCCCAGCGGCTCGATATGCACCAGCGGGCCCATCTCGCAGAAGCCGTGGCAGCCGCTCATCTTGATGTGCAGGCTCTTTTCCTCGCCGCTGTGCTCCGTCAGACCCACATAGACCTGTAGGCCCCGGCGCTCGCACTCCTCCTTCAGCGTTTCGCACACCTTCAGGGAGCCGCCGGCGATACAGCCGGTACCGGCGCAGACCAGCACGTTTACGGCGTTGCTGCTGCGGCGCAGAGCCTCCTCCGCCGTCTCGCGCATGGCGCGGAAGCTCTCTCTTGTCAGGATGCTCATTGTGCCGCCTCCTCTCCGCGCAGACGCTCCAGCTCCGCCAGCGCCGTCTCCGGCGACATCTTGGCGTACACCTCGCCGTCGATGGTCATGGCGGGGGCCAGACCGCAGGCGCCCAGACACGCCACCGTCTCCAGCGTGAACACGCCGTCGGCGGAGGTCTTTTTCTTGCCCTCCAGCCCCAGATACTCGTGGATGGCGTCGTAGATGGGGCCGGACTTCCGGACGTGACAGGCCGTGCCGTCACAGACCTTGATGATATGCTTTCCCTTGGGCTCCAGCGAGAAGTTTTCGTAGAACGTGGCCACGCTGTACACCCGTGAAACGCTGATGTGCAGCATATCTGCCACCAGCGTCATATTTGCCTCACTGAGATAATTCTCCGCCGCCTGAATATCCTGCAAAATGGCGATGAGCTGCGCGCTGTCGCAGGCGTGAGCCTGCACGATCCCGGCGGTCCTCTCCTGCTCGGGTCTCATATGCTATCCTCCTCGATTCGTCAGTCCTCTCCGTGGACGGTGTCAAAAAATCGTTAATTTTATGACACTCTATGATAACTCTAACATAACCGGTCAGCGCTTTCAACCAAAACGGAGAACTTTTTATCACCCTGCGAAATTTCTCTGCTTTGCACACAAAACGGCGGAAAACTTTGACAAAACGGACACTTGACACCGGGAGCGGTGAAAAGCACGGGCTGCCGGAAGTCCTGCGGCTGGACGGTGCGCCGGGTAAATGTACAGAAAAAAGCGGTCACATTTCGTGACCGCTTTCTGGATGTCTGCGCGTTATTCTTTCGTGCGGACGTTGATGAACTCCGCCCGCAGCTTGGAGTAGAGGATGGTCTGGCTGCTGTACAGCCCGCAGTAGCCGGACAGCACATAGCTGATGGCGCAGGCCATGGCAAAGTACAGCATCCCCTCCGCACCGAACAGCTCCACGCTCAGTATCACCGAGGCGATGGGGCAGTTCACCGCGCCGCAGAACACGGCTACAAGGCCGATGGCGGCGGTGAAGGCGGGGGGCAGACCCAGCAGCGAGCCGATCCAGCAGCCGAAGGTAGCGCCGACGAAGAAGGAGGGTACCACCTCGCCGCCCTTGAAGCCGCAGCCGATGGTGACGGCGGTGAACAGCAGCTTCAAGAGCCACGCCCAGCCGTCGGTCTGTCCGCTGAGGGCGCGGGTGATGACATCCATGCCCGCACCGTTGTAGTCCGTGGTACCCAGCAGCAGCGTCAGCCCAACGATGACCACGCCGCCCACCACGCCGCGGAGATAGGGGTTCTTCACCAGCCGCGCCGCCAGATGCTCCGTAATGTGGAGTCCCCGGCAGAACAGGATGCTCACCAGCGCACACAGGATCGCCAGTACCACCACCAGCAGCATCGTCCATGCGTCCAGCGGCGGCATGGCTACGGTGAAGCGGGTGGGAGGCACGCCCATCAGCAGGGAGACGAGGTAGCCGGTCATGGCGGCGGTGATGCAGGGGATCAGCCCCGCGTAGTACAGCACGCCCACGCTGATGACCTCCAGTGCGAACACGGTGGCGGTCAGGGGTGTGCCGAACAGGGCGGAGAACACGCCGCTCATGCCGCACAGCGTGGCCAGCGGCAGATCCTTCTCACCTAATTGCAGCAGCCTGCCGGTGCGGTAGCCGATGCCGCCGCCGATCTGCAGGGCCGCACCCTCACGTCCGGCACTGCCGCCGCACAGGTGGGTGATGACCGTGGACACAAAGATCAGCGGCACCAGCAGCAGCGGCACGTCCGAGCCGAAGTGTACCGATTCGATGATGGCGTTGGTACCCTTGCCCTCCAGCCGGCACAGCTTGTACAGCCCCGCAATGACGAGGCCGCCCACCGGCAGCAGGTACAGCACCCACGGATGAGCCAGCCGCACCTCCGTGGCGTAGTTGACGCCCAGATGGAACAGCGCGCCCACCACGCCGCCGACGCCGCCTACCAGACCGCCGACCACGATCCACTTCAGCAACGCCGCCGCGTAGAGCCCCATGTGATCTATGTACTTCCGCACCCGTTCCATAGTATATATCCGCCTTTTCACAGTTATTTGCAAATCCGCATTGTACCATGTTCCCATGCGCCTGTCAAACCGCCAAATCCCGACAAACGTTCTTTGTGCGAAACTGAAAATTTTTTAGTTTTCCTGACATAATTTATTTTCCCTGTTGATTCTGCGGGTGGTTTGCCGTATACTATATGTATCAAGCGCAAAAGGACAAGATGTATCAAGCGCAAAAGGACAAGAAGGACCTATCAATCACACAAACAGGAGGAAAACCAAATGAAATACGGTCGTACTTTCAATTTCTCCGCCGGCCCCGCCATGATGCCGGAGCCCGTGCTGGAGGAGATCCGCGATGAGATGATGAACTACCGCGGCAGCGGTATGTGCGTCATGGAGATGAGCCACCGCTCTAAGGTGTTCCAGCAGATCGCGGCCGAGGCTGAGGCCGATCTGCGCAAGCTGATGGGTATTCCCGATAACTATAAGGTGCTGTTCATCCAGGGCGGCGGCACGGTGCAGTTTGCCATGGTCGCCATGAACCTGATGAAGAACGGCAAGGCCTGCTATGTGGAGACCGGCGCATGGTCCAAGAAGGCCATTGCCGAGGCCAAGAAGTATGGCGAGGTGCAGATCATCGCCTCCTCCGCCGACAAGAATTTCTCCTACATCCCCGATTGCTCCGATCTGGACATCCCCGAGGACGCCGATTACGTCTACATCTGCGAGAACGAGACCATCAACGGCACCACCTGGAACAAGCTGCCCAACACCAAGGGCCATGTGCTGGTGGCTGACCAGTCCTCCATGTTCCTGTCCCGTCCCTGCAACGTGTCCGACTACGGTCTGATCTGGGCCGGCGTCCAGAAGAACGTGGGCCCCGCCGGTATGGCGGTGGTGATCATCCGCGAGGATCTGATCCGCGACGATCTGGACCCCAAGACCCCCATCTACCTGAAGTACAAGACCCATGCCGACAACGACAGTATGTACAACACCCCCAACTGCTGGGCCATCTACTGCTGCGGCAAGGTGTTCCGCTATCTGCTGGACAACGGCGGTCTGGCGGAGATGGAGAAGCGCAACATCGCCAAGGCCAAGGTCATCTACGATTTCCTGGACAGCTCCAAGCTGTTCAAGGGCGCCGTGGTGCCTGAGGATCGCAGCCTGATGAACATCCCCTTCGTCACCGGCGATAAGGATCTGGACGCCGCTGTGGTGGCAGCCTCCAAGGAGGCCGGCTTCGACAACCTGAAGGGCCACAAGTCCGTGGGCGGTCTGCGCGCCTCCGTGTACAACGCCATGCCCATCGAGGGTGCTGAGGCGCTGGTGGAGTTCCTGAAGAAGTTCGAGGCGGAGCACAAGTAACACGACCGGAAGGGGGGAGACGCTCCCCCTTTCCGCACATTCTTTACATAAAAATGAAGGAGAAGTATCATGCGTATTCTGGTTACTGACGGTATGGATAAGACCGCAATGGCACAGCTGCGTGAGCTGGGTCACGAGGTGGTGGAGCAGTTCTACGAGCCGGATCAGCTGGGCAAGGCCCTGCGTGATTTCGATGTGGCCGTCGTCCGCTCCAAGACCAAGGTCCGCGCCAACCACATCGACGAGGCCAAGGGCAGCCGGCTGAAGCTCCTCATCCGCGGCGGCGTGGGTGTGGACAACATCGACGTGGCCTACGCCAAGCAGAACGGCATCGACGTCAAGAACACCCCCAATGCTTCCTCCCAGTCCGTGGCGGAGCTGGCCATGGGCCATATGTTCGCCTGCGCCCGCTACATCTCTGACGCCGGCTACACCATGCGCAACGACGAGTGGAAAAAGAAGGAGTACGGCAAGGGCATCGAGCTGCAGGGCAAGACTCTGGGCATCGTGGGCTTCGGCCGCATCGGTCAGCATCTGGGCGTGATGGCCAAGGCCATCGGCATGAACGTGGTCGCCTTCGCCCGTCACCCCAATGCCGAGCTGTCTGAGCGGCTGGGCATCCCCTATGTGAGCATGGACGAGCTGCTGGCCTCCTCCGACTTCATCTCCCTCCACGCGCCCGCAGTGGACGGCGGCGCACTGGTCTCCGCCGAGACCATCGCCAAGATGAAGGACGGCGTGGTGATCATCAACACCTCCCGCGGCAGCAACGTGGACGAGGACGCCCTGCTGGCCGCTCTGGAGTCCGGCAAGGTCCGTGCCGCCGGCCTGGACGTGTACGTGGACGAGCCCACCAAGAACAAGGCGCTGTACAGCCATCCCATGGTGTCCTGCACGCCCCATATCGGCGCGGCCACCGTGGAGGCCCAGAAGCGCATCGGCGCGGAGATCGTGGAGATCATCAAGGCCATGTGACCCCAGCAATAAACGCAAAAAAGAGAGACGGCTATCTGCCGTCTCTCTTTTTTTGTGGGAGGTCGTCCGGCGCTTGCGAAAACGTCCCGGACGCGCCGTCAGCCGCACACCGTGCGGC
>ENA-UONY01002935-UONY01002935.1-human-gut-metagenome-genome-assembly--contig:-CS9-NODE-2935-length-11311-cov-4.119403_pt1 | contig 11311 bp, 6 predicted proteins | sample MGYA00242465_ERZ724012 | MGnify/ENA metagenome assembly ERZ724012 | reverse complement strand
GGCGGGAGAAACCCAATCTGATTCTCCGCTACCTGCGCCGCTGCCTGGGCTTCTTTTCCATTGCCCTGCTCTGTGCATGCCTCAGTATGGTTCTCAACGCCATGACACCCCAGATCATCAAAATCACCGTAGACTCCATTCTGGGGACGGAACCTATCGCGTTGCCAAAGGCCGTGCAGAATCTTCTACCCCTGGAGAGCTTGCGGAGCAATCCCATCCAAGCCCTTTGGATTGCGGCGGCGGCGGTCATTGTCGTGGCCATCCTGCGGGGGCTTTGCAGCTATGGGCAGAGAATCCATCTTTCCAAAGGCTCTGAGCGGTTTGTCAAGGGAATCCGGGACGACCTGTACCGGCACATCCAGCACCTGAGCTACGCCTGGCACACCGCCCACTCCACCGGTGAGGTCATCCAGCGGTGCACCTCCGATGTGGACGTCATCCGCAACTTTGTGTGCAACCAGCTGGTGGAGGTGGTACGTACCGTATTCCTCATCATTCTGTACCTCTCCATTATGTTCTCCATGAACGTCAAGCTCTCCCTGGTGGCGGTCCTGTTCATCCCCATTGTGGGCCTGTCCTCCGGCGTATTTTACAAGAAGATTTCCTCCCGGTTCCAAGTGGCCGACGAGGCCGAGGGAGAACTCACCACCTGCGCCCAGGAGAACCTGACCGGCGTCCGGGTAGTCCGGGCCTTTGGCCGGGAGCGGTACGAGGTGGACCGGTTCAACCAGCGCAATGAGAGGTTTTCCCAATTGTGGATCCGCCTGGGCAAGCTTCTGTCCGTCTACTGGGCCTCCGGCACGCTCCTGACCTGCTTACAGGTCATGGTGGTGATTCTGGTGGGCACCGTGGAGACGGTCCGGGGTGGCATGACCCTGGGTGCGTTTCTGGCCTTCATTACGTATAACGAGGCCCTGGCCTGGCCGGTGCGCTCCCTGGGCAGGGTGCTGTCGGACATGAGTAAGGCAGGCGTCTCCCTGGATCGGGTGGGCTACATCCTCCAGGCCCAGGAGGAGCAGGATGCTCCGGGAGCTCTGGATGCCACCACCGGCGACATTGTGTTTGACCACGTGAGCTTCGGCTACGAGGGGCAGACTGTCCTCAAAGATGTGTCCTTCACCATCTCCAAGGGCAGCACCTTCGCCATTCTGGGCGGCACCGGCTCCGGGAAAAGCACTCTGGTCCATCTCCTGGACCGGCTTTATGACCTGCCCGAGGGACAAGGGACCATCTCAATCGGCGGAGTGGATATCCGCAAAATGAACCGGGAGAGCCTCCGCCGTCAAATTGGCCTGGTGCTCCAGGAGCCCTTCCTCTTCTCCCAGACCATCCGGGAGAATATCTCCGCCACCAAGCCCCAGGCATCGGCGGAGGAGCTTCGCCGGGCCGCCGCCATTGCCTGTGTGGACGAGGCCATTACAGAGTTCCCCGACGGCTATGAAACCGTGGTGGGCGAACGGGGCGTGACCCTCTCCGGCGGCCAGAAGCAGCGGGTGGCCATTGCCCGGATGCTGGTGCAGCAGGCCCCCATCATGGTTTTTGACGACTCTCTGTCCGCCGTAGACGCGGAGACTGACACCAAAATCCGCGCCGCCCTGCGTGAAAATCTGGGCAACTCCACAGTGATCCTCATCTCTCACCGGGTGACCACCCTGATGCAGGCAGACCGGATTCTGGTCCTGGAAGGGGGACGTGTGGCGGACCTGGGTTCTCATCGGGAGCTCATCTCCCGTCCCGGCATTTACAAGGATATTTACGACATTCAAATGAGCAGCGACGACCGTCGGCTGCTGACGGAAGGAGGCGACGCCTAATGGCTGCATTTGACGAGCAGGAATATACCAAATCCTTTGATATCAAAATCTGGAAGCGGCTCTTTCCCCTGCTGTCCCCATATAAAAAGGCCTTTATAGGCATGTTCGTATTCAACGCCCTGTGCGCCCTGGTGGACGTGGTCCTGCCCCTGTTTCAGCGGTATGCCATTGGAAACTTCATCGAAGCCGGAACTCTGCAGGGGCTTGTTCCCTACGGACTCAGCTATCTGGCCGTCATTCTCCTCCAGGCGCTGTCCGTGGTGGCCTTCAGCCGGAATTCCATGAACATTGAAATGAGCGTAGGCCGGGATATGCGGCGGGTTCTCTTTACCCACCTGCAAACCCTGTCCTTCTCCTTCTACAACGTCACCCCAGTGGGCTACATCCTGACCCGGGTGATGAGCGACACCAACCGGATTGCCGGTATGATTGCCTGGAATATGACGGACATTCTCTGGGCTATGTTTTATGTGTTCGGCACCTTTGCCGCCATGCTGATCCTCAATTGGCGGCTGGCCCTGGTGGTCATCCTCATTGTGCCGGCCATTGCCGTGCTCACAGGCTACTTCCAGAACCAGATTCTCCACTGGAACCGGAAGGTCCGGAAAATCAACTCCCAGATTACCGGCGCCTTCAACGAAGGCATCACCGGAGCGAAGACCTCCAAAACCCTGGTCATTGAGGACCAGAACACAGAGAGCTTCCGCACCCTCACCCAGTCCATGCACGACTCCGGCATTCGGGCTGCCCGCCTCAATGCCGTGTACATCCCTCTGGTTCTCTTCTTCTCCACCATGGCCGTGGCCATTGTGCTGCTGCGGGGCGGCTACATGGTGACCCAGCAGGTGTTGGAAATCGCCACCCTCTCCACCTTCACCACCTACGCCGTGGGTATTTTCGAGCCCATCCAGATGACGGCGGCCAACATTGCTGAGTTCATCTCCCTCCAGGCCTCCATTGAGCGGGTCACCGGCCTCATAGACCAGGTCCCCCAGGTCCGGGACACCCCGGAGGTGGAAGCCCGGTACGGCAACGTGTTCCAGCCCAAAACGGAAAACTGGGAGCCCCTTCAGGGCGAGATTGAGTTCCGGGATGTGACGTTCCGGTATCCCGACGGAGGCGAAAACGTGCTGGAGCACTTCTCCCTCCACATCCCCGCCGGGACCACCGTGGCCATTGTCGGTGAGACCGGCGCAGGCAAAAGCACCCTGGTAAACCTGGCCTGCCGGTTCTTTGAGCCAACGGAGGGCCAAATCCTCATCGATGGCCGGGACTATCGGGAGCGGAGCCAGCTCTGGCTGCACTCCAACATTGGTTACGTCCTTCAGAATCCCCATCTCTTCTCCGGCTCTGTCCGGGACAACATCCGCTATGGCCGCCTGGACGCCACCGATGAAGAAATTGAGGCCGCTGCCCGGGCCGTCTCCGCCGATACGGTGGTTGCCAAGCTGGAAAAGGGCTGGGACAGCGATGTGGGCGAGGGCGGCGACCGCCTCTCCACCGGCGAGAAGCAGCTGATCTCCTTTGCCCGGGCGGTTCTGGCCGATCCCCGGATCTTCGTCCTGGACGAGGCCACCTCCTCCATCGACACCCAGACCGAGCAGCTGATCCAGGCCGCCATTGACCACCTCCTCCGGGACCGCACCTCCTTCCTCATCGCCCACCGCCTCAGCACCATCCGGAAGGCAGACCTCATCCTGGTGGTCCGGGACGGCAAAATCGTGGAGCAGGGCAAGCACCTGGAGCTGCTCCAGCGGGGCGGCTACTACCATGACCTGTACAGCAAGCAGTTTGCGGAAGAGAACGCGGCCAAGGTCTGGAAGCAGTAAACCGAAAACGGCAAAAACAATTTCTGGCAGGAAATCGGGAATCCACTCGATTTCCTGCCAGATTTTTAGCAATATAATTGGGAAGCGTATGGTTTGGGACGATGATAGGAAAGCTGGGCACGCCTGGATTGGCGTAGGGACGGACCACTGGGCCGTCCGGCAGGAAAAACTTTCGCCTTCCGCCCATTTCCGGCGAATCCGTACTGCCTGCCAGCGGTGCGTCCGGTGGCCGCACCCTACGAAGCGCAGGTCTACGGCCCCCTACGGCATCACATCGGGAAGTGTGTGGTCTGGGACGGAGGATGATCCTTAAACTCGTTTCTCCCTACCGTGCCGCTGGAAACAGCCGTTCCATGGCAACCCGGGCCGCTTCCTGTTCCGCCCGTTTTTTGCTGCTGCCGGTCCCCTGCCCCACCACGGAGCCGTTGAGGCGGACCTCCACCCGGAACTGCTTGGCGTGATCCGGGCCGGACTGGCCGGTGAGTTCATATTGGATGACCTGATCCTTCTTCTGCTGGACCAGCTCCTGGAGCTGGGTCTTGTAGTCCACATTCCGGGGATGCTCCGCCGGGATGTCGGTCAGGATGAACCGATGCACCAGGCTGGAGGCAGCGGAGAAGCCGCCGTCCAGATAGGCAGCCGCCAGCACAGACTCCACCGCGTCGGCCAGGATGCTCTCCCGGGTGCGTCCGCCCCCCTGCTCCTCTCCGTGGCCCAAAAGCAGGTACGCCCCCAGATGAAGCTGCTCCGCCACCTTGGCCAGGGTAGTCTCGCAAACCAAGTCCGCCCGAATCCGGCTAAGCTCTCCCTCAGGCCGGTTGGGGAAGGTGCGGTAGAGATGCTCCGCCGTGATCATTCCCAGGATGGAATCCCCCAGAAACTCCAGTCGCTCGTTGCTGGCCAGGCTATCCCGCCAGCGCTCATTGGCATAGGAGCTATGGGTCAAAGCATTTTGCAGAAGGGTAATATTATGAAAGTGATAGCCCAAGGCTTTTTCCAGATCCCGAATCATGACTCCATCGTCTCCTTCAAGCTCCCAAGACGCTGCAGCGCCTGCTCCAGCTCTGGGGCCATATCCTGTGCGGCAGCCTCCATGGCCTGCCGGATGGCGCTGCGGAAGGCCCGGGGATCCGAGGAGCCGTGGGCTTTGATCACCGGCTTGCGAATGCCCAGAAGGGCCGTGCCGCCCACCTCCCGGTAGTCCAGCATGGCCATCATCTCCTGGATGCCGGATTTGCAGCACAACGCCCCCAGCTTCGTCAGCAGGTTCTTTTTGAACATCCGCTTCATCACGGAGCCCATAAACATGGCGGTGCCCTCAATGGACTTCAGGAGGACATTTCCGGCGTAGCCGTCGCAGACGATCACATCCACCTGGCCCAGAGGCACGTCCCGGGCCTCTGTATTGCCCACAAAATGCAAGATACCCGCCTGGCCGGCCTGGGTCAGAAGGGCATTGGCCTGCCTTTGCAGCTCCGGCCCCTTGGTCTCCTCCGTTCCGTTGTTCAGGAGGCCCACCCGGGGCTGCGCGATGCCCATGGCCTTCCGGGCATACAGGGAGCCAAGGACGCCAAACTGGAGAAGGAACTCCGGCGTGCACTCCACATTGGCGCCACAGTCAATGATGAGGGTTTTGCCCCCCTCCTTGTTGGGCATCACCGGGCCAAAGGCCGCCCGGCGCACCCCCTTCACCCGCTTGACCAGGAGGGTTGCCCCCGTGAGGAGCGCCCCGGTGCTGCCGGCAGAAACAAAGGCGTCCGTATCGCCGTCGGCCAGCATCTTGAGGCCTACAATCATAGAGGAGTTCTTCCGCTTGTGGACCACAGCAGCGGGGTCATCGTGCATGTCCACCACATCGTCTGCATGGGCGATCTCCAGTCCCTTCGGCAGGTCCTGAATCTGGTGCTTGCGCATGACCCCCAGAATCTCCTCGCCCCGACCCACCAGCGTGATTTCCGTTCCGAAATCCCGGTGAGCCTCCAACGCACCCAGAACCGCAGCCTCCGGGGCCAGGTCGCCGCCCATCGCGTCGAGAATGATTTTCATGGAGACACCTCTTTTCTTTATATTTCGCTCTGAACCATGCGATCCAGGACCTCCAAGGCCCGCTGGGCAATGGCCAGATTTTTCTGTGCTTTCCCCTTCACCCGGCGGTCCAGGGGGGAAATGATACCAAAATTTACGTTCATAGGCTGAAAATCCGAGACGGATTCATCGCTCACATACAACGCCATGGCGCCGATGGCCGTCTCCCTGGGAAATTCCGGGGGCTTTTTCCCCCGGAGCCGGGCAGCCATGGCAATGGCCGCAAGACACCCCGAGGCTGCAGACTCCACATATCCCTCCACCCCGGTCATCTGCCCGGCAAATGCCACCAGCGGGTCCCGCCGGTCCGCATAGAACCGGTCCAGGAGCCTGGGAGAATCCAGGAAGGTGTTCCGGTGCATGACGCCATACCGGACAAACTCCCCATTGGCCAAAGCCGGAATCATGGAGAAAACCCGCTTTTGCTCCGGAAAACGCAGGTGCGTCTGGAAGCCCACCAGGTTGTATATGGTTCCTTCCGCATTGTCCCGGCGCAGCTGCACCACGGCATAAGGCTCCCGGCCGGTCTTGGGGTCCTTCAGTCCCACAGGCTTCAGGGGGCCGTACCGCAGGGTGTCGTAGCCCCGGCGGGCCATCACCTCCACCGGCATACACCCCTCAAACACATTCCGGTCCTCAAAGCCGTGGACCTCCGCCTCCTGGGCCTCGGTCAGGGCCTTCCAGAACCGGTCATACTGTTCCCGGTCCAGGGCGCAATTGATGTAATCCGCGTTTCCCCGGTCGTAACGGGAGGCAAACCAGGCCTGCTCCATATCAATGGACCCAAAGGTCACAAGCGGAGCTGCGGCATCGAAGAAATGCAGGTATTCCTGCTGCCCAAAGTACTGGGCAATGCCCGCAGACAGGGCGTCCGAGGTAAGGGGCCCGGTGGCAACGATCACCGGCCCCCGGGGAACCTGGGTGACCTCGGCGGCCTCCACCGTAATCCGGGGATGGTTCCGAATGCGCTCTGTCACCAGTCGGGAAAAGCCATGGCGGTCCACCGCCAGGCATCCACCGGCCTCCACCCGGGTTGCATCGGCACAGGAGAGAATCAGGCTGTCCAAATGCCGGAGCTCCTCCTTCAGTAGGCCCACAGCATTCTCCAGCCGGTCGCCCCGGAGGGAGTTGGAGCAAACCAGCTCGGCAAAATCCCCGCTGTGGTGGGCAGGCGTCATTTTCTCCGGCTTCATTTCTATTAAACGGACCGGAATGTCCCGCTTGGCCAACTGCCAAGCCGCCTCACAGCCTGCCAGCCCTGCCCCGATCACCTTTACCTCTGTCATCCCTCGGCCTCCCCGGATTTCCTCTTTGTTTTGGCTGTTGTGGTCTTTTTGGCGGTCTGCTTTTTGGCAGTCCGCTTCTTGGGGGCCTCCGCCGGTGTTTCCTCCTGCGCCGGCTCCTCCGCCTGGGCTGCCGGTTCCTGCGCCTGCTCCCCTTCCTTCGCCTTCTTCCGGTAACCGCGCTGGTCCTCCGGAAGGAAATTGGGGCAGGCTTCATTCACGCAGAAGGGCTTCATCCGGCCTCGGCCGGATTTCTTAAACATGGTGTGGCCGCAGGAGGGGCAGTCAAACTCCGTGGGCACGTCCCAGGTCATAAAGCCGCACTCGGCCCCTTTCTCACAGGCATAATAGGCATAGCCCTTCTTGGACTTCCGCTTCAACATGCCGCTGCCGCATTTGGGGCACCGGCCCGGCATGCGCTCCACAATGGGCTTGGTGTTCTTGCACTCCGGATACCCGGGGCAAGCCAGGAAACGGCCAAAGCGGCCATATTTTATCACCATGTTCCGGCCGCACAGCTCGCAAACTTCATCGGTTTCCTCATCGGGCACCTTCAGCCGCGTATCCTTCAGGGCCTCCTCCGCATTCTCCATCTCCTGATGGAAGCCCTGGTAAAAGTCCCGCAGGACCTCCTGCCACTGCCGCTTGCCCTCCTCCACTTCGTCCAGGCGGTTTTCCATGTTGGCGGTAAATTCCACATCAATGATGTCGTTGAACCGGTCCATCATGAGGCCGTTGACCACCTCACCCAGGGGAGTCGGCGCCAGGCGCTTGTCCTTCTTGATGACATAGTCCCGATCCTGAATGGTGGAAATGATGGAAGCATAGGTAGAGGGGCGTCCCACCCCCTTCTCCTCCATCGCCTTGACCAGCATGGCCTCGGTGTAGCGGGCCGGAGGCTGGGTAAAGTGCTGCTGCTTGTCCAGGCTCCGGATGGAGGCCTGGTCCCCCTGCTGCAAATCCGGCAGGGGCGAGCCAACGGCCTCGGTCTCCTCGTCCTTGCCCTCCTCATACACGGCGATGAAGCCGGGGAAGCGGAGGCTCTGGTGGGAGGATTTAAACTGATGCCCGCCGCACTCGGTATCGATGGACACCGTATCGTACACAGCGTTGGCCATTTGGGTGGCCAAAAAGCGGCTCCAAATCAGCTTGTACAGCCGGTACTGGTCCTTGCTCAGGGAGGACTGGATCTGCTCCGGGTCCAGCTCCACATGGGTGGGCCGAATGGCCTCGTGAGCGTCCTGGGCCCCCGCCTTGGTCTTAAACTGGTGGGGTTTCCCATAGTAGTATGGCTCCCCATACCGGTGGCAAATGAATTCCCGGGCGGCCTCCACCGCCTCATCAGAAAGACGCAGAGAGTCGGTACGCATGTATGTGATCAGGCCCAGCGTCCCCTCGCCTGCCACATCCACGCCCTCATAGAGCTGCTGGGCAATGGCCATGGTCCGCTTGGGGGTCATGTTCAGCTTCCGGGAGGCCTCCTGCTGGAGGGTGGAGGTGGTAAAGGGGGGCGCTGCGTTGCGCTTTTTCTCCGCCTTTTTCACAGCCGTGACGGTAAACAGCCGGCCTGTGATATCCGAAATAATCTGGTCCACTTCCGCCTCATTGGCCAGCTCCCGCTTTTTCCCCTCCCCGTGATACCTTGCCACAAAGGAGCCTGGCTTTCCTACCCGATCCAAGGTCACATCCAGGGACCAGTACTCCCGGGGTACAAAGGCGCGGATCTCATTCTCCCGGTCCACCACCAGCCGGGTGGCAACAGACTGGACCCGCCCGGCGGAAAGGCCCCGGCGGACCTTTTTCCACAGCAGGGGGCTCAGCTGGTAGCCCACAATCCGGTCCAGGATGCGCCGGGCCTGCTGGGCGTCCACCAGGTCGTAATCGATGTTCCGGGGATTGGCAATGGCAGTGGTCACCACATTTTGGGTGATCTCATTGAAGGTCACCCGCCGGACCTTGGGGTCCGGCAGAGCCAGGAGCTCTTTCAGATGCCAGGAAATGGCCTCTCCCTCCCGGTCCGGGTCCGTTGCCAGATAGACCAGGTTGGAGTGGTCCGCACTTTTTTGCAGGTCATGAATGATTTCTTCTTTTCCGGGTACCGGGCGGTAATCCGGCTGAAAATCATGCTCCAGATCCACACCCATTTTGCTCTTGGGCAGGTCCCGCAGGTGGCCCATGCATGCCTTCACCGTATAATCGGGGCCCAAATATTTTCCAATGGTCTTCGCCTTGGAGGGCGATTCCACAATTACCAAATTCGTCGCAGGTTCTTTTGCCATGCAAACCTCCATGCTACCGCTCTCTGGCATTCTTACGAACCAGAGAATAAAATTTGCCAGGGTGCCGCACCGCCAGTCCCTTCACCTCCAGAAGTGTCAGGGAGGCCAAAACCCGGGCAGCCGGCAAGCCAGAGCCAGCAATCACATCGTCTACGTGCCGCAGGTCATCCGACAGCTGGGATGTCACGGTTCGCTCATCGTCAGACAGAGTTGATATCAGCTCCTCTGATTCACTATACGGTTTTCCGCCGCCGTTGTCAATCTTTTTTTCAGAATTTCCTGAAAGCGGCGGTCCTGGCTGCTCAAAATGCCAAGGCGGCTCCCGCAGCTCCGCCAGCTCCCTGGGGTAAGAGGAGGGAGCCGTTTGGCCGGTCCAGGGATGTACTTTGTCCGGAAACTGGGCGATGTATTCCTCCATCACCTCCCAGCCGTGCTGGGCGACAATGGCACCCTCCCGCAGCAGGCCGTTGCTGCCGGCGCTGCATGCCGCATCCACATTGCCCGGGACGGCAAATACATCCCGCCCCTGGTCCAGGGCCAATTGGGCGGTGATCAGGGCGCCGCTTCTGGCAGGGGCTTCCACCACCACCACGCCGCAGGCCAGGCCGCTGATGATCCGGTTCCGCCGGGGAAAGTTCCGCCCAATGGGAGGCGTGCCCGGTGGAAACTCCGACAGCAGGCACCCCCGGCACGCCACATCCCGGTACAGGTCCCGGTTGGACCGGGGATAAATCACATCCAGTCCGTTGCCCAAAACTCCTACCACCGGCTGCTCGGCCAGGAGCGCGCCCTTCATGGCCAGGGTATCCACACCCCCTGCCATGCCCGACACCACCAGGCCGCCGCATTTGGCAATCTGGTACCCCATCCTGCGGGCCGTGAGGCATCCATAGGCCGAGGCGCGGCGGGTTCCCACCACAGCCACCGCGGGTTCCGCGTCAAAGTCCGGCAGCGTCCCCTGATAATATAATGTGAGAGGCGGGTCCGGAATCTGCTTCAGGCGGTTGGGGTACGCCGCGTCCTGATAGGTGAGAACGTGAATTCCCTTGGCGGCGCAGTCCCCCAGAATCCGGTTGGCCTCCTCCAGGGATTTGTCACACAAGGCCTCCAAATACCTGGAGTCTATCCCATCCGTAAGGGCATAGTCCTCTCTCCCGGCGTAAAACAGGGTCTCCATATTGGGAAAGGCGCGCAGCAACGTCAATGCGCTCCGCACGCCGATTCCCGGCCGCGTGGCCAGCCAGATCCAATGTGCCAACATGTCCATCCCGCTCGCTTTCGTTTATTCCCGCCAGCCGGGTTTGCCCGTCTGCATCTGCCACATGACAATGGCCGCCGCCACCGCCGCGTTGAGGGACTCGCAGCGGGGATTCATGGGGATGGTGAGCTCCGCATCACAATGCTCCCGGAACAGCCTGTCCACTCCCTGGCCCTCGCTGCCAATGACCACGGCGCACCGCTCAGGCTCCGCCTGGCGGATATCCCTGGCCCTTGGGGACAGGGCAGTCACGGCCAGAGGAATCCCCTGGGACCGGCAGAGCGCAATCACCTCTTCCCCGGTTCCCTGCACCGGCTGCGTGCGAAATACCGCGCCCATGGAAGCCCGAACGGTTTTCCAATTATACGGGTCTGCACAGCCTGGGGTGAGGACCACCGGAACCTCCAAAGCGTCTGCCGTCCGCAGCACAGTGCCCAGGTTCCCCGGGTCCTGAATGCCGTCTAAAATCAGGCAGCCGGGAGTCAGCGTCAGGGGCACAGGCGGCTGCAGACGGCAGAGAAACAGGGCTCCCTGGGGCGCCTTCATGGGAGACACCGACTCCATGACATCAGCCGGTACCTGATACACCGCCGTGTTGGGCGGAAGCTCCGGCACCGGCAGGGTGTCTGTCAGGATCACCGTCTCCAGGCCGCCGTACCAGCGGGCAGCCTCCTCCAGAAGCTTTGTCCCGTCCCCCACAAAGAGTCCCTCCTCCTGCCTGGCGCGGCGGGAGGTGAGAAGCCGGCGAACCTGCTGCAGCAGC
>ENA-UONY01002932-UONY01002932.1-human-gut-metagenome-genome-assembly--contig:-CS9-NODE-2932-length-11320-cov-4.601332_pt1 | contig 11320 bp, 10 predicted proteins | sample MGYA00242465_ERZ724012 | MGnify/ENA metagenome assembly ERZ724012 | reverse complement strand
GGCAGCAGCATCTCCGGCCCCGGCGCCGCCCCGTGAGGCGAATGCCGCTGCGTCTCCAGCGTCAGCGAAACACAGATGCAGAACGAGACGAAAAAGACCACGCCCAGCAGAATGCTCAACACGAACGAAACAATTCCGACCCGGGAGTGCTTCTCCGGCGGAAGTTCGACACCATCCAATTCAGGAAAAATTTCAGTCATTTTTTCTCCTTGCCTTCCATCCCCGTTGCTGTTTCATACAATAACACCACTCCGGCGTTCCTGCAACCGGAAGAGAGTGGATTTCATCCGCGCCGGCGCTCGCAGGCGGTGACCGCGTTGCTCATGAGCATCGCAATCGTCATCGGCCCGACACCGCCGGGAACCGGCGTGATCGCCCCGGCCACCTCCACCGCCTCGGCAAAATTGACGTCGCCGACCAGACGGTTCTTCCCTGTCGCCGGATCCGGAATCCGGTTGATCCCGACGTCGACCACCGCCGCGCCCGGCTTGATCATGTCACCCCGGACGAATTCCGGCTTGCCGATTGCGGCGATCAGAATGTCCGCGTCACGGGTGTATTTTGCAATGTCCGGCGTGGCGGAGTGAACGACCGTCACCGTCGCATTGGCCCCCTTCGCCTTCTGCATCAGCATCGCCGCCAGCGGCTTGCCGACGATGTTCGAACGGCCGATCACCACCGCGTGGCGGCCGGAGGTCTCGATGCCGGAGCGCTCCAGCAGCACCAGAATGCCGCGGGGGGTGCAGGGTTGAAATCCATCCTTTTTGCCGATCAACAGCCGGCCGACGTTCCGCTCGTGGAAGCAGTCGACATCCTTCTCCGGGTCGATCGCGGCGATTACCTTTTCCTCATCGATCTGCTTCGGCGGCGGCGACTGCACGAGAATGCCGTCGATTTTCGAATCGGCGTTCAGTTCGGCGATCAGGGCAAGCACCTGCTCCATCGTCGCGTCGGCGGGGAGCACCCGTTTCTCCGAATAGATGCCAAGCTCGGCGCACTTCTTCACCTTGGAATTGACGTAGACCTGCGATGCGGGATCGTCGCCGATCAGCACCACCGCCAGTCCGGGCGTACACCCCTTCGCCTTCAACGCTTCCACCCGGCGCGCGGTCTCCTCGTTGACCTGCCGGGCAATCTCCTTGCCGTCGATAATTTTCGCCGCCATGACACCCTCGAAACAGTAAATTTTTGATTTGGTTTGATTCTGCTGCAAAAGATACCACAGAAACACGCCGTTTTCAAGGCGCAGTCGGAAAAGTGAACGAAAACTGCGCCACTGCGGCAACGGTTCCCGGACTGGCGCTTTTTCGTTCGCGGTGATATAGTATACAGTGAATGTTGTAAGATGGGAGAGTGATGCGATGAAGAAGAGTTCCCGAACCGATACCGCCCCGCTGGAATTCCGGCATATCCGCTCCCCGCTGGGGGAAATCACACTTGCCGGGCGGGGAGAGTTCCTGACCGGGGTGGAATTCCTTGATCAAACTCCCTCCGCCCTTCCCGCGGAAAGCGGACACACCGGCTCCTCCCTGCCGGTGCTGAAAGCGGCGGAACAGTGGCTCGAACGCTATTTCGAGGGGGAGGATCCGGGCGAAACGCCGCCGATTCATCTGACCGGCACCCCTTTCCGCCTCGCCGTCTGGGAACAGCTGCGCCGCATTCCGCGCGGGGAAACCACCACCTACGGAGCCATCGCCGCCGAACTCGCCCGGCAGCTGGGAATCCCGCGCATGTCGGCGCAGGCGGTCGGCGGTGCGGTCGGTCACAATCCGGTCGGCATCCTGATTCCCTGCCACCGGGTGGTCGGCAGCGACGGGAACCTGACCGGATTCGCGAGCGGACTCCGGCGGAAGTTCCGGCTTCTCGCGCTGGAAGGGCTTGACATGTCGCGCTACCCCCTCCCCCCGCCGCGCGGCGGCAGCGATCTGCGGCAAATTCCCGGCGTAGGGCCGAACATCGAACAGGATCTCTTCCGCATCGGCATCCGGCGGATTGCCGACCTCGCGGGAGAGGATCCGGAACAACTCTACCGGGACGACTGCGCGGTCAAAAGGTTTCAGGAGGACCGCTGCCAGCTCTACGTCTTCCGGCTCGCCGTCTACTTTGCGGAGCATCCGCACCCCGAGCCGGAAAAACTCCGCTGGTCCTGGTGGAAGGATCACCGGCAATAGGTCAGGCGAGGCCGCAGAAACGGCACAACGCCTCGAAGCGCTCCGCCGGGCCGGGGCCGAACTTCGCCATCGAATGCCGGATTCGTTCGAGGGATTTCTCCTGCATGTCGCCGGATTTGGAGAAAAATTTGTCGGCGAGGCAGACCAGCTTTTCCGCCGCTGTCTCCGGCAGATAGTCCCGTTCCGGAATCGGCAGCTGCTGGCGACGCACCTCCTCGGCGGTGATGCCGCTGCCGGTGTGCCGTTCACAGATCCGGGCGAAGGGCTCCAGAAGCTCCTCCATGCCGCGGGCGGCGCCGTATTCGCGCAGCATCCGCGCTCCGATGATGCCGTGGGCGAGATAGGGTTCGCTCCCGGTGCAGAGAATCTTCGGCGCGTGGCAGTGAACGATGCCGATGTCATGCAGCATCGCGCCGGCGGCAACCAGAGCGGGATCCACCTCCCCGTTCAGCGGAGAGTGATCCAGCAGAGAGAGCGCCTTCTCCCGCACCTGTGTGCTGTGCTTGAGCAGAAGCCGCCGGAGCGGGGTATCCTCCGGGTAGAAGAACCGGAGGATCTCCAGCGGCTCGATCCGCGTCGTCTCAGAGCCGGACAAGTTCATACTCCCGGACGCCGAGGCCGATCTTCTCGGCGTGTTCGAGCTGGATTCTCCAGTTGGTCGAAGGCGAAACGTCATGGAAGTGGTCGCCGGTGTGAACGGCGCTCTCCGCGAGCAGCGAACCGGGATTCGGCGTACAGCGGTTGACCGCGTCCGCGCAGGCCTGGTCCAGCGCCACCGGGTCAAACGAGGCGAACATGCCGACGTCGGGCACGATCGGGGCGTCGTTCTCCGGATGGCAGTCGCAGAACGGCGAAACATCCATCACAATGCTGATGTGGAAATTGGGCCGGCCGTGCACCACGGCGAGAGCATATTCGGCCATCTTCTTGTCGATCAGCCCCTCCTTCTGCCCCCAGGAGGGCTGGATCGCATCTTTCGGGCAGACACCGATGCAGCGGCCGCAGCCGACACAGCGGGAGTGATCGATCTCCGCCTTTCCGTCGCGGAAAGTCGGCGCGTTGTGTGCGCAGATGCGGGCGCAGGCGTGACAGCCGATGCAGAGCGAGCGATCCACCGTGGGTTTGCCGTCGCAGTGCTGTTCCATCTTCCCGGCGCGGGAACCGCACCCCATGCCGAGATTCTTGATCGCGCCGCCGAACCCGGTCATTTCATGTCCCTTGAAGTGGTTGAGCGAAAGGATGATATCGGCGTCCATGATGGCGCGCCCGATCTTCGCTTCGTGCACCAGTTCCCCGTTCGGCACCGGCACGGCAACATCCGTCGGTCCCCTTGAGGCCGTCACCGATGATGACGTGACAGCCGGTCGCGTAGGGGGAAAATCCGTTGAGATAGGCGGTCTCGATATGTTCGAGAGCGTGTTTCCGGGAGCCGACGTAGAGGGTGTTGCAGTCGGTGAGGAAGGGGCGGCCGCCGCGCTTCTTGATCTCGTCCGCGACGGTGCGGGCGAAGTTGGGGCGCAGGAACGAGAGGTTGCCCGCCTCGCCGAAGTGAATTTTAATCGCGGCAAAGCGATCGTGGAAATCGATCGAATCGATTCCGGCCCGTTTGATCAGTGCGGCGAGTTTCTGCTGGAGGTTCTGCCCTTCCGGACGAACCCGCATATCGGTGAAATAGACTTTTGCTTTTTCCATGGTTGTCTCCTCGATGAGCATGATATAAGATACCGTGTCTTCGAAACTCTTGCAAGCCGGATTCCGGGAAAGCGCAGAAAACTTTTCTCCGCAGCACGGAGAAAGTTGTACGTACAACTTCAGAAAATCGCGCTCTTTTTTTCAACATTTTATCGTTCCGGAGTTGTTTTCTGTCACCGGAATTTCTATAATTAAAGCAGAAACAATGGAAAAGATGGGAAAAAACGATGTCTGTACAACCGAAATACCAGCAGATCCGGGAGGAGCTGACGCGGGAGATCGCCGCCGGAGTGTTCGCCTCCGGGGAAAAGCTGCCGACCGAGGAGCATCTCGCCCGCCAGTTCGGCGTCGCCCGGCAGACGGTGCTCAAGGCGCTCGACGCCATGAAGCTGGAAGGGGTCATCACCTCCGAGCGGGGCCGCGGCACCTTCGTCGCCGTCACCCACGGCCGGAAGCGGAGCGCGCAGGAGAACTGCCGCCAGCTGGTCTTCATCAGCTCCAATCTGGAGGACTCCTTCGGTCACCGGGTGCTGCTGGGAGTGGAACGGGCCGCCCGTCAGATCGGCTGCTCCCTGGTCACCTGCAACACGCGCAACGATTCGGAACGGGAAGCGGAATATCTGCGCCGGGCACGCAACACCGGCGCCGACGGCATCATTCTGCTGCCCTATCTGCGCCATCCCAACGGCGAACTGGTCAGCCGGGTGGCGGAGAGCGTTCCGCTGGTCTGTGTGGACAACGTTCCACCGGGAGTGACGGTACCGCTGGTGACGACGGACAACTTCCGGGCGGCTCATGACGCGGTGCTCCGGCTGATCGACATGGGGCATCGCAACATCGGCTTCATTCTGAGCCGGATGGAGTATGCCGCGGCGCCCGGCTCCATCGGGGACCGTTACCGGGGATACCGGCGGGCGCTGGAAGAACGCGGCATTGAATTCCGGCCGGAGTGGGTGGCGGAGCTGGGGCCGCATCTGGCGGAAGCGCGCCCGCAGGACATCGGGCTGGAGTTGTACGGATATCCGGCGATGCACCGGCTGATGAGCTGCGAAGTACCGCCGACCGCGGTGCTGCTGCTGTGGGACGAACTGGGTCCGGGGGCGCTGGCGGCGATCCGCAACGGCCGGAGGCGTGTCCCGGAGGACTTTTCGCTGCTCGGCTTCAACGACGACGATCTGTGCAGTCTCACCAATCCGATGCTTTCGAGCGTCCGCCAGCCGGCGGAGGAGCTGGGCGAGACGGCGGTGCAGCTGCTGGACGACATGCGCCGGGGCATCGCGCCGCCGCCGGTGACCCGTCTAAAAAACCATCTGATCCTGCGTGACAGCATTGCCGCGCGTTGTGAATTTGAACACTCCACCAACCTAAAAGAAAGGATTTCGTTATGAGCATTGCCCGTTCCATTCCAACCCGGCAGGGGAAACGATCTTCCTTTACGCTTATCGAACTTCTCATCGTAATTGCCATCATTGCAATCCTCGCGGCGATGCTGCTGCCGGCGCTGAACAAGGCGCGGGAAACCGCGAAGGCTTCCACTTGCGTCAACAACCTCAAACAGCTCACCACCGCGATGTTTCTATACGCGGATGATCACGACGGCTGGACAATCCCTAACTACCGGGCGAATATCACCGGCTGGGGACGCGTCAACAACAACTACTGTTTTTTTCCCAGATATCTGGCCCGCACCGCAGCAGCCTGCCCCACCGACCCGGTTCTGCCGAGCCAGCAGAATGCATATTACGGAATTTACGGAATGTATATTTTCGGCAAAGACGACAATGTTTTGAACAGTGATGTACAGACGATACTGGGAAATGGCTCGTGCAGGACAATAGAAGAAAAATCGGATCGGGTCAGTTACCGCCCGTCCGCCGTCAAACACAGCAGCAAAACCGTTTTTTTCGCAGACAACCGAGCCTCCATTCCGTTCAATGCCTACCCGCTCGGCGCCGGCAGTTATGTTTTTTCACCGACCACAATACTTGACTCGAACTGCCGGGCGGGAGTCACGCTGATTCATTCGGGAAAAAGCGGAGCAGCGTTCTTCGACGGGCATGTCAATCTTCTCAATGAAAATCAATTAAAGGGCAATGTCAACAACAAATTCACTCTGCTTTTCAACGAACATTTCGTCCAGTTGTAACATGAGTACCGTTCATGACGACAGATGAAGGAAAGGTATCGCATGAAAAATTCGACCGTTTCAGTTCTCACGGCGCTACTCGCCTCTGGCCTGGCCTGTGCAACCGGGGCCCCGGTTCAGGTGGACCGTTTCGGACAATATACCGGGGAAAACTGGCCAGGGAAAATCACCTCCGATCAGCAGCTCCGCGAAGAAGCAGCGGCAGAAGAGGTGCAGCTCATCCGGTTCGACGCTTTTGACCCGCAGCGTTTCGATCGTTACGGTGGAATCCTTGACGGTCAGAAATTCCGAGCAACGGGCTTTTTCCGCCTGGAGAAGGTCAGAGAACGCTGGTGGTTCATCACTCCGGAAGGAAATCGTTTTTTTCTGATCGGCTGTGACGCTCCGGACTTTTATGAAAAAGGGTACGCCACCCCATTGACGCAACCGGATGGAACGCCGCGAAACGTTTTTTTGCAACTACCGGAAGTTCCCCGAAACAATACGCCATTCAGCGCCTATTCCCGGCCGGGAATGGTCAACTTTCTCGCAGCGAACCTGCAACTGAAATATGGAGAGGATTTTCGAGAAAAGGCACTCGAAATCAACCGGAGACGTCTGATTTCTTGGGGGTTCAACAGCACACCGAAATGGGGCTGGGGAACACATATCGGCCTGCCGTTCATAGAGGATATGAATTTCCGCAAGCTCTCCCGGTTTCGCAACTATCTGCGAAACATCGACGTGTATGCTCCGGATTTTCGGGAGAATGCGGAAAAGGAAATCGTTCAACAGATCGCCCGGAGGCGACATGAGCCTCTACTGCTCGGGTATTCCACGGAAAACGAAAGCGGCCTCAGCTTTTCCATGCTCGACGGCATTGCAGCCGGAAAAAATTCTCCGATGAAGCGCGCTCTGATCGATTTCCTTTGGGAAGAGCTGGGGGAAGAGAACGTGGGCAAGCTCTTCAAAGTCACGGGAAAATTCGACCGCTCCTCCGTCGCCCGAACTCCCCGGCCGGGGATCAGGATTCCACGCCGCCAGGCCGCCGCGTTCATCCGCAAAACATCGCAACTCTATCACCGTCAACTTCGGGAAATCTACCGCAAACACGATCCGGATCATCTCTGGTTCGGTGCGGGACATTGCAAACATCAGGCGTTTGAATGGATCTATGAAGCAATTCCCTATGTCGATGCCCTTCTGCTCCACGATTACGATATTTATGCGGCCTGGAGCACTCCCATCCGCAAGCGGCTGCACGAGCTGGATAAACCCTACATCATTGCCGAATACTCCTTTGTTCAGGCAAGGCGCGGGTACCCCGCCTTCAACGGCTACGTCTGCGTTCCCGACGAAAAATCCCGGGGAACCGGATATCGCTATTTCACCGAACAGCTCGCCGCAGATCCCAATTGCGTCGGGTTCGGGTACTTTATCCTCTACGATCAGGCGGTCACCCGCCGGAGTCTTCCGCGTGGAGAAGCGTATAATTTCGGGCTGGTGAATCAGCAGGATCAGCCGTATCACGCCATGCTCGAACAGGTTCGGATCGCCAATGAGGAACTGCCCGAGATTCACGCGGGGCGCCGGCAGCCTTTTGCCGCGAATCCGGCAGACATTCTGGGCTGGAAGTCCACCCGACTGAGTCGACTGCAGGTTTTACCCGGCAGTCGCAGTCCCTACATCATCGGAGATGCCGTCATGGCGGATGAATTTTACGGCGGATGCCCCTTCCGTTTCAAGGTAAACGATGCCATCGCGACGGAATTTCTCCAGGGTCGTAAACACATATTCGTCTCAATCGGAACCATCAAGGCCGATTCGTACTTTGCAGACGCCCGGGCGACGGTTCATCTGTGGAAAAAACGGAGGGGAAGCGACTTAAACCGCTTTTTCCGCCTGGAATATTCTTTCGACAATCGGCAATTCACCCCGCTGGAAATGCGTTTTACCCTGGAACAGGAAATGGAACATGATCGTTATTCCATGACACCGGCGGAGCCGATACCGGAAAACTGCCGCTATCTGCGGCTTTCCATCGGAGTCACGGAGCCGGAACGGGCCTGGATGGCAGCGATAGCCGACTGGCGGGTTATCGAAAAAAATAAACCTCTGCAAATATCCTGTATTTCCAGAAAATAGTCCGCAGCCACCCCCCGATAAAATTCCCTTGCTTTCGATACTGCAACAGCTAAACCAGGAGTGGAAAAACATGAAAAACCATCTGATCATCATCGGCTTATCGGCAGTAAGCATACTTTTCGCCTCCACCGCCGAGCCGGCCGTCGACCGCTACGGCCAGTATATCGGCGAGGAGTGGCCGGGCAAAGTCACCTCCGACGACCAGCTCCGCGCTGACGCGGCAAAGGAGTGGCCGCGGATCCGGGACGCAAAGTTCGATCCGGCAAAGTTCGACCGGTTCGGCGGCCGCCTCGATGCCGGGAAATTCGAGGCCACCGGGCGTTTCCGCCTTCAGAAGATCGACGGGCGCCACTGGCTCATCACACCGGAAGGGCACCGCTATGTCCTCATCGGTTGCGACGCAGTCGGATACCGGGAGGGCGGCTACTCCACTCCATTGAAAAATTCGGATGGATCGCGCCGGAGCGGATTTGCCGAACTCCCCGACGTCAAGCTGGTTCCGGATGGTCTCCCCGGCGGGAAAAAGGTCAATTTTCTCGCGGCAAACCTCGCGAAGAAATACGGACCAGCCTACTATGAGAAATCGAAGGAGATCAACCGGAAGCGCCTGATCCATTGGGGTTTCAACTCCACGGCCAAGTGGGGATGGGGGGAAACCTTCGATCTGCCTTATGTCGAAGACTGGACCTTCCGTACTGTCAAGTTGCTGCCGCGCCGCAGGATCGACGTTTACGATCCCGGATTCGCCGCCGCCGCAGAAAAAGAGGTCGCCGCGCTGGTTGCCCGCCGCAAAGACGATCCCATGCTGATCGCCTATGCCTCGGAAAATGAGAACGGCTGGTCATACCAGGACGTCAAAGAGCTGACGGCAGCCGCCCCAACCGTCGCCTCCAAGCAGGCTCTGGTGGACTTTCTGATCCGCCGCCACGGCGAAGCGAAGGCAGCCGCGCAGTTCCGGCTTTCCGGCGGGCGCAAGGCGATGCTGGAAAATCGGAAGATTATCAACCTGAATCAGAAAGACATTTCCGACTTCATCACCGAAAGTTCCCGGTATTATCACCGGATTGTCCGGGAGCTCTTCCGCAAATACGACCCGGATCATCTCTGGTTCGGCGCCTCTCACTGCCGCGGTCAGGCGGACGAGTGGATCTATGCGGCGGCGGAATTCACCGACGCGGTCATGCTCAACGAATACGACATCTACGCCTTGTGGACCGCCCGGCTGATGCCGGAACTGCGCAAACAGGACAAACCATTCTTCATCACCGAATTCAGTTTCGTCTGCGATCAACGCGGCCTGCGCCCCTACAACTCGGTCAACACCGTGCGTGACCAGCAGCACGGGGACTCGGCTATCGCCATTACACCGAACAGCTGGCGGCTGATCCGCTCTGCATCGGCTTCGGCTACTTCATCTTCTTCGATCAGCCGGTCATGATGCGCAGTCTGCCGATTGGGGAAAGTTTCAATTTCGGACTGGTGGACGGTACCGACCGTCCTTACGAAGAGATGATCGCGGAAGTGAAACGGAGCAACTCCCGGCTGGAGGCGGTTCACGCCGGAAAAATCAAACCGTTCCGGCTGAAAAATCCGGATAAAATTCTCTTCAGCCGGACCCAGCAGAAACTGCTCGCCGATTTTCTTCCTTCCACCTGCTCCCCCTACATCGTGCAGGATAACTCCAACGCGGCGGAATATTTCGGCGGCTGTACGCAGCGGTTGAAGATCGATGAGCGCCGCCTGCCGGACAATGCCGATCCCCGCCAGGAGTATTCAGTCGGAACCGCCTATGCGGGCGACAACTCCCGATTCGGTTCTGTGAAAGCGGACTGCTACTTCTGGAAGAACCACCGCGGCAAGGAGCTGAACCGCTATTACGCGCTGGAAGGGTCCGCAGACGGCAGACATTTCTCCCCGCTGCCCCTCCGGTTCGAACTGGTCCGCCGGGCGGAGTTCGATCACTACGTCATGCGCAACGCCGAACCGATTCCGGCGGAAATCCGCTATCTGCGGCTCGTGCTCAAGGCGCCGGTGCCGAACCAGAGCTGGTCCAATCAGATTGCGGGAATCGAGATCGAACGCTGATCCCCCTCCCCTGCCCAGCCGGAAGACACGGGGAGGCCCGTTCCGTCGCCGTCACCGCCCGCGCGGCGGGATGGCGACGCTGGAGCGGTCGCACAACAGATAGTCCACGAGAGTATCCCGGCAGACCGGCTCGCCCGCCACCAGTTTTTCCAGCGTGTCGAACGCCCGCCGCGCCAGCTCCGCAAAGTTCTGGCAGAGCGTCGTCTGCGGCGGCGAAAGAAACTTTGAGACATCCACCATCTCCCAGGTGATCAGCGAGAAATCTTCCGGCACCCGGAAGCGGCACACCTCCAGCGAATGCAGCACCGACGCCGCTTCGCTCTCCCCCGTGTTGATGATCGCCGTGACGCCGCACTCGGCCATCCGCAATACGGCGCCGTGAAGCAAGCGCACCAGCGAATCCGGATCCCCGGGGCTGTGTTTTCCATGCACACACTCGGCAAAGGCACTCAGATTGTGCACCCGCATCATCCGGTCAAACGCCTCGTGCCGGGTCCGGTTGCAGTAGGATTCCGGGTCGCCGTTGATGATCATTCCGATCCGGCGGTGTCCGTAGCCGACCAGATGGCTGACCGCCAGGTTGACCGCCTGGAACTCGTAGGAAAACACCGAATAAACCCGGTCGATATGTCGCGCCGAATCATTGATGCAGACCATCGGCAGATTGCGCGTCGAACCGATCTTCTCCGCCAGATGGTTGTTGAAGTCAAAGGAGATGACCCCCTCCACCGCGCGCTCATTCAGGAGTTCGATCTGATCCGCCGAGATGATCTCCAGCCACCAGTTCCGCTGCGCCGCCTCGAGCCGCAACGCATTCAAGACGTTGATGGAGTACCATTTCAGGATGGTCCGGCTCTCCGGCAGGATCAAGGCGATCACCCGCCGGAGCGGTTTCTGCTGGTAGCCCACCTGCCGCGCCGCCTCAAACACCCGCGCCGCCGTCGCCGGCTGCACGTGCGCCCGGCGGTTCAATGCCCGCGACACGGTCGAAACATCCACCCCCGCCAGTTCGGCGATCTGCCGGATTCCGGATTCACTTTTTTTCCGCATGGAGCGTCTTCCCTCCCCTTTCCTCATAAAGTATCACCGGATTCGCCGGATT
>ENA-UONY01002931-UONY01002931.1-human-gut-metagenome-genome-assembly--contig:-CS9-NODE-2931-length-11324-cov-3.504836_pt1 | contig 11324 bp, 13 predicted proteins | sample MGYA00242465_ERZ724012 | MGnify/ENA metagenome assembly ERZ724012 | reverse complement strand
CTGTCCAATATGTTTGACAAACCTACATTCCGCCGTGTAACTGTCCTGCGCCGCCGTGTAACTGTCCTGCGCCTGCAGCGCAAACCTGTGTTGTTCAAACCGATTGGTGTCAAAAGGCGCTTTCCCGGCTTATATTGGTCCAAGGAAAGCGCCTGATGCAGTTTCCACCGCAGAAAAGTGTTTATTGGACGTCCGAAGCGTAGATGATATCATCCCGTAAACGGTAGAGCGTCGCGCCGCGTGTTTTCTGACAGAAGCATTCCGCCCACCATTGGATGGATTTCTCTTCGTCAAACTGCACAATGCCGTACCGGATACCGTCCACCCGTTTGCCGCGCATATTGGAATCCATCCAGTGTACCGTATCGGTTTCTGGATCGTAATCTGAAATCATAATGGCGCTGTGGGCGCCGGTACCGTATTCATACTTGGCGCTCATCTGGAAGAAGTCACCCTTTTTCACCTGACGCATGAATTCCAGCGCCAGTTCCATGTTTTCCTCTTCGCTGAGCTCAGTATTGTAGCGAAAAGAGGCCGCCTCGTAGAAAGGATTCCCTTCCGAGGCGGGGATGTCCTCCCACGCCAAACCATAGCTGTAAGGCTTGCATTCCGCTGACGGAAGGTTGTTGGGGATCACCAGCGTGGTATCCGGATACTCCGCCATGCGGAAATCGTCCCGATTCTGCCGGAAAAGATACACGGTAAAGTTTTTGCACACGTAAATGTCCTCTGCGTAATGGGCACGCTGTGCACGTCCTCCCGCTTCCTCATACTTCTCCTGGCCCAGTGCGATAATCCGATCGATGAAATCATCCCGTGGCGTGTATTCGGCAGGCTCCTCTTCCACCGCGGTATCATCCGTGACCTCTTCCACCGGCGTCGGATCAGGGATCTCCTGCCCGTCCGGCGTCAGAATGACATTTTCCACAATGCTCCAGTCCTCGTCTTCTGCCTCCTCCGCTACCGCCGCGCCAATGCACAGCAGTAGTGCCAGTGACAGGCAAAGCCATTGCTTACCCTTCATGGAAATAACCCCTCCGTCACTTCTTCGGCACAATCTCGATCCAGTAGTCATCAGGATCATGGATAAAGTACACCCCCATGCCTGGATTTTCATAGCAGATGCAGCCCATGGCAGCATGGTGAGCATGCGCCGCGTCATAGTCCTCGGCGGTCAAGCACAGATGGCTTTCATTTTCTCCCAGGTTATAGGGTTGCGGATGATCCCGCAACCAGGTGAGCTCCAGCCGAAAATCTGTCCGGCCATCTCCCAGAAAAAACAGCTTGAAGCTATGGTCAGCGCTTTCCTTTTCCCGCACCACTTCCAGACCCAGCGCCTCCCGGTAAAAGGCCAAACTCCGTTCCGGGTCGGTGATATTCAAATTGCAGTGATTAAAGGTAAACATCGCATTTCACTCCTTGTCATTCGTAGGGAATCACACCGGGGGATGTGGTTTCGTGCAGGGCGTTAATTTCAAGGATTTCCTTCGGGTCCCTGGGTGGCGCGCAATAGGGGCAGGGCGTTAATTCGTCATAAGGGGCTTCCAGCAGGTCGCCCAGGGTAATTTCCGTCAGGGGCAGATACTGGCTGCGTACGCTGTCGCAATTCTGGTCGCTGTGGAAATAGCTGCCACCATCAGGGTTATAATATACCGGCTGGGTGAGGTCCGGCATTTCCATCTGCCGTCCGGCATAGTCCTCCCAGATCACCAGTTTGGTACCCACCTTGATGTTATCCCACAACCACATATGGTTAATGCCCTGCTCGTTTTTCTGCCGCTGCACACGGATACAGCCATGGCTGGCACGGGTACCCAGTTTATACTCGGTATAGCCATAGTTCTTGGTACCGTCAGCGTTCAGAATGTGAGGAACCTCGTGCAGCAGGTCTCCATCATTGAAGCGCAGGGCTTTGGCGCAGATCATGTTATCCGAGTTGAAATCCCCCACACGGGACACGATCAGAAATTCTCCGGAGCGGGTTTCGTTGTAGGGCTGGCGCTCATTGGCAAGCCCCGTGGAAACCAGGAGCGTGGAGTAGAGATGCCCCTCCTTAAAAAGGTATAATGTCTGCGTCAGTTTGTCAATCACCATGCCATAGGTCTGATTGGGGGTCACCGTGGTAAGCCTGTCCGTCTCGATATAGCCAGTGGTAAAGGCATTCCAGTGCTTAATGGTACTGTCATGGAAGGACGAAGAGTAAAGCTCCACCAGTGACCATCCATTATCCAGGTTTTCCAGCACATGAACCGCCTGACTCTCACCGGTTAGCATGGCAACACCCTCGGCCTCCTTGTCGGGCTGTGCGCGGACGATCGCCTGCTGCTTTTGGTCTATGTCCAGCACTGTCACCGGCGCCGTAAGCATTGCCCACACGGCTTCCTCATCGGTAATGTCCATGGGGGTACACCAATAACAGTTTTCATGATCCGGGTGATATTCACTCAGGTAAGCAGGCGTAATCGTCTTGCTCAGGTCTTCGGTCACGGCCATGTCACCCTCCGAAAACGTTACGGCAATGTCCGAGCTGTTATGGTCCAATGACAGCGAGAGCACGTAGTCCCCCGGAATTTGGGCACCGGAGGCATCTGAACCATCCCAAATCACGGAGCCGGTACCTGCTGCAGTGGCTGTTTCCGGGATAAGTTCCCGGTAAAGCTCCCCCATCGCATCATAAACCCGCAGGCTCATCATGCCATCGTGTGGCAACGTATATGAGATGGTGAGTTCCTCGCCAGGCAAAAAGGACGCCGCGGAAACTGAAATAGACAGTTCTGCCCCTTCCCCCTGGGCTAATGGCACCGCCAAACACAGCACCAGTGCGAGTGCGAGAGCACGCAAGCATTTGTTCATTTTCATACCTTCCTTTGCATGGGAATCCGCCTCTAATGTTAGAAGGAATTATTCTCTCTGTCAAGTGGGCGCAGCGGGACAATTCACAATTGTTACACTTTAAGCCGGCACAAAAGAAGCATCCTGAGCGCAGGTATAATTTCCCATGAATGCATCCATGCTAAAGATGCGCTCATGGAAAAAAGGAGGTCAGTATCCAATGCAAAACAAATGCATCCTTTGCGGTCACCATCACATTACAGGGCTGAACATCGCGGGTTGGTTTTTATGCTTTTCCTGCGAACAGGCTCTGCTCCATCCGAACGCTGCACAGCGCTTAACAAGGGCACGCCGTCTGCACCTGCTGCAACTATACACGCATACCGTGGCGGCGCCTGCAACAAAATAGGCAAACTGTCCCTTTTCATCTGCGGATTTCGGCATTATACTAAAGAAAGAGAAAGGGTGAGCTTATGCAAGGCGATATCTCCCGGATCATGGTGGAAATAGCAGTTCGGCAGGCGCTGAAAAACCGCTCCAAGCAGTCTTTCCGGCGCTCCTTGCGCACGCTTGTGGAATATGGTGAGCATTTTTCCAGCGGACCGTTTCAGAGCCGTTTCTTTATTCTTGTCCAGCAGATGCTGCGGGACGAGAATCATCCCTATTACCTGCTGGCCGAACGTGCCTGGGCACAGGTGGACAAGCGCTACTTGGAGCACTTTTGCTTAAACGTAGGCTATGAGAGCTGGACCAGGGGAGCTGCGGTGATCCGTGCATTGGAAGCAGAGCTGAACTGCAACATCCCATGGTGCCTCACCATTGAGAGAACCCGTCCTGAGGGGAGCGCCCTGGAGGAGCAACACCTATATGCTCTGATGGATCAGGGAATGCATATGGGTATTTATACCTATTTTCTGGTGGATTGCCAGCTGAATGCGGCATTGCTTCGTCGCTTGGCTGCTTCCCATAGCTCCTGTGCGCTCGTCTGCATCACCCTGGATTCCAGGTTAACGGAAGACGCCTTATCCCTCTTGGATGATGCGACCAATGTAATGCTCGTTCCGGTGCTGGATGGCGAAACCTTTACCTCCGCTCCACGCATGCGCCAGCGCCATCGCCTGTATGGCCTATGCACCTCTTATGCTTCCACGGGAGATGCGCAGCGCTTCGCCCAAGGCGGTGGATTGGCCTGTCCTGGTGATCCGGACTGCATGCTTCGTTTTTTCTTTCCAGCACCAGGCTGTTCCCAGGAGGTATGCGACGCGGTAGATGAGGAGCTTCTCCGCTTAAAGGAGCATCCGCTAACGGCGCAATTTCCCGTGGAGCTAACCCGCGACCTTCGGCGCATCGATCAAATTATTTCCACGGATGACTGTGCGCTAAGCGTCCGGCACACGGGAGAATTCATGCTCTCCTGGCCTGAATCCCCCACCGGCCTGTATGCGCAAACGACCTCTCTGGAGCAGCTTGTGCGCACCTGTCTGCGCAAAGGAGAATGAATGATAAAAGTAAAAGGGCGCTTGCCTGCCGATATCCTTCCTCATCAAACGCGGTTGAGTCTGGAGGAAGCATATCCCCTGGCCAGCGCCCTTTTCAGTTATTGCGCCGTCTTATCCCCCTGCAGCATCTTTTCAATGGGAGATAAATCAATGCCTGTACAGCCTAACAGCACCTGATACAAGCTTTGCAGCATTTGCTTTACGCCTCCAGGCACATCGCTTTCCACGTTCAGCGGCAGCACTGGGTCATGTACGGATAGGCGTAGCAGGAACCATCCGTTATCCATGCCGCCATCCAGATCAAAGGAGATACGCACGCCTTCCCGGTTATCTGGAGCAATGTGCCATTTTTCTGCTGCATTGGCATAATCCAAAACCTTCTGAATGGCGCGTTTTCCTGCCTCGCGGAAGTCTTCCTCCTGGATGTTCAGGCGCAATTCAACGCTTTCCACCGGCTCCTGCAAGTCGGCGATGAGGCTCCCCAGGGTTTGCCCCTGCTGTTTGAGTTTCATGGTGCGGACAATCAACACCGTTACCAGGTACATGCCATCGTCGAGGAAGTGATTTTCCTTCAGGGCGGCGTGCCCGCTGGTCTCGATGGCCAAGGGGCATTCCACGCCCTCGGCGTTCAGGCGAATAGCCTCATCAATAACGTTCCGGTAGCCGCGCTTGTAGCGGTAATGCTCCCCACCCCAATCGTTAATGAAGCGCTTGAGCCCCGAAGAGGTGACGGAGTCGGTTACGATGGTTTGTCCGGGCTTCTCGTCCAGGAGAATGGCGGAAATCAGCGCAATCAGCCGGTTACGGTTGATTTCCCGGCCATCCGCATCCACGATAGCCGCGCGGTCACAGTCCGCGTCAAAGATGACGCCCAAGTCTGCGCCAACACGCAGCACCGCCTCCCGCAGGGATGCCATCGCCTGAGCGTTTTCCGGGTTGGGGATATGGTTGGGGAAGTGGCCATCGGGCTCCAGGAACTGGCTGCCCTCAATCCACGCACCGAGGCTTTCCAGCAGCTCTGCATAGAAGCCGCCCGCACCTTTGCCAGGTCAGTCTCCAGTCCCTTGCGGATGCGGTCTTTCAGCTGTTCCATATAAGTGGGTAAAAAAGCCTTTGCCGTAATGGAGCCTGCAAAAGGCATGTTCTCCGGCGTCAAGGTGGAGGCATCCTGCAAAAGCTGCGCCACCTCGGCCCCTTCCAGTCCACCATCGCGCAGGAAAAACTTCAGCCCGTTTTTGTCATAGGGATGATGGCTGGCCGTAATCATAATCGCTCCATCAGGCTGAAACCCGGGCGTAAGGATGCTCATATACATGGCCGGCGTGGTGCACATGCCAAAATCCAGCACCGCCGCGCCTGCCCGGGAAATTCCCTCCGCCGTGGCCTTGAGCAGCGCTGGCCCGGTAATACGGCTGTCACGACCCAACGCGATGGTAATCTGTGTCACCGGTTTGCTCGCTTTCTGTGCCACATAGCGGGCAAAAGCCATTCCCAGGCACTGTGCCACATGCTCTGTGAGCACCGCATTCTCCCCAAGAGCAGTGCCGCGCACGTCCGAGCCGCTTTTGAGTTTTGTCCAATCTAGCATGCTTTGATCCTCCTTACAGATCGTTGCCTTCCAGAGATACCTCATCCACCATACCGCGGAATAGCTTATACAAGGGCGCCAACGCCCGATAGTCTTTCCATACCTTTTCTACCAGCTGCGGGCTGTACGCCCACTTAAATTGTATCTTCTCCCGCACAACGAACAATTCCCGTGCCCGATACCAAGGCGCCAGTTCCTCCGGCAGCGAAGGAGGAAGGGCCAGGCGCTTAAACGCTGTTCCTGCCAATGACAAGCGGTGTCCGGGCAGGTCGCACTGCGTCAACAGCTGCTGAAATTCCTGCGGACGGGCCGTCAATTCCCGGCGGAAGCGATCCATCGCCACGCGATTTTCTCCCCAGAATCCCATGCCCCAGCCCATATTCTGCGGACCCAGCTCAAACCAAAAATTAAGGGATTGTTCCCGGGGTTCCGCAGCGCGGCGAAACAGCAGCCACAAATGATCCCGGTATGGGCTTTTATCCTTGGTAAATCGCGTGTCCCGCCGGATGCGCGCCAGGCATTTATGGGGCCGGATTTCCATTTGCGGGTCAATACGCTGCATACGCGGCGCCAGCTCACTTATGAATGCATAAAAAGGTGTTTGCACGTCACGGATATAATCCTGGCGGTGCTCTTCAAAGTAACTAATCTGGTTATGAAAACGTATATCCAGAAAAAATCGCAGGGTTTCCTCCGGAAAACCGGTAAACATAACGCACCTCCCTGAATTTCTTCTTTATTATAGCGGGATTGTTCCCGCATTTCAAGAGGAAGCATTGTACCTTTCTTGCGCGTAAGCATTGTACCTTTCTTGCCGCGTATTGTACGGCATGGGTGGCTATGGTAGGCACGGGCAATGCCGGAGTCGTTTGTTTTCAGGGCATAGTATGCCCTCCATACAGCAGCATACCGGTCAGATTCACGAGGCAAACCTCCTTTTTTCTTGACGCCTTCCGCGGCGGGCTGTATGATAGAAAAAAAGCAAGGAGGTTTCTCCCATGCGTCACCACATTCTCGTGAAATGGAACGACACCATGCCCCATCCGGACATTGCTCCTATTCGCGCATTGTTTCTGGAAACGCTGCGCATTCCCGGCATACAGGATATATCTCTGTATCCGAACATAATCCACCGTCCCAACCGGTATGACCTGATGATTGTCATCGCCATGGAAAAAGAAGCTCTGCCCGCCTATGATGCCTCAGAACCCCACCATCGCTGGAAGGAAACCTATGGGCAATATATTGCGAGCAAAGCTATCTTTGACTGCGAATAATTCCATACCCTGATACATTGTTGGAACAGCAAGCGGTTGGCGAAGGTGGGCTTTTCGCTTACCGTTTGTTTTTTTGACGGTACTTCGCCTCTTCCGCCTCATACATGGCACGCATGGATGCCTGGAGCTCGCCCACGATGCGGTCGCGCTCCGCATTGGGTTCACGATCGGGATCATAGGTGATGATGGGGGCGAAAGTCATGGTACGCATTTTTTGATGGGCAAATACGGGAATAAAGCGGCAGCACTTCCCCGTTTTGTTATAGTAGATAGGCGCCAGCATGGCGAAGCCGGAAAACAGCTCCCCCAGGCCCTGGCGCTCATATCCGTGCCCTTCGCCGGCAGCGTTGGGGTTCTCAGGGAAAATCAGCAGATTATCCCCTGCCTGCATGGCCTCCACGGACATGCGGAAGGTGTTGATCAGGTTCCGCGGTTTGTTCCGAAAAACCGGTATGCTTTCCAGGCAGCCCATGGCCCACACCGAAATGGGCCCCAGCATTTTGGCAATCGGCATTTTCAAGCATTCCGGAAGCCACCGCTGGCGCTTGATGGTATATTTATAGACATAGGCCGCCATTTCGTCCTTGTCCACGGAGATCTCGGAAATGGTCCAGGGGCGGACAGGCACCGGAATATTGAGCATTGCCACCACCGGCCCATACAGTTCGCCATGGTTGCACAGAAACACCAGAGGATTGTTCACATCCTCGATGATGTTCTCCGTTCCCTGAAGGGTGTGGCGAAAGAAAGGCCGCAGAAACGCCTTCACACCGTTGACGAAGAAAGGCTGCCGGTGCGGGTTGACCACCACTTTCTCCAGCTGGCGCTCCAGGGCGGGGTTTTCCTCCCCCTCCTGGCGCAGGCGCAAAAAGCGGTTAAGCTTTTCCATATAGCGTTGGCTCAGTGGAAAACGCAATGCACCCAGAAGCGCCCCAAAGACCGTAAGCATGGCGGGAATGGTCAGCAGGGGCTGAAAACGAGCGGCAAACTCCGGCGCATTGCGGGGCAAATCTTTTCCAGCGGCAAAGCACAGCGCTGTCAGTGCACACAGGGCAATCATGCCGCCAATCAACGTAGCCAGTTCGCCCCCGGCGCGCCGCATTTTTTTGTATCCGCCCTGATCGTTTCCGGCGGAAAACTCCACCACTTGAATCATGGTGCGCTCCATGCGCATTAGCACGGTGAGGCATAACGTAACACCCATGCTGCACAGAATCAGGCTGAAATAGGCTTCCGGTGACTGCGGTGCGCGACTCTCCATGGCGCTGCCGAAAAGCGTTAGGCTATAGATCCACAGGAACAGTCCCACCAACAGCAACAGCGTTGGATCGGCGGCGTGTTTCCGCTCCCTGCGACGGAGAAACCACTCCGCTGCCTCCCGGGCTACAAAGGTGCAGCACACGCATACCAGCATGCACTTGAGCAGTTGTTCCCCGGTTACTGCCAGAAACGTGTACATCAATACCATCGTAATTTCCAAAGCAATCAGAATGCATGTGGATAGGGATTGGTAGCTGGTATAGGCATTGACCTTGCCCAATGTGTTGCGCAGGCTGGTATATTCCTCCTGGGGCATGGGCTCCATAAGCGCGTATTGTTCAGCACGGTCCTTCAGCTGGCTGTAGGCCTCCATGGCTGAAACCAGCACAAAGCCACCCAGCAGCTGTCCCGCCTGGATGGGTGATATAAATGGAAGCAGCAGCGCCGCTGCAACCAAAATACTTAGCAGGTAGAGCATGGCGTACATGGCGGCAAAGCGTTTTTCCAGCTTCTCCCTGCGAAAACAGCGGCGGATGAATCGCCGTCCCAGCATTTTGCGAAGGAAAAACAGCAAGATAATGCCAAAAAGCATCCAGATCCGCGCATCCTCCAGCGCAATGGGGTAAAACACCAGTAACGCAAGGTTCAGCAGCAACATCGTGCCACAGATGACGCCTGTCCATGCACGGAGTTTCGGCGAATAGTAATTACGCAGCGGTGGTGTGCATACGCTGGAGAATACCATGGCAACTTGACCGCACATATACAGTGCTCCGCCCAGGATGGGCATATCTACCAAAGCGCTGGAAACCATCATGCAATACATATACGCGTAAAGGCCACTTAGCGCGGCCTGAGAAAGCATCATGGGGTGTTCAGCAGTCTGGTGGCGTTTGTACACACATTTCATCCTTTCCTGGGCATCAGTACAACCGGGATAGTCAGGGGATATGTAATGATTGTAACATAACCTACGCCAATGAGCAATGCCGTTTATTTACACAATGTTCAAAATTGGCTTCAAGATCTTCCCTGCCATTGTTTTCCGGGCACGTTTCCCCTTCCGTGGCTTCTGATCCCCCCTTGACCTGCATGCCAAAATGACTGATAATATAGATAATTCCAAGTGCCGATTTTAAAGGAGGAACAATCACGTGTATACCCAACAGGAGCTGGATCAAATTCTGGCACAGAGAAAGAAGCGGTGGCTACTGCTGGCCATTCCCGAAGTTATATTGGTTGCTTGTCTCGTTTATTCCCTGGTCATCCGCGTGGAGTGGCTCACCACGTTGATCAGCTGTATCGCCGGTGGCCTATTGATTTTTGTTTATGATTTGGCGCTTAAGCCCTTGAGCTGCTATGTTCGCCACTTGCAGGGTGTGTTGCAAGGGCGGACCCGCACGCTGGAGGGAACATTCAAGCGTGTGGATATGCAGCCCTCCATGGTGGATGGTGTGGCATATCGCGGCATGATTGTCTCCGCCGGAGATCCGGCGGACGAGGAGGACGACCGGCTTTTCTATTTTGATATGGAAAAGCCTTTCCCGGCCATCAAGGCGGGTGACCGGCTGCGCGTCACCTATCACGATCGTGCGGTGGCGCAGCTGGAAAAGTTATAATGTGTGCATAAAGAGGTGCTGCATGGAAACGGTACTTGTATGCGTTACCGGCCAGCGCATGTGCGAACGCCTCATTCACCGTGGTACGCAGGTTGCGCAGGAACATCATCTGCCTTTGTTGGTACTTTCGGTGGTAGGCAGTGGCCTGAACGATCTAACGAACGCTGCCGTGGCTGAAGCCGTGGATTATCTGTATCAGGCCAGCGCGGCCAGCGGCGCGGAGATGACTGTCCTGTGCTCGGATAAGCCCCTGGACGCCATCATAGACTTTGCAAAGGAACATGGAGCCCGGCACCTGGTACTTGGTGAAGGAAAGCCGGATGTACACGGTAACAGCTTTGCTTCCCGCCTGGCAATGGCGCTTCCCCTGGTAGTGTTTCATGGGGAACCCTCGGTATAAATGGAGATGGACCAAGTAAGATGAGGAGGTTTCTGATGCGTATTTGGAAAAAAATGATTTCCTTGTTTTTAGCTCTGTGCCTTTGGACTGTTTCGCCTTTGGCTCTGGCTTCCAGCGTTGGTGTAATCGGCGGCGCCGAGAGTGCCCCTGGCTTGGCTGTGGATGCTTCGGAAGTTACCGACGAAATTCAGCTAGAAAATTGCTTTTTCTATGCCTTATGCACCTTGGGTGATCGAATTTATGCCAGTGATTACAGCAACCTCTATGAACTAAGCCCAGACGCTCCCGGCAAGATAAATGCCGTGTATCCGTTTGAGCTGGAGACGACTACGTTCACCAGCGGCAACGAATCCTATGAGATGGCAGATCCTGTTTTGTGGCTTGCCTCCGATGGAGAGAGCCTCTACGGCTTTTCCCAAAGCCGTCAGCTGCGCAAGCTGACCATTGAAGGAAACGCCGTGAAGCTGGGTGAAACCATTGCGCAGCTGGAAAACGACGACCCAGATTCCTGGGTCGATATAGGCGGCATGGTCATTCAGGAGGGCGCAGCTTATGTTTTGGTTAGCGTATCTGGAGACAGCTGGGGCAAATATGACCTATGGGAAATCCAGTTGTCGGATGGCGCCGTGCGGCAGGTAACCACCGGTGCGGTGCTATCCATTTGTTCCTATAAGCCCGGCACACTGCTGGTGCGCTACTGGGATCAGGAAACCGCGTACAGCGGCACAGAGGTTATCATGCCTACCCTGTGCAGCCTGGATACCGCCACAGGGGCGCTGACCGAACTGCTTACGCTGCCCGATACCCAGCAGTGCGACGCCTACCGTGGCCACCGTGGACCACGAACTG
>ENA-UONY01002922-UONY01002922.1-human-gut-metagenome-genome-assembly--contig:-CS9-NODE-2922-length-11348-cov-4.388913_pt1 | contig 11348 bp, 9 predicted proteins | sample MGYA00242465_ERZ724012 | MGnify/ENA metagenome assembly ERZ724012 | reverse complement strand
GACGGTCGATCAGTTCAACACCAAGATGGACAATTCGAAATTCGTGACCGGCAAGCGGCTGGGCTACGATTTCGACATAGAGGATATTTAAGCAACCGGAACTGAAACAAAATCCGGTCCCGCACCGAATTTGCGTATCCGCCGGTCGCAGTCGCCGCCACGGGCGGCGTTTACAAATCTGACCCACCCCTAAATCCCCTCCTCGGAGGGGACTTACGCTGCAACGCAAAAAAGACAGAACAACCGTGATAAACAAATTAATTATTCTTTCCGGACTGCTGTTGGCAACCGGGACAGCATACGCCCAGAACGAATACGCCGGAATCGCCCGCCTGCGCAGCCTGAACGAATCGGTGCGCGGCATCCGCCCCACGGCCGACGGCGAGCACTACACCACGCTCGAAAAGAACAATATACTCCGTTACAGCTATGCCACGGATGCTCCCGGCGAGAGCCTGCTCCCGTCGCCCGCGCCCGATCTGGTTATCAGCGACTACCTCTTTTCGCCCGACGAGCGGACGATCCTCATCGCCTCGGGGCGCAAACCCATCTACCGCCACTCCTACACCACCTCCTATTCGCTCATCCGCGACAACCGCGTGCAACCCGTGCTGCGGCAGGCCGAAGCGCCGCGCGACGCCTCGTTCTCGCCCGACGGACAGCGCATCGCCTACTCCGACGGCAACGACCTCTACGTCTACGACATCGCCGCGCAGACCACGCGCCGCATCACCGACGACGGAGCGTGGAATCAGGTCATCAACGGCACGACCGACTGGGTCTACGAAGAGGAGTTCGGCATCACGCGCGCCTACGCCTTCTCGCCCGACAGCCGCCGCATCGCCTACCTGCGCTTCGACGAGAGCGAAGTGCCGCTGATGGAGATGATGCGCTTCGACGGCAAGCTCTACAACCGGGCCTACTCGTTCAAATACCCCAAAGCCGGAGAGCGCAATTCGGTGGTCCAGCTCTGGGTGGCGGACCTCTCGACCGGCACGAAGGAGCGCATCGACACGGGTCCCGAAACCGACCAGTACATCCCCCGCATCGGGTGGACGCCCGACGGACGGCCCTGGTATTACCGCCTCAACCGGCGTCAGAACACCTTCGAAATGATCGTCTGCGAACCCCACGGGGCCCAGCGCACGGTCTACGAGGAACGCGCCCGGCAGTATGTCGAACGGGTCGATGACAAGACCGTGACGTTCATCGACAAGGACCGCTTCCTCGTGCGGCAGGAGAGCCACACGGGATTCATGCACCTCTACCTGTACAGCCTCCGCCGGGGCATTCTCGGACAGGTGACCCGGGGCGACTGGGAGGTCACCGAGGTCGTGGGATGCGATGGCAAGCGCGTCTGGTACCTCTCGACCGAGACCTCGCCGCTGCGCCGCAACCTTTACAGCATACGTCTCGACGGCAAGGACAAGCGGCGCCTCACCGCGGGCGAAGGCTACTACACCGCCGCCCCGGCTCCCGGCATGAAATACTTCATCACCACCTTCTCCAACGCCGCGACGCCCAACCTCACGGAGGTCTGCGACGCCGAAGGCCGGGTGATCCGCACGCTGGCCGACAGCCGCAAGCTGCGCGAGGAGCTGGCGGCATCGGAACGCCCCGTCAAGGAGTTCTTCACGTTCACGACCGAGCGCGGCGACACGCTCAACGCCTACATCGTCAAACCCCGCGGCTTCGACCCCTCGCAGCGCTACCCCGTGCTGCTGACGCAGTATTCGGGCCCCGGCTCGCAGTCGGTCCGCGACCGCTGGTCGCTGGACTGGGAGGATGCTTTGGCCGACAAAGGCTATATCGTGGTCTGCGCCGACGGCCGCGGCACGGGATTCCGGGGCGAGAAGTTCAAGAAACTCACCTACGGACGCCTGGGAGCCCTCGAAACCGAGGATCAGATCTCGACGGCCCGCTACATGGCGTCGCAGCCTTGGGTGGACCCCGCGCGCATCGGCATCTACGGCTGGTCCTACGGCGGATTCATGGCCCTGAGTTGCGCCATGAAGGGGCACGGGCTGTTCCGCATGGCGATCGCCGTGGCGCCCGTCACCTCGTGGCGCTATTACGACACGATCTACACCGAAATTTACAACAACCTCCCGCAGTACAACGCCGCGGGTTACGACGACAATTCGCCGATCAACTTCGCGCGGATGCTCGACGACAAACGGACGCGCCTGCTGATCATCCACGGCACGGCCGACGACAACGTCCATTTCCAGAACACCGTGGAGATGACCCGGGCGCTGAACCGCGCCGGCAAGCAGTACGACATGATGGTGTATCCCGATCAGAATCACTCGATGTTGCCCGACGCAACGGCACACATAAGACAGAAAATGATTGATTACACCCTGAAGAATTTATGACGTATTCCATGCAACTCGAAACGCCGATCGGCCCGCTGACGGTCACGGCGACGAAGAAAGCCGTGACGGCCATCCGATTCGGCACGGAGGTCCCGGAGGGCTCCGCACGCTGCACCGCGGCGGAAGCCACTCCCCTGCTGCGCAAGGCCGCCGAAGAGATCGGGGAGTATTTCGCAGGCTCGCGGCGCAAATTCACGCTGCCCCTCGCCCCCGAAGGGACGCCTTTCCAGCAGAAGGTCTGGAAGGCGCTGCGCACCATCCCCTACGGCGAGACCCGCACCTACAAACAGATCGCCATCCAGATCGGCCACAACCAGTCGTTCCGGGCCGTCGGCATGGCCAACAACCGCAATCCGATCGTGATCGTCGTCCCCTGCCACCGGGTCATCGGCTACGACGGCAAGCTCACGGGATATGCCGGGGGCCTCGACGTTAAGGAGCAGCTGCTCGCGCTGGAGAAACGGTAGTCAGACGGCTTCCGGAGCGGCCGCGGCCGTCGGCTCCACCTCCCAGACACCCATATAGCGGGCGCCGAAGCGCGTCCAGTCGTTGAAATTGAAACAGCGCACCAGCCAGTCGGGATAGGGGCGCCAGGGGACTTTTTTCAGCGGCAGGGACAGTTCCGTGTCCAGCCACCAGCAGTGCGAAAGCACCATCAGCTGCCGGTCCGGAGCCTGCAACGCGGGAACCGCCGCTTCGAGCTCCTCCTGCGTGTCGAAACAGAGCGGCCGGAGGTTCCGGGGCATGTAGAACCGGATCTCCACGATGCGGCCGGGTTCCAAAATATCCTCGATATACCCGTATCCGACGCCCGTGGGAACCAGTCCGAGGGCCACGACCTCCTTTTTGCCGCGGCAATACTCCTGCATCATCTTGTAGAAACAGATCTCCGGACGGGGCTGTGCCAGGCAGTAGCCCATGATGCCCACGTTGACCGCGACGAGCGCTCCCAGCACGTAACGCCAGACCCGGGCCCCGAACCACCTGCGGGGCAGCTCGCGGAACATCAGCACGATGAACCACGGGGCGAAGAAGAGCGCCGGGAAGAAGAACCGCAGCTCCTTGTGCCCCAGGAAGAAGTGCACCAGCAGGAACGGCACGAGCATCCACGTCACGACATGCCGGGGACGGCGCCAAAAAAACCAAACCGCAGCGACCAGCGCCAACGGTCCGTAGACATAGCCGCCCTCGGTGAACGGCTCGGTGAAGTAGTACCACCACGGCGAGGTCCCGAATTTGAGCATATTCTCATTGAAGATGTTCTCGCGCAGGTAGTTCACCGGCGTAAGGGTCCACTCGCCGTAGAGCCAGCGGTCGGTCAGCATCCCGAGCGCCAGCACGACCAGAACGCCCGGAACCATCCCGGCATAGAGCTTCCGGCGGCGGTGGAACACCAACAGCCAGATGCCGTAGCCCAACAGCGCGAATCCCATCTGGAACCGCACCGCGAAAGTCAGTCCCGCGGTCATGCCCAGCAGCACGCCCCGGCCGAACTCCCGCCGGCCCACGGCCCTATGACAGCGCATCGTGAGCGCCGCCAGCAGCAGGAGCAGGTTGCCCGAGATCATCTCGGCGTTGAAATGGACGTGGAGGTAGGCCAGGTACCAAAGGAAAAATCCCAGCAGCAGGAACCAGCAGCGGGCATTCTCGTCGCGCAGGTCATCGCGCACCGTGCGGTAGAAGAACAGCAGCGCGGCGGCCGAAAGGGCTCCGCTCAGCAGCTGGAGCACGAAGACCACGGCGAAGGGCGAATAAATCCCCGCGGCCAGCAGTCCTTTCCCGACAGCCCACGCCACGAACGGCTGTATGCCGGGGCGCATCTGCAACAGGTACTCCCACGGCAGATGATCCGGCGTAGGGGTCCCGAAGAGCTTCATATGGGCGTATTCGAGTATCTGGAAATGTTCGTCGGGATGGTAGGTGCCCAGGCTGAAAGCGGCGTATAGCAGCGTGACCAGACACCCGGCCCAAATCAGGCGGGGGGGGGTAATTCCGAGGCGTTCGAAAGAGATCATCAATCCTGTTCAGCGTTGTTTCGGTTGCAAAAATACGACAAATCCCGCAAATTCCGCACTCCCGGGCGAAATATGCCCCGTCCGGGGGCTCCGTCGAAAGCGCGGGGCGCGGTTTTCCGCGCCCCGCACATGCCGTCCGGGTCCGGGATCAGAGCCCGAACGCGAAGAGGTTGATGCCGTCGTAAACGGCGCTCACGACGCCCAGCAGCAACACCCCGGCCATGCAGACTGCCAGACCGATGCGCGTGCATCGGTCGGTGCGGAACGCGGCGATCGGCGTATCGTTGGGGGTGATGTAGATCGCCTTGACGATCAGCAGGTAGTAGTAGAGCGAGATCACGGTGTTGATCAGCGCGATGAAGACCAGCCAGCGGAATCCGCCCTCGAAAGCCGCCGCGAAGACGAAGAATTTCGAGAAGAAGCCCGCGAAAGGCGGGATTCCCGCCAGCGAGAAGAGCGCGAGCGTCATCCCCACCGCCAGCCGGGGATTGGTCTTGTAGAAACCGTTGTAGTCCTCCATCCCCACCTTGCCGCCGGTCTGCTGCTCGACGGCCGACAGGACACCGAACACCGCGAGGTTCGCGGCCATGTAGACCAGCACGTAGAAGACCAGCGAGGTCATGCCGAGGGCGCTGCCGCCGATGACGGCCAACATGATATAGCCGGCCTGCGAGATGGACGAGAAGGCCATGAAGCGTTTGAGGTCCTTCTGCCGGATGGCGAAGAGGTTGGCGACGGTGATGCTCAGCACGGTGACGATCCAAAGCAGCGTCTGCCACTCCCGGACCATCGGCGCGAAGACCTTCACGAGCACCGCCAGCAGCACGAACGCCGCGGCGCCCTTCGACACCACCGAAAGGTAGGAGGTCACCGCCGTGGGCGCCCCCTGATAGGTGTCGGCGGTCCAGAGGTGGAACGGCACGAGCGAGATCTTGAACCCGAGCCCCGAGAAGAAGAAGACCAATGCCATCACCTGCAAGGGCGAGCCCGTCAGACGGGCCGTCATGTCGTCGAAATAGAGTGTTCCGGTGGTTCCGTAGAGGAACGAGATGCCGTAGAGCATCAGGCCGCTCGAAAACAGCGCACAGAGGATGTACTTGGCTCCGGCCTCGGCCGAATAGCGCTTGTATTTGTCGAAAGCCACCAGACAGGCCGCCGGCACCGAGGCCAGCTCCAGCCCGATGAAGAAGAGCAGGAAATTGCCTGCGCCGATCATGAAATACATGCCCAGCAGCGTCGAGAGGGTCAGGATGTAGAATTCGCCCTGCTTGTGGCGCGTATCCTCGCGCCGCAGCCAGGTGTTCGCCTGTAAGCAGACGACGAGCGCACCCGCGGCGAGAATGCCCTTGACGATGCCGTGCATCGGATGGTACTGAAACATCCCGCCGAACGCTTCGCCCTCTCCGCCCGGAAGGAGGCAGACCGCCGTCTGCACGGCGAGCAGGCCGCAGACCACGGCCGAAAACCGGCGGCGTCCGCGCTCCCCGGCGACGAGGTCGTAGAGAAATACGAGGACGAGGATTGCCGTGAGGGTCACTTCGGCCCGCATCAGCGTAAATATCGAGGTGTAATCCATAGTCGCTTAACTCAAAATGTGTGCAATGATTTCCGAAACGCTGCCGCGGATCATGTCGCTCACCCACAGCGGCGCGAGCCCCATGCCGGCGATGGCCGCGACGAGGCAGACGACCGAAAGGCGTTCGTCCCACGTGGCGTCGGTGAGTTTGAGGTGCCCGGGGTTGTCGCACGTGCCGTAGAGGATCTTCCCGACGACGCGCAGGATGTAGACCGCCGTAATGACGATCGACGTGCAGGCGACGACCGTGACCACGCGATGGAACGTGTCGGCGTGCATGAACGCGCCGTTGAAGATGGTCATCTCGGCCACGAAGCCGCTCAGGCCCGGGAGTCCGAGGTTGGCGAGGCCCGCGATCACGTAGCCCACCGCGAGGAAGGGCATCACCTTCATCAGTCCGCCCAGCTGGCGGATGTCGCGCGTGTGGGTGCGGCCGTAGATCATGCCGATCAGGGCGAAGAAGAGGGCCGTCATCAGGCCGTGGCTCAGCATCTGGAGCACGGCGCCCGTGCCGGCCGCGGTGTTCATCATCAGCACGGCGAAGAGCACCAGCCCGCAGTGCGACACCGAGGAGTAGGCATTGATGTACTTCAGGTCGGTCTGCACGCAGGCCGCGAAAGCGCCGTAGACGACCGAAACCGTCGTCAGGACGATGAATATCCAGCTCAGCTCCTGCGCGGCGTCGGGCAGGAGGTACATGGCCACCCGGAAGCAGCCGTATCCGCCCAGCTTCATCAGCACCCCGGCGTGGAGCATCGACACGGCCGTCGGGGCCGAGGCGTGGCCGTCGGGGCTCCACGTGTGGAACGGGAACAGGGCCCCCAGCACGCCGAAGCCCACGAACACCAGCGGGAACCAGATGCGCTGCAACGACAGCGGGATGTTGTGCAGGGCAGCAATCTCCTGAATGTTCATCGTCGTGGCGCCCGCGCCGAAATAGATGCCCAGAATGCCGATCAGCAGCAGCGCCGAACCGCCCATGAGCATCAGCGTGAGTTTCATGGCCGCATACTCCTTGCGGCCGCTGCCCCAGACGCCGATCAGCAGGTACATCGGGATCAGCGCCACTTCGTAGAACATGAACATCGTGAAGAGGTCCACCGAAACGAAGAACCCGAAGACGCCCACGCTCAGCAGGCAGAACCAGAGGAAATAGGCTTTGACATCGGTTTTCATCTGCCACGAGGCGAACGTGCCCGTGAAGACGATAATGGCCGACAGCAGGAGCATCGCCACCGAAATGCCATCGACGCCCACGGCGTAATGGATATTGAGCGGCGCATACCACACGCGGCTGGCGGTGAAGAGCATCGGGGCCGTCTCGCCCGCGCCGCGCAGCCCGAGGTACTGCACCACGAGCACGACGGCCAGCGCCAGGAGCAGCGAGGAGCCGGCGACCATCACGGCGTGGATCTGCCGCGTCGATTTCGAGAGCCACAACCCCAGCATCATCACGAGCGGGACGGCCGGGAAGAGGGATAGTATATTCATAACGACTTTCCGATTAGCAGATTAAAAGGATCAGGATCGTGAGGCTCAGCGCACCGCCGAGGAACCAGATGCAGTAACGCTGCACGCTGCCGCTCTGCATGTCGCGGATGAGCCAGGCGGCGCCGTTGGCGCCCCGGGCGAGAAGGTCCATGAAGCCATCGACCACGTGGCGGTCGAACCACGCGACGGGCGTCGAGATGCAGGCGAAGATCACGCGGTGGGTGATGAACTGGTAAACCTCGTCGATGTAGAAACGGCGGTAGGCCGCGCGGTGCAGGCCGCTGAACGTGGCGGCCAGCCTGTCCGCCACGGGCTGTTTATCGCGGGCGTACATCCACGTCGCCAGCGCGATGGCCGTGGCGGCCACGCAGAGGCTGACGGCAGCGACGCCCCGGTCGATATGGATGGCGTAGGCCGCGCCGTCGCTCGAAACGAACTCCCCGAAAGGTATGAATCCGGCGACGCAGGTCACCGCCGCGAGGAACACGAGCGGCAGGGTCATCGTCAGCGGAGCTTCGTGCGGCGTATGCGCGGCATGGAGTTCGCGGTTTTCGGTGCCCCAGAAGATGCCGTAGTAGAGGCGGAACATGTAGAACGCCGTGAGGCCCGCGATGGCGGTCATCGTCCACCCCATCACGGGGCTGAAAGCGAAACAGGCGGTCAGAATCTCGTCTTTCGAGAAGAAACCGCTCAGGGGCCAGATGCCCGCGATGGCGAGGCACGCCACGAGGAACGTCGCATGGGTCAGCGGCATGTAACGCCGCAGGCCGCCCATCGCCGACATCTCGTTGGAATGCACCGCATGGATGATGCACCCCGCACCGAGGAACAGCAGGGCCTTGAACATCGCGTGGGTGAAGAGGTGGAACATCGAGGCCATGTAGCCCAGCCCGCCCGTGTGCGGATCGGCCGAGGTGCAGACGCCCAGCGCCACGATCATGAAGCCGATCTGCGAAATGGTGCTGAACGCCAGCACCCGTTTGATGTCGCTCTGCACGCAGGCCACGACGGCGGCGTAGAGCGCCGTGAAGGCCCCGACATAGGCCGTCCAATGCAATACTTCGGGGGCGTAGCCGATGAAGAGCGGGAACATCCGCGCCACGAGGTAGACGCCCGCCACGACCATCGTGGCGGCATGGATCAGCGCCGACACGGGCGTCGGGCCCTCCATAGCGTCGGGCAGCCAGATGTGCAGCGGGAACATGGCGCTCTTGCCCGCGCCGCCGACGAACATCAGCCCCAGAGCCAGCGGGATCATCGCCCCGGCGGCCGCGAGGGTCTGCGCCGCAGGCGTGAAGGAGAAGGTCCCGGCGTAGTAGCCGTAGACGAGGATGCCGACGAGGAAGCCCAGGTCGGCAAAGCGCGTCACGATGAAAGCCTTCTTCGACGCGGCCACGGCCTCCGGCTTCGTGTAGTAGAAGCCGATCAGCAGGTAGGAGCTCACGCCCACCAGCTCCCAGAAGAGGTACATCTGGAAGATGTTGGTGGCGACCACCAGTCCCATCATGCTCATCGTGAAGAGCGAGAGGAAGGCATAGTAGCGCTGGAAACCCCGTTCGCCCTTCATGTAGCCCAGCGAGTAGACGTGGACCATCAGCGAGACCGTGGAGATCACCACGAGCATCATCACCGAGATCGGATCGAGCAGGATGCCCAGGTCGATGTGCAGCTCCCCGCCGATGGGCAGCCACACGGTGTTCCACGGGACGAGGGTCGGGAACGCGCCCGCGGCATCGCGCCCGGCCGAGAAGTATTCGAAAGCCGTGTAATAACTCAGCAGCGCCACCGCAGCCAGCACGGCCGTGCCGACGAGACCCGCTGCGACGGGGCGCATCTTCATGCCCGCGAGCCCCAGCACGAGGAAGCTCACGAACGGCAGCAAAAGTATCAGGATCGTATATTCCATAGCGAAGCGTTTGTTACCACTTCATCTCCCGCAGGCTCTTGACCTCGATATTGCGGATGTTGCGGTAGATGTTGATGATGATGGCGATGGCCACGGCGGTCTCCGCCGCGCTGATGCCGATGGCGAAGAGCGTGAAGAAGAAGCCTTCGAGCTGTTCGGGGAAGAGGAAGCGGTTGAACACCACGAAATTGATGTCCACCGAATTGAGAATCAGCTCCACGGAGATCAGCATCGCCAGCAGGTTGCGGCGCGTGACGAACCCGTAGATGCCCACGAACATCAGGATCGTGGAGACGACGAGGTAATATTCCATTTTTATCATAGCCGTAGTTGTTTTAGCGTTTGCGTGCGATGAGGATTCCGCCGACGATGCAGGCCAGCAGCAGGATGCTGATGACCTCGAAAGGCAGTACGTAGCCGTACTTTTCCGGGCTCATCAGCGCGTGCCCGATGGTCTGCACGTGCAGTTCGCCGTGCTCGAAATGCGAGGGGTTGAAGTCGTGCCGGAGCATCACCCAGAGGCAGATGCCGAGGCTCGCCAGCGTGGCGGCCAGTCCCGCGAAGAGCTTGTAGCCTTTCAGGTTCTCGGCCTTGTCGCCCTGACTCGAGGTCAGCAGGATCGAGAAGACGTAGAGCACCGTGATGCCGCCGGCGTAGACCAGCAGCTGCACGGCCCCGAGAAACGAGTAGTTGAGCTGGAAATAGATGCCCGCCGTGCCGAAAAGCACGAACAGCAGGTAGGTCGCAGCGCGCAGGATGCGCTTGGTCGTCACGGCGAGTATCGCGCTGACGCCGATGAACAGCGCCAGAATGACGAAGACGATGAATTCGAGTGTTATTTCCATGACTTACTGCTTGTTGAGTTGTTTGACGAGTTTTTCGCGCGTGTAGACCGCATGCTCGAAACGGGTCGAGAAGCGGATGGCGCCCGTCGGGCAGGCGTTGACGCACAGCCGGCAGAACATGCACGACCCGAGGTCGTATTCGTAACGCGCCAGCCGTTTTTTGCTCTTGCCCGTTTCGGGATCGACGACCGTCTCGGTCGTCAGGCGGATGGTGCCGTTGGGGCAGGCCGACTGGCACAGGCCGCAGGCGATGCACTTGTTGCGGCCCTCGGCGTCGTGGGGCATGGTCAGCTCGCCGCAGAAACGGTCGTACATCTTCAACGCCGCCCGGTTCTCGGGGTATTGTTCCGTGACTTTCGGGGTGAAGAACTCCTTCAGCGTGACCTTCATGCCGGTCATCAGGGTTCCCACGCCGTGAAACACTCCTTTGATATAGTTGCTCATGGCTAAAAATGCAGTTTGAATACGACGACGATGACCATCAGCAGCAGGTTCGCCAGGCCGATGGGCACCAGATACTTCCATTCGAGGGTCAGGATCTGGTCGATGCGCAGGCGCGGGAAGGTCCACTTGATCCACATCAGCAGCCCCACCACGAAGAAAGCCTTGGCGAAGAACCACACGAAGCCCGGGATGCAGTCCATCGCAGCGTTGAAGCCCTCCCAGCCCGCGACGTGCAACGGCATCCAGCCCCCGAGGAAGATAGTGGCGGCGACGCCCGCGACGATGAACAGGTTGACGAACTCGGCGACGTAGAACAGGCCGAAGTGCATGCCCGAATACTCGGTGTGGTAGCCCGCCGTCAGTTCCGATTCGGCCTCCGGGAGGTCGAACGGCCCGCGGTTGACCTCGGCGTTGCCCGCGATGAGGTAGATAACGAAGGCGACGAACGCCGGGAGGTGGCCCTTGAAGAGGAACCATCCGTCGGCCTGCCGGGCCACGATCTCGGAGAACTGCATGGTGTCGGTCAGCACGACGATCGTGAGGATCGAGAGGCCGATCGAAAGCTCGTAGGAAATCATTTGGGCACCGCTCCGCATGGCGCCGATCAGCGAATACTTGTTGTTGGAGCTCCACCCGGCCAGCAGGATGCCGACCACGCCGATGGACAAGCCGGCCAACAGTAAGAAGACCCCC
>ENA-UONY01002921-UONY01002921.1-human-gut-metagenome-genome-assembly--contig:-CS9-NODE-2921-length-11349-cov-12.137064_pt1 | contig 11349 bp, 5 predicted proteins | sample MGYA00242465_ERZ724012 | MGnify/ENA metagenome assembly ERZ724012 | reverse complement strand
GAAAAAGAGAATATGGTAATTTAAGCAATACAAAGCGGTGTAGTTGAATACACCGTTTAGAACCGCAAAAGCTATATGATAAATACCAGTGCTTCTATCAATTTGACTAAGGTCCGCTATCCGCATCGCACCAACAAGCGCGGTCTTTTACTGGAAATTCCTTAATTTAGAGATTTGCTTCAAGAAATACAACTCCTTTCCAATGGTGAGTTACGGTACATCACAATACTGCTCTACATACTGATTTAAGTGAGCTGAAGTACACACTAAAATGGTAGTAGAGGTGATGAATGTGTATGTTGCGCTCGATCTTCTGGCAAAGGCTGTGAGAGAGGCCAGAGAGGAACGGGGTCTTTCTCAGCGAGAATTAGCCCGCAAGCTAAGCATGAATACAAGAACGATCATGGATTTGGAGATCTGTCGCAGCAATCCGAAGGGCGAAACTATTTTCCTTATTGCCCGTGAGCTGCACATCAGCTTGGATGCCATTGCACACGCTGGCACCTCTCGTCCGAATTCCGTCAGCGCCGATGTTCTGGAATTCTTCTCCGGAAAAGACGATACTGAATCAAGGGACTATATCGATCTCTGTCGTCAGGTAGAGAAAATGAAGAAAAAGAAAGATCAGTAACGGAGAAGTGGGGGTTACACCCTGCTTCTTTTTTGCTCCAAAAGATAAAAAGGCGGCGGCAAAGGACATGGTGATCCTTTGCCGCCGTTCTTATTGCGGGGTTAGTATACGGTTACTTGCTCTGATAGTTACGATAGAGGAAAGTAACAATCTGAGCGCGGGTGCAGGTGGCGTTGGGGTCGAAGCGTCCGCCGCCGACACCGGCGGTGATGCCGTTTTCCACAGCCCAAGCCACCGCCTGCGCGTAGTAGCTGTCGGTGGGGACGTCGGTGAAGCTCGCCGCGCTTCCTGCCGCAGGCTGGCCCATGGCGCGCCACAGCATGGTGACCATCTGGGCGCGGTTGATGGTGCCGTTGGGGTTCGCGCCGTCAGAGATACCCTTCTCCTTGGCCCAATTCTGGGCCTTTTCGTACCAGATGCTGCCGCCGGCCAGGTCCGCGTCATTCTGCCGTGCCAAAATTGTCCACAGCTGCGCCCGAGTGGTGGAGGCGTTGGGCGCGTAGATCGTGGCGCTCATGCCGTTCACCAGCCCACGGGCGCTGACGAAGTCGATGGCGTCCTTGGCCCAGTGGTTCCGGGTGTCGATGAAATCCTTAGAATTATCAACGATTTTGACCGTCGCGCCGCCGTTGACCGTCAGCTGGATGCCGTCCTCGGTGGGCAGGGAGTTCTTGACGATCTCCTCGGTGCCGTCCGCGTGGACAAGAACCGCCACCGTGCCGGGCTTCACGTTGGAAACGGGGATCTCGACCTTGGTGTCGCCGGAATTCTTGGGCAGCTCCACCTTGACGGTGGGGGCGGTGCTGGAATCACGGGTGGCCTTGACCTCCACGGGAGCCTTCACCGCCTCGCCGTTCTTCTTCGCGTCCTCCACGGCCTTGGCGCTGACCTTCGTCTCCGCCGTGGTCTGGCCGTTTTTGTCGGTCTTGACGGTGCCGGTGGAGCCGTCAGCGGCCTTGGTCTCGGTGACGGAGCTGCCGTTGGGGTTGGTGGTGGTCTTGGAGACGCTGCCATCCTTGCCGGTGGTGGTCTCCACCTTGGTGCCGTCCTTCTTGGTTTCCGTCTTGGTGACGGAGCCATCGTTATTCTTGGTGGTTTCGGTCTTGACCGTGCCGCTGCTGGAGGTATCCCGGTCAGAGGAGGAACCACCGCCGCCGCTGGAAGGCCGATCGGAAACGGTCAGTGTTCCAGGAACATAAGTGATCTCATAATTGTCATTTGACAGCGTACCCGCAATGTTGATTGCAGTTTTGCCGGGTTTGCTCATATCCGGTGTCTGCGCGTAAGTCAATGTTACCGTGCCGCTCAGGGTGTCTGCACCAAGCAGACCTTCCACCTTGTAATTCTTATCTGCTTCCGGGCTGCTCAAATCGGGCGCGGTGCTGCCGGTGTGGGCGCTCTTGTCAAGCGCCGTAACGGTGACGGCTTTCTTCGCTGCGCTCACAGTCAAGCTCTGCTCTGCCACATCTGCGTACTCCGCGTCTCCCTGCACCTTATACCAAACGGTGTATTTCCCGGCGTTTTTCGCTGTGGGGAGCTGCTCGCTCCACTCAGAATCGCCAAGCCGGTAGAGCATCGTGCCGCCGGTGGTCTTGCCCGCTGTAACCAGAGCCTGTTCTGCGCCGTTGTAGGTCAGGGCGTTTGCCGTAGGTGCCGTCACGGTGGGGACAAGCTTGTTGGTGGCATTGACATTGACGGTCAGCGTGATGTCCTCATAGTTTGCGCTCTTAATCACCACGGTCACTGTGCCCACAGAGTCGGTGGTTTCCACGTCATTTTTCTGAATCGGCAGGATCAGCTTGCCGTTTTCCACCTTCGCGCCGCCGGTGTAGTAGCCGCCATCCAGTTTGACTCCGCCGATCTCATAGGTGAGCGCACCGTACTCCTTGGGCGTTTCCAGCGTGGGCAGAGTGGGAAGCGTCACAGTGTAGGTCTTTTCGTGGCCGTTTACAATGACGAGCCCAGTTTCCCTGGTGAAGTCAGGCGCAGCGGCCTTGATGATGCTGCCAGTGGTCATGAAGTTGCTCTGCTCCAGGACGTAATTCTTCGCGGCCTGCCCCATCAAGGTCACTGTGGCAGTGATGTTCTTGCCGCTGCCCACACCGGCATCGTCAAATCTGGCGGTCACGGTGTAGTCTGTGCCTCGGGTCAAGGTCATGTTGTCGAAGGACACGCTGGAGATGTCCGCGTCTGTCGTGCCATCATAGGGCTTGGACGCAGCCGTTACCCCGGTGATCGTCAGCGGCTTCTTCCCAATGCTGACCGGCACGCTGGCGAGTGCGGTATCGTTGTGGTTTGCATCGCCAATCACCCGATACCACACGGTATACGTTCCGGCATCGGTGCCGGCAGGGATGTCCTGGCTGTATGTACCGTTCTCGGTCAGGCTGTACTGCATGGTGCCATAGTCCGCCACGCTGCCCGCGATAATCAGCGCCTGCTCCTGTCCGGTATAGGTCAGGTTTTCCTGCGCTGTGGGAGGCGTGATGAGGCCTGACCTGATGTCGGCCTTTTGTACCGTTACAACAATATCCTGGCTCATTTTCTTGTAGCCGTTGCAGGTGGCGGAAAAGCGGAAGATGTGCTTGCCTGCGGACAGCCTTTGCGTAGAAAGATCAAATTGATTGCTTGTTGTCGCACCGCCAACCGCTGTCTCTTTGCCGTCCTCCACCTTGTACCACTGGAAGTTCACAGCGCCAGTGCCCCTCACATTGACAATCAGCGTCCCCGTACCGCCATAGGTCATGCTCATCTCGGTGGGATAGTTCATGCTCTGGATGGGGAGCTGCGCCACGGTGACATTGGACGCCGTTTTTCCGTTCAGCTCCGTCGTACTCAGCCAGCTTCCGTCGCTGTTCCGGAAGTCCCAGCCCTCCGGCAGCAGGTCGGCCAACGTCAGGCCGAGCTTGCTGTCGATTTCCAGCCGGCTGATTTTGCCGCCGCCCTTGGAATCTACAATCTTCGGCGCACCGGCAGACACCGTCCAGCCCTTGATGGTGCTGTGGCCGTTCAGGTCAATGGTGTACGCACAGTCAGATTTGAGAAACGAACCGAAATTCGGGTCGGAATTTTTCAGCAGTACGATGGTTTCGCCGTTCTTTACGTTGTCGACAGCTCCATTCCCCTCTGTGTTTAGGTTCCAATATCCCTGACTGCCGATTCTGGCGCCCAGCGCTCCATTGCAGTATTCGCAGGTCTCGCCGCACGCTTCCGTCAGCTGTTCATGCCGGCAGAAAGCCACGGTCACGTTTTCCAGCGGCGTTTTAGATGAAATCCTCTGGTCATACCGCACAAACGAGCCGTCCTGCTTTTTGAACGCCAAGGCATAATTATTACCATTATACAGCAGCGTCCCCGCCTTTTCTCTCGAACCTGTGATGGTTTCATACGTACCGCCGCGGAGCTTGACATCTGCCTTCTCCAAGACGGTCAGCGTCTGGACAGTTCCTGTAAAGTCCTCACCGACCATCAGCGTGCCGTCGCCCTCTACCCGAATCGCACCGGCGTTTCCGGCTTTCTCCGTTTCGTCTTCCTCTCTGAGTTCCAGCCACTTGCCGCTGGGCACCACGATTGCGCCCTTGCCACTGACGGTGTGGCCGTTCGGGTAGAAGAAGATGTTGTCTTGGATGAGCGTCACATCCTCCGACAGGGTATCGTCCGCCACCAAGGTCACACGATCAACGGACGATTTTGCAAGAGCATCGGCCAGATGCTTGTAATAGTTGCCCTTCGCCTTCACCGTGAACTGTGTGCCGCAGGTTTTGCACATGCCGTCCCCGCCGATTGTCCCGTGGGAGCAGGGAAGATGACAGACGGTGCATTTGCCGTCCTCCCAGGTGTGGTCAGTGTGTTCCCGTCCGCAGGCACATTTGCCCGCCTGCCAATCATGTTTTCCGTGGTCGGCCAGTACGTAAAAGCCGTCAGCCGTATGAATTGTCTTTGCGCTGGCATCCACAACACTGTGGTCGTCGTCCCTTACCAGGGCTTTCCCCTCCGGGATTGCCGACAGCCAGGAGCCGCCCTTGCTGTCCAAGAAGCGGAACGCCCCGCCCTGAAGCGAGACCGTACCGGACTCCCAGTGAAGCGCGGACGGGAAGGAGCCGCCAAGAATCGTGACATTCCCGCCGTAGCAGTAAACCGCTATGCCGTCGCTTCTGGTGTTGCTGATAACGCCGCCGACCTTGCTGTCCTGAATGGTCATGCTGCCGCCTTTGACAATCATGGTATTGAAATCTGCGCTCGTCAGCGTATGGCCGTTCAAGTTCAGGGTAAACGTGCCTCTGTTGACGTAGACCTGTGTCACAAGGTTCACGTTGTTCAGCAGGGTCAGCGTGCCGCCCTGCGTCTGTTGTGCGGCGGTCAGGGCATCTTCAAAGGTGCCGTAAGGGGTCTCGGTTCCATTCACCGTCAGCGAAGCCGAAGCGTTCGCGGTCTCCTTGGAGACGACCTTGACGTTGGTCAGGGCAGCTTCCTGCGATGTAGAGACCTCCGCGCCGGTGCCCCGGTCGACAAATGTATAACCGTCCGCTAACAGGTCTGTTGGCGCAATGGTGCTGCCGTTGTAACGCTTCACCGTGTCAAAGGTGCCGCCGGACAGGGTCACCCGCTTGGAGTCCCCGTTGACGCGAAGGTCATGGAACGCACCGTCGGTGATAACCGTTGTGCCGCCAGTGTCTCCGATTTGAACATATCCGGTTTTAAACACCCCGCCTTTAATCGTCAGCGTGCCGCAGGCAGCCGTATAACCGAAAACCAGTGCTTTTCCTTTCTCCGTTTCGGTTGCAAGGGTGCCGCTCTCGATGGTGACATCTCCGCCATAGACCCACAGTGGCGACCAACTGCCGGTAGCTTGGATTTTTCCGTTTTTGCCGGAATCCTTGACGGTCAAGGACGTACTGGTTTCGCTCAGATACAGCCGTCCCGTCAGCGTGCAGCCGTTTAAGTCCAAAGTGTAATTGCCGGAAATATCGAATTTATCGCTCGTATTCGAGGTTTCGCAATCCGCCAGCAGGGTCAGCGTGCCGCCGTTCTTCTTCACTGCGGCAAAGGCGTCCGTAATGTTGGCGTAGTTCACATTCCCCACCTGTGCCACGGCGTTCTCCGCCGGGACTTCCGCCGCCTGCACCGCCGCCTGGGGCGCAGGCTCCGACTGAACCGCAGGCGGTTCGTCTGCGGCGGGCGGTTCGTCCTGGGAAGGTTCCTCCGGCTGGTCGGGGGTTTCCGTGTTCTCCCCTTGGTCCGGAGTCTTCGGCTCCTGGGGGACGGGGGTGGGTTCGGTCAGTTGGGTGCTCGGCTCGGTGGTGTTCTCCTCCGCCAGCGCCGCCGTGGGCAGCAGCGTCAGGCAGAGCGCCAGTGCCATGAACAGGCTCAATACTCGTTTCTTCATATGATCCTCCTCCGGAATATGTGTATACCTCTATATGAAACCCGCTCTGTGCGGGCATTGTTTTATTGGTCCTCGGAAATGAGCCACAGCTTTTTCGCGGCTGTCCTGGCCTCGCTGCGGCGGTTCACACCCAGCTTACTGAGCACGCTGCTCACATGGCTCTTGACCGTGGAGACCCGGATGTTCAGGATCTCCCCGATCTCCGCGTTGCTCTTGTCCGCGCAGATCAGCCGCAGCACCTGCATCTCCGCTGCCGTCAGTGCCTCGCTCATGGAAAGCCTTGGCTGTAAAAAACGGGGATATATAGCGGCCTGTGCCCGCACATCCGCCATCAGCCGTTTGTGCCATTTCGCATTTCCCGACCATTCCAGCGCGTCCAGCAGCGGCAGCACCGCCGCGCCGTAAACGCTGACGGTGCGGATGAAGCGGTATTCCTCCGCCAGCGCCAGTGCCGCTGTCAGCGGCTCGCGCCACGCCTCATCCCTTTTCTGATACAGGGCGATGGCGGTCAGCACCTTCAGGTGGATGGTGTCGATGTAGCGCATACAGGCGGTGCAGTATGGCTCCATGGGCGTAAGCGTCAGCAGGGCGCTGTCCGGCTTGCCGTTGGCAAGCTCCACCATGGCCTGTGTGAAATACTGATAGCGTTTGAGAATATTGATGTGCATCGGCTCCCGCGGCGCCTTGACGCGGTACCATACGTCGGCCTCGTCCAGATCGCCGGTGTGCAGTGCGATACGGCAGAGCATGGCGTCCATGTTGGGAAGAAACCGCGTCAGCTCCCGTTCGGTAAATTGCCTGTGCAGGTCGGCGATGGTCTTTCGTGCGTCCGCGCTCTGCCCACCTGCCAGCAGGCTTCGCGCCAGCAGACCGTTGGCGGCGAACTCGATGTCCGGTGTGCCGCCGCGGCGGATGTCGTTCATGCGCTGCACAAGGGGGAGCATCCGGGGCGAGATGTCCTCGCCCTTTTCAAACTTACTCTCCGCGATGGCGCAGTCCGCAAGACCCACGCCGTCCCGCCCGAGAACGGCCTCCACCGGGATACGCATGGTGTGGTAGAGCAGGTCGTCCTTTTTGCTCCACGGGGAAAAGTCCTTGCCGCCGTTCATGATGCTGGGCAGCGCGCTGGTGGCGGAGAAGGACGGCAGCGACAGCTCCTTATTTGTCAGCAGTTGGAACACCGCAGGGATCGTGTCCGTCAGGCGTTTCACGCCCCGCTGCGGCAGCGAGATGTCCAGCCATGCCAGACGGCCGCGTGCCTGCCGACCTGCGGCGTCCTCCTTGCCGCAGCGCTCCACGAACTGTTTCAGGCATCCGTACCAGCGCTCCGACCCGTCATAGTCCGCGCTCAGGGCGCAGAGCATACTCATGCCCTGCATCAGCGATGGGGAGGCGAGTATTTCCGCCTCCGGCAGTGCGCGGTAGTACTGCTCCATCTCCGCATAGTGCCCCATGCCGGGATGCAGCTCCGCATTGCGGATCAGCAGCTCGGAGACCTTGGCATGGTCGCCGCCCCTGGTATAGCAGTCCAGCGCGCTGGAGAAGTCCTCCTTTAACTCATAGTAAAGCCCGCCGCGGATAAACAGGGCGCGCTGCTTCTCCATCGTGTATTTCAGATCCAGCTCCCAGAGCAGGAATTGGCGGAACTGCGGCCAGAAGCGGTAGCTTCTCATATCGTGGCTTTGCAGCATGGTCGTGCTCCGCCACAGCGTATCCAGCAGCGCGGCGGCGTTGTTGTCGCCGCTGACCATGCGCGCCAACTCCAGATCAAAGCGCTCAAAGGGCGACAGCTCCAGCAGAAAGCGGCGGATCGGCAGGTCGAAGCGCCGGTAGACCGCCGTTTCAAAATAAAGAAATACCTCGCCGTATGCCTGTGCGGTCAGCTCCGCGCCATAGGGCTGCCCCGCCGCCATGTGCCGCGCGAGGATCGCCGCGCACAGCGGATAGCCGGAGGTCTCCTTCAAAATCGCGCCGATCTCGGAGTCCGTCGCCTCTGCGCCGCAGGCTTGCAGCAGCCGGCGGATGTCCTCGCGGTCAAACAGCAGGTCCTCCGCGCTGAGAACGGTCATCATGCCCGCGTACTGAAACGCCATCAGGCAGGCGGGCGGTATGCCGCGTGAGAGCAACACGAAACGTCGGTCGGTGCTTTCGCGGATCAGCGCGCACAGAGCCTGCCAGTCCCGTTCCTCCTGCATATCCTGAATGTTGTCGATCAGCAGGACGTCCCACGCATCTTCCAGAGAAGGCAGCGCAAAGCCGGTATCTGCCGCGTTCAGCCGCAGAACGGGCCGCCCATCCAACAGCGTATCGGCCAGCACTGTCTTTCCGAAGCCGCAGGGTGCGCTGAAAAAGAGCACCCTGCCGCGCTCCCAAAGAGTCTCAAACGCCTGTGCGGTAGACGGCTTGACGATAATGGCACTTTTGTCGGTCACGGACTTCCCGCCCTGCGGCAGAGAGGAATTGTCCCACGGGGAACCCCGGGGGGACAGCGAGGGTACCCTCGCTGTCATAAACCTCTGCCCTATAAATTTCTTTTCGTTTTATTGTAGCAAAGTCCTTGAAAAATGTAAATCCGTCCAAAGTATGAGACGCGATGCGCTATGTTCCTGTCGATGCATTATCCTCCTAAAAATAAAGTCGAGGTTAGTCTTTGCAATTTAGCAGATTTTATCTCTGGAATTCTTTTTTAGTGACCGCGCAGCAGGAGAAACAGTCCAAGTCCGCGGATAAAAAAACAGCGCCACTCAGACGAAAAACCGTCCGAGTGGCACTTTGCTATTCGCTATGAAATTACTGGATGGCGTCTTTCAATGCCTTTCCGGGCTTGAAGGCGGGGGCCTTTGCGGCGGCGATCTCAATAGTTTCGCCAGTGTGGGGATTGCGGCCCTGACGGGCGGCACGCTCGCGCACCTCAAAGGTACCAAAGCCGATGAGCTGCACGCTGTCACCGGCCTTCAGCACGTCCGTTACAACTGCGGTGCAGGCGTTCAGCGCCGCCTCCGCGTCCTTCTTCGTCAGGCCGGACTTTTCCGCAATCGCGGCAACAAATTCGTTCTTGTTCATCTAATTCTCCTTTTTTCTGTTGATTGCCGCATGATACCATACCTTGCGTTTTTATGCAAGTTTTTCCTTGCGCCGCTTGATTCCGCCTGTCCTCAAGGCTGTGAGCGTCAATCATAGACGGATTCAACGTCCCATTCGGTAACGGCACCAGTGGCGGCATTGATGGTATAACACACCGTGTCAATAGGAAGTATCTTTTGTCTTGGATAGCACTACCTATTCCTACCGATTTGTTCACTGTAGTATTTCGGACTTCCAATCGAGGCAAAGCCGCTTTTCCCCGTCACCACCACATTGTTCGCTCCGCTGGCGCAGTGGATGATCAGCAGCTCTCCGTTGACATCCCAGCCGCCGACAATGCCCACATGGGAATTATCCGGGTAGAACACCAAGTCACCGGGCTGTGCGTCCGCCCACGAAATATCGGTACAATAGCTATGCTGCATCGTGGCCCCGCCGCCATGACCGATAACATAGTTGCCGCCAGACTGATTGTAGAAAACCCAATCCACAAAGCCGCTGCAATCCAATCCGTAGGGGCGGTAGGTCCCCGTGGTGGAGCTGCCCGCCGCCGTGACCTGCCGCAGTTCGCCCCATCGGCTGTCCCAGCCAAGCACCAGTGATTTTCCGCCCCAATAATAATTCACCTTGCCGACAAGAGAACAGGCGGTGCGTACCACTGCCTCGCGCTCCGGGGACAGATCTTCCGGCAGATCGCGGAGCAGTGCCGCCGTGTCCCTGCTGACGGAGTACACATCCTCCAACAACTCCAGCAGAAGCGCCCGCTGTTCCAGCAGCTCGTCCAGCGCCGCGATCTGATTGCGGTTGAAATGGTAAACTGTTTTCATTTCTTCTGCCGTTTTTGCGGTGATGGTGATATAGAGATTTCGCTCCGTCCAGCCATCGTCGTCACCGCTGCCAGGATGGTGAATGACCTCGATGCGGTGTGCAATGGTGGTCATGTCCCAAAAGACTGCTTTCAGGCGGGCAATGCGGTCGGCATCCATGGTGGCCACGTCCGCGGCGTCCGCATCGTTACTGCCTGCTACCTTCACCGCGAACACCGCCAGCATCTCGATCCAATCGGCAGGCTGGCCGGTCACGGAGATGGAATCATAATCATCTGCCGTTTGCAGGGTTTCCAGCCGCTCATTGAAATCATAATTGACCTGCGCCACCGCAGCAGAGATCGGCACAACGCCCGCCTCCCGGCTTTCGTTGGAAAAGAGGATGCCGAAGGGTGATGCCACGATAGCCGCCACAAGGATCACCGTCAGGAACAGCACCAGCACCACCGCACCGCCGCCTGCCGACAGGATCGAGCTGACCGCAGACGCCACTCCTTTCCCGATTTCTTTCACTGCCTGGACTGCCACGCTGCCCAGCTTTTTGGAAGCCTTTCCGCCGCTCTGCGCGGATTCCTGAAGCATCTTCCGCTGCGCCTTTCTCTGCGCCGCCGCCCTTGCGCGGTGCGTGATGATTGCATTGTTCGGCGCTGCGTGGTCAGTTGGTCGAACACGCATGGTGCGCGTGGCCTTGGTCATGGCCTGTCCGCTCTTGGGGGCAGGACTGCCCTTGGCCGATGCCCCCGAATTGCCTTTCTGCGGAGTGGTCATTGTACCTCCACGGTCGGACAGTGGAGGTACAATGTGCCGCTCTGCTGTTCTTTTCTCGGCAAGGTTCCGCCGATAGGCGGCTTTTGCGTCCCTCATGGCTTTCTGCCGCCCACGCTCCTGCGGGGCGGCATTTGCACTTTTTGCGCCTCTTCGATTTTGCGGAGGTACGGTCTGATTTCCGACTTCGTTTCGTGCAGCGTGTGATTGCGGCGTATCGGGCAAGTTTCTTCCTGCCGGTGTCACGCGGTTCGTGGTTTCGAGCGTTTCTGACGCAGTACGGCTTTCCGACGCACTATTCCTACCTTGCCGTTTCTGCTCCTGATAATGCTTTATCATACGCCGCGAGGCATCCGCCGCCCCAGATGCACCACGGCGCATAGTTTTCTCCACGCGGTCGGTAGCATAGCGCACAGGATCATGGCTCTCCGGCTCCTTTTCTCGCTGCCGTTTGTCCATGTGCTTTTTCAGAAGGGAATCGGCGTCTTTAGGCGCGGGGTTCTTCAACTTTGCCTTTGGCGTGTCCATGCCGGGTTTGATCTTCAAATCCTTCATAACATCAATCCTCACCCGGCTTGTTATGCAAAGCTTTGCATAAGACGCCTAATGAAAAGTTTTGAATAATGGAAAGAAATGCGAAGAACGGCTGAGTTTCA
>ENA-UONY01002918-UONY01002918.1-human-gut-metagenome-genome-assembly--contig:-CS9-NODE-2918-length-11365-cov-4.395844_pt1 | contig 11365 bp, 10 predicted proteins | sample MGYA00242465_ERZ724012 | MGnify/ENA metagenome assembly ERZ724012 | reverse complement strand
CAGAATCGTGTAAGATAACCAAGCTGATTTGCGAAGCATCCGCTCAGCCTCTGCTGCCCGACCAGTGCAGCAGGGACAATTTTATGGAGAAGTCGCGTAGCTGGCCGAGCGCGCACGATTGGAAATCGTGTATACCCCAAAAGGGTATCGAGGGTTCGAATCCCTCCTTCTCCGCCAAAAGTCCCGAATGTTTTTGCATTCGGGACTTTTATTTTTAACAATTATATTTTTTAATACACAAAAATGGAACCAAGCTGTGGGAGAATTCTCTCAGGTCTGGTTCTTTTTTGTTTTACGGAAGAGTATAGCGGACTTTTACGATTTTACAGATCAGATATAGCGGAAATTGCTGGAAGGTGATGAGAATAAATTGAAGTAAGGTCAGACGTGGGAAAAGAGTTCGGCACATAGGACTTGTGGCAGAGGCCTTGCTTAGATGTACAGCCAAAATGCATGGAAGAGAATTAAGCCTCATTGGACTCCTCAATCTTTTTTTGATAACCTAGGATCATTGCCTCGAGTTCGTTCAAAATTCTGTTTGTTTCTGCTTCGATCTCCTCTGGAGAATGTGTGTAATAATAGGAGGGAGGGAATAATTGCCAACTTGATCCGCCATAAAAGTACCAAATAAAATCCATTCTCTCCAGTTCCAACTTCCGCCGTCTTTTCTCAATCCATTTCTTAAACCATTTCATACGTTAACACCCCTCTCATTGAAATGTACATGTGCTTTTCTCCGTTATTTCCAGTATTTCCCTGAATCGCTTTGCGTATCTCTAAGCATTTTTAGTATATCACAAATGGCATAAGTGTGCAACAAAAAGAAGGCAAAAATTTCAAAAATAATAAACGGCATGAGAAAAGGAAATATATACTAAGTGGCAGTTTGGGTTATAGCTTACGATTTGTTTCGACAAAGAGACTTGGCTGACAATATGTTTTTACGTGCTTGATAATTGATAAAACTAATGGGATGGCGGAATAAAGCTTAAAAAAAGAGAATGATTTGCAACATGTGAGCAGCTTTTCCGCTTTCCAATGAGGGTATCCTGCATTCAGGCATTTGCCCAATGCTATGATTCCGGTCTTTTCATGGGACAGTGCATTGCGGCAGGGGAGTGCTCAGTCAACTTCGCTGACAGTTGGAATTGTGGAGTCCCTTGCCACTGGCAAGTGATGAAATCCTACAATGTTGCGCGCTTGCCCTCGGGGAAAGCCGGGGGCCGCTGGCCAGTACGGAACAATCCGGTCTTGCGTTTATTCTCAAGCTTGTGACATTGGTGCTTAGCTACTAGTGACATGACGAGGAAAAACAAAAAAAGTAAGCGATTCTGCTGTTTACCACAAAATCTGCGCAGAAGCCGGCTATGCTGCCAAATCGAATGTTTGTAGAGCTGGACATTTTATATCTATTTGGTATACTAAATACACGAAGCCAGCATGACTTGACACGGTCTGACCAGTGCAGGACAGCGACTTATGAAATCTGGAATGGCTGCTGCAATGACGGTACTTGCATGGCTGGAATACTGTGGACAGGAGTAGGAGAATAAGGTGATGGATATAAAGGATGAAACTGTTTTTAAGAAGATAGATGGACGTAGTGTAACTTCTGAGGGTCTTTCTCAAATGGTGGAAATAGAGAGGGAAAATGAAATTGAACCATATAGTGAAGAGATGCTATTGAGATGTATTAAGGATATGGACAATTTTGTCTGCTGTGATCACGGCAAAATTGTAGGCTTCATAACAATACACAGCTGCTCCCGATATTTTCGCGATAGTCTGTACATTGTCAACATTCAAGTCTTACGCCCATACTGGGGACGGGGAATTGCGAAAAGACTGATGTACCAGGCTTATCAATATTACAGGCAAGACTATGCAGAGAAATTGGTGTTTTTAGATGTGACAAAGACGAATAAGGCCATGAGACTATATGAGAAAATTGGATTTCAAGTGATGGATTTGCCTAGCAAAAATGGAAGCACAGATGTGGTTATGGCAATGCCTCTCTCGCTGCTTGGTGAGAGCATTGAGAAATTCATTGGGGTGGACGAAATATAGAACACCTAGGAACGAGGAGGAGAAAGACGCAATACCCCCTAAAGTAGATTTGGATATTTCCATAGTCTACTTTAGGGGGATCATATCAAACACTGCTGCGGTTCTATTTTTAATTTTATTGCTCCTGAACTGTTTGCCGCCACGGGTTCGCATGCCATCGGCATTCAACCCATCAATAATGGCTTTGTAAGTTTTCCCAGAGGCATACTCTGCAAATATCCGGCGGACAATGGCTGCCTCTGCATCGTTAATCTTTAAGCGGCCATCCTGGACACAATACCCAAGAGGCGGTGTGCCGCCGGTATGCAGCCCCTGACGGGCCATAAATTGCATTTTGGCCATAACCTTCTGCCGGGTCTGCAGCGCCCAAATCTGGTGGAACAACGCCATGCTGCCCTCAGTCAGAAAATTAGTTGGGTCGCTCAGATCTCCGCCGATTTGCGGCTGTGTCACTGAAACTACAGTGACGCCCAACGCCTCCAACTCCTCCCGCAGTGCAAACCAAGCGGTCATTTTGCGGAACATTCAGCTTTGGTCATAAATGACAACCGTATCAGCTCCGCCTTCCCGTAGATCCGCCATCATACGCGATTGCTGTGGCCGGGTGTCTTTCATCCCGCTGACGGCATAATCGGCGTATACCCCAAGCACCGGTAAGCTGTTCGTCTTGCACCATTCGGTGCACCTCTCCACCTGCACCTCGATGCTATCTGGGTTCTGGTTGTCGGTGCTGTGCCTGGCCAAAATATAGGCACCGTGTTGTAACATACACATCACCTCGAATACGTAAAAACACGTAAGTTTCTATTGACATACGTAATAATACGTGCTATAATATAGACAGTCAGAAGGGAGGACCGGAATGAAGTACAGTGAGCTGGAGAAGATCCTGCGGGATGCCGGTTGCAGGATAGAGCGAGAGGGGAGCAGGCATAGTATGTGGTATAGTCCCATTACCGGCCAGACGTTCCCGGTTGGGCGGCACAGGAATGAGGATGTGCCGAAGGGGACGCAGAATTCCATACGCAGGGCAGCGGGGCTGAAATAGGCCCCGCTGCGTAGGAACATCATATCAGTCAAATTGCCAAACGTTTGGCAATTTGGCGGGGCAAGAAAGGATTTGATACTGTGGCAAAATATGTTTATCCGGCTATTTTTACTCCGGAAGAGGAGGGCGGGTACTCCATCCGCTTCCCGGATATTGAGAATTGCTTCACCGGCGCGGCAACGCTGGCGGAAGCCATGGAAATGGCGAATGACGTCCTGTGTCTGATGCTGTACGATTTGGAGCAAAAGGGGGCTGCAATTCCGGCCCCGTCTGCCGTCCAGGCGCTTCAGCAGCAGGCAGTAGGTGAGGAGTTTGTGACGCTGATCTCCTGCGACACCATTGCCTACCGGCGTTTTTACGACAGCAAGGCGGTGAAGAAAACCTTGTCCATCCCATCCTGGTTGAACGATATGGCCGAACGGGCAGGGGTTAACTTCTCGGGCGTACTGCAGGACGCTTTGAAGCAGCGCTTGAATCTTATGTGAAAACGCACGATATTTTAATGATGCCGCCCCGGAATGAGTTCTGGGGCGGCATAAGGAGTTATTCTCCCGGTTACTTGAGCTGTGGATGAAGGAATAGCCAGAATGAACCAAGATAGCGGGCCTCAAAACGAAGCCCGCTATCTACATGTTACTGTCTAGGAACACAAAAAAATTGTAAACCCAGTGACAATAATGGATGGTGCCGGTGGCCGGACTCGAACCGGCACGCCATCGCTGGCGGTGGATTTTGAGTCCACTACGTCTACCAATTCCATCACACCGGCATGTTTTAGAAGACCGGATTCCAAGGGCATTTCCACTCACAGGGGAAACCGGCAACATATGTATTATAGTACACCCGGGGCAAATTGGCAAGAACTTTTTTGGCTTGGACATGGAAATTTTTCGAAATCGGGGATGCAGTGGGGCTTGAGTGATTCTATGCGTGGGTTTTCTGCGGAAAGGAGTCGCATTGGAGATTGAAAAGGGGGGTACCGCAGCATCTGGCCGTTGCGGTACCCCTGAAGATACGAAAAATATTTGAATCTGTCAACTTATGAAACCAACCCAAGGCGACTCGTCAGAGATCCTGTTCCACCAGCATTTGACAGAGGTCTTCTGCCTGCTCCGGGCAGCCCTTGCGGACTGCTTGACATAGCTCTGTCAAGGTAAAGCGGCAACCGTGGAGGGCATGCTCCAGGGCTGGTGCAATCTCCCAGTCCATCGCGTCGGAAAAGACCTGAGCCTCATGAACGAGGCCTCCCTCGACTTGAAGCTGCAGCTGAATGCCGCCCCAGGGGAACTGCCCTTGGCAGCTGAAGGTGAAGGGGAGCTGCTTTCCATAGGTCCATTCCCAGCTGCGGTTGCGCTGGTAGATTGCATCCAGCCTGGCGCTGTCCAGTTCCTGGGGCATGATCCTGCTGCAGGGCAGGCCGTAAACCTGCTGAAAAGCGGTTGCCATTTCTTCCTTGAGCCGTTCTGTTGTCATTTCAGGTGCCAGCTGCTTCAGGTTTACGACCCGGGAGCGGACGGAGTCCACGCCTTTGGCTTCCAGCTTGGCTTTGGAGGGGTTCAAATACCGGCTCATGCGAGTCATATCCACATCCACCAGCAAGGTGCCATGGTGGTAGGAATGTCCACCGCTTTTGTAGAAGGCGTTCCCGGAAAATTTACGGCCGCCGGCCAGAATGTCATTGCGTCCTGACCGCTCCGCTTCGATGCCAAAGCGCCGGCAGGCCAGCTGGATGACAGACAGCTGCTTTTCCAGGTCGTAGCAGTCTGTAGGAACCAGGAAAGTAAAATTCAGGTTTCCCAAATCGTGGAATACCGCTCCGCCGCCGGACAGACGCCGGGCCAAATGGCCGCCTTCTTCTTCCAGAAGCGTGGTGCGGCATTCCTTCCAGGCGTTTTGGTTTCGGCCAATGACCACCGTATTCTGATTTTGCCACAGATATAGAATACAACAGTCGGGTTCCACAGTTTGCAGCAGGTACTCTTCCACAGCCAAATTGAAATGGGGGTTAAAACCCTGCCCCTCGTATAGCTTCAGCTGCTGGATCATTGCTTTTCATACCGCAACACGGGATTGCGGGCAGCGCGGACCTCATCAGGCCGGCCGATTTGGGCATGATGGGGTGCGCCATGCATCCAATCCGGATCTGTGTGTGCCAGATCATAGAGCTTGCGATACACCTCTGCGGCCCAGTCCAGGGTCTCCCGGCTCTCCGTCTCTGTGGGCTCCAGCATCAGGGCCTCATGAACAATGAGGGGGAAGTACATTGTGGGCGGATGCATGCCATAATCAATGAGGGATTTGGCAACATCCAGAGCAGACACGCCGGTTTCTTTCTTGAATTCCGACAGGTCCAGGACAAATTCGTGCATACAGATCCGGTCAAAGGCGGGGGTGAAGGTACCTTTTATTTTCTGCATGAGGTAATTGGCGTTGAGTACCGCGTTGCAGGCGGCTTCAGGCACGCCCTCCCGGCCCAGAGTCATGAGGTAGGCCAGAGCCCGGACCACAACCAAGAAGTTGCCGGCGAAGCTCCGGACCTGCTTTCTACCGGGACCGTCCAGGGTGACGGACTGGGGCAGGTAGGCTGCCAGGAAATCCTTGCATCCCACGGCGCCTGCGCCGGGACCGCCGCCGCCATGGGGCGTAGCGAAGGTTTTGTGCAGGTTTAGGTGGATGCAGTCGAAGCCCATGTCGCCGGGCCGGACTACGCCCATGACGGCATTGAGGTTGGCGCCGTCGTAGTAGCACAGGCCGCCAGCCTCGTGGACCAGGCGGGTGATTTCCAGAATGTTCTCATCAAAGATACCAACGGTGTTGGGGTTGGTGAGCATCAAACCGGCGGTATCTTCGCCCAGAACCTTCCGGAGGGCTTCCAGATCCACACAGCCGTTGGGGGCAGAGGGGATGTTTACCACCTGGTAGCCACACATCGCGGCGGTGGCGGGGTTGGTGCCGTGGGCAGAATCGGGGACGATGATCTTGGTGCGGCGGTGGTCGCCCCGAGCCTCATGGTACTGCTTGATGAGCAGAACGCCGGTGAACTCGCCATGGGCGCCAGCGGCGGGCTGGAAGGTCATGTCCGCCATGCCTGTGATTTCACACAGGTACCGCTTGGCAGTTTCCAGCACCTCCTGGCAGCCTGCTGCGGCGTGCTTGGGCGTCAGAGGGTGCATACCGGCGAAGCCGGGCAGGGCTGCCATTTCCTCGTCAATTCGGGGATTGTATTTCATGGTGCAGGAACCCAGAGGGTAGAAACCGCAGTTTACACCGTGAACCTTCCGGCACAGCTCGCTGTAGTGACGGGAAATGTCGGTTTCACTCATCTCTGGAAGAGCCGGTGCTTCGGACCGAGCAAAGCCCTCCGGCAGCTCCACAGAATCCACATCGCAGGTGGGCAGCATGGCACAGCGGCGGCCAGCCACACTTTTCTCAAAAATCAATTTCATTGGGCCAGCACCTCCTTCACAATGGCAATGGTCTGATCCAGCGCTTCCTTGGAGGCCTTTTCTGTGGCGCACCACAAGATGCCACCCTCCACCGGCAGACCACCCAGGATACCGGCCTGCTCCAGGCGGGACAGTACCTGCTCGCCTTTGGGCAGGTCAGTGAGGAACTCGTGGAAGAAAGGACCGGTGTAGCGCAGGGTTACACCTTCGATGGCGCACAGACCCTTGGCCAGGTAGTGGGCTTTGGCCATGGACTGCCGGGCAACCTCGGCCATGCCCTGGGGACCCATGGCAGCCATATAGACGCTGGCAGTGAGGGCGCACAGAGCCTCATTGGAGCAGATGTTGCTGCTGGCCTTCTCCCGGCGGATGTGCTGTTCCCGGGCCTGGAGGGACAGCACATAGGCTGTCTCGCCCTTGCTATCCACGGTTTCGCCTACAATGCGTCCTGGAAGCTTCCGCATATGCTTGCTGGTGGTGGCCATATAGCCCAGGTAGGGGCCGCCATAACCCAGGGGCAGACCCAAAGGCTGGCCTTCGCCCACGGCCACATCGGCGCCGCAGTCCTTGGGAGTCTTCATAATGGCAAGGGCAATGGGGTTGCAGCCCATGATGTACATCGCGCCCGCCTCATGAACCAGCTGGCCCAGAGCCTCCGCGTCTTCCAGCTGGCCGAAGAAATTGGGCTGCTGGACATAGAAAGAGGCCACATCAGCGGACAGAAGCTCCCGGAGGGCCTCTAGGTCGGTTTTGCCGTCCTTCACAGGGACCAGGCGCATTTCATCGCCAGTGCCGTAGCAATAGGTGGCGATGGTGTTGATCACGTCAGGGTGGGCCGCAGCGGACACCAGAGTCACATGACGCTTCCGGTCCCGACACATGGCGGCGGCTTCGGCGGCGGCGGTGGCGCCGTCATACACTGAGGCGTTGGATACATCCATGCCGGTCAGCTGGCAGATCATGGTCTGGTATTCAAAAATGGACTGCAAGAGGCCCTGACTCATTTCTGCCTGATAAGGGGTATAGGCGGTGAGGAATTCCTCTTTAGCGGGGATATATTTGACGATACTGGGAATGTAGTGGTCATAAGCCCCTGCACCCCGCAAAATGGTAGAAAACACCTGGTTTTTCGCCGCCATGGCCTGAAGGGCCCGGCTCACTTCCAGCTCGCTCATGCCGGCGGGGATGTCCAGAGGGCGATCCAGGTACATGGACTCTGGCACATCCCGGTACAGCTCCCGGAAATCCCGGAGGCCAATGGCCTCCAGCATTTCCCGCTGCTCCGCCGGTGCGGCAGGTATGTAGCTGCCCATGGATTCTTCCTCGGCGCAGGAGGCTTCGTAATCGCTGGCGTCCAGCAGCTCTTCTGACTCGGTGACGTTCTCCACCTTCATGATCCATGCGCCGTAGGGATCGCTGTTGAGCATTTCCGGAGCATCCAGAAGCTCTTCATTGATGGCAGCAACCACGCCGGTAACCGGGCTTACCAGGTCACTGACAGCCTTTACGGATTCCACATCACCGAAGGCCTCGCCAGCGGTAACTTGGTCACCCTCGCTGGGCAGATTGATGAACACCACATCGCCCAGGGCGTCCTGAGCAAAGTCAGAAATACCAACCAGGGTGAGGCCATCTTCGGTCTTGACCCACTCGTGGGACTTGGAATACTTCAGGTCGTTAGGATAGTTCATAATGTAATTCCTCCTAAAATGTGTGTAATATAGATACCTGCAAAAAAGCGGGCATTTGATTAGAGAAGAGGACGGGCATAGGGCGGCAGGTCCTGGCGTATATGGCGTGTGGTAAGCTTGGCCTTGAGCCGCTTGCCGCGAACGTCAACCTCCACTACGTCATCTGTGGTGATGGCGCTGGAGACGTAGGCAAAGCCGATGGAGCGTTTGCCGGTGGTGTCTGTTGGCGTGGCCTCGGGGCCATCGCCGCTGAACTGATAATAGGGAACCATGGTGCCGCTGGTGACCCAGCCCACATGCTGGCCGTGGCAATAGACCTGCATACCGGCCCGCATGACGCCTCGATCCATCAAGGCAATGGGCACAATGCGCTTGGGAAGGACTTCTGTATCGCGGAAATCCTTGGCAATCATCCGTTGGTATGCGGCAAACTGGTTTTCCAAAGCCTTGCGGCCCACAAAATCACCCTTCTCCGGCAGGAAACTCACGGCGAACTTGGCCAGGGACACAGCAAAAATGGGAATGGCCTTGCCCTCGGGGTCCAGACCCATCTCGTGACCATACAGAGGCAGAGATGCTTCCAGACGCAGGGTATCCCGCGCGCCCAGACCGGTGGGCATTGCGCCCAATTCCACAAGACGGCTCCACAGCCACACAATGTCCTCGTTGCTTACAAACAGCTCATAACCAATGGGCTCACCAGTGTACCCGGTTCTGGAAACCTGCACGGTGCGGCCTTCCATCTGCAGAGTATTGAGGTCGTTTCTCTTCGGCCCAGTCATGAAGCTGCAGCCGGAGAGGGTTTGCAGAAGCTTTTCGCTGTCAGGTCCCTGGATTGCGAGGCAGGCTGAGGTCCCGGTGATGTCGGTGATGGTGCAGTGGTACGCCGGTGCGATTGTGGCGAAATGGGCCAGATCCTTGTCCGTATTGGAGGCGTTCACCACCAGCAGGTACCGGTCCTCTTCAAAGCGGTACAGATACGCATCGTCCACGGCGCTTCCGTCTGGAGCGGGGATGATACAGTACTGGGCGCGGCCAACTGTCAGAGCTTCCACATTACTGGACAGCACCTTCTGCAGAAACGCCACCCGGTCAGGGCCTTCTATCATCAGGCGGCCCATGTGGGACACGTCGAAGATGCCGCAATTCCGGCGGGTATTCAGATGCTCGGCCACAATACCGCTGGGATACTGAATGGGCATTTCCCAACCGCCGAAGTCTACCATGGTGGCGCCTGCTGCTACGTGGATGTGATGAAGTGGGGTGAGCTTGAGTTCACTCATAAGGTTATATCTCCCATGTATTGCAAAGTATTACAGGCCAATTTGACCGGCCAACTCGCTCAGAGCATTGTCAAATTCCTGATCGGAGAAGCAGTAGCCCATCTCCGGATGCTCTGCACGCAGGCGTGCCACGTCCTGGGACACATCCCGGTTGCGCAGGATGCAGTCGGCCATCAGTTCAGCCAGCTGGGCAAACTCCTTCTGGCCGAAGCCAAAGCGGGTCATTTCGGACACACCCATGCGCAATGCGCCGGAGGCGGTGAAGCCCTCTTCATCGGGGGTGGCCTGGTAGTTGACAATGATGTTATTCTGCTCCAGCCGCTGAGCCACTTGAGGACCGGTGCCATAGCCCACGGAGACAATAACCTGGTGGGTTTCGGTATAATCGATGGCGGGGTCGCCGGCTACATCCAAGCCCTGGGCTTTGAGGCACTTGGCAAAATATTTGGCGTTTTCCACGATAGCCTTCTGGTAGCTGTCCTTAAACTGGTTCATTTCATAGGCAGCCATTAGCAGGCCCAGTTGGGTGCCCAGATGGTGGTTGGAGACGCTGCCGGGGAAGGCACGGGATTCGATGGTTTCCCAGAGGCCGTACTTCAGGTCTTCTTTTTTGTAATTGACGCCGATGACGCCGCGCTGGGGACCGAAGAAGGTCTTGTGGGTCGAGCCGGTGACAATTTCTGCACCCTCCTCAAAGGGCTTCTGGAAGTGATCGCCTACGAGACCCAGAACATGGGCCATGTCATACATGATGGTGGTGGGGATCTTCTCCTGATCTACAAACTGCCGGATGGCAGCCACAGGCTCGCGATGGAGCACCATGCTCTTGCCGAAGATGATGAGCTCAGGCCGGTACTGGGCGATGACCTTTTTGGTCTCTTCTACATCGATCTTATAGATATTGTCCTTGCAGACGGGGAAGTTCACCACGGCGTGGCGCTCGGTCACGGGGTCGATGGCCACATAGTCATGGAGCGCGCCCATGGGCTGTGCAGACAGGTGACCGCCCTTGATGATGTGGTTGTTGAGGATATAGCCCAGACGCTTGGGATCATGCTTCCGGTCCAGCCGGTTTTTCCAGTCCATGAGGGCAGAGAACGTGGCCATGTTGGACATCTGACCGCTGATGGCTCGGGTTTCCACCTCGGTGCAGCCCAGGTACTGACGCATCTGCTCTACCAGCAGCTGCTCCACCCGGTCGATGAACTCCGTGCCTTGGTAGTAGAAGACGTCCTTGTCATAGAAGGACTTGATTTTCTTGTGCTCGGCGTACCGGAAGGCGGGATCGGAGGCACACAGCAGCTGTACGGCCCGGCTGGGAGTGTTCTCCGAGGGAATCAGGTTGATGCACTGCTTCTGCCGCCACAGGTGGTTCTCGGTGGCACGATGGAGCAGGTCAGTAGCGTCAGCAGCCCGGTTGCCGGTACCGGTGGCTGTGGTGAGATTGTCCAGACCATAAAGGATGGGCCGGGCATAGGGAGGAGTATCCACACGCATATGGTAGGGTGGGATCACGGCCTTGATCCGCTTGCCGCGGATGTCCACTTCCACCTGATCATCTTCCAGCACATCGCTGTCAATGTAGCACAGGCCAATGGCCCGCTTGGCGGTTTCGTCCAGAATGACAGTCTGCAGGCCTTCTCCCTCGGCGCGGTAGTAGGGGACCATGGTGCCGCTGGTGACCCAGCCGATTTGGCGGTCGCCCCGGTAGACGGGCATACCGGCCCGCATGACGCCCCGCTCCAAAAGGGTGATGGGCTGAATGCGCCGGGGCAGGTCAGCCATATCGGTGAAGTCCCGATTCATGATCCGGCGGAAAGTGGCATATTG
>ENA-UONY01002916-UONY01002916.1-human-gut-metagenome-genome-assembly--contig:-CS9-NODE-2916-length-11375-cov-4.537898_pt1 | contig 11375 bp, 7 predicted proteins | sample MGYA00242465_ERZ724012 | MGnify/ENA metagenome assembly ERZ724012 | reverse complement strand
GCCAGAAAGCGCAGGCGCTCCATGAGGGGGTTCTCCTTTTTGGTGGCCTCCTCCAGGACACGGGCGTTGAAGTCCATCCAGCTCAGCTCGCGGTTGTAATAGGGCAGTTTTTTCTCCGGCATGGGGTTCCGTCCTTTCTCTATGGTTGAAAACAGGTGTTATGACAGCATGGTGAGCTTGACCGTGAGCTCGGGGGAAAGGCCGAACACATCGGTGAAGAAGGCGGCGGACTCCCGGAAGGACCAGCGCTCCAGCAGGGTGTTGCCGGAGGCCTCCGCCTTGAAGATGACCCGGTCCTCCTCCATGGAGACCTTCAGGTCCCGGAGCTTGGCCCGGTGGGATTTGTCCAGGGCGTTGGCCATGCGGAACATGGCGGCCAGCTTGGAGATGACCAGCTTTTCCTCGTTGGGCAGCAGGGAGAAGTCGGGGTTTTCCTCTACCGCCAGGTTGTTGGAGATGCTGCCGGCCACGAAGGCCACCTCCAGCACCTCGCTGCTGGAGAGGCCGAAGATGTCCATGCCCTTGATGAGGTCGAAGGTACAGCGGTTGTGCTGCCGCACGCTGACGAACCTTCCGCAGCTGTGGAGGGTGGCGGCCAGCTGTAAAATCAGGCGCTTGGAGGGGTCCAGGCCGTGGACCCGCTTCATCTTGTCGAAGATCTTGCAGGCAAAATCGCCGATAAAGCGGCAGTGGTCCAGGTCGCAGCCAAAGCGCAGGGCGGTCTGCTCGGCGCAGGCCAAGGCGCTCTGCTGCAGGTAGGCGTCCCACTCGGCGCCGGCCTTGGGGATGAGCAGGTAGCGCACCACGGCCTCGGAGATGTCCACCACCGGGGCCAGGAAGCTCTTGGCGCCGGGGCAGAACCGCAGCATGCCGTGGTAGATGAACAGTGCTGTGTACAGCACGGCGGCCTTCTCCTCGGGGATGGCGAAGCGGTTGGCGATGCTCTCGGCGGTGAGGGAGCGCACCGACTGGAACAGGGCGGAGAGCTTGGCCGTGGGGATGGCGGGGACGGGGGTGGCCAGGGCCCCGCAGAGCTTGGTCACCAGGCCGATCTGGGAGCCGGTGAGGACCAGGTTCTGCACCTGGAAGGATGCGATGTCCACGCGGTTGAGGATGGTGTCCATGTACTCCTCCAGGATGATGTGGAAGTCCTCCGCCCGGGTGCGCAGGCCCCGGAGCACGTCGTGGAGCTTGGAGGCGCCCATGGAGATGTTCTGGGAGTAGATGATCCGGGCGCCGTCGAACACGGCCACACCGATGCTGCCCGAGCCGATGTAGGCAATCATGGTGTTGCCGGACAGGGGCGGGCGGCCCGACAGCTTTTTGATGATCTCGGAGTAGATATAGGCCTTCTCCTGGCTGTCCTCCAGCACCTGGACCTCCAGGCCGTTGCGCACCCGGAGCTGGTCGGCCACCAGGGAGCGGTTTCTGGCCTCCCGCAGGGCGGTGCAGGAGATGACCTTGGGTTTTTCAACACGGTAGGAGAGCAGTGCTGCGGAGAATTTCCCCAGGACAGCGGAGAGCTCCCGGAGGCTCTCGAAGCTGATGAGCCCGTCGGCGAACACGTCGTGGCCCAGGCCCACGGGGTATTCCAGCTGGTCTAAGGTGACCACCTGGTCCTTGCTGAGCTGGGACACGTGCATGCGCACATTGTTGGAACCGATCTCGATGACGGCCGCAGTGCGGGCGGCGCTTTTTTTGTTCAAGGACGACCCCTCCAAAACTTGCAGATTCTTTGATACATTATACCAAATCCTGGCCGGAGATTCAAACATAGTTTTGCGGAACTTACCTATTTTTAACAGAAAATTTTTTCTCGCAAAAAAATCGCAAAAAGGGGTTGATTTTTCGGGAAGGATTCGATATAATATTAAAGCCGTCAAGGATACGGAGAGGTATTCTAATTGGTAAGGAGCCACATTGGAAATGTGGTGTGCCGCAAGGCATTGTGCGTTCGAGTCGCATCCTCTCCGCCATGCCGGGGCAAAGGAAACTTTGCCCCGGCTTTTTTGTTTTCGCGGGGGAAAGAGCGGTTTTCCCCGGGAAGTTTATTTTTTTCTTGCAGATTCGGCTGTTCTGCGGTATGATAAGAGGAAAGCGACCAACGAAAGGGAGGGAGCAGTTTCCCGTAAACTGCGCTGTACATGAAACGAGAAGAAGTTGCTGCGTTTTACCGCGACCTGGACGCCTACACCGGCAAGACGGTGACCGTCTGCGGGTGGGCCAGGTCTATCCGTGACTCCAAGGCTCTGGGCTTTATCGACCTGAACGACGGCACCTGCTTTAAGGGCGTGCAGGTGGTGTTTGAGGCGGACAAGCTGGAGAATTATAAAGAGATCGCCGCCCAGAACGTGGGCGCCGCCCTGGTGGTGACCGGCACCCTGCTGGCCACCCCCGAGGCCAAGCAGCCCTTTGAGATCCACGCCACCCACATTGAGGTGGAGGGGCCTTCCACCCCGGAGTACCCCCTGCAGAAGAAGCGCCACACCGTGGAGTACCTGCGGACCATCGCCCACCTGCGGCCCCGGACCAACCTGTTCAGCGCGGCCTTCCGCATCCGGTCCGCGGCGGCCTTCGGCATCCACAAGTTCTTCCAGGAGAACGGGTTTGTCTACGCTCACACGCCCATTATCACCGGCAGCGACTGCGAGGGCGCCGGGGAGATGTTCCAGGTGACCACCCTGGACCTGGAGGACCTGCCCAAGGGCGAGGACGGGGCTGTGGACTACAAGAAGGATTTCTTCGAGAAGCCCACGTCTCTGACGGTCTCCGGCCAGCTGGAGGCGGAGTGCATGGCCATGGCCTTCGGCAAGGTGTACACCTTCGGGCCCACCTTCCGGGCGGAGCGCTCTTACACCCAGCGCCACGCCGCGGAGTTCTGGATGATCGAGCCGGAGATGGCCTTCGCCGACCTGACCGACGACATGGACGTGATCGAGGCGGCTATCAAATATGTGATCAACTATGTGATGGAGGCCTGCCCCCAGGATATGGCCTTCTGCAACCAGTTTGTGGACAAGGGGCTGCTGGAGCGGCTGCGCCACGTGGCTTCCTCGGACTTTGTGCGGGTGAGCTACACCGAGGCGGTGAAGATTCTGGAGCCCCACAACGACGAGTTTGAGTACAAGGTCTCCTGGGGCTGCGATTTGCAGACGGAGCACGAGAAATTCCTGACGGAGAAGCACTTTGGCAAGCCGGTGTTCGTGACGGACTACCCCAAGGAGATCAAGGCCTTTTATATGCGCCTGAACGACGACAACAAGACTGTGGCCGCCACCGACCTGCTGGTCCCCGGCATTGGAGAGCTGGTGGGCGCCAGCCAGCGCGAGGAGCGGTATGACGTGCTGCTCCAGCGCATCCACGAGCTGGGGCTCAACGAGGAGGACTACTGGTGGTATTTGGACCTGCGGCGCTTTGGCGGCAACAAGCACGCGGGCTTCGGCATTGGCTTTGAGCGGCTGGTGATGTACCTGACCGGCATCGCCAACATCCGGGACGTGCTGCCGTTCCCCCGGACCACCGGTTCGGCGGAGTTCTGAGAGAGATAGGGAAGAGGGAGGCGCGGGCCTCCCTCTTTTTTTGCGGCGGGGAAAAGATCGGAAAATTTTTCTCGAATTTGCCTTGACAAAGAGGGCGCGATTGCATATAATATAAAAGTCGCTGAAATACAACAAGCGCGGGAGTAGCTCATCTGGTAGAGCGCCACCTTGCCAAGGTGGAGGTAGCGAGTTCGAGCCTCGTCTTCCGCTCCAAGCGAAGAAAAGACGCACCACACGGGAGCGTCTTTTCTTCAACAGTGGTGACATAGCCAAGTGGTAAGGCAAAGGTCTGCAAAACCTTCATTCCCCGGTTCAAATCCGGGTGTCACCTCCACAAAGAGCCCTGGCAAACCGCCAGGGCTCTTTCGTTTTGTTATGAATCTTCGTCCGGGCCGGAGGGGTCCGGCTTTTTCTTTTCCTGTCTGGGGGTCACCTGGGACAGGGGGTTCGCGTTGATGGCGGACTCCATCTGGGTGCTGGAGGTGTGGGTGTAGATCTCGGTGGTGCCCAGGTTGGCGTGGCCCAGGATGTCCTGGAGCACCCGGATGTCCACGTTGCCGTAGCGGTACATGAGGGTGGCGGCGGTGTGGCGCAGCTTGTGCACGGAATAGCCGGGGCCGCTGAGGCCGATCTTCTCCAGGTATTTTTTGACCAGGTGCTGGACGGTCTTGGGGCTGATGCGTTTGCCGCGGTTGCTGAGGAACAGGGCGCTGCGGTCGATGACGCCGTCCTTGGGGCGGACGGCCAGGTAGGCGGCGATGGAATCGAGGCAGGCCTGGTTGAGGTAGACGATGCGCTCTTTGTTGCCCTTGCCCAGGATGCGCAGGGTGTTGTTGTTGCGGATTACGTCGTTGAGGTCGATGCCCACCAGCTCGGAGAGGCGCATGCCGCAGTTGAGGAACAGGGTGAGGATGCACCGGTCCCGCTGGGCGTCCGGGCCGTCCACGGCGTTCAGGAGTTCGATACTTTGTTCGAGGGACAGGAAATGGGGAAGGGCCTTGGCCTTTTTGGGCGGGGTCAGGTTTTCCGTGGGGTCCTCGTCCAGCAGTTTTTCGTGGGCGGTGAGATAGTGGAAAAAGGATTTGAGGGACGTGGCCTTCCGCTGGCGGGTGGAGCTGATGTTGTTGCGCTCGTCCGCGATGAAGTTCATAAACTCGAAGATCTCGTAGGAGGACACGGCGCGGAGGGACTCCAGGTCCAGGTCGCGGACGGTGATCTCGTCCTGGGGCACGCCGGCAGCCACCAGGCCCCGGTTGATTTTTAAGAAGCGGAAAAAGGTGCGCAGGTCCAGGTAGTATTCGTCCACGGTTTTGGGCGACAGGCCGCGGACGTTCCGCAGGTACATGGCGTATTGCTGGGCCAGCTGCGGCATCTCATCTTTGATGGAAAAGCTCATGGCGGTTCTCTGCGATCCTCCCCTGAATTATACAAAATATTGATTTTGTATAATTATGGTTTTTTCTTTTCCGGGGAGCGGACAGGGCTCCCCTGGGTGGTGCGGCGGTTCTCTGTTTTGGCAGGGCTTGTTTTACAGCGGGCTGTGGTCATCCAATCCTGCCTGACAGGAATATGGTTTTGTGTTCCGGTTTGCTGTGGTGTACGGTTTTGTGGTGCTGGGCGCGGAAAAAAATCCGTTTCCAGCGTTTTCTCGTGTTCCCCTGGTACCACAGGTCATTCCGCCGGCGCTGGATGGCTGGATTTTAGCTGGGTTTGGGTTCAGCCCGGGAAATCCCCGGTGTGGTGCTGGACCGGGAAGTCGGATGGTGGCTGGGCCCTGGGGCCGTTTTTCTATTTTCCCGCACCTCCGGGGCTCTGGCTGCGGCGGGCTAAGCCCAGCCTGGCGTGCCCGGCACTGCTGGGCTGGCCGGGGTCATTTCGGACGTCTTGCAGGGCCGGTAAATCGAACAAAACTTCTAATCGAACAAAACTTCGAACAGGTCAGGTGGAGGCCTCAAAGGCGTCCCGGATGTTCCGGGCGCCGATGACCTCCACCCCCTCGCATTTGGAGGCGGAGAGGTTCTTCAGGCCGTGGTAGGGCACCACGCAACGGGTGAAGCCCAGGCGGGCGGCCTCGGCGATACGCAGGTCGCTGTGGCTGACGCTGCGCAGCTCCCCGGTGAGGCCGATCTCCCCGAACACCACGGTGTCCTCCCGCACGGGCTTGTCCTTCAGGCTGGAGATGAGGGCCACGGCCACGGCCAGGTCCACGGAGGGCTCGTCCAGCCGCAGGCCCCCCACCACATTCACGTAGGAGTCCAGGTTGGAGAAGTAGTACCCGGCACGCTTTTCCAGCACAGCCAGGATGAGGGCCATGCGGTTGTAGTCGAAGCCGGTGGCCATGCGCCGGGGCGTGCCGAAGCCGGAGGTGGTGGCCAGGCCCTGGATCTCCGCCAGGAGAGGGCGGGTGCCCTCCATCACGGCGGTGACACAGGTGCCGGAGGCGTCTTTGGGACGGCCGGAAAGCATGGCCTGGGAGGGGTTTTCCACCTGCTTGAGGCCGTGGTCCCCCATGTCGAACACGCCGATCTCGTTGGTGGAGCCGTAACGGTTCTTCACCGCCCGGAGGATGCGGTAGGTCATCTGGCGGTCGCCCTCGAAGTAGAGCACCGCGTCCACGATGTGCTCCAGGACCTTGGGCCCGGCGATGGCGCCGTCCTTGTTCACGTGGCCCACGATGAGGATGGGGATGTCCAGGGATTTGGCGCAGCGCATCATCAGGTTGGTGCACTCCCGCACCTGGGTGACGCTGCCCGGCGAGGAGGTGAGGTCGGTGTGGTTCATGGTCTGGATGGAGTCGATCATCACCAGGTCGGGCTTTTCCGTGCGGATGTGTTCCGCCACCAGCTGGGCGTCGGTCTCGGTGAGGATGAGGAGGTTGGGACTCTGCACCCCCAGGCGGCTGGCCCGCAGCTTGATCTGCCTTGCGCTCTCCTCCCCGGAGACGTAGAGCACCCGCAGGCTTTGGCCCAGGTATTCGCAGATCTGCAGGAGGATGGTGGACTTGCCGATGCCCGGGTCGCCGCTGATGAGCACCAGGGAGCCCTTGACGATGCCGCCCCCCAGCACCCGGTCCAGCTCGGAGAGGCCGGTGTGGTACCGCTGCTCGTCGGCGGTGCTGATCTCGTTGATGGGCACGGCGTGGGAGATGACCCCCGCGGGCCGGGCCCCAGTACCCCGCTGGGGCAGGGCGGGCTCCTTTACCGCTTCCTCCATGGTGTTCCACTCCCCGCAGCCGGGGCACTTCCCCAGCCATTTGGGGGACTCGAACCCGCACTGGCTGCACTGATAGATGATCTTGCTCTTCCCTGGCATAGGCTTTCCCCGTCCCTTGGTGTAGATTTCTTTTTTATATTATAGCACATGCTCAGCCGTTTGCCAAACTTTCGTTTGCGGGGGTTTCTTTTAGGTAGCGGACAAGGCCGTTATAGATGGCCTGGGCCATCTGCTTTTGGTAGTCTGGGTCCGCCAGGGCTGCCGCTTCTTCCGGATTGGAGAGGAAGCCGCACTCCACGAGCACGGCGGGGACCTGGCACTGCTCCAAGAGGTAGACGCCCTCCCCCACCTTGTTCTGGCGGGTGTTCTCCGGCTGGAGGGTTTCTGTGATGCTGGCCCGGATGGCCTCGGCCAGGGCCTCGCCGCGGGGGTCGTTGGCGGAGTAGAACACCTGGGCCCCGCTGTACTGGCTTTCGGTGAAGAAGTTCTGGTGGATGCTGAGGAGGACGCAGCCGCCGCTCTCCTCCACCAGGCGCAGGCGCTGCCGCAGGTCGGACCGCTTGCGCTGGGCCACGGTGGGAAGGTTTTGGTCGGAGAGGTCGGTGTCCCAGTCCCGCACCATGACCACCTCAAACTGGTGCTGCTCCAGCAGGCGCTGCAATTCCAGGGCGATGGCCAGGTTGATGTCTTTTTCCAGCTCCCCGTGGACGCCGGTGGCGCCCCCGTCCTCCCCGCCGTGGCCGGCGTCCACCACCACGGTGCCCTTTTTTTGGAAGAATTCGGCGTGAAAGGCCACCACGCCGAAGGCCCGCATGGTCTGCACCCCGAACAGCGCCAGGGCCGCAAAAAACAAAAGCCAGGCCGCGCAGTGTTTCATGTTGGTCCCCCCTCTCTGCTTTCAGGCTTATGCCCCGGAATTTTTGCCTATTCTTCCTTTTCAAAAAACCTTTGCCATGGTATAATAAGAGATAATTTACGCAAACGTCTTTGCGAGAGGGAGTTGGGACCTATGAAGATCAAAGAGCTGCTGGACCGGGACCAGATCACCTTTTCCTGTGAGATCTTCCCGCCCAAGAAAGAGCTGGCCTTCAGCGGCATCCACCAGGTGGTGGACCAGATCCAGGCGCTGGAGCCGGCGTTTATCAGCGTGACCTATGGGGCCGGGGGCAGCACGTCGAAAAAGACGGTGGAGGTGGCCTCCTACATCCAGGACACCCACCACATCCCCGCCCTGGCCCACCTGACCTGCTGCGATTCCACCCGGGAGGACATCCGGGAGCGGCTAGCCCAGCTGAAGGAGCGGGGCATTGAGAACATCCTGGCCCTGCGGGGGGACAAGCCCAAGGATTTTGTGGGGGGCGGGCCCTACACCTATGCCATCGACCTGATCCGGGACATCAAGAACCAGGGGGATTTCTGCATTGGCGGGGCCTGCTACCCCGAGGGCCACGTGGAGTGCGAGCACAAGGAGCAGGACATCGGGTTTTTGAAGGAGAAGGTGGAGGCCGGGTGCGACTTCCTCACCACCCAGATGTTCTTCGACAACAACGTGTACTATAACTTCCTGTACCGGGTGCTGGCCGCGGGCATCCAGGTGCCGGTGATCCCCGGCATCATGCCGGTCATCAACGCCAAGCAGATCAAGCGCAGCTGCGAGCTCTCCGGCACGGTGCTGCCGCCCCGCTTCAAGGCCATCGCCGACAAGTTCTCCGACGACCCCCTGGCTATGGAGCAGGCGGGCATCGCCTATGCCACGGAGCAGATCATCGACCTGATCGCCAACGGGGTGAAGTACGTGCACCTGTACACCATGAACCGGCCCCAGACCGCGGCGCGGATCGTGGAGAACCTGAGCCATATTCTGAAATGAGGGGGCTGTGGGACAAGGAGGAGGTCCTCCGGTATTTGGGGGCCTCCCGCAGCGACACGGCCCTGGACGGGATGATCGCCAGGGCCCAGGAGGAGATAGAGCGGGCCAGCCAGCCCAGGCAAACGTACCGGCTGTTCCCCGCAGATGTAGATGATACGGGGGTCTCCCTGCGGGGCGCCCGGCTGGAGAGCAGCACCCTGGCCGCCCACCTGAAGGGGTGCCGGGAGGCGTATCTCTTCGCCTTTACCCTGGGGCCGGGGGTGGACCGGGTGATAAAGCGGTACACGGTGACGGAGATGCCCCTGGTGCCGGTGCTCCAGGCCTGTGCCGCCGCCTGGACCGAGGCCCTGGCCGACCAGGCCCAGACACGGCTGGAGGCCGAGGCAAAGGAGCGGGGCCTGTATCTGCGGCCCCGGTACAGCCCGGGCTACGGGGACTTTCCCCTGACGGCCCAGCGCTTTTTGTTCGACGCCCTGGAGGTGACCAAGCGCACGGGCATCACCCTGACGGAGGGCTGCCTGATGCTCCCCACCAAATCCATCACCGCGGTGATCGGGCTTTCCCCCGACCCGTCCCTCTGCCACGTGGGGCGGTGTATGAGCTGCACCGCCCAAAACTGCCCTTTTCGGAAAAAGGAGACTTCCCATGAATGAGATCTTGCAGAATTTAGGTTCCCGGCTGGTATTTTTCGACGGCGCCATGGGCACGCAGCTCCAGGCCAAGGGCCTGCCCCCCGGGTATGCCCCGGAGCTGTGGAATTTGGAACAGCCGGAGACCATCCGGGCCGTACATACCGCCTATTTACAGGCCGGGGCCCAGGTGCTGAAAAGCAACACCTTTGGGGCCAACCCCATCAAGTGCCGGGAGCTGGGGGTGTCCGCCGCCCAGCTGGTGGCCGCCGGGGTGGCCCTGGCCCGGGAGGCTGCGGCGCAGTCCGGGAAACAGGCTGCGGTGGCGCTGGACATAGGCCCTACGGGGAAGCTGCTGGCCCCCATGGGGGACCTGCCCTTTGAGGAGGCCGTGGCCGCCTTTGGGGAGATGGTGGAGGCGGGGGCTGCCGCCGGGGCGGACTGCGTGCTCATCGAGACCATGAGCGACCTGTACGAGGTGAAGGCCGCGGTGCTGGCGGCGAAGGAGCGCGCCAGCCTGCCGGTGTACGTCACCATGACCTTTGACGAGACCGGGAAGCTGCTGACCGGGGGGAGCCTGGAGGCTGCCGTGGCCGTGCTGGAGGGCCTGGGGGTGGACGCATTGGGCCTCAACTGCGGGCTGGGGCCCAAGCAGATGCTGGGCCTGACCGGTCGGCTCTCTCAGCTTTCCTCCCTGCCGGTGATCGTGAACCCCAACGCGGGGCTGCCCACCCAGCGGGAGGGCAGGACCTGCTATGACGTGGGACCGGAGGAATTCGGGACGCTGATGGCGGAGATCGTACAGGCCGGGGCCCAGGCGGTGGGGGGCTGCTGCGGCACCACCCCGGAACACCTGGCCCGGGTGGTGGAGAGCTGCTCTCCCCTCCCCTGCCCCCCGGTGCCCCGGTGGGAGCGGACGGTGGTGGCCTCGGGTATCCAGGCGGTGGAGTTTGGCGGGAAGCCGGTGCTCATCGGGGAGCGGATCAACCCCACGGGGAAGTCCCGGCTGAAGCAGGCTTTGCGGGAGAAGGACATGGCCTACCTGCTGGGGGAGGGCATCGCCCAGCAGGATGCGGGGGCCCATGTGCTGGACGTGAACGTGGGCCTGCCGGAGATCGATGAGCCCAGCCTGATGTGCCAGGTGATCGGGGAGCTGCAAGGGGTGTCCCCTCTCCCCCTGCAGATCGACACCGCCGATCCGGAGACCATGGAGCGGGCCATGCGGCTGTATAACGGCAAGGCGCTGGTGAACTCCGTCACCGCCAAAGAGGCGTCCATGGAGGCTATCTTCCCCCTGGTGAAGCGCTACGGCGGCGTGGTGGTGGGGCTTACCATCACCGAGGAGGGCATCCCCGAGACGGCACAGGGAAGGCTGGAGGCCGCCCGGCGCATTGTGGAGACCGCGGGGAGCTATGGTATTTCCAGGAAGGACATCATCATCGACCCCCTGACCATGGCGGTGAGCGCCGGGCAGGACGCGGCGAAAGTCACCCTGGAGGCATTGTCCCTCATCAAAAAGGAGCTGGGGGTGGCGGTGTCCCTGGGGGTGTCCAACGTGTCCTTCGGCCTGCCCCAGCGGGAGAATGTGACCTGCGCCTTCTTCCTCATGGCCCTGCAGGCCGGGCTGGACGGGGCCATTATGAATCCCAAATCGGAGGCCATGATGCGGGCGTACCGGTCCTTCCGCGTGCTGGCGGGGTATGACGAGAACTGCATGGAATATATCGCCGCCTACGGCCAGGAGCAGATCGCCCCCGCCCCCAAGGCCAGCCAGGCATACACCCTGGGGGAGGCCATTGAAAAGGGGCTGAAGGACCAGGCCTACCAGGCGGCCCAGCGGCTGGGCGAGAGCTGTTCCGGGCTGGAGATTATCAACGGGGAGATTGTGCCGGCGCTGGACCGGGTGGGCAAGCGGTTTGAAGAAAAGACCCTGTTTTTGCCCCAGCTGCTGATGAGCGCCGAGGCGGCCAAGGCGGCCTTTGACGCGGTGAAGGGCCTCCTGGGCGGCGAGGGCTCCGGCCAGCGGGGGCTGACCGTGGTGCTGGCCACGGTGAAGGGGGATGTCCACGACATCGGGAAGAACATTGTGAAGGTGCTGCTGGAAAACTACGGCTTCCCGGTCAT
>ENA-UONY01002900-UONY01002900.1-human-gut-metagenome-genome-assembly--contig:-CS9-NODE-2900-length-11441-cov-5.797383_pt1 | contig 11441 bp, 7 predicted proteins | sample MGYA00242465_ERZ724012 | MGnify/ENA metagenome assembly ERZ724012 | reverse complement strand
GCTCGCCACCTACGTATTACCGCGGCTGCTGGCACGTAGTTAGCCGTGGCTTCCTTCCCCGCTACCGTCAAATTTCGTCACGGGAGACAGTGCTTTACGACCCGAAGGCCTTCATCACACACGCGGCATTGCTGGGTCACGCTTTCGCGCATTGCCCAAGATTCTCGACTGCAGCCTCCCGTAGGAGTCTGGGCAGTGTCTCAGTCCCAGTGTGGCTGACCATCCTCTCAGACCAGCTACCCATCGTCGGCTTGGTGGGCCGTTACCTCACCAACTACCTAATGGGACGCGAGCTCATCCCCAAGCGATAAATCTTTAGCCAAACCTCCATGCAGAGGTAAAGCCACATTCGGTATTAGCAGCCGTTTCCAGCTGTTATTCCCAACTTGGGGGCAGATTACTCACGCGTTCCTCACCCTTCCGCTACTCTCCACCGAAGTGGTTCGTTCAACTTGCATGCCTAATCCATGCCGCCAGCGTTCGTTCTGAGCCAGGATCAAACTCTCCGTAAAAAAATCTATTTTTATCAGAGTGTCTGATAATAGCTTATTGTGATTTCTGTAGTAAACTACTTTATCTCAATGTAATTTTCAGGTTACATCGCACTATTCAATTTTCAATCAGCCGCCGAAAAAACGGTTTTATAATATAGCATGCATTATTTTGTTTTGCAAGTTCTATTTTTAACTTTTTTTTGAAGTTCTTCACAGAACCTCAACTTTTCGTTTTCATCAGCCCGCGTCTCATTTGAGGCGCAACAGAATTTTAATATAGCAGACTTTTTTATTCAGTCAAGCTCAATTTAAAACTTTTTTCACTTTTTTGAACCGGGACTTGCCGTCTCAATCCATCAGCCCGCGTCTCTTACGAGGCGCAATGGGATTTAATATAGCAGTGTTTTTCCAACTCGCAAGCTCAAAAATGAGGTTTTTCGCTCATTTTTTCTAAAAAACGAGCGAAAAACTGTGTTTTCAGGGCTGAACTTTCGCAGAAGCAGCTTTCTGCTCCTTCTGCCAGAGGTAGAGCGACGGCACCGGCGCCGTCGGAGCCGGCGCGGTACCGTTGACCGGCAGAAAACGGTTGCCGCTCTGTTGGAATTCTGCGGCGACGCCGCCCTGGAGTTTGCCGTTTCCGCCCAGAATCGTATTGTTGACAAACTCACTGCCGGAGTTCTCCAGATATTCGTTGAAGAGCAGCGGCCACGCGGTGTCCTTCAGCGTGAACACATTGCCGCGGACGATGTTGTCGCCGCAGTTGAGCCGGGCGATGATGCCGGGGCCGGCGTCGGCGAGGAAGCGGTTGTAGACGATCCTCCACTGAAAGTTGTTTCCGCCCAGATAGATCGAACTCCTTCTGGACCGGGCGTCACAATTGTAGATCACGTTGCGCGGCCCGCAGGAGCCGTGCATCCCGTCGTTGAACGGCGTTGAATAGAAGGCGAAACCGTAGCTGGAAAATTCCCCGGTGGTCTCGATGATCCGGCACTGTTCGATCAGATTCTCCAGACAGTAGCCGCTGTGAAACTGCGCGTCGCTGTTGTGAAAGACGCTGTCGCGGATGACGCAGCCGGAACAGCACCAGTTCAAAAGCGGTGCATGGCGGAGATCGAAGGTTTCAATCCGTTCCATCAAGCAGTTGGTGCCATATTCAAACCCGGCGTAGCTCAGGAGCGAACGGGGGAAATGTGCGCCGCGCAGCACCGAATCGGCAAAAACACAGTGGATCACATGGCTGAACCGCACCGGCCAGACTCCCGCCTTGACCACCTCGAGGTTGCGCGCTTCGCAGTCGGCGGCCGCCTGAAACGAGATCGCGTTGAGCTGAAAATCCCGCTGAATCTTCCCCTGCTGTTCGATCGTGAACCCCTCCGCCGCGCAGAAGCGGATCGGGAAAAATGCGGTGGCATACGCTCCTTCCGCCGCGAAATAGGGTACGCGGGAGGGGGCGGCGAGGGTCAGTTGTTTCCCTTTCCGCCGGAGAATTCGAAAGGCGTTCCGGCGCATTTTCCCCCAGGCGAGCGGGGTGTGGGCCAGTTTATCCCATTCGGTATTGACCGGGGCGTTTAGAAAGATGTATTCGCATTCCGGCGTGAGCCGGTGATCGGAAGCGAGTTCGACCTCCACCTCGCCGCGTTTCACATCGGCGGCAAGCGGCATCCGCGAAGTGGTGGCGGTGAACTCGTTGCCTTCGAAGTGAAGCAGAGAATGCTCTTTTGTATACCTCTGCGCAGGAGTAACTTGAAAATCGAACGTCTCCTGAACCGCTTCTCCCTGATAACCGGTCGTCTTCAAGGTCAGCCGGCACGGGCCCGCCGGAAGTTTGCTGAGATACTCCCGCGGCTGGAGCACGATTCGGCCCACCGCCGGATCGGCCTGACTCACGGAAAAGCCGCGGTCCTTGCGGAAGCCGACCGATTTCAGATACGCCTCGGTGGAGTCGAACTTCTCCGCCTCGGCGGAGGCCGGAATCGCCCAGCGCCCCAGCTCTTTGCCGTCGAAGAGAAGCGATACGGCCGTGCATTTTTTCCAGGGGAAATAGAGTTCCAGCCGGGTATTTCCGCCGATGCGGTTCCCGGGGGCGAAGTTCATGATCTGCAAACCGGAGGGGCGGGGGCGCGAAACCAGCCGCGTCTTCCCCCTGCCCGCGCCGCGGATGACGATCCGGTCGGCGGTGATGTACACCTTGCCGTCGAGCCAATATTCGCCCGCTTCGAGCTGGATGATTCCTTCGCCGTTTTTCGCCGCGGCGTCGACCGCCTTCTGGATTCCGGCGGCGTCATCGCGGTCGTCTCCGGGAAGCGCGCCGAAGTCGCGCGCCGCAAAAACGGTTTTCGGCGGACGCCGTTCGGAAACTCCCGCACGGGTGAAATCGGGGTAGAAGATGCCGTCCGGCCCCCGCATCGAAAGGGAATCGCCCGGCTGAAACAGTTCCGGCTCCAGCAGGCGGCGCGGCTTCTCCTCCTTGAGCAGGAAATCCCAGAACCACACCTTTGCCGCAGAGAGCTTCCGGATCTCGATGCGCAGCGAGGCGCACTCCGGCTGCGTGTCGAACGGCAGTTCCATTTGGAGTTCCGTTTTCCGGAGCGAAAGATCAGGGCGCAGAAAGGTGTCCCGGTGGCGCATCCAGTCGGTACGGGGAAGCGGCCGCCCGGTGCGATCGTACTCTTCGAGTTCCAGATAAAAGAGGTTGCTCCGCTCGCTGTAGTAACGGAAACTCAATTGATAGCGCGTCGAAGGCTTTACCAGAATCTGCCGGGAGCAGAAGAGTTTCCCCTTGTCCGGCAGAAGCGCCTCCACCCCCGCTTTCGGCACCGGTTGCAGAGAGGTGTCGCCGCTCCACCCGGTGAGCGGAATCGCTCCGACGGAAACCGGTTTTTCCGCCTCGCCCGGTTCCCGCCGGGCGGAGAAGGAGAGCGTGACCGGCACGCTCGCTTTGACCGCAATCTTCTGAGCAAGCGTGCCGTCATGCCACACCTTCGCGCCGAACTGCCCGGAAACGGCGTTTTCCACCCGGACAGCCCCCTTGCCGACTCTCCGCCAATGTTCCGGAAGCGTCGGGTCGGCGGAGGAAACGCTCTCGAAATCGCCGTTCTGCAGCGTCGCGCCGGAGAGTTCCAGCCGGTCATAGATCACCTCAAGGCGTTCGATTTCCTTCGCCCCCTTCGGCTTCCGCCAGGGGCCGCGCAGCCAGAGGTCAAACGAGCCCGTCCTGGCCGGCGTGAAGGTGACGGAGGTCCGGCTCCACCGGTCCGCCCGGAGCGGAGTTGCCCCCTCGATTGTGAAACCGTTCTTCCCGATTCGCCCGACCCGGATGTTCTCCCCGGAGATCGGAACCGTGCCGTTCCCCTCCGCAAAACAGTCGGCATTGCGCAGATCGACCCGGAACGGATGCGCGGCACACAATGTTCCGGCAGTCAGAACCGCAAGAAGCAGAAAGCCTGTTCTCATTCATGTACTCCTGTTTCAGTATTCATATCGTTGATAGGGATAATTCTCCTCCACATCACGGAACGGGAAGAAGGCTCGGACAGTCAATGCATTGGCTACTTTATATGTCTTGACACTTCCATCAAGATGAAGTGTATTGACGCCCCGGGAGTGACGCGCCGCCGGATTCGCCTGATAGGTGCCGGTGTAATCCGTGCGGAAACGGTAGTACCCATACTCCTCGTTCTCATCGAATGACATCTGGGTACTTTTGCTTCTGAATCCATCCACCAGCAGCATCTTCCGGCTGGGCGACTTGATCGATCCCATTTTGGCGGAGGTGTAATCGACATGATTCGGTCGCAGCCAGCTGTTCATCGCATAAAATGGATTATCTTTCCACCAGGTGGCCGCCCGGGTTCCATCGTTATTCGCCGCCTCATAGCTTACAGTTCCGGTCAGATCCACCTGGTAGGTGGTGGATGGGCAGAAAAACAGCTTGTTGTTGGCATAATTCCCGTTCGTATGATACAATCCGGTAAACCATTTTTCTGCCTCGTTCGCTCTTTTGTTCGGCCCCATCAGCAGAAACGTCCATCGCGTATATGGCGTTTCCGGCGGCGGCAACCAGTCGTCGCAGTCTCCGGCGTACTGCGCAAACCCGAGCCCCAGCTGCTTCACATTGCTGATGCAGGTGGCGGACCGGGCACGTTCCCGCGCCTGCGACAGCGCCGGAAGCAGCATCGAGGCGAGAATTGCAATAATCGCAATTACGACAAGAAGTTCGATCAAGGTGAATTTTTTCATACGATCCTCCCATTTAAATCAGAGCGTATTGCTGCTGAACACGAAACGGACGTTGGAGAGAGTGCGCATCACCGGAACGTTCTCCCCCCGCCGCCGGGCGATGATGAAGCGGGCGGCACTCGCCGCCATCTCCGCCAGCGGCATGTCGATATACATAACCTCCTCCTGCCCGGGCAGAGAGAGGTCCACCTTGTCAAAGCACATTACGGCGAGATCCTGCCCGATCCCGCGCCCGGCCGTCCGACCGGCGAGCAGAACGTAGTCGAGCAGTCTCTGCACCGTCACGAACAGGGCGTCCGGCTGCTCTTTCCGCAAGAAATCCTCCAGCGTGGAAATCGCGGAAACTCCGCCGCAATCCACCGTACAGACCAGCTCCGGCCGCCCCGTCTGCCGGCACGCCTCCCGGTATCCCGCCGCGCGGGTCTGATTGGCGTAGGGACTGAGCGAAGCGGTCTGGATCAATCCGACCCGTTTCCGGCCCATCCGGAAGAGCAGTTCGAGCGCGCGCCGGGATTCCAGCTCGTAATCTACAGTCGCATAGGCAAGATTGGGCAGGTCGGAGAAGCGGTTGATGAGAACCACCGGAATGCCGTTGCCCGAAATCACATTGAGCTGCCGGAGATCGTCCGGCGTCTCATTGGTGGTCAGCAGAATGAGTCCATCCATATCTCCGCCGTCACGGGCAATGAACTCTTCGGTCGGGCAGTAGACCAGCCGGGCGTTCTCCCCGGAACAGATCTTCTGCGCCCCGTCGAATACTTCGGCAATGTAGGGGTTGAAGCCGCCGGACGGCCCGGTGATGGCGATGTTCAAAGTCTTCGGCGCCCTGGCCTGCTGCGGATTTTCACAGACGAAGGAACCGATCCCCGGCTGACGGAAGATCAGCCCGTCCGCTTCGAGAATGTCCAGCGCCTTGCGCACGGAAAACCGGCTGATGCTGAACTGGCGGCAGAGCTCGTTTTCCGACGGCAGCGCCATCCCCGGGGTCAGCTCCCGCCGGCGGATCCGCGTCGAAAGCGATCCGGCTACCTCCTGAAACACTGGCTTCTTCTGACTCATTTCCATCGCCTTTCTTCAAAACGAACAAGTATGACGAACTTGTCTGTTTTTATTATAGCAAAAAAAACAAGGGATGTCAATACGTCGGGAAAAATTTTTTCAAAAAAAATAAGGGAACGCCTGGTTGCCGAGAGAGATGCGCTACACCGGACCCGTTCCGCCGGAACGCTCCGCAAGCAGCGCATGAACCGCGGCGGCAAACCGGTCGCCCCGCTCCTTGTAGTCGCGAAACATATCCATGCTGGCGCAGGCGGGCGAGAGCAGAACGGTGTCGCCGGGGAGCGCATGGGCGGATGCAGTTTCAACCGCCTTTTCAAAATCGTTCCCGCACTCCGCAAACGGAATCTTTCCGTCGAGAACCGCCGCGATGGCGGCGCGGCAGGCGCCGTAAAGCACCGCAAAACGGACCCGCTCCTTCTCTTCGAGCAGCGGGGTGAAATCCATCCCTTTGTCGAGGCCGCCGAGCAGCAGCACCGCACAACGCCGTTCCGGCAGGGTGCGCAGAGCCGCCAGCACCGAAGCCGGATTGGTCGCCTTCGAGTCGTTGACATAGCGGATGCCGTCCTGTTCGGCCACCAGTTCAATCCGGTGGCGGCCCGGTTCGAAGGAGAGGATCGCATCGGTGAATTCCCGGCGGAAAACGCCTCCTTCCGGCAGGAGCCGCAACGCCAGCTCCACCGCGGCGGCGAGGTTCTCCTGATTGTGCGGCGCGTGGAGCCGGGTTTCGGCGGTGTCAATGAGTTCACGACCGTCCACGAAAAGCCTTCCCGCCCGCACCTCGACGCGCCGGGGCGCCGGGAGCGACAGCCCGAAAATGCGGTTCTCCTCCGGCACATGGCGGAAGATCCCCCGCTTGACCTCACAGTACTCTTCAAATCCGCCGGCGTACCGGTTGATGTGGTCGGACTCCAGGTTGAGCAGTGCCGCGGCGACGGGAGCGAAGGAGTCGGCGCGCTCCAGCTGAAACGAGCTTACTTCCACCACCGGAAGGGTCTCCGGCGGGAGCTTCCCCTCGCGCATGTCGGCGGCGATGTCGGAGAGCGGTACGCCGATGTTTCCCGCCGTCACCGCCGGAACTCCGGACGCGTTCAAAAGATGGCAGGCAAGTTCGGTCGTCGTGGTCTTGCCGTTGGTTCCGGTAATCGCGATGCAGCGGCGGCGCGGCAGGTGGCGGAACCCGAACTCCAGCTCGCTGATGAATTCCACTTCCCCCCGCTCTGCCCGCCGGGCGGCCGCCTGCCAGAGCGGCGAAGTGAGCGGCACCACGCCGGGGCTGGTGACGAGCAGAGAACGGTGCGCCACCGCCTCTTCCGGCGGGCACGGCGCAGGGTCAGAGAGGATTTCCGCTTCCATTCCAAGCGTTTCCGCCAGGCGCCGGGCGGCACGGCCGGAGACTCCGCCTCCGAGAATCAGGCACTGTTTCATCATTTCCTTCTCCGGCAGATCCGGCCGGATGGTTCCCCCGGGGGAAAATCCCCCGGCTTTTCCATATAATATACTTGATATTTGGGCCGCCGCAAGTTATATTCTTTATCCGATATGGACAGAAAGAGCAAAATTCTCGAGGCTGTTTCGAACGGGACGCTCGGCTTCGCGGAGGCCGTCGCCCGACTGGCCGCGGCGGAAGGTGCGGTTGCCGATCTCGGCGTCGCAAAAATTGATCACGCCCGCATGGCGCGCTGCGGCATGCCGGAGTTCGTCTACGGCGCCGGGAAGAATGTGGAGCAGCTCCTGACGATCGTGCCGGAAATTCTCCGCCGCAACGGTTCGGTGCTGGTGACCCGGGTGGAACCGGCGGCCGGCCGGGCGCTCCTGGAGAAGGTGCCGCAGGGAATCCACGATGCGCAGGCGAAGGTGTTCGCCGTGCAGAACAGCGCCCGGGAGCTTCACGGCAATGTGGCGGTCGTCTCCGCCGGCACCAGCGATCTCGGCGTCGCACTGGAGGCGCAATACACGCTGGAGGAGTGCGGTGTGCGTTCCGAACTGGTGACCGATGTCGGCGTCGCCGGAATCGAACGGCTGTTCGCGTCGCTCGACCGCCTCCGCCGCGCCGATGTGTGCATTGTGATTGCGGGCATGGAGGGGGCGCTGCCCAGCGTGGTCGGCGGACTGGTCCGGGTGCCGGTGATCGCGGTCCCGACCAGCGTCGGGTACGGCGCGAGCTTCGGCGGACTGGCGGCACTGCTCGGGATGCTCAACAGCTGCGCCGCCGGCGTCACGGTGGTGAACGTCGACAACGGGTTTGGTGCCGCGTGCGCCGCCGCCCGGATCATCAATTGCAGAGAAAAATAATCAATGGCGCCGGGTTCCGGCGCAGAAGGATGACAATACGATGAGCAACTATCCGAAATACCGTTATCCGGAGCCGATTCCGATCAAAGACCGGCAGTGGCCGGACCGGATTATCACCGCTCCGCCCATCTGGGCCTCCGTCGACCTGCGCGACGGCAATCAGGCACTGCCCGAACCGATGTCGCCGGAACACAAACTCGAATACTTCAACATGCTGCTCGGAATCGGCTTCAAGGAGATCGAGGTCTCCTTCCCCTCCGCCTCGGCGGACGATCACGATTTCGTGCGCATGCTGATCGACCGCAACCTGATTCCGGACGATGTGCGCATTTCCGTGCTGACCCAGGCGCGCCGCCACCTGATCGACAAGACCATCGAATCGCTGCGCGGCGTGCGGAGCGCCATCGCTCACTGTTATGTGCCGACCTCCGATCTGCACGGGCGGTTCGTCTTCAACTGCGACCACAAGCAGGTCATGCAGATGGCGATCGACGGCACCCGGATGGTGCGCGAAGCGATCGAGCGCGAAGGGCTCACCGGCAAAGTGACCTACGAGTTCTCCCCCGAGGAGTTCACCGACAGCGACCTCGATTTCGTGGTGGAGCTCTGCTGCGCGATCAAGGAGGAGTGGGGCGCGGCCACGCCGGAAAGCTTCATCCTCAATCTGCCCGCGACGGTGGAACGGCGTCCGCCCAACCAGTATGCCGACATGATCGAACTCTTCTGTCGCAAATATCCCTATCTGGCGGAAACCACGGTCAGTTTGCACGCCCACAACGATCAGGGGTGCGCGGTGGCGGCGACTGAACTTGCGCTGCTGGCCGGAGCCACCCGGGTCGAAGGGACCATCTTCGGCCACGGCGAACGGACCGGCAATCTCGACATCTCGGTGCTGGCGCTCAACCTCGAATCGCGCGGCATCAAGACCGGACTCAATTTCAGCAACATGCCGGAGATCGTGCGGATCGTTGAACGCAACTCCGGGATCGAAGTGCATCCGCGCCATCCCTACGCCGGGGATCTGGTCTTCACCGCCTTCTCCGGTTCGCACCAGGATGCGATCCGGAAGGGGTTCGAACACCGCGCGGAGATCACCGAATATTTCAAGCAGGGCTGGAAGATCCCCTATCTCCACCTCGACCCCTCCGATCTCGGCCGGCAGTATGAGAAGCTGATCCGCATCAACAGCCAGTCCGGCAAGGGCGGAATCGTCTACGTGCTGGAGAAGGAGTTCGGCATCTACCCGCCGAAGACGATGCATCCGGAGATCGGCGCGGTGGTGCAGGAGTACATCGACCGGACCGGCGGAGAAATCAACTCCGAAGAACTGCGCCGGATTTTCGACGAGAATTTCGTCAACATCGTCGGCCCCTACCGGATGGAGGATTACCACCGCGCCTCGGTGGGCGACCGTTCCGGCTCCGATTTCACCTGGTTCATCGGCGACGAGAAGTATGAGCTGACCGGGCAGGGCAACGGGCCGCTTTCGGCGGTGGTGCACGCGCTGAAGAGCTCCGGGCTGATGCCGTTCTTCAAGCTGGAGGACTTCTCCGAACGCACGCTCGGCAAGGACGCCGACGCGCGCGCCATGGCGTTTGTCGGCCTCCGTTGCGGCGATACGCCGGAGCACAAGGAGCTGATCTACGGTGCGGGTGAGCACTCCAACATCGACCGGGCCGCCATCGCGGCGCTGATCAGTGCGATGAACCGGGCGGCGGCCCGCGGGGTGTTCCGCCGGGACCAGGCGATGGTCCAGACCGTCTAGGAGGGCGGCGGAGCCATGAATGAAGTGACCCGGGCCAGAGTGCAGCTCTTTGCGGTACTGCTGATCATCATCATCGCCGCGCACATTCTGCTGATCAAACTGTTTGTCTTCAACCATCCGGAGGCGGAACCGGCGAAGGAACCGGCCGTGGAGGCTTCGGCAGCGGCGACGGCGTCGACAGCGCCGGTTCAGGCGGCCGCGGCGCAACCGGCGGCAAAACCGGAGGCTTCGGAGGAGAAACCGGGCTTTTGGAGCCGTCTTTTCGGCTTCTCGCGCAAACCGGCGGCCCAACCGGTAGCGAAAACGCCGGAGCCGCCGCCTCCGCCGGTCTACCGTTACAAGAAACCGACCGGGAATCCCAAATTCGGCCAGCCGTTCAACTTTGCGACGGCGGTGCGCGGCAATCTGCCGGCCAATGTGGTGCCGGGCAGTGCCGGCGCGCGGACCGGAATCATGGTCGATCTCAATACCCGCAACGTTTTGTGGGAAAAGGATTCCTTCAAGATGGTGCCGGTCGCCTCGATGGTGAAAATGATGACGCTTCTGCTCACCTTTGAGGAGATGGAGAGGAATCCTGCCATATCGCTCGATACCCCGGTGAAGATCACCCGGACGGTGTTGAAAGTCCCGCGGACCGGAATTATCTGGCTTGACCCGCGTGAGACCTTCCCGCTTTCGGACCTGCTGAAGGCGGTGACGATCAAGAGCGCCAACGATGCGGCGACGCAGGTCGCGGAATTCATCGGGGGCGACGTCAACAGCTTCATTATCCGGATGAACCAGCGGGCCCGCTCCCTCGGGATGATGCATTCGAAGTTCGTAAGTCCGTGCGGCTTGAAGGATAAGAAGCTCGGCAACTCTCTGAGCTGCGCCCGGGATATGGTGGTGGTCGGCGAACAGCTGCTGGAATACCCGCCGGTGATGCAGTGGAGCACCACCAAACAGGATTCGATCCGCGAAGGCGATAAGAAGACGATTCTCACGACAACCAACAAGCTGGTCAATCCGCGCTGGCCGGGCGTGGACGGGCTCAAAACCGGATATACCGCGGATGCCGGCAGCTGTCTGACCTTCAGCGTGTTGCGGGACGGCCGCCGGATTCTTGGCTGCGTGACCGGCTTCAAGTCGGCACGGGATCGGGATCGCTTCTGCCGCAAGCTGATCGACTGGGGATACCGGCGGGCAGCGACGCTTTGATCGCAAAAGAGGATAAAATTTCTGAAAAAATAAGAAATTTTCCTCTTTGCGATTTGATGTTCCGCCCAACCGGTGTTATGTTATGCGTACATTCAGCGGAGAGATGGCTGAGTGGCCGAAAGCACAGGTTTGCTAAACCTGCGAGGGGGAAACCTCTCCGAGGGTTCGAATCCCTCTCTCTCCGCCATTCTTTTTTCTTCCCTTTGGTTTTCTTCTATTGGTTTTTGCTGTATCCGCCAGGTGGAATGTGTTACGGTATGGAGGCGGAGCGTATCTGTTGGCGGAATGCGTACGGTATGAGAGGCGGAGCGTATCTGTTGGCGGAATGCGTACGGTATGAGAGGCGGAGCGTATCTGTTGGCGGAATGCGTACGGTATGAGAGGCGGAGCGTATC